>JAABUN010002638.1_pt1 | contig 30852 bp, 34 predicted proteins | sample 5559311 | NCBI WGS metagenome assembly JAABUN01 (sample SAMN10711877, study PRJNA513370) | rock metagenome | isolation source: Antarctica rocks | place: Antarctica: Victoria Land, Siegfried Peak sud | reverse complement strand
CTAGACATTCACGAGTAAATTCATCAACGACCGTGAGCATCCGAAACGGTCTACCGTTGCTGGTTCGGTCAGCAACGAAGTCATAAGCCCAGACGTGATTTTTGTGTTTGGGGCGGAGCCGGATACACGAACCGTCATTAAGCCATAGCCGTCCACGCTTGGGCTGACGCGAGGGGACTTTGAGCCCTTCCTGAGTCCATATCCGTTGGACGCGTTTGCTGTTGACCCGCCAACCCTGGTGTCTCAGCAAAGCGCCGATCCGCCGATAGCCATAACGTCCGTACTTTTTGGCTAGATCGATGATCGCTACGGTTAAGGCAGCTTCATCGGACTTGACTTTCATCACGCGCCGCTGCACCGAGCGGTGCTGACCTAGTGTTTTACATGCTCTTCGTTCGGATACCCCCAAACGCTCGCCCACCGCTACAACACAGCGGCGCCTACGTTCAGGGCTTACCAGTTTCCCTTGGCGGCTTCCTCCAGAATCAGTTTATCGAGGGTCAAGTCGGCTACTGCTTTGCGCAGCCGAGCATTCTCTTTTTCAACCTCTTTCAAACGCTTAGCTTGATCAACCCGCATCCCGCCGTATTCTTTGCGCCAGCGGTAGTACGTTACCTCGCTGACCTGCAGCGACCTGACCACCTCAGCGACGCTCGCGCCTTGACTAAGCCGAACCTCGGCTTCCCTAAGTTTGCTGATAATTTCCTCGGGCTTGTACATCTTTTTCGGCATTATCTGCCTCCTAGAATCAGTCTGGCACTGTCATTGTGCCTGGTCCGCTTCTAGGGGGTAAGGTCAGCCAAGCTCATGCGTCAGCTCGCCAAGTTCTATAGCAAAAAGCGCAAGATCAAATGGAAATGGCAAGCCCTTGACAGTAAAAGCTGCCCCGCACCACTAGGTCGTGAAAGCACTGGGCGTAACCCTACCGATAGAGGCAAACGAGGCAGTAAAATCCATCTGCTGGTAGATAAACGTGGCGCTCCTTTAGGGGTCGTCATCACCGGTGCAAACGCGCATGACAAAACGGCTGCTACAGACCTTATTATCTTCGTCGTAGTCGAACGTCCTGACAAGAAACAGCATCTTTGCGCTGATAAAGCTTACGACTCAGCCGATATCCGCGAATTCGTTACGCTCGCGGGCTATACCCCGCATATTAAACTCAATCCGAGAAATAGCAAACAGCCAGAGGTGCCTGAGCCTAAGGGATTAGCTGAAACAACCTATCCCGCAAGACGTTGGGTCATTGAACGTACCCTTTCTTGGCTCGCCAAACGCCGCAGCATTCGTACTCGCTGGTCTAAGAAAACCGCCAACTGGTTAGCCCTTGTACAGTTCGCCTGTGCCCACATTCTCTTCAATATGGCGGTTTTCGGATAGGCTCTAAGCTCGACTTTGCACATTCAGGCGGCGTAGCAGAGCGTGTCTACCAAGCGGTCGAGTAGGGACGTAGGGATTTCTTTATTTCTAGGGTCACTAGAGGACCTAGCAAAAACCCCTGAGCAGCGCCAGAGACGTTCTCGAAGGGTTGCCAGGGCATCCGAGAAAGTAGGCAGCGGTTTGCTATACCAAGCCGTACCACGTGGCGAGAAAGTCTCTTGCCAATAAAGCTCATGAGCTGCGAGAGTCACGACCGAGAAGAGCCCGAAGAGAGTGGGGGTCGTACGGGCGATGGCGAGGTCCGACCACTGACGCTGCGTCTCCACACCCAAGTGTGAGCGCACCTCTTGAAAGGTCACTTCCAAGCGCCAGCGGAGAATGAACCATTCAACGATCTGCAACGGCTGGGCGTCAGAATCGGTACTTAACAGGGCTTGTGGGTGAAATGCACCCTTTGGGTCTCTGATCAGCACCCAGCGAATGGCAACAGGCGGTTTGCCGGTGTGATACCAGATTGCCGTTGCTGAGGCGACCTCCACGCTCCTCTTCTCACCTGCATACCAGGTGACTATGCAACGTTGCCAAGTTATTTCAGAGCTATTCAGCAACTTTGCCAGGGTAGGAAGCCGCGCTCCTTTGAGGCGTGGTCTTCCTGTCTGTCTGGAACGCCTAAAGGGTGCTGGGGTGTAAAGAGCCGCATCTAAGCGCAGGCGCGTCACAACCGTGACAGGCTCTGATATATGTTGACAGCCGTGTAAGAAGTCTAGAGCGCTGTAACCGCTGTCAGCTACAATCACAATTTGACGTTTGGGCAGCCAGTGGCGCAATAGTACCGCGATTTGTCTAGCCCAGTAGGTGAGCTTCTTATGGCGGATACCTTGTTCTTGGCAGTACCGTTCCGAGGGGGCTAGGGCGGTCAGAACAGGTAAGGCCCAAACGCGCTGAGCCCAAGGAACAGGCGCGAGCCACATGAGGTTAATCCAACGTAGCCCACTACACTTCACGAAATGGCTGTGGCTCGACCTCACCGCGTCACGGTAAATCCCCTTCGCGCTAATTTTCTTGCCCCAGCGCCGTTCTAAGGTTTCGTCAATCCCAAACACCAGTGCTCCACCTGTGTCGAAAGCGCTGAGCAGCAGCCCGAGCAGAATCCGGCTCGCCGCAAGCATAGACCAAGAAGCTCGGTTGAGCACTTGGTGGTATTTGGCAAAATTACCTTGCTGTGCAAGTCCCATGACGCGCAGCGTCGCCGTTACCGTGCGCTTTCTCGGCGTGAGCAAAGCGCCAGCCACAAGAACCTGCGCTTTCTGCCAAGTTGGTTTTGTAAATAAGCACGAAAAAGGCACCAGCACCTTTTGCAAAACAGTCGGCAACGGCAGCATGATGAACCTCCCAGAGAGGTTTCAGCTTACCTTACCTGTCTCGCGTTTTTGTGCAAAGTCGAGCTAAGCTAGCGACTTATAACTTAATCAATTCTAACAGTTCTGATCGGACACTTGCTTCCTCTCTGAATAAGCCGTATAAGGCACTGGTGGTCATATGACCGTTTTTCTTAACCCCTCTGTTACATTGGCATGTGTGTTGACCATTAACTATAACAGCGACGCCTCGTGGCTTCAACTCTGACTGCAAAGCGTCAGCAATCTGCTGCGTTAATCGCTCCTGGATTTGAAGACGCAGAGCATACCCTTCAACAAGTCTTGCCAGTTTGCTTAAACCTACTACACGTCCCTCTAATGCAGGAATATAAGCAATATGTGCCTCTCCAGTAAAAGGTAGCATATGATGTTCGCAATTAGAGACGAAAGGAATATTTTTACTTAATATTAACTGGTCATATGTGCCTAATCCACATTCGCTATCCTCAAGTGCGAAACATTTTCTAAGATGGTTGGCAGGATCTGCTAATGTTCCAGAAGTCATTTCTATCCAAGCTTTGACAACGCGTTGCGGTGTATCACGTAAGCCTTCCCGATCAGGATCTTCTCCGATATAGGCGAGCAACGTTCTTATAGCCTCATGTGCATGTTGAATATCTGGGCGCGACGGTTTAGAAGCCGAGATCACGGCGACCTCCTATTGGAGTAAGGGGTTTGGCATTGGGATCTAAGTTATCGACGTTGTAAAGTTTATGTAGCTGATAACCTGCCCGATAACGTTGAGGAAAAGTTTTAACGGCTTCATTTATAGCATTAAGGACAAGTATATTCTCTCTCTGTGTCCACTCAGGGTGGAGCCACACGGGGCAACCGTTATAATTCGGAGCAAGTACAGCCCACCACCTTTCAATACTTCCTGGTTCCTCTACAATCAATTTTAGCTCATCAGCTTTGGCAACGTTCTCATCTTTGGGCTCCGCATCCCATTTGGGGCTTACGGTGATCCAATCAATTTTGCCTCTTAGATAAAACGCTCCACTTGTTTCCAAGTGAACCTTAATGCTATGACCATTTAGAGCTGTTGTTAGATCAGTCAAATCATGAATCGCCGGTTCGCCTCCAGTTATAACCGTTATAGATGCACCTGTGGCTTTTGCAGACTCTGCAAGCACGTCTGGGGCGACGCGCAGAATCGTCTCAGGAACCCAATCCTTATGCCAGGTTCCTGCACTATCACACCAAGGGCAATGTACTGGACAACCATATGTACGAATAAAAAATGCAGCACGACCCATGTGGATACCCTCGCCCTGCCATGTATGAAACGTCTCATAAATGGGTAAGGATTTCATGGCGTATACCTAGCGGAATTTTTCATATCTTCAAATACCTCAAGAGAAATAAGTTGCGCCCGCATGTTAGTAAGCTCACAAACAACTTTGTTGAAAACCTCGAACAGATGAACCGCTAATCCCTCCGAACTCGCATCTTCTATTACGTAAAGCTTGAATGCTGATCGTAAGGTTTCTGTCTCAAGATTTTGTAGTATGGGATCATCGTGACATAAGAGGCAAGCATGGTCTAAATTCTTATCAATCCATTGTTTGATCGATTTCAATTTACCGAAGTCTACGACGAAGCCATTCTTATCAAGCTCTTTTGAAGAGAAGGTAAGCTTGAACGACCAATTGTGACCGTGAATGAAAGCACAGTGCCCATCATGTTGTGGTTGTCGATGAGCAAAAGGGATATCTCCGTATAACTTGCTACAAGTAAGCATGTTGCTCCCTTCCAACAGTTTAATGGATCTTCAGCCTTTGTATATTATATTTTAACTGACTTTGTCAAATCGACGATTACACTGAAGTGGTGAGCGACGCTAATAGAAGTGGACCCCCAAATCGGGCTCAGCGCCACTTTTGATGAAGCTACGGTGTTGGATGACAATGAGACATGACTTGGAATCATTTTTGGAACCACGAATTGATCGAAGTTGAAGAGGTCAAACACGCCGAGGACATGCTGGAGGTAAGGGTATTACAGTCGCAGTTATCTAGCATAGCGCCGTTGCCGACGGCGATAATGACATAGCCACGCCCTAAACTGATGCCGTCGTCGCCACACCGACCAAGCCAATACAAACGCTGGCCGAACTACCCGCCTTAGTGTTAGGCCGAATAACCGACGAACTTCAGGAACTGTTAAGGCGATGAGCTGAGTAGTGGCTGCTGAGCCCCCTTTTTCTCACGCGCCTGTATCGTTACCAGAAACGCATGAGCTAGCAGAGCAAGGGTGATATGCCGATACCAACCCGTCCACGAACGCACTTCGTACTGGTCAAGGCCAACTTCACCCTTAGCAGTTTTGAAGCCGATTTCGATAGCCCAACGCAACCCTACGACTTGAACCACACTCGCTAGTGGTGTGGTTTGCGGTGCGAAGACCGCGAAATAAGCTAGATCGGTTGGGTCGTCTAAACTACGTCTCGCTAGTACCCGGCGCTCGAACCCCTTTTCGATCATAAGGCCTAAACCCACTGCCGAGCCCCTGGCTGTCAACTCCGAGATACTGACCCACGCCCACTCGAACAGTCGTTCCCCCTTACTGCCCGTTCCGGCACTGAGCCGCTGCCAGCGAGCTTCGTCGAATCCATCTACGATAGCTTTGACCTGCTGCTGCCGAGGCCCCTGGTCGCTCCAAGTCCACACATGGAAGTTCGAGGCAACCGCAAATACATGCGGCTGTTTCTTTTCTTCGAGCCACGAGCGCACGCCGTAACCGGAATAGGCCGCGTCCCCAGTGACCCAAGCGGCTTTTACACCCCCATCAAAAGCACGCTGCAGCATCGTCTTAGCTAACTCAGGTTTAGTCGCCAGGGCTACTTCATCGGGAATATGGGCTTCACGGCGACGAGGTAGATCACCGACCCATTCCTTGGGCAAGAATAGTTCTCGGTCGATGAAAGCCGTTCCGTGGGGTGTTGCGTAGGCCAAAAACACGCCCACCTGACAGTTCTCGACACGACCAGCGGTGCCACTGTACTGACGTTTGACTCCTGCGGACTTGTCTCCTCGTTTCAAAAAGCCGGTTTCATCGATCACCAATACCGCTTGCTCATCGCCTAAACTACTTAAAACATACCTGCACAGTTCATCTCTAACCACGTCAGCGTCCCACACAGCCGTTGAAAGTAGCCGCTGCATCCCATTGGGCGTCGTTTCGCCTGAGCACTCAGCAAGCTGCCAACTATTTTTGCGCTCGACTGAGCTCAACAGGGCTTGCAGATACGCTTTGACGCGCTGCCGCTGCTCGGAACGTCCGAAGTGCCCCGCGATGCGACTATGGAGGTTATCGAGTTCAGCTGTCCACGTCTTGAGTTTGGCCGGTGTGCCATTGGAGAAAGTCATGGCTCAACTTACCCCTGCTTAACTGCGACTGTAATACTAGAGGGTGTTTTGGAATAGGCTCAGCGGTTTCTCCAAGGGGTGCGGTTGGTTCTAGCTAGGCGTTTAGTGATGAGGTCATAACTGGCAAGGTAGATAAAGGCTTCGCTTGAGGCGGATAAGGTTTCGTAGTCTTTGCCGAGCCTGCGGTAGTTTCCCAACCAAGCGAAGGTGCGCTCAACGACCCAGCGACGTGCTTGTAAGCCAAGACCTTTCTCACTGCGGCGGGCGACGATTTCAAGGACGATGCCGAAACACAAAAGAATACGGTTGGTGAAAGCAACGCCCTTATAGCCTCTATCAAGCCATAGATGATGAAACCTCGGCAACTGAGGTCTGCTTTGATTCAGGAGCAGTGACAAACCCCTGCGTTCGGGTACGTTCGCGCTTGTGACCAACATGCCGAGCACCAGCCCAAGGGTGATGTCTTTTCTTGCCGTTGACGCTTTTGGCCCCGTCAAAGCCGTTGCCGTGTAGACACCTAGCTTTGACCGATTGGCTATCAGCACAACCTGCACTTGGTTCTTCGTGCCGCCCCAGCCTTTTCCTTAACGCACGCCGTAGCTGTTTGTTGAGCTTGCGCCACAGCCCCACCGCTCGCCACTTAGCGAAATGGTAGTACACGCTCTGCCACGGGGGGAAAGTCACCCGGCAGGTCTCGCCAAGTGCAACCATTCCTCAAAACATAGCGCACCGCATTGACCAGTGTCCTAAGCCTATAGCTCGTTTTTCGTCCTCTTCTTTGTTCCGGCATCAGCTTCACTAGATAAGGCTCGAGCACGTTCCATTCAGCCTCTTTTAAGTCCGTTGTATACTGCTTTCGTTTTACCATTCACCCCCTACTCTTCCATAAGTAGGGGGATTTCCCAAACACCCTCTATGAATCTCCGTTGTCTGTTCCACATCTGAGGCGTTCGCGCCGGTGGTCGAGACGTGGGTGATAACACGTGGTGCAGCAGTGTCGCAGCTCTCGGTGAAAAACACCTTGTAGCCTGTCCAGGTGTAGGTTCCCTTTTTGCCAAATTCCGCCTCCAGATCATAGGGCGAGCTAGGACGGTGGTTAGCCGGTGTGAGGTCTTTCGCATCGCGGTAGCAGACTGTACCCTCATCGAGCCAGAAGTGATGCCGCCACACTTTACGCAATGTCTCGGCGGCTGGCAGGGCAGCGAGGTAGCTGTGGTCTCGGGCAGCGTAGATGTTTTGCAGCAACTCGAAGCCGTCGCGCCCGACCTGCTCGAGATACTTTATCCGGGCTTGTCTCCCTTTGACCAAGCGTGCCTCTTCAATCCTTAGTGGGTAGCGCTTGAACCAGTTCTTAGGCACCCAAGCCGCGAGCCAGTCCGGGTCAACCGTCGCCAGGACATTCAGCGCAGCACGTAAACTTTCCACGATGCATTCCGATCGGTTGAGTGCTCTGACTTGCGCCAAGATATGCGTGGCGTCGCTACGCTGTTTGCCGCCAGCTTTGAGTAACCTTGCTTCTGAAAATGCGTAAGGAGCGTGTCGAGTAGAACGTGTTCGGCGTCCCCTGCAACCAGACGATCACGAAACTCGGATAACACCGAGAAGTTAAATCCCGAATCGTCGAGTTCTAAGCCCAGCGCGTACTTCCAGTCGATGCGGCTCCGGACTGCGTCTGCTGCCTCTCGGTCGCTCAGCCCTTCAAGAAACTGGAAAACTGTGACTAACGCCAAGCGCCAGGGGGCAAGGGCGGGTTGACCAGTAGCGGAGAACAAAGCCTTGAAGTCTTTATCTTCGTAAATGGTGCCGAACGCATCCCGTAATATCATGATTCGGTTGCTCTTTGGAAAAGCTGCTTTAGCGACGCGGGCGGTGGCGGCGGGTATCTCATTTCCTGCTGCTGGTTTCAACATGCGTCATTATGACCCCACTGCCTGACTTCGCCAACAGCGTCCAATTAGGGGATTACCCCTATCTCGGCCATGTTCAGCCACGAGCCGTATTTGGGCGTGTAATGGATCTCCAACTTCTCGGTGAGCCGGCGGGCCTCAACTGGACGAACGCCTCGTAGGGGGAGGCGCTGGGTGGCCGAACTGACCGTCGGTTGGCTCTGTCAGAGCAGGCGCTGGAGCAAGGATTACGAGCGGTTGTGCGAGGCGAGCCAGGCCGCGATCTATGCGGTTATGGGCCGCCCGATATTGAGGAGGCTAGCCCCCACTCGCGGGAGTAGCCCTAGAAATCTGTGCAGAGTCATTGGTGCACCGCAGCGAACTATCCGGTTTGGTACCCGCGTGCTTGGGTGTTGTAGAGGTCGGCGTAGTGCCCTCGGGCTGCCAGGAGCTCTTGATGGTTGCCTTGTTCAATGATTCGCCCTTGGCTGAGGACAATGATCAGATCGGCGGCGGTGACTGTGGAGAAGCGGTGGGTGACCAGAATCGTCACAGTTCCGCTCTGACGACCGGAGTGCGCAGCATCGGCGTATCTGGTGAACAGCTCATGTTCGGTGAACGCATCCAAGGCAGCGGTCGGTTCGTCGAGCACTCGGACGAGTGAAGTACGCATCATGCCGCGCGCCATGGCCAGGCGCTGCCATTGGCCACCGGACAGGTCGACGCCATTGGGCCAGCTGGGCCCGAGCTGGGTCCGTAGTCCGTGTGGTGCCGCGTCTAGAACAGCCTCGGCCGCGCCGGCGGTGATCGCCTCCTGTACCCGTTTGTCATCCGCTCGGTGAGGCAAGTCGCCGATCCCAACGGTATCCGATAGCTGGAACTCAAACCGGACGTGATCCTGGAACGCCCCAGTGACTTGCTGCCGCCAGACATTCAGGTCGATTGAGCTGACGTCGACACCGCCAGAAGTCAGTTCACCTGAGGTTGCGGCGCGTATGCCGGCGATTAGTTCGACCAGGGTGGATTTCCCCGCCCCGTTCTCGCCGACGACAGCGAGCACTGTGCCTGGCTCCAGTGTCAGACAGACACGATGCAGCGCGTCATGGTCGGCTCCTGGATAGCGATAGCTGACATTTTCGAGTCGCAGACCGGCTGAGGCTGACGGCTGTCCAGGTGATGAAGGGTGTGCCGATCTGAGCCGCTCCGCCACTTCTAGTAGCCAGAGGAATCGGTCGGCTGTGCGGCTCATGGTGGCGACTTCGCTAATAATTGACCGCGTATTGATGCCGACGCTCTGTAGCCGCGTGACCAGAAGTAGGGCTAGCGTGATCGCGGCGATCCCAACGGTGCCGTTTAGTGCGTCGTGGACCATCCATCCCAATACGGCGGTCGCGACGCCGAAGAACAGCACCTGGGTTGCTGCGGTCAGAGAGGATTCCTTAACCGCGAGTTTTAACAGGGGCGCACGCCACGCTCGGCTTGCCTCGGCCTGTCGGGCGCGGAGTGCCGCCGGGAGGCCGAACACTCGGATCTCACCGGCGTGTTGGGGCGCAAGAGAGAGATTGAGTAGCGCGTGAGTGAGGCGCCCTGGTTCTGCACTTTCGCTTTCGGACTGTCCTTGCCAACGGGCAATGAGTGGACCGGCAAGGACGGTTGGGACGCTGGCCAACGCGACGAGCAGCATCCTGGGATCGGCTGAAACGGACAATGCGAGGAGACCGATTACTCCGAGCAGTAGGTTGAGTACGTTGAGCAGGGTGTTGACCGCCATGCCAAGCGCCCCTTGCTGTTCTTTCAGGATGTGAAGTTGATCGAGGTATTTCGGATCATCCAGTGGATCGACAGTGGGAAGGGTTGCCGTAATGTAGGCGATGCGGCCGGCGAACTCCTCACCGACGCGCTCCAGCTGGTTCATGCGTGCATTCATCCCGATCACGAACAACAGCCGAGACATGGTGATCTGGCCGACGAATGTCGCCGCCGTCAAAATCATGGACTCGATGTCCCGTTCGGCGGCTGCAGCGACGAATCGCGCCAGCGTCCAAGCCGTCAGCAGGGAGATGATCACACCTGCTGTCTCAGCCAAGCATCCGATCGACGCACCTGGCGCTACCCTGAACGACGTCGTCACGAGGAGCCGTAGCGCCCTTGCCACCTTCATCGGACGTCTCCGGTGAATCGAGCGGCTTGCACGTTGAACATCTGGGCGTAGATGCCGCCAAACTTGATCAGCTCTTGATGGGTTCCGTTTTCGATGACTCGCGCGCCCGGGCCGGCTCCGTCGATGTGCCCCAGCACAACGATCCGGTCGGCGTGCCGCACCGACGACAGCCGGTGAGTGATCATTAGGGTCGTCGTTCGTCGACGACGGTTGAGGACTGATTCGAACAGCGCGGCTTCGGCACGTACGTCGAGTGCCGCGGTTGGCTCGTCCAACGCCAACACACCAGCACCCGCGTCGACTGCAGTGAGCGCTCGGGCGAGCGCTATGCGCTGCCATTGCCCACCGGACAGGTCAGTTCCGCCCGTGAACTGATTCGACAGCACCGTGCTATCTCCTGGAAGTTGTGCCAGCACCTCATCGGCCCCAGCATCGGCCGCGGCATCCTGCCAAGAGGTCCCCGGGCGCCACGCATTTCCGGCTGTGATGTTGTCTACGGCAGTCAGAGGCAGCTTGAGGAAGGTCTGGAAGATCGGTGCTATCCGCTGCCGGATCGACGGGTCAGTGACGGGATCGCGACCGTCGATCAAGATTGTTCCCGCATCCGGCCGCCAGAGGCCACACAACAAGCTCAGTAGGGTAGACTTCCCCGCGCCATTTGCCCCGACAATCGCCACGCACTCTCCGGGCTCAATCGTCAAATCAACCCCGTCCAACACGGGTTTGTCGGTGCCTGGATAGCTAAACGTAAGGCCACGGACCTCAATTCGGGCCGAGCTAGCTTGGCAACTTGCATCGGACTCGACTTGAGGTGGGGGCGCGGGGAAACCGAGGCCTAGCGACTCGCGGAACGTGACCAGTCGTGCCAGCTCAGCAGCTGTCCGTCCTGTCGAGGTTTCGTCGTCATCCTGGCGACCAAGTGCGCTCATCCCCAGTAGCGCTTGCACAATGGTCACCAAGGAAGCGACGGAGACCCGGCTGCTGATCACGTCGCCTATCAGCAGTGCGAAGGCGCCGGCGTGCAACACCAGAAGAAGCGCCAGCGGGGCTGCTGTGCGACGTACCGCCTCGCCCCGTTGCCCGGCTACCATCGCCATAGCGGTACCAGACAATTCAACATAGCCAGCGAGGAGCCAGTCTGCCAGCCCGAACAGTCGGATTTCCTTTGCCGCCGCCCGCCCAGCGAGTAACCTGCTCAGATATGCAGCGCGGTGCCTCACTGGAACTGCTCTCTGCTCTGTGTCGTCGAAGACGACGCTCCGCCACTTAGCGACCGCCCGCGACATCACCAGCCAGCCGATCAGCAGTAGCCCGGCGATCCACCAATGCCACTGGGCAACAATGACCAGCGCGCCGACGCCGGTGACGCGGTTGGAGATCACGCCCCAGATCCCGCCGACTCCGAGCAGGAACAGCCAATGCTGCAGTGCACCAGCAGCCTGATTCAAAGCTGAGGACCCAGTCTCCGACTGAAGCTGGTCGACCGTTTTCGGCGACGTGGCAGTGTCGAGCAGCAGATGCTGGTATCCGCCTAGGTACCGTGCGCTGATTAGCTCCTCAACTCCGCGGGAGGCTGATCCAAGCAATCCGCCGGCGATAAACGACGCCGCAGTGGCTGCGAACCACGGCCAAGCCGTCGGTGCGGCCACGGTGGCATCGGTGAGTGCGCCGACCAATTGACCAGAAGAGATCATGACGACCACGAGCGCCAGTGATCTGAGCACCGCGAGAATGAGAGCTACAACCGACAACACCGGGGCCACGTGCCACAACAAACGAGCATGCAGTAGCAGTGGAGATCTGACTAGCGCGAGGATTCTGGACACAATAACGACCCCTCAGCAGACAGTTGAAATGGACATTGGTGGGTCCGACGTACGTGCGGCCCAAAACTAGACCTGCCGCGCCTGGCAACAACCACCGGGGGTAATCTAGCACATCCCGTGACGTCTTGGAACGTGCCTCATGCCTTGGTCCATAAATAACGGGCGCAGCGCACAACTTATGTGGTACAGATCACAGTCTGGACGTCGATTGAACCGGGCATGACAGCTGTGCCTCGCCAGCTTGGGCGCGGCAGCGCTAGTGGCGCGTCGTTGAGGTTTGTTTACGTTTGATCTTGTTCAGGATCTCATCTGGTGTCTTGGTCCAGATGAACGGGTGTGCCCGCTGGTTCCAGCTGTTGATGAACTCTCGGATCTTGCTCATCAGGTCACGCACCGAGGGGAACACGCCACGACGGATGGCCTGGCGTTCGATGATGCTGAACCAGACCTCGACCAGGTTCAGCCAGGACCCAGAGGTCGGGGTGAAGTGCACGTGGATCCGCGGGTTGGCCGCCAGCCGGTCCTTGACCTCTTTGCGCTTGTGGGCGGCATAGTTGTCCATGATCAGATGCAGGTTCCGGTCAGGGTAGGTGCGGGCGATGTGTTTGAGGAAGGCCAGGAACTCCTGGTGCCGGTGCCGGGCCTGGCACTGCCCGGTCACCCGACCGGTGGCCACCTCCAGGGCGGCGAACAGGGTGGTGGTGCCGTTACGGACGTAGTCGTGGGTGCGTTGCTCGGCATGGCCGGGTTGCATCGGCAGCACCTTCTGGGTCCGGTTCAACGCCTGGATCTGGGACTTCTCGTCAACACACAGCACCACCGCGTTCTCCGGTGGGTTCAGATACAGACCGACGATGTCGACGACCTTGGCCTCCATCTCCGGGTCGGTGGAGAACTTGAACGTCTCGGCCTGCCACGGCCGAACCCCGTAGGACTTCCACGCCGCCGCCACCGTCACGTGATGCAACCCCAGCCGCGCCGCGAGCGGCCGGCTCGACCAGTGGGTCACCCCGAGCTTCTTCGGTGGCGGTTTCAACGTTCGGTGATGATCTTGAACTGGTCCACCGTCGCCGGACGACCCGGCCGGTTCTCATCCATCAAGCCCGCGATCCCGCGCTCGGCATACCGGCGCCGCCACTGGTTCACCGTCGGCCGGGTGACCCCGACCATCTCCGCGATCCGATAGTTCGCCATCCCGTCCGCAGCCAGCAACACGATCCGCGCCCGCCGGGCTTGTGCAGCCGGAACCGACGAGGCCCGCACCCAGTGCTCCAACTTGCGACGGTCGTGCCTGCGCAGCCGCAGTCGGTCAGCAGGACTATTCGCCATACGGCAATCATCCCACCAAACAGGAAAACTATTTCAACGACGCGCCACTAGGCTGTTGGGCCTTCGCCCGGTCCTGATCTGCCGCGGGCCCTTGACATACCCAAAACCGTGTGTCAATATTTTACATCAGAAACTTAATCTCGTTCGAAGCGTAGAGGGGTGATTGATTGTGCGCATGATGACGTGTATCCGGTCTCCGCGAGCTGCTGACGATTACCGATCAGTTACTCGCATCAGCTGAGCTGGGCGTGTACAAGGTTCGGGGCGAGTCCGTGCTCTGGCGTGCTATTGGCAGGGAGCGCCCATGACTCCAGGAAGAATATGGCGCGTCTTTGAGGACGGGCATTGGAGCAACTCCAAAGCCGTAGCGCTGGAAGGCGTACAGGGTTCCCAGTCTTTCGAGAATATAAGGGATCGGGTGGCGTCGGCAGAAGCGTCCCTCTGGGAGCTGTGTATACCGCCAAGCTCGATCGTCGGAGTCGCGCTCAGCGATCCGGTGCTCATGGCGGTTTTCATGTTGGCGATCTCGAAATGTGGCTACACCTATCTGCCGATCGATCCACAGGCGGACGAGACCTACGTGCGGCAGCAAGCCAAGATGATGCGGTGTCGCGTTCTATTTCAAGACAACTTTCGAAATAATCGGTCAGATCGAGAACACGCCGGTTCGACGTCGCTTGAGGTCGAGCATTTCAACGGTCGGACCCACGCAACAGGACGCGAAAATCATATAGAGTACATCATCACGACGTCTGGTAGCACCGGTCGACCCAAAGGCGTTCCGATACAGACTGCGCAGCTTGACGCGCTGCTTCATTCGCCGCTTGGCGCGAACCTCCTAGCCAACCACGACGCTGCGCAGGTGCTGAACACTTTCCGGCCGAACTTTGACATGTGGATCTGGGCTCATCTGATCGCATGGGCCCAGGGGCGCCCGGTGCGAACGGTGGACGGCATTGAGATGGCATTCGGCGCGGATGCCTTAGCTGGGCCGACGACCGCGCTGTTCGGAGTGCCTTCACTTATTCGCGCATGGGGAAGCAGCTCTCGGCGACGAGCGTTATCTAAGATGAAGGTGGTTCTCGCCGGGTTCGTAGGAGAAGCGTTTCACATAAAGCATTTCGCAGCTGTACGGGCAACTTGGCCACAGGCGACGGTGGCGAATCTCTACGGGCCAGCAGAGGCAACAATGCTCGCTAGTGGATATTTTGCCGATCCGCACAATAGGAACCCCCATGCACGAGATGGCGTTGTGTCGATCGGAAAGTTCATACCTGAGTTACATGTGCGACTGACCGAGACAGGTGAGGCGGAATTGACCGGACCGACGGTTTTCCAGGGGTACATTGACGGGAGCGACGACGGGCCGATGACGGCGAGCACCGAGACCGCTCGGGCGTACCTCACGGGTGACCTTCTCTCAAGCGACGATAGCGAAAACTACTACTACCATGGGCGGATCGATGATCAGGTTAAAACAGCAGGATACAGAGTCAACTTAATGGCAGTTGACTCGAGAATACGGGCTACCGGACTCGTCGACGAGGTGGTCACCTTTCTGGATGAGCGAGGACGATTGGCTGGCTACGTAGCACCGAAGAGCGTTGACCTAGAGGCTATGATGGAGGCACTTCGACTTGTCTCACCACGTTGGGAGCTTCCCGCGTGGCTAGAGGCTGTTAGCACGATCCCGAGAGGGGCAACTGGGAAGGCTCAGCGAAAACAATTCAACGAGGAAGGCACAGACTGATGGGATCTGAACTACCGGGAGCGAAACCCGCCACGGCGTTGCGGCCCGTCTGTGTCCGCCTGGCCCATCTGAAACGAGTCAGCCATACGACAGTACCCGAACTTGTGTGGGTCAGCTAAATGGGTGAGTTGGTTCTGCTCTCGGGCGGGCTGGATTCAGCAGTCTGTTTCGGAATGGCGGTCTGCGCCGGACGAATGCCATCCGCACTTTTTGTCGATTATGGGCAGCCCGCGGTTGCTGAAGAAATGCACGCAGCCCGCTCCTTGTGCAAGCGATTTGAGACTGAGCTCGCAGTGGTTAACATCCGGGGACTTCCATCCGTCGGACTACTCGACCCGAACTATCGGTCGAACCCCTCAGGGGTGCGTCATAGCGCATACACTCCCGCGAGAAACCTCGCGCTAATTGCTGTGGCGGCCTCACACGCAGAGGCGACAAAAAACGACACCATATCGATAGGCGCATGCGCGGAGGATAACTACCCCGACACCAGCGAGACCTTTATAGCCACCGCCAATGCATTGCTCGGAATTGCCACCAACAAGCCCTTATCCCTTATAGCGCCATTGCGGTCCGTCGAGAAACGCAAGGTATACAAACTGGCCGTCAAGTACGGGATTGACCCCAAAGAGACCTGGAGTTGCTATTATCCGAAGACAGCGGGCAATCCATGCGGTAGGTGCACACCGTGCCTCGCTCGCAGATTTGTTGAAAGTACCGAGGCAGAGAGGTAACCAGAACCTTGCGACCAGCTAGTCAAGCGCTTCCCACGGCGACTCTCGCAATTTGGTTGCGGCTTTGGGAACTCGCGGACGACCCTGGAGCAGCAGGATACGTGACCGATCGCGCGTACTTTGTTGCCGACGTTGACCTCGACGCCCATGCTCTACGGCGTGGCGCGTCCGCATTGGCTTCGACCATACCAGGAATCTGTATTCGTTTCGGGACGTCGAGGCGAGGTGAAATCTGGTTTGAGCGGGGCGCCGGTATGGCGGTGGAAGAGATTGATTTCCGAGACTCGCCCGAATCGGACCTTCCAATAATGTATAGCGCGCACGTGAAGCTTCGCCGAAATCAAGGGTTCGATCTCGCGGGTGGACCACTATTTGGCTTGGATCTGTTGCGTTTTCGATCGTGCACGATCCTTCACGTGTGGCGGTTCCACCAGTATCTGAGTGGTCGTGCGGAGAATGCCGTGATGTCGTTGCTCATAGAAGCTGCTCAAGGGAAGCCGATTCCGTCGTGGGATTGGCAGCTGAACCGGTGGGATATTTGTCGATCACAGAGCGAATCGCGATTGCGGCCCACCGAGCGATCGCGCCGACATGTTGGTCGCGTGCTCAGCACAATGGGAACGTCGAAAGGTCTAACCGGATATGGGTCGAGTTCAGCGACCAACCCACTCTCGGTTTCTGGTCGAGCTGAGTATAGGCTTCGAGGAACTGCGCGTGATTTGGAATCTGCGGCATGGCGCGCACGGGTAACTCCATACGTCCTGCACCTTGCAGCATACTGTCTAGTTGTAGGTGCGATGATTGAACGACAGGCGGTGGTCCTATCCACCCCATTCTCTGCGGTAGACGGAGTTATAAGAGCAGATGACGTCGGTAACTGGGGTTATGACGGGTACATTTGCGTTGACTGGGGATCTGTCCGCGAATTCGGTGAGCTTGCCAGAGTAGTTATGCGCGAGGCAAAGAGTGCGGAGGCTAGCATCGTGAGCCATGAGGAGTTCATTAGCCAGCTCGGATACATCACGTCTGATCTGCCGATCGCGCACTCGTTCGCTGAATCTGCGCCAATCGGTATGGATGGAGGCGATGAGGTTCTGAAGCCCGCTCCGTCATCCCACAGAGTGCCTGGTGCTATCACATTTGAGGGCTGCACCGGGGAGATGAGCGAGGCTCGGCTGCAGACGTGGCGGTGGCATGGAGCGCCAAATCTAGAAGTACCTCAAGACAGAATGACCGGCGTTATGCACGCAAATACCGCCCTATACCCTCACTCGCTTCTCACAGATATGGCTGCTCGGATGCGTCACGTTGTCGAGTCCTTTATTCGAGACCCGACGGTCACCTGCAAGAGACTCCTGAAGGAGATCGAAGGTGATAGGGGATGAGCCCTCGCCTTTTTGTGATCTTCGCGCACGCGAGGACGGGTAGCGAGAATCTTTGCCGAGCTCTTGGCAGCGGTAGTGGCAAGCCGGCATTGTCGGAACCTTTCAACCCTCGATATCCCCTCTGGGGTGAGCCGGGTCCGTATGAGTACGTAGAGCCGAAGACGCGTGAGTCTCTATACGAGACGATTGACGATATTGAACAGAGCTACTCGGGATTGAAGACCATGACGTACCAGCTCACGCCGAGTCTCAATGAGGCGTTGGCCTACAGGCAGGAGACTGCCGCGATATTTCTTTATCGACGGGATGTGTTAGCGGCCGCCGTTTCTCAAGAAGTCGGAATGATAAGTCGTCACTGGCACACCTTCGATGATGCAAGCGTTGCCCAGCGAAATGCTCGTATGCAAATCGATCCAGTCGCCGTCGCAGGTCATGTCCGCCGATTCTTGGAGGCCCAGCGTTGGATGAAGGAGATGTCAGTGCGGACAAATTCGCCGTATTTGAGTTATGAAGAGATCTACGACAATGATGACCGGGAGGCAGAGGAGGTCGTTTTGCGCATGTGTGACTCAATTGAGGTGGCTCCTCCAAATTCTACGGTTGCAAAGAGTCTCCTCTCAAGGGATGTGGTTCCAATTCGCCACCAACATCAGATCACCAACCTCACTGATGTGGTCGATGCATGTAGGCGCCTGACGAGGTGACGAATCACTTTTCTAATTGGGATCGATCGATTGAGTTGATCACCATATCGCGTGGACGGCCTTCGCTTCTTAAGCGGGCGATCAGGAGCGTGCAGGAACAATGTTGCTTCGACGCGATCGCGGTGCATCATGTCGTGGTAGATGACGACTTCGCAACGATAAGCGCGTTTGCCGGTCATGAGTTCCCTCGTACAAAGCTGACATTTGTGAAAGCGGACGAAGCGGTGATGCCCCATGGCCCTGAACGATTGGCTGAGCTTCGGAGCCGAAATGCGGCCGCCGTCAAAACTCGGCTCATGGCGTTCCTCGATGACGACAACTGGTGGCTCCCCACCCACCTGCATACGTTGCTTGACACGATGGAGCAAAGCCAGTCGCGTGCGGTGCATTCGTGGTGTCGTGTTGTAGATGAGACGGGGGTGCCCTTCCTGGGTGAATACGATCCATGGACTTCGGGCTGGGACGAGGCAGCAGCATCGTATTCTGAGCTCGTAACCGCCGGGGTAGCGACGAGGCAATCGAACGTCTTTCGGGATCGCGCGGACCCGAGTGGGAAGTATCCTGGAGCCTTGTCGGTCGATGCCGGGGAATGGCTTCTCTCGACCGCTTTAGTGCGTGAGATTGGGTACCCTAGAAGACTTGAACGAGGTCCAGGAGGTGCTCGGCTTGGCGACGACGACTTGTTTCTGAGGCGCCTCGTACAGGCGGGCGTGAAGATCTCTTGCACGGAAGATGCCACGTTGTGCTATCAGCTTGGAGGCTTCTCAACCTCACGCACCGAAAGGGGAATGTTGATATGGCAGAGCGTGTGAGTATGTGGCCGGATTGGCCCCAGGTGTCGAGGCAGACTGAATCGATGACCATGGAGGCTTTGCGCAGCGGTCGCTGGGCGATATCTGAGCTAAGCAACGGTCGGCAATCCTTCGTTCGCCGTGCGGAGAGCGCTTTTGCTCATATGGTCGGTTCCAGGTTTGCCGTGATGACTACTAGCGGGACTAGTGCGATCACAATCGCGCTTGAGAGTCTTTCCATAGAGCATGGTTCTGAAGTACTTGTTCCTGGTCTCACGTGGATAGCATGTGCATCCGCCGTACTGAACGCGGGCCTCCGTCCAGTTCTCGTCGATGTCGAGGCGGAGACAATGTGTATGTCGGTCGATGCGGCGGCGGCGGCAACGACGCCGCGAACCGCGGCTGTCTTGCTCGTCCACTACATGAACAATCACGCAGCAACTGATGCGTTTGTCAACTTTTGCAGTGAGCGTAACTTGGCGCTAATCGAGGACTGCGCGCAGGCGCATGGAGCCGTCGAGCGGGGGAAGCACGTCGGGCTTCGAGGCGACGTGGGAGTGTTCAGTTTTCAGGCGTCCAAGGTGTTGACCTGCGGTGAGGGTGGTGCTCTCGTAACGAACGATCGCACTCTGGCGCGCCGAGCAGAACAGTACCGAGCAGATGGCCGAGCATTTCCGGCAGCTGATCCGGCCGCAGGAGAGTCGGACCTAGTAGAGGTGGGGGAGGTTCTTGGTCGCAATATGTGCATGAGCGAGATTACGGCAGCGGTACTGCTTGGAGCGATCAGTGAATTCCCTCAACTACAAGTGAAGCGTGCTGCCGGGGCTGCGCGGTTGGACGAATCATTGGTAGGCCTCGCATCGGCATCTCCTACCCCAGCGGCAGAGGGAACGGACATTCGGAGCTTCTATCGGTACACCGTGCACATCGATCCAGAAATCGCTGCTGCCCTGCCCGTGCGCGAGATGGCCACCCAACTCAAGAAATTGACTGGGGTGCCAGTGGAGTTGTTACATGAGCCGCTGAACGCTAGCCGAATGTATCGCCCGGACAAGCAATCGCGGTACAAGTGGGCCGGGCTGTTTTCAGGATATGAGCTAGACCCCTCCGGTTACGAACTGCCCGTTGCGACCGCGCTATTCGATACCGTTCTCACGTTTCCTCACCAGGTCCTGCTCGCCAAGAGTGAAAGTCTAGACCGTTTAGCGGAATGCATCGGCCAGATGACGGGTCAGAAGCCGCATGCATAGGCTCAGGATAGGGGTTGTGGGCGCTGGTGAAATCTTCCAGACAAGGCATGTTATGTACACCGACTCGCCGCTGCTCGGTACAGAGACAACTTGGGTGTGCGATCGGGATCCCGGTGTGGGGCAAGCCGTATCCGGTCTAATCAGTCCGGGATGCAAGGCGTATACGGAACTTGATTCTTGTCCGCTTGATGATGTCGATGCCGTCGTCGTAACAGCTTCCGGCGATCACTCTGCGGTCATCGAGCATGTCCTCAGTGGCCGAAATATTCCGGTGTTCAGTGAGAAGCCGATCTCCACTTCACTCGCGAGTGTCGAGCGACTTGGATTGAATCTCGGTGACCGGAGAAGCCAAATCTTTGTCGGATACAACCGGCTTTGCACACCTGCGTTTGTGGCATTGCGCAACCTGATATTGGCGGACCGCGGAGGCTCCCGAAGCCTCACGCTGCGCTGCATTTTGCCAGACGATCTGCTCTACCGGGACCAGTATTGTGTCAGCCGTCCTGGTCCTGAACCTTCGATGTCGGAGCGCCTTGCACCGGAGCGATGGTTCGAAGAGGTGGTCCTGAACCTGGCCATTCATGAGATCGGCATACTCAGAGCTATTGACCGGCATGCGGCGCTCAAGACTGCTACGCGCCTTCCCGCGGGTTGCATTGCAACGTTCGAGTCGTCAGTTGCAGGCACAGTGGTGCTCCATCTTGAGTGCCTCGAAGGCCCCGGTGGCGGATACGTCGAATCTATCGAGTTCAATTCCGCCGAGCAACGCGCGACCCTCTCTTACCCTTCAGTGTATCTACGGGATCGTGGTGCCCGGCTTGTAGTTCAACGATTTTCCGATGCCGGAGAATCTGCCGACCTTCGCGTGGACCGTATAGATCCTCTGGAAGCCGAATGGCGGTCGTTTTTGGCATTCGTGTCGGGTTCGAACGCTGGTGACAACAGTTTGGATGGCGCCCTAGCGGACATGCGGATGGCGACCGCAATTGCAGAGCGTTGCGCCTAGCGGTCGATCGAAGCAGGAATCGCTGTTAGGGACGGACAACATATTTGAGGGGTGGGAAAATGGCGTTTGAGAAATCCCAGTTGCGGAAGTGGTTGGCCGAATGGCAGACACTTGTCGGTGAGAATCCGGCTCTTGATGCCAGCGGTGACGTGCGGGAGCTGTGGCCAGTAGAGTCCGTGCACGGCGAACGATACTATCTCAAGAGGCTTGGGCCATGGCGTAACCTACCAGTCCTAAGCGAGTATCGAATGATCGTCCACTTGCTGGAAGAAGATGTGCGGGTACCGGCCTTCCAGTTGACCGACGATGGTGCTGTTACCGCGGGGCCGGCAGAAGATTCGTTCGTGCTCATGCGCAATTTTGAGCACGAGCATATACCTGCTGCTGAGATCCCTCGCTTTGAGTCCGAGGTTGGCAGTGCGACAGCACATTTGCACCGAGCGATGTCGCGCTATTCGCAGCCTCTTGGTTCATACACGGAGGACATAGAAGGCGGCCTAACCGATGGGCTGCGCTTGTCGGACGACCTTCTTCGTAGGTTTGACGCGGTAAGGGATGAAATCCTCCAGCTTCTCAGCAAATTGCCTCTCCAGGTTGTTCATGGAGACTTCACTCCGGACAACGTCCTTCATCTAGCTCAAGGTAGGGGTATCGGATTTATTGATTTCGATCATCTTCCAAATGCGCCGCGCATTTGGGACATTGCCAAATATTTGTCGCGTCGGATTCGGTTCCGTTGGTGCCAAGGCGTCCCCACCACGGTCAGAATGGACTGCGTTGAGGAGTTCGTAGCGGGATACAGCAAGGTTGTTCCGCTTGATCGAACGGAGATCGAGTCGTTGCCCGGCGCGGTACTTGCCTACAACGTCATGGAGGCGAGTTACGACCAGAGCATCATGGATGGGGTTCTCCCGCGTCGGATGCTTCCGGATCACGCGGAGGTCCTTCAGGATACACTGCAAACGATTGACTGGCAGCTGAGCAATCTTGACTCGATACCCGCGGCAGTACGGCGAGCAGTGTAGGGGTGTCCGTTTATGCAGGCAGATAGGCAGACGCTCTTGACGTGCCGCAACAGACGAGTGGGCGAGACTACCCGTGCCGTACGGGACCGGCGTCTGTGCTTCGTCGTACCGGTATCCGGAGAATACGCGCGAATGGCTCGAGCCCTGGGCAACAGCGTCCGGTATTTCCACCCCCACTCACGGCTCGTTGCAGTGACCACGGGAACGCCACCCGTCGAAATCTCTGTACTTGCTGAATCCGGGCCCTTCGATGAAGTGGTCGCGTTTGAGGATGCTGGGATCGGCGACGAGGGATACAGCGCCGTGATTTGGACCAAGCTGCAGGTTATGAGCTCGCCGCTCGGAGAGATACTCGTGATCCTCGATGCGGACATGTTGATGTACCGTCGCGTGGACGCGCTAGTTGAGCAGTTTGAGCGTTCCGGCAAGCTCCTCGCCGCGACCCTCGATGACGATCCCATTCTTGCGAGCGCATTTAAGACCCGCGATTTGGCCGTCATGTCGAGATACGACGTTCCGGCTCTTTGCGCGTGCCTTATCATTGTTCGCCCGAGCAGTTCCGTGTCCGCGCTCGCGCTCGCGAAAGCGCGTGAGATAAACGGGCGTACCCGTTGGCCGGAACAGGCGGCGCTGAGCGCATTTGCAGCGGAGTACGGCGGCTGGTGCGAGCTCGATCACGGCGCGGTGATCCAGTCTCGAGATCGTGAGGTGCTCAATGCACCGAGAGGCACCGTATTTATCCACGTAGGGTCGCCGAGACCCGAGACATTTGGCGCGAGTCCTTTGCGTTGGGATGAGATGACCCTCTCGGAGTTGGCGCGTGACTTTCGAGAGCGGTGGGGCCAACCGTTCCCGGTTGCCAAACTGTGCTCCGATTTTGAGATGCGGTTGAACAATGATTGGGCGTAAATGAAATCGCGGTGGCGAAACGGCGAGAACCTATTAGCGAAGGCTCCAGCGGTCACGCGAATACTGCAGACGGGGCCATCGGACCGGCTAGGGCGGAAGCAAGAAGAAGCAGCCTTAACCTGGAAACGGGACTACCCCGGCTGGCGTTACGAGTATTACGACGACGATCGCCTATTTGAGTATCTATTGTCACGGTCGGATTTAAGTCCAGCTGTGATCCAGCCTGAGCCGATAATCAGATCAGTAGACATATTCCGCTACGTTCAACTTTGGGAATATGGCGGTCTGTACGTGGACCTTGACTTTGTCTCACTGCAGCCGATGGGTCGGTGCGAGCTGCCCATAGGGGGAGTTGTCTTTGGAAGCATGGCGACTCAATCAGGCGAGGCTGAACATTCAGTTCCGAATGCTTGGATGTATGCAGCGCAGCCGCAACATCCCTTGTGGCTCGTAGTCCTAGAACTGGCGTCGAAACGGTTGCTCGATGATTATGTCGAGCGAGCAACCGGTCCGATCCTTGTTAGTGACGCAATTAGTGTATATCGGAATATGAGTAAGGCGGAGATTTCCTCCCTGCGTTCGCGGTATATAGGAGGAGCTGAGACGAAGAGGCTAGATACTGGAGATTCATCAGTACACATCCTGGCACCAGATGTCCTATATCCCATCAGCTGGAGCACGGGTCATCGGAATCGCCTCATCGCAGACTTTAGATGCGCGGACGCCCTGCTCGATGAGCATGTGATGCGTGTGCCGAGGACTAGCAGAACTCGTGCCTTCACATACTGGTATCACTCCTGGGGAGCCGATCCCTTAAGTTTCGAGAACGACGACGAAGAGGGCGACTAGTATGCCCCGAGCGACGTAGGAAGGATGGTGAATCTGCATGAATGAAGCTGGCGGCGTTGTTTGGCTAGATCTTCTAAAAGAGGTGTCACCGGATCGTGCGAACTCCAAAGAGTGGAGGTTGGATTGCGAGCTCGAAAAGGACTTGGGTATTGACTCACTATCACTGATGGAGTTGGTGATCGCTATTGAGGACGTAGCCGGCGTTGAAGCCGCGGCATCCGATATTAGGGGGCTTCGGACGGTCGATGACGTGCGGGAACTTTGGATTCGAATTTCAGGTGACCAGTGACGGGAATGCCTAGAGCCGCACTCGTTATCCCGCACCGGCGGGAGGAACGGCTCATATCGGCTCTTCTCGCGTCCATTGACAGGCTTGTGGCCAACGACCGACGTGTGTTGGTGTATCTTGTCGGCAGTGAGGACGATTCTCCAGGATACAAGTCACGGGTTGCCCGGTTAGTAAGCAATCTCGATCCACTTCGGGTGCGATCGATGGTCGCAAGTCGAGGAATTGGATCGGCCCGCGACGTCGGTTGCCGGCGAGCAATCCAGGACCACCGGGACGGCGATCTGAGGTTCCTCTGGTTGATAAATAGCGATGCCGACTGCCAGGTGACGCCCCAGTTTGTTGACGATTGGCTTGAGGCGCTCGCGACAAGCTGGGCGCCCGTCGGGGTCGGCGAGGTCGAGCTGGTGGGCACGCGGGAGGAGGGCCTCGCTCGCGTCGTTCGGCAAATGATGCGTCGTCAGGACGCGTTCGAAGAATTTGCGGGTCCGATCAATACCTTCGGACAGAACCTAGCGATACGCGCTGACACTTATCTGGCTGTCGGGGGGTTCAGTAACCCTACCGCGATCCAGCGGGGGCGGATCGTTCCCATGGCCGGTGAAGATTGGGAGTTTGGTGCGAGATGCAGAAGTCGCGGAGTTCCCATCGCTCGGATCGGTCCTAGGGTCGAGGCGTCTGCTCGGCGCTTACGGCTAGATCCGTCGGGATTCGTCTCAGGTTTGAGCTACCAGGGTGAGTTCCGTTCCGTGTCTGAACTCGCCCCGACGAAGCGCGTGCGTGGCGGCGAGAGGGTGCTCAGGCGAGAATTGATTCACCAACGTTTCCACTTTCTTGTCAAGCCCATAGTCCTAGACGAGCCGTTTCGGCGCTGGCTTGCGCCGCAGCTGTCGTTCGGCGAGCGGCTTTGTCGGTGGTGGGCGGAGCAGCCGTCGTCGACTGACCAGCAGCTTTCGGTGGCGCTTGGAGTGCGGTGGGGTGCGAAGCTCGAAGAGGAAGCGGTCTCTAGATCAAACGACGCGTTCTATAGGAACTATGTGCAAGGCTGGCGATCGAGTCGTCGTTTGGCCTGACGCTGAAGAGTTTGGGTCAGGAATGGACTAGAAACATGTGGGAAGGGTGCCAATGATGATACGTGACGGATACTACTTGTCCATTTATACAACGCCTCCTGGTCTGGCGGCGGAACTAGATGTTTGGCTGCGGCACGATGCGAATGCTAGCCTGTGGCGCATCGATGGCGATTCTGCCGAATTGCTGGCGCATTGGGAACTCGAAAGGCTTACGGGTGTAAAACATGAGGGCCGTGGGCCGTCGTCGGCACGGGAATTTTCTAGAGAGATGGAGGTGCTGCTTGCCGAGTTCGATCTGACATGGGACGACATCGAAGCTACTTGGGGTACGCCAGGAATTGATGGGTTTGCTGCTGAAAGGCTGCCCCTGAGTACTGAAGGGTATCCGACCCATTCAGTAAGTCATCTATTTTCAGGCATCCTGCTCGATAACGTCAGATACCAGGGCGAGAACATTATTGGCCTTGCCGTTGATGGGGGCCCGGACGATGTGTTGGACCCCTATGTTTACTCGCATTTCTATATAGGCGCGAGTGTGTCGAATGGTGGATTGCGCACCTGCCCGATTCAATCTCCGGGAGCGATATTTGAGGTGGCTGCGGAACGGTACGGGTTAGCGGAAGGATCTTTGATGGCATTGGCTGCAGCGGGCCGCATTGACGTGCCATCGGATTTTCCTCTAAGAAGCTTTTTCGGTCCAGAGACCCGCCATTCTGCACAGCGGGTTCTCGACGACTTGGGGTACCACTTGCGTGAGCAGGAATGGCCAGATGACCCTCGGTTTTCGGCACGTGAAAATTTCGTTGCGAGTGTGGCTGCGGGCATCCAGGAAGTTGCGTACCGCATCGTGGCGGATTCGGTGCGCGCCGTTCTGGCCTTGGATGGCGTGGCCCCGAGCACGTCCTATCTGAGCATGTCTGGCGGCGTCGCACTTAATTGTCCGACCAACACCCGGCTCATCGATGAATTTGGATTCAGGGGTTTGCTCAGTCCCCCATTTGTGAATGATGGTGGCCAGTCTGTGGGGCTTGCGTTGGCCTACCTTGCCGGAGATGGTGACGGGCCGAGGGAATTCTCTTACCCCGGACCCTACCTAGGGAGTGTTCGACCGCGATTCGAAGTTGGCGACTCAACTTTTAGCGAGTTCGTAGAGGATTGTTCGGCCTTGAGCTTGGCGACGGCGGTGATGGATATCGAAAAGGGGCCGATTCTTTGGTTTGATGGCCGGTCGGAGAGCGGTCCAAGGGCACTCGGACATAGAAGCATCCTCGCCGATCCGCGTCGCGAGAAGAGCCGTGCAGAGCTTAACCATATCAAAGGACGCCAGTGGTGGCGCCCTGTCTCCCCAGTGGTTATGGAGGAGCATCAACCTGGCTGGTTCGAGAAGTCTTTCCGCTCGCCGTACATGTTGCAGACGTTTGCGGTGAGAGCCAACAAGGCGCATTTGGTGCCTGCTGTAGTGCATTTGGACAACTCGGCGAGGCTGCAGACGCTAAATCGGGAGGATGATGAACGTCTATGGGACCTCCTCGAAGCGTTCAACCGCGCCACCGGTGTCCCGATGTTGTGTAACACGTCGCTTAACGACAAGGGAGAGCCGATCATCGAGACGCCTGAGCAGGCATTGAATTTCGCGCTACGCAAAGGCATGAAGACTGTCTACATTGATGGTCAGCGTGTTGTGTTGTATAGGCACGGCGAATATACTGATGACGCGCCGCTTGCGCGCTCACCTTACGTTCTCGGTGTCCCGCATTCAAGAGTTTCTAAGTATGGACTTTCGGAGCTTGAGATGCTGACGATAGCTGTGTTGCCTCGGTTGAGAGGTGCGGTTGATGGAGAGCTCCGCGATCCGGTGAGGCGAGAACGTCTACGACGTAAACTCGCCAAGTTGCACGCGAGCCGGCCGGAGTTGGAGACGTTCGTTAATTGGAGGGCAAGGGCTAAACCATATGTCTAACGTAGTGGCCAGCGGTCATTAATGACGCTAACGAGGTTGCTGTCGCCTCCGGATGAGTGTGGGTGTAGTTCTGCGTTGAGGGAAGCTTCCGGGCGGCGGCGCTGCCTGTGTGCGCAGGTGACAGCTCGATAGCTCAGGGTGGATGTTGACCAGGTGAAGGTTGCGGCTGGCTTCGGCGTCCGGAACTGATCACCGATCCGGCTTGCCTGCCCACCGTCGGACGGTCGTCGCTGAGATTGCCTGACCTTCTCCCTAAAAACGAGTCCAGGCTAAACCAAAGAAATCGACCTAATCTAGAGCTTTAAGGAGGCTCGCATGAAAAGGTCGAAATTCACCGAAGAGCAGATCGCCTTTACCCTCAAGCAGGCGGAGTCGGGCATAACAGTGGCCGAGGTCTGCCGGAAGATGGGCGTGTCGGAAAACACCTTCTACGCCTGGAAAAAGAAGTTCTCAGGGCTCGGCGTATCCGAGCTGAGGCGGCTACGGCAACTCGAGGAGGAGAACAGAAAACTCAAGCAACTGGTAGCAGATCTGAGCCTGGACAAAGCGATGCTACAGGACGTGCTGTCAAAAAAGTTGTGAAGCCAGAAGGGATGCGGCAACTCGTGCTGAGGCTGCAAGAGGGCTACCGGGTAAGCGAACGCCGGGCAGTAAAAGCTTTAGGAGCACACCGTTCGGCGATATGCTACCGACCTAAACGTCCTGTTCTCGACGCGCCGATACGCAAACGCATGGAGGAGATTGCGGCGGTGAGGATTCGCTACGGCTATCGGCGCATCCACATTCTGCTGCAACGCGAAGGCTGGAGCGTCAACCTCAAACGCGTCTACCGCATTTACTGTCTGGCTGGTCTTAACCTCAGAAGCAAGCGACCCAAGAGAAGACGCATGGCGAGCCACCGCATCGCTCGTCCTGACGTCACGAAACCCAACGACTGCTGGACGATGGACTTCGTCTCAGACGCTCTATTCAACGGTAGACGCTTCCGTGCCCTGACAGTCATGGATCAGTTCACCAGAGAGTGCTTGGCGATCCACGCCGACCAGAACATCAAGGGCGAGCAGGTCGTCAGTATCATGCGTGAGCTTGCCTCTAAGCGTGGCACTCCTAGCCGCATCCAGACCGATAACGGCAGCGAGTTTATCAGCAAGGCGCTAGACAGGTGGGCGTACGAGAACGGTTTGACGATGGACTTCTCTCGCCCTGGCAGGCCGACGGACAATCCCTTCATCGAGTCGTTTAACGGCTCGTTCCGGGACGAGTGCCTGAACATCCACTGGTTCCTGAGCCTGCAAGATGCCCAGGAGAAGATCGAAACTTGGAGGGTCGACTACAACCACGTCAGGCCACACTCGGCATTGGGAAACCTGCCACCTGGACAGTTTGCCCAACAGGTCGTAGGCTGTTCGTAAGGTCGATTTCTAATCGCTAGCCTGGACCAAAAACTCGCAGCGGGTCATGGTGACGTGGCGTTCATCTTGGCTATCGCCCTAAACATGGTGTGGGAAGTATGACTAATCGGTAGCCAACTGAGCAACGCATCTAAAGTTATCGGTGCTTGCTCCAATGCCCTTGCTACCATCGTCCAAGGTGCTCATACGGAAGGGGGCGGACTCCGCATCACCCCCGCAAAGCGCGGCGCTGTCACGCTCAGCCACGTAGGCTTTGGGTACCCGGATTGCCCAGAGGTGCTCACTGATGTGACCATCACGGTCCAGCCTGGGGAGTCCATTGGCATTGTTGACGAAAGCGGCTCGGGCAAAACTACCCTCATAAATTTGATTTCCGGCGTTTACCGAGATTACACAGGCAAAATCTTATTAGACGGAATAGACGTCTGTACCTTACATCATGACGACATTACCCAGTCAATCGCCGTTATCCCACAAGATACCTTGCTATCTAACCGCACGGTTCGCGAAAACATCCTTTATGGTAACCAGCAAGCTACCAAGGCTGAGCTAGAAGCTGCAATCCGCGCTGCCGCTGCAGACTTCATATGGAAATTGTCTAATGGCTTAGACACAGTTGTAGGCGAACGTGGCAACTTGCTTTCCGGTGGACAACGACAGCGTATTGCCATTGCCCGTGCTATTCTGAAAGAATGCTAAAATAGCGATATTCGACGAGGCCACCTCGGCATTAGATGCTATTGCTGAAAGCAAAATCCTTGACGTTATTACCAACGTTTTTCGTGACCGCACGGTGTTCGTCATTGCGCACAGGCTTTCCACCATTCAAAACATGGATAAGGTCATCATCTTACACAACGGAACTATTGAATCCATCGGCAGTCACTTAGACCTACGCAACAAATCAAGTTTCTATGCAGAACTTGTCGAAAGACAAGCCATTAACTGATCTCACTGCTGTGGCGGATAGAATAGGCCTATGCTTTTAGGCGAGGGCAGTCACCGTCCAGATAACCACGTTTCTGAGTCAGCTGAGGCAAATACATTCTTGAAATCGAGTATACCCATGTCACTCACACTTTTGGAAGCGCCAGGACGCCTCCAACTACTGGGGCAGCCTTATACCTCTGCAGCACTAGCTATATACTTCGCCCCGCGCTCTCTGACTTCTCCCCTCCAGCACCGTCTCGGTACATCTCTGCTGAAGGCCCTATTATCCCGCACTGTACCCCACTATGACAGAACGATTCTCCGTGACGCTTGGGGCAAACCGTACCTCGCCCTCCATAGCAACGTATCCGTAAGCGTGACTCACTCTACACTTGGCGTGGCAGTTGCCCTCGCAATTGGCCACCAAGTAGGCATCGATATGGAGCCGAAGACCAGGCGCGAGGCGTCAGCGGCTATTGACGCGGCCATTCGTTCGCTAAATTTTTTCAGTGATTATGATTTCTACCTTTTGAAGCACCAAATGAGTAGCGTACAGCTTTGGACCCTTATAGAAGCTTTGGTTAAAGCGGATGGCCGAGGCCTTCACCGTGCTGACCAGCATGTAGAGGTATTCAGCACCTCTAGCAACCAAACCAAGTTGAGATACGGTGCAGCGAACGCCATTGTTTATCAAATCAACACCTCCAGTTCCGTTTTCTCCGTGTGTCTTATGCAGCCAAAAATCTAAAATTACCCTGTTTGCTACCCAAAGAGAATTTTAGAGTGAATGAGATTATGAACGGCGATCTTGAGGTTTACCCGAGCCCGAAGTGACCTTCAGGTTTTGACTTGAGCCGCACGAAGAGTAAGAGAGCCGACTAGGACGCTAAAACTTGTTTCTGGTCTTGGTTCATTTCCTTGGACAAATCTAGTAACCAGTGGTATTAGTTCATAGTAGTAGGCTGTCAACAAAGGTATACAAAAGACCTCTTGCAAAAGTAGGTTTATAGGGTTGAAAGTAAGCCCTGTGAACTTAACCCGCCTTGAAAGACACGAAGATAAGGTTCACGATTCAAGGCGAGGTGAAAGATGGCAGAGCGCAAAGTCTATACAGCAGAGTTCAAGCTCGAGGCGGTGCATTTAACGCGACAACCAGAGAGAACGATAGCTCAGGTAGCGGATGACCTTGGTATAGGTCGGTCAACCTTGACGGCGTGGCTGCGGCAACACCGAAAGCAAGGCGAACGGGCGTTTCCGGGACATGGGCGACCTGCCCTGACCCCAGAGGAAGCGGAGATTCAGAGGCTCAAGCGTGAACTAGAGATCACCCGTCAGGAGCGTGACATTCTCAAAAAGGCCACGGCCTTCTTCGCCAAGGAATCCAGATGAGATACACCTTCATCGAGCAGGAGAAGCCTAA
>JAABUN010002637.1_pt1 | contig 30867 bp, 23 predicted proteins | sample 5559311 | NCBI WGS metagenome assembly JAABUN01 (sample SAMN10711877, study PRJNA513370) | rock metagenome | isolation source: Antarctica rocks | place: Antarctica: Victoria Land, Siegfried Peak sud | reverse complement strand
AGCCGACGTCGAGCATCTCCGGTGGCACATGATCGGGCAGCTGCAGACGAACAAGGCGCGCGCTGTCCTGCGCTGGGCGTCATCGGTGCAGTCGGTGGACCGGCTGCGGCTCGTCACCGCGCTGTCCCGAGCCGCCGCCGATACCGGGCGCACCGTGGACTGTCTGGTTCAGGTGGGTCTCGGCGCGTCAGCGGACGGTCGGGGTGGCGCCGACCCCGACCGCGTGCCGGAGCTGGCCGCCGCTGTCGCCGCGGCGGCCGGCCTGCGCCTGCGTGGGCTGATGGCCGTCGCCCCGCTCGGCGCCGACCCGGGTCCGGCGATGGCGCGGTTGGCCGGGCTGCACCAGCGGGTCCGCACCGACCACCCGGCCGCGACGGACCTGTCGGCGGGGATGAGCGGGGATCTGGAGGCCGCGGTCGCCGCGGGCGCGACACACGTACGGATCGGCTCGGCGCTGCTCGGCCAGCGACCCGCGCCGGTATAGCGTCGAAATCGGCAGCACAGGGGACCGGACCAGGCTGGGGGAGCGACGTCGATGGCTGGCGCGATGCGCAAGACGATGGTCTGGTTGGGCCTGACCGAGGACGACGGCCGTGACGACCGGTACGACGGGTACGACGAGGAACTCACCCAGTCCCGCGACGTGCGCGGCCAGGTCGACGAGGAGTCCCTGGAGGAGCGTCGGCCCGCCGCCGTCGCCTCGCTCGCAGACCGGCGACCCGCCCCGGCGCCGGCGGGCTCCGGTGAGCTGTCCCAGATCACCACGATCCACCCGCACACCTACAACGAGGCCCGGGTGATCGGCGAGCACTTCCGCGGGGGCACCCCGGTGATCATGAATCTCACCAACCTCGACGACGGCGACGCCAAGCGACTCGTCGACTTCGCGGCGGGGCTCGTGTTCGGGCTGCGCGGGACGATCGAGAAGGTGACCAGCAAGGTGTTCCTGCTCTCGCCGCACAAGGTGACGGTGACCGCGGAGGACAAGGCACGTATCGCCGGTGGGGCGTTCTTCAACCAAAGCTGAGTACACCCGCCGTCCGGCGCGACCGGCTCGTGTCCGCTGCCCGTGTCGGCCAAGGCCCGTGTCCGCTGGGTTGTTCCCCGTCGCGTGGGCGCTTTAGCCGGTTGTTCCGCTCGGTTTCGGTCCCGTACTCGTTCAGCGACTCCAGGACCCTGCTGAACAGCTTCTGAGGGCTGATCGCCGTCACGTCGAAGGGGTGAGGCCGCGCACCAGACCCCGTGGACGGTCCGGGCGGTCCGGCCCTTCCCGGCACTAGGTTCATCGGGCATGAGCGCGGTCTTCTCGGTTCTGTGGCTGCTGTTGTGGGTCTTCTTCGTGCTGCTGCTGGTCCGGATGGTGTTCGACCTCGTGCAGTCCTTCGCCCGCGCGTGGGAGCCGCGCGGACCGCTGCTGGTGGGCCTGGAGGCCGTCTACACGGTGACCGACCCGCCGCTGAGGACGCTGCGCCGGCTCATCCCGCCACTGCGGCTCGGTTCGGTCGGCATCGATCTGGGCTTTCTCGTCCTGGTCATCGCGATCCAGATCCTGCTCGCGGTGCTCCGACAGGCTGCCGCCGCGGCGTGACCCGGTCGCCGGCCCTCGGGCCGGTAACCTGAGGGACACCTGAGCCCTGACGGGGCCTGAGTGCCCAGCGCAGCTGGGTACCGGACCAGCTGGGCACCTGGGTACCTGGATGTAGAGCCTCGATGGATCGACATCGCGGCCGCCGAGCAGCTGAGTCGGAGGAACGGCGTTGGTTACTGACACGGTCCGCGAGACGCTCACCCCCGAGGACGTGGAGTCGAAGACCTTCACCCCGGTCCGGCTCCGCGAGGGGTACGACATGGCGGAGGTGGATCACTTCCTCGACGAGGTGGTCGCCACCCTGCGCAAGGCGGCAGCCGACCGTGAAGGGCAGCGGCGCCAGGCCGCCCGGGACTCCCCGGGCCTGAACGGCACGCCGCCCGCCGCCGGCGGCAACATCGGCAGCAACACCGGTAGCAACACCGGCAGCAACACCGGTAGCAACACCGGCAGCGCAGCGGGCGAGGACGGGCGCCATCCGGACACCCGTCCCATGTCCGCGGGTGAGGCGACGTCTGCGGCCGTCCGGGTGCTGCAGCTGGCCGAGGATGAGGCGGCGCAGCTGCGGGCGACCGCCGCGCGGGAGTCGGAGCAGACCGTGTCCGACGCGCGGCGCCAGGCCGCCGAGCTCGCCGAGCAGTCCGAGGCACAGGCAGCCAGGGTCACCGCCGAGTCCGAGCAGCGGGCGGGGGAGTTGGACGAGCAGACCGGCGTACGGCGGACCGAGCTCCTCGGCGCGATCGAGGCCGAGCGCGCCCGGTTGGCCGACGACGTCGACGGCCTGCGCGCCTTCGAGCGCGAGTACCGCAGCCGGCTCCGGACCTACCTGCAGGACCAGATCGGCCGGCTGGACGAGGAGGCCGGCCCGACGGCGGCGACGGCGGGCGAGCCGGGGACGGACGGGCCGAGCGGACCCTGAGGTCCCCGGTCAGGCCTCCGCGATGATCTTCTCGGCCTGCACGAGCCATTGGCGACGCGCAGTGAGCGCCTCCTCTGCCTCCCGCAGGGCCCGGGTGTCGTCCCGGTCCCGCGCCGCGGCGGCATCCCGCTCCAACCGGGTAATCGACGGGCGCAGCTGCTCGGCGGTCCGCTCGGCGCGTCGGCGTGCCTCCGGGTCCGTCCGGCGCCACTCGTGGTGCTCGGCGCCCCGCAGTGCCTCCTCAACCGTCCGCAACCGCGCGTCGACCGTCGCGACTGCCGAGCGCGGGATGTGGCCGGTCGCGTCCCAACGCTCGCGGATGCCGCGCATCGCGCGCCGCGCTCCGGTCAGGTCGCGGACCGGCAGCAGCGCCTCGGCCTCGGCGAGCAGTGCTTGCCGTGCGGCCAGGTTGGTCTCCTCTGTCTGCGACCGCTCCGCGTCGTGCGCCTCCCGCGCCTCGAAGAACGCCTGCCGCGCGGCGCGGAACCGCTCCCACAGCGCGTCGTCGACATCCTTCGCGGCGCTGCCCGCGGCCTTCCAGCGGTCCATCAGCACCCGGTGCCTGGCCGTCGTCGGACCCCAGTCGGTGGAGGAGCGCAGCGCCTCGGCCTCGCCGATCAGCTGGTCCTTTGCGGCCTTGACCGCGTCGCGGGAGGCGGTCAGCTCCGAGTAGTGCACCTTGCGCCGGCGGGTATAGGTCGTGCGGGCTGCGGAGAACCGCTTCCACAGGTCGTCGTCGGTGGCGCGGTCCAGCCGGGGCAGGCTCTTCCATTCGTCGAACAGGGCGCGTAGCTTCTCCGGCCCGACGCGCCAGTTCTGCCCGGCGGCGACCTGTTCGGCCTCGGCGACAAGCGCGGTCTTGCGCTCGCGCGCGGCGGACGTCTCGGCGGCCCGCTCGGCGCGACGGCGCTCCCGGGCGACGGCGATCAGCCCGTCCAGGGCGTCGACCCGGAGGGCGAGGTCGTCGAGGTCGCCGACCGCCTGGGCGCTCTCGACCGCATCGCGGAGCTTGCGGACCGTCCCCTGCGCGGCCTCGGCGCTCAGCGACCCGGCTCGGACCCGGGTCTCGGCAAGCGCGACCTCGGTGCGCAGAGTGAGGAACCGGCGGGCGAAGAACGCCAGGGCCTGCTGTTGGTCGCCGACCGTCCAGGTGCCCACGGGCCGTTCCCCGGTGTGGATCCGCACGTAGACGGTCCCGTCGTCGGCGACCCGCCCGAATGCCGATGCCGCGGCGACGTCGGTATCGCTCGGTTCGGTGTCCGACGGTGCGACGGTGCCGCTGTCTGTCGCCGTGGCGGCTGCGGGGCGGCCGGACGCCGCGCGGCCGGGCGTCGGGTGGCCCGGTGTCGGGTGGCCCGGTGTGGGATGGCCCGGTGTGGGGCGCCCGGGCGTCGGGCGGGTGGCGGTCGCCGAGGCCGGCGACGCGGCTCCCGGCGTCGCCGGGCCGGCGGCGGGGGCCGACAGGTCGGGGGCCGACAGGTCGGGGGCCGACAGGGCGGGGGCTGGCAGGGTGGTTGGCGCGGTGGCGGGGCCGTCCACCACGGTGCCGGGCGCGGCATCGGTGCTCGCATCCGGCCCGTGCATCGTGGTGAGCAGGGTCCCCTCCACAGTGACCGCGAGGCCGGCGACGTCGACCCGGCGCGGACCCGCCCCAGACGCCTCGGCAGCCGGCAGGTCCGCGGGGGGCCCGGCCGCGGGGGCCGGGTCCGCGGGGGCCGGGTCGCTCGCCTCGGGGTTACCGGCCTCCGGCTGCGGGGTCTCCGCCTGTGGGGCCTCCGGCTGCGGGGTCTGCGCCTGCGGGGTCGGCGGGCTCTGCGGCTCCGGGGCCTGCTCGGCCGGCGACGGCAATGCGATGGCGTCCACGGTGGTCTCCCTCGGTCCCCGTGCCGGCGACAGGTCGGCACGGATCGGTGTCGGCACCCTCGCCCGGCTGATCGGTCGGGTCCGGTGGGCGGGGCCCCGACGGCGTCGTCTGCCGCCCATCCTCCCTCCCGGGCCGCCGGCGTTCGTCCGCCCGACCCGGTCCCGGCGCCAGATCCGTGCGGGCCCGCACGGATCTGGGGAGTGAGAATCGGTGCGTACCGTGGCCGGACCGACGTACGTGAGCGGGCGGCCACGCCCGGAGGAGTCGCACCGATGGCCCGCCCGACCGCCCTGTCCGGTTTCCCCGAGTGGCTCCCGGGCCAGCGCATCGCCGAGCAGCTGGTGCTGGACACGCTGCGTCGCACCTTCGAGCTGCACGGCTTCAGCCCCGTCGAGACGCGGGCCGTCGAGCCGCTGGACCAGCTGCTGCGCAAGGGCGAGACCAGCAAGGAGGTCTACGTCCTGCGGCGCCTGCAGGCAGACGCCGAGGGCGGGGACGCCGGCCTCGGCCTGCACTTCGACCTGACGGTCCCGTTCGCCCGCTACGTGCAGGAGTTCGCGGGCAGGCTCGTCTTCCCTTTCCGCCGCTACCAGATCCAGCGGGCATGGCGGGGCGAGCGCCCGCAGGAAGGCCGTTTCCGGGAGTTCACCCAGGCCGACATCGACGTGGTCGGCACCGGTGAGCTGCCGTTCGCCTACGACGTCGAGCTGCCGCTGGTCGTGCTGGCGGCCCTGGCGGCGCTGCCGATCCCGCCGGTACTGATGCAGGTCAACAACCGCAAGCTCGTCGAGGGCTTCTGTGCGGCCATCGGTGTGGCCGACTACCCGGCGGCGCTGCGTGCGGTGGACAAGCTGGACAAGGTTGGCCCGACCGGGGTGCGCGCTGAGCTGACCGGCGTCGCCGGGTGCACCCCGGACCAGGCCGCCGCGCTGCTCGGGCTGGCGGCGGTGTCGGGCGACGCGGCCGAGGTCCGCGCCGCCGTCGCCGCGACCGGTGCCCGCGACCCGCTGCTGGACGAGGGGTTGGCCGAGCTGGTCGCGGTGCTGGAGGCCGCGCAGGCCGCCGCTCCGGGCCGGGTCGTGGCCGACCTGTCGATCACCCGCGGCCTGGACTACTACACCGGCACCGTCTACGAGACGCGCCTGGTCGGCCACGAGTCGCTCGGTTCGGTCTGCTCCGGTGGCCGCTACGACAACCTGGTCAGTGCCGGCACGGTGACCTATCCCGGGGTCGGGCTGTCGATCGGGGTGTCCCGGTTGCTGTCCCGGTTGTTCGGCCGGGGGTTGCTCGCTGCCACCCGCCCGACGCCGACGTGCGTGCTGGTTGCGGTGCCCGACGAGGACAGCCGGCCGGCGGCGGCGGCCGTGGCGGCGGCCCTGCGTGCCCGCGGCGTCCCGACCGAGGTTTCGGCGACGGCCGCCCGCTTCGGCAGGCAGATCCGGTCCGCGGACCGCGCCGGCATCCCGTTCGTCTGGTTCCCCGCGGCGAACGCCGACACCGGAAGCGACCAGGTCAAGGACATCCGGTCCGGGGACCAGCTCGACGCCGACCCGGATTCGTGGCAGCCCCCGGCCGGGGACCTGCACCCGCGGCTGGTGGCGACGACCCCCGGTTGACGCCGCCCGCCAGGCGTCGGTGGCGGTAACCCGGGATGGCTGCCGCCGGAAATCCGTAGGCTCGACGGCGGTCGCGCCGCGAGGTTGTCGACCATGCCCGCCGTCGCCGGACGGCACGCCAGACCCTGCCGAGGAGGACCGTGTACCGCACGAGGAACGCCGGGAGCCTGCGCCGCGAGGACGCCGGCTCGACCGTGACGCTGGCCGGGTGGGTGGCCCGCCGCCGCGACCACGGCGGTGTCGCGTTCCTGGACCTGCGTGATGCCTCCGGCGTCGTCCAGGTGGTGTTGGGCGACGAGGAGATCGCCCACCGGCTGCGCAGCGAGTGGGTCGTGCAGGTCAGCGGTTCGGTCCGGGTCCGCCCGACGGGGATGGCCAACGAGGCGCTCGCCACCGGCTCGGTCGAGGTCGTCGCCGACGAGGTCACGGTGCTCGCCGAGTCCGCGCCGATCCCGTTCGCCATCGACGAGCGGACCGAGGTCGGGGAGGACACCCGGCTCCGGTACCGCTACCTGGACCTGCGCCGCCCGGGACCGGCTGCCGCCATCCGGCTGCGCAGCAAGGTCAACGCCGCCGCCCGAGACGTCCTGCTGGCGCGGGACTTCGTGGAGATCGAGACCCCGACGCTGACCCGGTCCACCCCGGAGGGCGCCCGCGACTTCCTGGTGCCCGCGCGGCTGCAGCCCGGCTCCTGGTATGCGCTGCCGCAGAGCCCCCAGCTGTTCAAGCAGCTGCTGATGGTCGCCGGGATGGAGCGGTACTTCCAGATCGCGCGGTGCTACCGCGACGAGGACTTCCGTGCCGACCGGCAGCCGGAGTTCACCCAGCTGGACATCGAGATGAGCTTCGTCGACCAGGACGACGTCATTGCCCTCGCGGAAGCGGTGCTCACCGCGCTGTGGCGCCTGGTCGGGCACGAGACCACCGCTCCGATCCCGCGGATGACCTATGCGGAGGCGATGCGCCGCTACGGATCGGACAAGCCGGACCTGCGTTTCGGCCTGGAGCTCGCGGACTGCACCGGGTACTTCGCCGACACGCCGTTCCGCGTCTTCAACCCCGCGAACGCCGCGTACGTGGGTGCGGTCGTGATGCCGGGCGGGGCGGCCCAGCCGCGCCGGACGCTGGACGCCTGGCAGGACTGGGCGAAGCAGCGGGGTGCGCGCGGCCTGGCCTACGTGCTGGTGAGCGAGGACGGCGAGCTGTCCGGGCCGGTCGCGAAGAATTTGTCGCAGACCGAGCGTGACGGGCTGGCCGCCCACGTGGGCGCGGCACCGGGGGACTGCGTGTTCTTCGCCGCGGGTGCCGTCACCGGGTCCCGCGCGCTGCTCGGCGCCGCGCGTGGCGAGATCGCGCGCCGGCTGGACCTGATCGACCCTGACGCTTGGGCGTTCACCTGGATCGTCGACGCGCCGCTGTTCGAGTTGGTGAGTGAGACCGACGACGTGGCGGTCGGCGCCGGGGCGTGGACGGCCGTGCACCACGCGTTCACCTCGCCGAAGCCGGACGCGATGGCGACCTTCGACACCGAGCCCGGCACCGCGCTCGCCTACGCCTACGACATCGTCTGCAACGGCAACGAGATCGGCGGCGGCTCGATCCGTATCCACGACCGCGCCGTGCAGGAGCGGGTGTTCGCGGTGATGGGCCTGAGCCGGGAGCAGGCCCAGGAGAAGTTCGGCTTCCTGCTCGACGGCCTGCGCTTCGGTGCGCCGCCGCACGGCGGGATCGCGTTCGGGTGGGACCGCATCTGCGCCCTGCTGTCCGGGACCGACTCGATCCGCGACGTCATCGCGTTCCCCAAGACCGGCAACGGTTACGACCCGCTGACCGGGGCACCGGCGGCGATCACCCCTGCCCAGCGCCGGGAGGCCGGCGTCGATGTCGTGCCCAAGGCCGGCCCGGGTCCGACCGGCTGAGGGCTCCGGTCGGTCGAGGGCCGGTCGGGAATGGCCGGGCAACCCGGAACGCTGGGTGATGGACCGAAACGGGACGACGGACACCGCGGAAGCTGCCGGTCGCGGACGTGGGGACGGCCGACGACGGGACACGATGAGCACCGAGACCACCGCCGGGGCCACGCGGGCGCCGTCATCGGGGCCTCGGCCACCGGGGTACCGGCCACCGGGGTACCGGCCACCGGGGTACCGGCCACCGGGGTACCGGCCACCGGGGTACCGGCCACCGGGGTACCGGCCGTGGGGGCGCCGGACCCACGCCGTTGGTTGGTGCTGGCGGTGCTCGCGCTGACCCAGCTGATGATCGTGCTGGACGCGACGATCGTCTCCATCGCGCTGCCGCAGATCCAGACCCGCTTCGGCATCTCCGACAGCAACCGGCAGTGGATCGTCACCGCCTACGGGCTCGCGTTCGGTGGGCTGCTCCTGCTCGGCGGCCGGGTCGCAGACTTCTGGGGCCGGAAGCGGTCGCTCGTGCTGGGCGTACTCGGGTTCGCGGTCGCCTCGGCGGTCGGCGGGTTCGCCGTCAACTCCCCGATGCTGTACGGCGCGCGGACACTGCAGGGCGTCTTCGCCGCGCTGCTCGCCCCGGCGGTGCTGTCCGTGCTGTCCACCACGTTCACCGACCCGCGCGAGCGGGCATCGGCGTTCGCGCTCTACGGCGCGATCGGCGCCGGCGGCGCCGCCCTCGGCCTGGTACTCGGCGGGGTGCTCACCGAGTACCTGAGCTGGCGCTGGTGTCTGCTGGTCAACCTGCCGCTGTCCGGGCTCGCCGCACTCGGCGCCGTCCGGTGGGTCCGGGCCAGCCGGGTGCAGGGCCATGCGCGTTACGACATCCCGGGCGCGGTGCTCGTCTCCGGCGGCCTGGCCGGTCTGGTGTACGGGTTCAGCCGGGCCAGCGAGCCGGGCCGGGGTTGGTCGACCGGTCCGACGATCGCGGTGCTGGCCGTGTCGGTCACGCTGCTGCTCGCCTTCGTCGGGTGGGAGTCGCGCTCGCCCCACCCCCTGATGCCGTTGCGCATCCCCCGTAACCCGGTCCGGGCCGGCGCGTTGCTGGCCAGCCTGGTGATCGCCGCGGGCTTCATCGGGTCGACGCTGTTCCTGACCTTCTACTTCCAGGTCGTCCTGGGGTACAGCCCGGTCCGCGCCGGGGTGGCGTCGCTACCCCTGTCCGGCGCGATCGCCTTCTCCGCGATCCTCGCCTCGCGGGCGATGCCCCGGTTCGGCGCACGCTGGCTCGCCGTCGGGGGAGCGCTGGTCTCCGCCGCCGGGCTGGTGTGGACCGCACAGCTCGAGGTAGCGGGCAGCTTCCTGACGGCCGTGCTGCCCGGACAGGTCGTCCTCGGTCTGGGCCTCGGCTTCGTCTTCGTCCCGCTGTCGCTGACCGCACTGCACGAGGTCGCCCCGGACGACTCCGGCGTGACCAGCGCGCTGCTGAACGCGACCAACCAGGTCGGCGGCTCACTGGGCACCGCCCTGCTCAACACGATCGCGACCAGCACGGCGGCCGCCGCGGTCGCTGCCGCCGCACTGGCCGGACGTGGGGGCGACGCGGGGCCGTCGGCCCTGGTCACCGGCTATCAGCACGCGTTCACCTGGGCCGCAGCCCTGCTCGTCGTCGCCGCGGTCGTCGCAGGGCTGCTGGTCAGGGTGCCGCGCGACCCGGCCGCCGCCCCGGCGGCTCCCGTGGGCTGAACCCAGGGACGGGATACCCGGCGGGGCGGCCGGACCGCCACCGATGGGTGTCGACGAAGCCGAGCCGGCGGTACATCCGCCGGGCGGTGTCGTTGTCGGCGTACATGCCCAGCACCACGGCTTCGGCGCCGTCGGCCAGCGCAGCCCGGGTGACCGCGGCGGTCAGCGCCGAGCCGAGGCCCTGACCACGAAGATCGGTCCGGGTGGCGATCGAGGCCAGGTGGACCGCGTGCGGGAGCGACTCGGCCGCGGTGACCGCGGCAAGGCCCGGTTCGGACCCGGCCCCCCTGAGGTGTCCGGGATCGCCCACCAGGTCGGACCGCTGCCGCGCGGATCCCGGGAGTAACGCGGGCTGTGACCGTCCAGCAGCTCCAACACGGCGCCCAGGACCACCGGGTCCGCGACGTCGGCCCGGACCGCGCGGTCCTCGCCCGGCAGCCTCGGTGTCGGGGCACGGGTGGTCGCGAACCAGTCCCAGTCGTCTCCGCCGACCGGCGCCAGGTCCGCCCGGAGCAGCCCGACGGCCTCGCGGACCACGGACAGCCGTTCCGGGACGACCCGGGCAGGCACCAACGCCGCCAGCAGGTCGGCCGCGTCCGCCGGGTCGCCGCCGGCGACCACCCGAGATCGGCCGTCGACGGTCTTCGCGTGGGCCCACGCTCCGGCCAACACCCAGGCCGCTGCCCCGCCTTCGGCTGCCCCGCCTTCTGCCGCCGACCTGCCGGCCGCCAGCTCCCAGCGCAGGAACCCGTCGTCGGGGAACCGGTGGGTGAGGGCGGCAGGTTCGACCGCGACGAGGGCGGCTCGGGTCGACATCGCCGTCGACGCTAGATCCCGGCCGGCAACGGCCGACACCGGGCCGTCCGGCCGCCCGGTCCGCTTCTCGCCCGCCCGGCGAGCGGCGCCGGATGATGCGCCCATGACCGATGCCCGACCCGCCGCCCCACGCTCCGCGACCGAGCTAGCGGCCGCCTACCGGGCCGCGTCGTCGGACCCGGTGGCCGAGCTCGACGCCTGCCTGGCGCGCATCGCTGCCGTCGACGGGCAGCTGGGTGCGGTCCTGGCCATCGACGCACGGGCGCTCGACGCGGCCCGGGCAAGCGAGCGGCGACTGCGGACCGGGCGGCCGCGGTCGCCGCTGGAGGGCGTCCCGGTCCTGCTCAAGGACAACGTGGAGACGGCCACGATGCCGACGACGGCCGGGTCGCGGCTGCTGGCCGGCATCCCGAACCCCGCTGTCGACGCCCCGCTGGTCGTGCGGCTGCGCCGGGCCGGGGCCCTCGTGATCGGCAAGGCCAACCTGTCCGAGTGGAGCAACTTCCGCTCCACCTCCTCGACGTCGGGCTGGTCCGGGGTGGGCGGGCAGACCCGCAACCCGCATGTCTTGGACCGGGACCCGTCCGGTTCCAGCTCCGGGTCGGCGGCCGCCGTCGCCGCGGGACTGGCGCCGCTGGCGGTCGGGACGGAGACCGACGGGTCGATCCTGTCCCCGGCGGGCAACTGCGGGATCGTCGGCGTCAAGCCGACGCTGGGACTGGTCAGCCGGGCCGGGATCGTGCCGATCACCGCCGAGCAGGACACCGCCGGCCCGATGGCCCGGACCGTCGCCGACGCGGCCGAGATGCTGGCCGTGCTGGCGGCTGCCGACCGGGCCGACCCCGCTACAGGCACCGGGGCAGCCGGGCGGGCGCGCCGCGAGCTCGCCGCGCTCGTCGCCGAGGGGTCCGGCGACCGAGCTGGCGCCGGGCAGCCCCGCGGCCGCCGGATCGGGGTGTGGCGCCCGCGCGACGGTGCGGAGAGCAACGGTGCTGACGCGGGCAGCGACGGCTCAGGCCCGCGGGCAGAGACAGCGAGAGCCGGGTTCGAGTCGGTGCTGGACCGGCTCGGCGGGGCCGGTTTTGTCCTGGTCGACGTCGCCGCGCCGCCGATCGAGCTGGTGGCGGCGTCGTGGACGGCGATGGTCTCGGAGTTCCGCCGGGACCTGGACCGCTACCTCGGCGGGCGCCGGGGCGCGCCGGCCAATCTCGAGCAGGTCGTGGAGGGCAATCTCGCTGACCCCCTCGAACTGAGCCGGTTCGGGCAGGAGCTGATGCTGGCAGCGCTGAAGGCACCCCGGGCGGACAGCGCGGAGATCCGCGACGCCCGCGAACGCGCCCGGGCCGCCGCGCGTGGTTGGGTGTCGGGCTGGGCGGACGGGCCGGGCGCCTGTGTGGCGGTGGTCGCCTCCGGCGGGCCGGTCGCATCGCCGCTGGTCTACGCCGAGCCGGCGCCGGGCTCCCGTTCCGACGCCGGGGCCGGCGCGTCGTCGGCGCTGCCGGAGGGCGGCCGGATCGCCGCGTGGAGCCCGGCTGCGGTCGCCGGTTCCCCGTCGGTGACCATCCCGGTCGGCGTCGACGGCCCGTTACCCCTGGGGCTGACCGTCCTGGGGCCGCGGTTCGCCGACGCGAACCTGCTCCGGCTCGCCGCTGAGCTGGAGTCGCTCGTCGGCGACCGGATCGACCCGGAATTCCTGCCCACCTGGGCCGCGACCTGAACGCGGGGGTGGAGCCGGTAGCGGTCCATCGGTACCGGGTCCATCGGTAGCGGTCCATCGCTACCGGGTCCATCGCTACCGGGTCGGTTCCGGGCCTGCCTGGTGGACCCGGTTCCGGCCGGCGTCCTTGGCCCGGTAGAGGGCGGCGTCCGCGTCGCGGAGGACGGTGGACACCGTCCCACCTTGCCGGGCGGTCGCGACGCCGATGCTGACGGTCACGGCGAGGCCGTCGGTCAGTGCCGACCACCGTTGCTGCTCGACGAGGTAGCGGACCTGCTGGCAGATCGCGAACGCCGCAGCGGAGCCGGTGTTGGGCATCACCATCAGGAACTCCTCGCCGCCTAGCCGGGCGGTGAACCCCGGCTCGGCGACGGCCCGGCTCAGCAGCTCGCCGAACCGCACCAGCACCGTGTCGCCGGTCACGTGCGAGCGGGCGTCGTTCAGCCGCTTGAAGTTGTCCACGTCGATGATCGCCACACTGACCGGCTGCCCCTCGCCCGGCTGCCCCTCGCCCGGTTGCGCAGCGCCGAGCAGCCGGGGCAGCACCCGGTCGATATGCCGCCGATTCCACAACCCGGTGAGCGCGTCGCGCTCGGCCAGCAGCTCGAACGTCGTGCTCCGTTGGCGCGCCTGTTCCGTTTCGAACAGCGCATTCAGTGTCGAGGCGCGGTCCTCGGACTCGCGGTCCCGGACCAGCTTCCAGGTGGCGTGGGAGACCGTCAGCGCCTCGAACGCGCCCCGGTAGTCGCCGGTGCGGGCCAGCAGTGCGGCCTTGTGCTCGGTGGCCATCGCGACGATCTCCGGCAGCTCCCGCTCGGTCGCCATCCGCTCGGCGCGGGCGACGCTGGCCAGCGCCTCACCGACAGCGTCCCGGCGGTCCAGGATCTTCGCCAGCGTGAGCAGCGCCTCCGGCTCGGCGCGGGCCTCCGTCACCGGCACGTCCGCCTCGACGTTGGACCGGGCGACGTCCTCGGCGCGCTGGAGCTCGCCGAGCTCGAGCAGGACCGAGGCGATGGTGTCCAGGATGGTCGAGGTCAGGGGTACGTTCCGGGCCCCGGACAGCGCCTGGATCCGGTCGCACAGCGGCAGGGCGTCCGCCGCACGGCCTCGTGTGTAGTGCAGGAAGGCGTAGTTGTTGAGGGTGAGCAGGAGCAGGTGGGTGTTGTCCAGCTGCTCGGCCTCGGCCAGGACGTGGTCGAAGGCGGCGATGTAGCCGTCATCCGTCGACTGCAGACCGTTGAGCAGCGCGAGGACCATCGTGTGGTCGACCCGCAGGTGGGCCGGCGCATCGGCCGGCAGTAGCCGGACGGACTCCACCGCGTGCACGATCGCTTCGCCGAAGGCGCCCATCCGGAACAAGCACCAGGCGAGGACCGCTTCAGCCCGGGCAGACACGACGGGCTCGTCGCGCAGTCGGCTCTGCAGCAGGATCGACCGCGCTGACTCGACAGCGCCCCGGACGTCGTCGGTGCGGCCCGCCGCGTCCGCCAGCGCCAGCCGCGCCCGGCCGGCCTCTACGAGCAGGCGGTGGCGGCGGGCCAGCTCCAGCAGCACGGCGGCACGCTCGGCAACGCCGCGTGGGTCGGTGTATCGCGAGGTTTCGACCTCGACCAGCTCCAGAGCGAGAGCGGCTGCTGCCGTCCGAGCGTCGTTTCCGGGCGGGGTTGCGCAGGCGGGTGCGTCGGGACCGGTTGCCTGCGCCTGCGGTCGATCCATGTGAGCGCCCCCGGCCGGCCTGCCGCCTGACCCGGGCGACTCCCGTGCTCGCCGACGATACAGAGCCTGGACGCCCGGGGGTGGCTCCCGCTCGGGCTGGGGACGGCGGTAGGCGACGCGGCTGGCGACGGGCGCGGCTGGCGGGCGCGGCGGCCGCTCCTGGGGAGAACGAGCGACCACCGGGGATTTGACCTACTGTCCCGCGGATGAGCGCCCTCCTCCCGTCGCCCCCGCGCGCGTCGCATCCGCTGCTGTCCCGTCTGGTCCGCGGTCTGGCGGTCACCGGCCTGGCCGCCGGCTCGCTGGCGCTCGCCGCGCCGGCGGCCGGCGCCGCCTCCCGGCCCGACACCGCTGCCCGGCCGGTTGCCGCGGCCCGCGGCGCGTCGGCCGCCGACGGATCCGTCGGCCGCCTGCCGATCTCGTTCACCGTCCGCAACGTCAACCGGTCGAAGTTCGCATGTGCCAGTGACGGGAAGACCTACACCGTGCGCGGGCACCTGGTCGGCCCGACCGCCCAGCTGCAGGGCTCGGCGGCGGCGGCGGCGACGCTCTACCTGCACGGACTCAACTTCGGCGAGTTCCTCTGGCAGTTCACCGATGTGCCCGGCTACGACTACGCGACCGACCAGGCGCGCGCGGGGAACACCTCGGTGATCATCGACCGGCTCGGCTACGGCGCCAGCGACAAGCCGGCCGGGAATGCGATCTGCGCCGGTTCCCGGGCCGACATCGCCCATCAGATGGTGCTCGCCCTGAAGTCGGGCAACTATCGGGTCGACGGGCAGAACGCACCCAGGTTCGCCCGTGTCGCGCTGGCCGGGCACTCCTACGGCGGGCAGATCGCCGAGCTGGAGGCCTACTCCTTCGGCGACATCGACGGCCTCGCGGTCGTCTCTTACACCGACCAGGGCTCCTCGGCGCTCGCGGCATCGTCGTCGGCCTACACGGCCAAAGCGTGCGCGGCGGGCGGCCAGCCGGTCGCGCCGGGCGGCCCGACCGGGTACGCGCCCTATGGCAACCCGAACGGTGCCAAGGCCGCAGTCCTCAACGACGCCACACCGCTCGTCGCGGCGGCCGCGCTGCCCAAGCTCACGCTCAACCCGTGCGCGGACATGCTGCCGTTCAACGACGTCGCGAAGCTCAACCTCGCCAACATCGGCGCGATCAAGGTGCCCGTGCTGCAGATCGTCGGCGGCGGGGACCAACTGTTCCCCGCCTCCGCCGGCAAGCGGCAGGCTGCGCTGTTCACCGGCAGCTCCGCCGTGGACCTGTTCACCGTCCCCGGCGCGGGCCACGCCATCACCCTGCAGCGCAGCCACGACGCCTTCACTGAGGGCTTCGGGAGCTGGTTGGCATCCCTGGACGGCTTCGACCAGACGGCGCCCAGCGGAGGCGTCGGCACCGGGCTGGGGGACGGCGGGACACAGCAGACCGGTCTGATCGGGGCCGGCCTCGTCGCGCTGACCGCAGCGGTCGCCGCGGGCGCCGTCGCGCGCCGGCGGTCGCACGCGGCGAGGGCCGGCAGCGCGGGCTGACCCGCACGCCGGCGGGTGCTCGCGGGGTGCGATGGCCCCGCGAGCCCTGCCCGCGGGGCTCAGGCCCAACGGGCCGATCCGCCCGGCGTCCTTACGATCGTGGGCAGAGTGCACCGTCGGCGACGCCGGCGCGTGCTCCGTCAGTAACTGTGCCGGTCACTGCTGAGGAGTAACGATGAAGGCACTCGTTTACCACGCGCCGTTCGAGGTCGCCGTCGAGCAGGTCCCGGACCCTCGGATCGAACAGCCGCTCGATGCCGTCATCCGCATCACCACCGCGAACATCTGCGGCTCGGACCTGCACCCGTACGAGGGGCGGGCCGCCCTGGACGACGGAATGGTCCTCGGTCACGAGAACATGGGCATCGTCGAGGAAGTCGGTCCCGGCGTCGACCGGATCAAGGTCGGCGACCGGGTGTCGGTCCCGTTCAACCTCGCCTGCGGAACGTGCCGCAACTGCAATAACGGCTTCACCTCGGCGTGCCTGCGGGCGAACCCGTCCGGGGACCCGGGAGCCGGCTACGGCTACCCGAAGATGGGCCCGTACCGGGGCGGGCAGGCGGAGCTGCTCCGGGTCCCGTGGGCGGACTTCAACCTGTTGGAGCTGCCGGCGGGGACCGAGCACGAGTCCGACTTCACGATGCTCAGCGACATCTTCCCGACCGGTTACCACGGCACCGAGCTGGCACAGGTCGCCCCCGGCAGGAGCGTGGCGATCTTCGGCGCCGGGCCGGTCGGCCTGATGGCCGCCCACAGCGCGATGCTCCGCGGCGCGTCACAGGTGTTCGTCGTGGACAAGGAACCGGACCGCCTGGCGCTGGCCGCGCAGATCGGGGCGACCCCGGTGGACTTCTCCCAGGTGGACCCGACGGCGTTCATCACCGACGGCACCGACGGGTTCGGCGTCGACTGCGGGGTGGAGGCCGTGGGCTTCCAGGCGCACGACGCCAGCGGCCAGGAGCACCCGGAAATGGTGCTGAACAAGCTGGTCGAGGTCGTCCGCGCGACCGGCGCGATCGGCGTGGTCGGGGTGTACGAGCCCGAGGACCCGGGTGCGGCGACCGAGGACGCGAAGCACGGCCGGTACGACTTCGACTACGGCCAGGCGTTCGAGAAGGGGCTGACGATCGGCTCGGGGCAGTGCCCGGTCAAGCGGTACAACCGGGAGCTGCGCGACCTGATCATCCGCGGCCGGGCGAACCCGTCGTTCATCGTGTCCCACGAGCTGTCGCTGGACGAGGCCGTGCGTGCCTACGACCAGTTCGACAAGCGGGTCGACGGCTGGACCAAGGTGCTGCTGCACCCGGCGGGAGTCTGACGAGCCCGACGCAGACCGGACCGTCGACCGGGGCGCCACTCGGGACGGCTCCCTGTCCCGGGACAGCCAACGGTCCCCCGCGGCGGTCGGCGGTGCGCCGGTAGCGTCGCGCGGGTGACCGAGGACCCGACCCTGTTCGGGGCCCCGGCACCGGACGACGCGGCTGACCGGACCGCCTCTACCGGTCCGGCCGAGGCCCGGCGCTCGGACCCGGCGGCGCCGCTCGCCGTCCGGATGCGTCCGCGGAGCCTGGACGAGCTCGTCGGACAGCACCACCTGATCGGTCCGGGTTCGCCGTTGCGCCGCCTCGTCGAGGGCGACGCGCCGATGTCGGTCCTGCTGTGGGGCCCGCCCGGCACCGGCAAGACCACCATCGCCCGGATCGTGTCCTCGGCGACGAACCGGCGGTTCGTCGAGCTGTCCGCGGTGACGGCCGGCGTCAAGGACGTGCGGGCGGTCGTGGACGGGGCGCGCGGCGAGCTTCGGCGGGCCGGGATCGAGACGGTGTTGTTCGTCGACGAGGTCCACCGGTTCTCCAAGACCCAGCAGGACGCCCTGCTGCCCAGCGTGGAGAACCGGTGGGTCACCCTCGTCGCGGCCACGACCGAGAACCCGTTCTTCTCCGTCATCTCCCCGCTGCTGAGTCGCTCCCTGCTGCTGACCCTGCACGAGCTCACCGACGACGACGTCCGGGCCGTCGTGAGCACCGCTCTCGTCGACGTCGACCGCGGGCTGGGCGGCGCGATCATCCTGGAGCCGGCCGCGTTCGACGCGCTGGTCCGGCTGGCCGGGGGCGACGCCCGCCGTGCGTTGACCTACCTGGAGGCCGCGGCCGGTGCGGCGACCGCGACCGGACTGGACAGCATCGACGTCGACGTCCTGGCGGTGGCGGTGGACCGGGCGGCGGTCCGCTACGACCGCGACGGGGACCAGCACTACGACGTCGCCTCGGCGCTGATCAAGAGCGTCCGCGGGTCAGATGCCGACGCGGCACTGCACTACCTGGCGCGGATGCTGGAGGCCGGTGAGGACCCCCGATTCGTCGCGCGTCGGCTGGTCATCCTGGCGGCGGAGGACATCGGGTTGGCCGACCCGAGCGCGCTGCCACTCGCGGTGGCCGCCAGCCAGGCGGTCCAGGCGATCGGCTTGCCCGAGGGACGCATCGTGCTGGCCGAGGCGGTGATCGCGCTCTCGCTGGCACCGAAGTCGAACGCCGTCGTCGTCGCGATCGACGAGGCGAGCGCGGACGTCCGCCGCGGACTGATCGGTGCGGTGCCGGCCGGCCTGCGCGACAGCCACTACGGCGGCTCCCGCCAGATCGGCCACGGGCTGGACTACGCGTACGCACACGACGACCCGCGCGGTGTCGTCCAGCAGCAGTACGCCCCGGACGCGGTCGCCGACCGCACCTACTACCGGCCGACCGCCCGCGGGGCCGAGGCCGACTACCGGACCCGGTGGGCGCGGCTGCGCTCGATCGTCCGCGGCCGCTGAGCCGGCAGCGGCCGCGGAGCCGGCAGAAGCCGGCTCCGCCGCCCGCTGAGCCGGCAGAAGCCGGCGCCTGGGCCGGGCGACGCTAGGGTCGACGGGCCGACGTCCCGCGTCGAGCTCCCCGGCCCCTGAGTTGGAAGGACCCGGCCTGCCATGTCCGGTGGTCAGATCGCGGCCCTCATCGCCGCCTGCGCCCTGCTGCTGCTCGTCGGGCTGCTCGCGGTCCCGCTGCTCAAGCTGGGACGGACGCTGGACGAGACCACCCGCCTCGTCGCCGGGATCAACGCGCAGACTCCCCAGCTGCTGGACCAGGTGGGGACCACCCTGGGCCAGACCACCGCCGCACTGGGCCAGACCAACACCCAGCTGGCGAAGGTCGACACGATCACCGACCGGGCCGGGACCGTGGCGGGCAACGTCGCCGGGCTGTCCAGCCTGTTCACCGCAACGCTCGGGGGTCCGCTGGTCCGGGTGGCGGCGCTGTCCTACGGGGTCCGTCGGGCGATCTCGACCCGCCGCCGGGCCGACGTGAACGCCCGGGTCCGGGACGAGATGAAGGCCGAGCGGCGCGGCGCGCGCCGGGCCGACCGGTGAAGCGGGTCTTCTGGGCCGCGCTCGGTGCGGCCGTCGGCGTGCTCGTCCTGCGCATCGTGCGCCGGCGCGCCGCACAGCTGACGCCGAGCGCGGTCTCGGAGTCCGCAGGCGGCGCGGTCGCCGCGGCCGCGGCTGCGGTCCGCCGCCTCGCCGAGGAGATCCGGGTCGCGGCGGCCGAGCGCGAGTCCGAGCTGATCAGCGCTCTGGACCTCCCCGACCCGGCCGGGGCCGAGCCGGCCGGGGCTGGCAATGCCCCCTCCCGACCGGCCGCGGCGCCGGCGCACCGCGGTACCCCGCAGCGGCCATGAGGTCGGCCGAGATCCGGCGGCGGTTCCTGGGCTACTTCGCCGGCCGCGGCCACACCGTCGTGCCGAGTGCGTCGCTGCTGCTGGACGACCCGACGCTCCTGTTCGTCAACGCCGGGATGGTCCCGTTCAAGCCGTACTTCCTCGGGGACGCCGCCGCACCGTTCCGGCGGGCCACCAGCGTGCAGAAGGTGATCCGGACCCAGGACATCGAGGAGGTCGGCGTCACCAGCCGGCACGGCACGTTCTTCCAGATGAACGGCAACTTCTCCTTCGGCGACTACTTCAAGGAACAGGCGATCGGCTACGCCTGGGAGCTGTCGACGGCGCCGGTGGAGTCCGGCGGGTTCGGGCTGGACCCGGACCGGATCTGGCCGACCGTGTACCTCGACGACGACGAGGCGTTCGGCATGTGGCGGGCCGTCGGGGTGCCCGCCGAGCGGATCCAGCGGCGCGGGCAGGCCGACAACATGTGGTCGATGGGCATCCCCGGCCCGGCCGGGACCTGCTCGGAGCTGTTCTACGACCGCGGGCCCAGGCACGGCCGGGAGGGCGGCCCCGAGGCGGACGAGGACCGGTACATGGAGTACTGGAACCTCGTGTTCATGGCCTACGAACGCGGCCCGGGCCTGACCAAGGACGACTGGGAGTTCGTCGGGCCGCTGCCGGCCCGCAACATCGACACCGGCATGGGCATGGAGCGGATCGCCACGCTGCTGCAGGGCGTGGAGAACCTGTACGAGATCGACGAGGTCCGGCCGGTGCTGGACCGCGCCGAGCAGCTGTCCGGCCGGACCTACGGCGGGGGCGACGCCGAGACCGACCGCCGACTGCGGGTGGTCGCCGACCACGTGCGCAGTTCGATGATGCTGGTCGCCGACGGTGTCGCCCCGGGCAACGAGGGCCGCGGCTACGTGCTGCGCCGCCTGCTCCGCCGGGTCATCCAGTCGATGCGCCTGCTGGGCGTCGAGGACCGGCTGATGGGCGAGCTGCTGCCGGTGTCCCGGGCGGCGATGGCCCCGAGCTACCCGGAGCTGGACCGGGACTGGGAGCGCATCTCCTCGATCGTCTACGCCGAGGAGGACGCGTTCCGCGCGACGCTGCGCGCGGGCACGGCCGTGTTCGACACCGCCGTGACCCGGGTGCGGTCCGCCGGCGGACTGGTACTGCCCGGGGATCAGGCGTTCGCGCTGCACGACACGTACGGCTTCCCGATCGACCTGACGCTGGAGATGGCCGCCGGCGCGGGCCTCGCCGTCGACGAGGCCGGCTTCCGTCGGCTGATGACCGGGCAGCGGCAGCGGGCCAAGGCCGACGCGCGGACCAAGAAGACCGGGCACGTCGACGTCTCGGTGTACCGGGGGATCGCGGACGCCCTGTCCGGCCCGGTCGTGTTCACCGGGTACGAGGCCGTCACCGGCCAGGCCCCGGTCGCGGCGCTGCTGGTCGACGGGGTGCCGGTGGAATCGGCGCCGGCCGGGACCGCGGTGGAGGTGGTGCTCCCGCAGACGCCGTTCTACGCCGAGTCCGGCGGGCAGCTGGCCGACACCGGGACGATCGCCACCGCCGACGCGCGCGTGGAGGTCGGGGACGTGCAGCGGCCGGTACCGGGCCTGGTCGTGCACCGGGGCGTGGTGGCGGCCGGCACGATCACCCGCGGCAGCGCCGCGTCGCTGGAGGTGGACGTGGTGCGGCGGCGTTCGGTCAGCCGCGCGCACACCGCGACCCACCTGGTGCACCAGGCGTTGCGCGACACCCTCGGCCCGACCGCGACCCAGGCCGGCAGCGAGAACGCGCCCGGCCGGCTGCGGTTCGACTTCAGCTGGAACGCCGGCGTCCCGGCGGACACCCTCGCCGCCATCGAGGCCGAGGTCAACGGCCGTGTCCAGGACGACCTGGCCGTCACCGCCGACGTGATGCCGTTGGCGGACGCGAAGGCGCTGGGGGCGATGGCGTTGTTCGGGGAGCGCTACCCCGAGCAGGTCCGGGTCGTCTCGGTGTCGGACTGGTCCCGGGAGCTCTGCGGCGGGACGCATGCGCTCAGCTCGGCCCAGCTGGGCCTGGTGACCCTGCTGAGCGAGTCCTCGATCGGGTCCGGGGTGCGGCGCGTCGAGGCGCTGGTCGGCGCGGACGCGTACGGGTTCCTCGCCCGCGAGCACGTCCTGGTGTCGCAGCTGTCGACCTCGCTCAGGGCCCGGCCGGACGAACTGGCCGACCGGGTGTCGTCGCTGGTCACCCGCCTGGCGGATGCCGAGCGTGACCTGCGGGGGATTCGCGCCCGGCAGGCGCTGGCGGTCGCACCGCAGCTGGCGCGGGAGGCGGGCGACGTCTACGGCGTCGCCGTCGTCGCCCACGCCGCGCCGGAGGGCACCCGGTCCGAGGACCTGCGCGCGCTCGCCCTGGACGTCCGCGCCCGCCTCGGTGAGGACCGGCCCGCAGTCGTGGCCGTCGCCGCGGTCGAGGCCGGCCGCCCCGCGGTCGTCGTCGCCGTCAACCGGGTCGGTCGGGAGTGGGGCCTGCGCGCCGGGGACTTGGTCAAGGTGGCCGCCGCGCCGCTGGGGGGGAGAGGCGGCGGCAAGCCGGATCTCGCCCAGGGCGGCGGTACGTACCCGGCCCGGGTGGCCGACGCGCTGAGGGCGTTGGAGCACGGGGTCGGTGCGGTCGTCACCGGCACCGGGTGACCACGGTGACAAGGGTGACCAGGGTGACAAGGACGACGGAGTCGCCTTGCGAGCCGGTGACGGGAAACGTGCGGCCGGGGGTACGGATCGGCGTCGACGTCGGGTCGGTGCGCGTCGGGATCGCGGCCAGTGACGTGGGAGCGACGGTCGTCCTTCCGGTGGCGACCCTGCCCCGGGACGGTGCGACGGTCGCTGCGATCGTCGCGCTGGTCCGGGAGCGATCGGCGGTCGAGGTGGTCGTCGGGCTGCCGCTCGGTCTGGCGGGCCGGGAGGGGCCCGCGTCGGCGTCGGTCCGGGCGTTCGCCGGTGAGCTGGCCGCGGCGACGGCGCCGGTGCCGCTGCGGCTGGTCGACGAGCGGTTCTCGACCGCGTCCGCGACCGGCGAGCTCCAGCCGTCTCGTGGCCGGCCCGGCCGGTCGAGTGCGGCTGGGTCAGGACGCGGCCGGCCGCGCCGCGGCGGACTGCACGTGGATTCCCGGACTTTGCGCGGGGTCGTGGACCAGCAGGCGGCGGCGGTCATCCTGCGGACCGCACTGGCACGGGAGTCCGGGACCGGCAGCCCGGCCGGCGAGGTCGTCAGCGTCCCGGGGAGCACCGCGTGACCGATCGTCAGGATGTCCCGGACCCGGGCGCCCGGGTGCTCGACGCCGAACGGCTCCGAGCGCTGGCCGCCTTCACCGGTCTCGAGCTGGCGCCGGGCCGCGCGGACCTGCTCCGGGCGTCCCTGGCCGAGCTGCTCGGCGACCTCGACCGGGTCGGCGAGCTGCCGCTGGGCGAGACCCCGCCCGCCACCGCCTTCGACCCCCGGTGGGAGTGACGGTGCAGCCGGCGGCGGCGGTGCAGCCCTACGAACTGACCCTGAGCGAGGCGGCCGGGGCGATTGCCGCACGGTCGTTGTCGCCGGTGGAGCTGGTGGGTTCCGTGCTGGCCCGGATCGAGGCCGTCGAGCCGCGGCTGACCGCCTTCGCGACCGTGACCGGGGAGCTGGCCCGCCGGCAGGCGGCCGCGGCCGAGGCGGAGCTCGCGGCCGGTCGGTACCGGGGACCGTTGCACGGCATCCCGGTGGGGATCAAGGACATCTACGAGACCGCCGGCGTGCCGACGACCGCCAGCTCCGCCGTCCGCGCGGACTACGTCCCGCAGACGGACGCCGCGGTGGTGGAGCTGCTGAACCGCGCGGGTGCGGTGCTGGTTGGCAAGACCCACACCCACGAGTTCGCCATGGGCACGATCACGCCGACCACCCGCAACCCGTGGGACACCGGCCGCATCCCCGGCGGCTCCAGCGGCGGGTCGGGCGCGGCCGTCGCGGCGGGTGCCTGCATGGTCGGCATGGGCACCGACACCGGCGGTTCCATCCGGATCCCCGCCGCGCTGTGCGGCACCGTCGGCCTGAAGCCGACCTACGGCCGGGTGTCGCGTCGCGGCGTGTTCTCGCTGTCCTGGTCGCTGGACCACGTCGGACCGCTGACCCGGACGGTCCGGGACGCCGCCCTGGTGATGAACGCGATCGCCGGGTACGACCGCGCCGACCCGGCCAGCGTCGACCTACCCGTCCCGGATTTCACCGCCGGCCTGGACGACGGGGTCGCCGGCCTGCGGATCGGCGTTCCCCGCACCTTCTACGTCGAGCACGTCGCCGACGACGTGCTCACGGCGGTGCACTCCGCCGTGGCCGAACTGGAGTCGGCGGGCGCGGTCGTCCGCGAGGTCGAGGTGCCGCTGCCCGAGCTGTACGCGCCGGTCGCCGCGGCGATCCTGCTCCCGGAGGCCGCGGCCTACCACCAGCAGATGCGACGCGAGCGCGGCCACCTCTACGGCGAGGACCTGCTGCTGCGGCTGGAGACCGGGGCGCTGCTGCCCGCGACCGACTACATCGCCGCGCTGCGCGCCCGCACGCTGATCCAGCGGGCGTGGGCGGCGATGTTCGCCGACATCGACGTGCTGATCGCCCCGACGGTCCCGCAGGGCGCGCCGCTCGTCGGACAGCAGGAGTGGACGCGACCGGATGGCAGCACCGAGGCCGTCCACGCCTCGCTGGTCCGGCTGTCCTCCCCGGCCAACCTGACCGGCCTGCCCGCCCTGGCCGTCCCCTGCGGCGTGGATCGGCACGGCCTCCCGGTGAGCATGCAGGTGATCGGCAGGCCGTTCGCCGAGCCGACGGTCCTGCGCGCCGGCCACACCTATGAACAGCTGCGCGGGCCCGGCCGCGGCCCGGCGTCGACCTGACCCGCGGACGGCGGGACGCACGTCGGGTAGGGCGGACGGCGGACAGCTGCCGGGCGGCTGTCATCATCGGCGCACCGGGCAGCGTCCGGGACCACGGAGTGCGGCGCGCCCGCAAGCAGCAGCGGGCAGGGCGTCCGGGACGAGGAGGAACGTGAGCCTGCTGGGCTTCGAGAACGACGACGAACGCGATGTCGCGCCGTCCGTCGGTCCACGCCGCCCGCCGGCCCACCGGCGCCGCTGGCGCGGGGCACTGGCGATCCTGTTGGCCCTGGGGATCATCGCTGTCGGCGGCATCGCCGTCTACCGGGTCGCCAGCCGTGTGTTGACGAGCCCCGCCGCCGGCCCCTCGGACTTCCCGGGGCCGGGGACCTCGCCGGTGAAGGTGCAGATCGCCGCCGGCTCCTCCACCACGACGATCGCCCGCGCGCTCGTCGACGCCGGCGTCGTCGCCACCGACACGGCGTTCCTGACCGCCGCCTCGGTCAACGCCGACAGCGCCTCGATCCAGCCGGGCACCTACACGCTGAAGAAGCAGATGTCGGCCATGCAGGCGCTCGCCGCCATGCTGAACCCGGCCAGCCGCGCCGGCCGCATCTCGATCCCCGAGGGGTCGACGCTGGCCGCGACACTGCGCCTGGTGTCCACCCGCTCCGGGATACCGGTCGCGGCGCTGACGGCCGCGGCGAACGCGCTGCCCGCCGGTCCGCTGGCGCCCTACCGGCCGCGGACCGCCGAGGGGTTCCTGTTCCCGGCCACCTACGACATCACCCGGACGACACCGCCAGCGGACGCGCTCCGGGCGATGGTGGACACCTTCACCCGGACCGCGACCAGCCTGGACCTGTCCGGCCGGGCCAAGGCGCTGGGGTTCACGCCATACCAGGTCCTCATCGTCGCCAGCCTCATCGAGGCCGAGGTCAGTAACCCAGCCGACCAGGCACGGGTCGCGCGGGTGATCTACAACCGGCTGCGCGCTCGGATGAAGCTGGAACTGGACTCGACCGTGCACTACGTCACCGGTCGCGACGGCTCGGTGTTCACCTCGGCCGCGGACCGCGCGGTGAACTCCCCGTACAACACCTACCGGACCGCCGGGCTGCCGCCGACGCCGATCGACTCGCCCGGCGCGTCGGCGCTGACGGCGGCGCTCGCGCCGGCCGCCGGACCCTGGCTGTTCTACGTCACCGTCGACCTGGACACCGGGCGGACCTTGTTCGCGACCACCGCCGCACAGCAGGAGACCAACCGCAAGGTCCTGCAGCAGTGGTGCGCCGCGCACGCCGGCCGGTGCTAGACCCAACCGTTCCCGGGACACGACAGCGCGGGCCCGGGCACGCGGCCACGCCGAAACGCCCCCGGTGCGCGGTTCTCGGCCACCCGGTCGGGCACTCGCTGTCCCCGCTGCTGCACCGGGCCGCCTACGCGGCGCTCGGGCTGGACTGGGAGTACGCCGCGGTCGACGTCGACGCCGACGGACTGGCCGGGTTCGTCGACGGCCTGGACGGTCGGTGGCGCGGGCTGTCCCTGACTATGCCGCTGAAGTGGGCCGTCCTCCCGCTGCTGGACGAGCTCGACCCGGTCGCGGCGACCGTCGGCAACGTCAACACGCTGGTCCTCGGACCGCACCGCCCCGGTGTGCGGCCGTTACGACGGGGGATCAATACCGACGTCGCCGGGGTCGCCTCCGCCCTGGCCGGTTCCGGCGCCCCGGCCGCGGACGTCGTGGTCCTCGGGGCCGGCGCGACCGCGTGCTCGGTGCTCGCGGCACTCGACCGGGCCGCCGAAGTTACCGTCCTGGCCCGCGACCCGGCGCGGACCGGCCGGCTGCGCGAGGTCGCCGACCGCCTGGACCGGCCCGTCCGGATCGGCCGGCTGCCTGACGCGACATCCGGCCGCGCGACGTTCGCCCGGCCGGACCTGCTCGTGTCGACGCTGCCCGGCGGGGCGCTCCCAGCCGTGGACCCCGGTCTGGTCCCCGGGCCCGGCGGGATCGTGTTCGACGTGGTCTACGACGGCTGGCCCACCCCGCTCGCCCGGGCGGGCACCGCCGCGGGCGCCCGGGTCGTGTCCGGGCTGGACCTGCTCGTCGCCCAGGCGGTCGGCCAGGTCCAGGCGATGACCGGCCGAACTGTCGACGCCCCCGTGCTGACCCGGGTCCTGGCCGACGCCCTGGTCGCGGCCGGCGTCGCGGGTGCCGCCGGCCCTGCCCGGCGAACTTGTCCGCCGCGGGAGGCGTCGAAGCGGGGATGAGCCGTTCGAACTCCCCCGTGGGGCCGTCGCGGCGCCGGCTGCTGGGCGGTGCGGCCGGGCTGTCCGTCGCCGCCCTCGCCGGCTGCACGGACCGGCCGGCCGCTGCGACGCCCCCGCTCGCGTCGAGCCCGTCGGCCGCGACTGCGCCGGCCACCAGTCCGGCGGCCGCCCCGGCCACCAGCGGGCCGCGGTCGGCGCCGGGCGCAGCCGACTGGGCGGCGCTGGCCGCCGGCCTCGCCGGGTCGGTGGTGCTGCCCGATCAGGCCGGCTACGGCCGCGCCCGGCAGGTCTACAACGTCCGGTTCGACGGGATCCGGCCCGCGGCGGTCGTCCGCTGTGCCAGCCCCGCCGACGTGTCCGCCGCGCTGGCCTTCCGGCGCCGGTTCGCCCTCGCCGTGGTGCCCCGGGGCGGCGGCCACAGTTACCTCGGCGCCTCGACCGGCACCGGCGCGATGGTGCTGGACACCGGCCCGATGGCCGAGGTCCGCTACGACGCGGCCTCCACCACCGCGACCGTCGGGGCCGGTGCCCGCTTGATCGACGTCTACGCGGGCCTGGACCGGTCCGGGGTGTCCGTCCCGGCCGGCTCCTGCCCGAGCGTCGGCATCGCCGGGCAGACCCTCGGCGGTGGCCAGGGCGTCGCCGCCCACGCGCACGGGCTGACCTGCGACACGGTCACCGGCCTGCAGGTCGTCACCGCCGACGGCCGCGTCCGGCAGGTCGACGCCCGCCGCGAGCCCGACCTGTTCTGGGCGCTGCGCGGCGGGGGCGGCGGCACGTCCGCCGTCGTCACCTCCTTCCGACTGACCACATTCAGGACGGCCGACTGCGCCGTCTGGTCGGCACGGTGGCCGTGGACGGCGGCCGACGCGGTCGTCGCCGGCTGGCAGCGCTGGGTGGCGTCGATGCCGGCCGGGGACTGGGGGAACCTGCACCTGGAAGCGGCCGGTGGGGAGCCCACCCTGCGGGTCAGCGGGGTCAGCCTCGGCGGCGACGCGGCCGCGGCGGTCGCGGCCCTGACCCGGGCGGTCGGCACAGACCCGACCTCGACCGACGACGGCCGGCACAGCTGGCTGGACACGATGCTGCTGGAGGCCGGCTGCTCCCGGACCGGCTACCAGGCCTGCCACCTGACGCCCGCCGGTTCGCTGGACCGGGAGCGGTTTGTCGCCGGCTCGTCGGTCCTCGGGGCGGCTCTCCCGCCGGCCGGGATCGCCGCCCTCACCGGGCTCGTCGCCGCCCGGGCGCGGGCCGGCCGGACCGCCGCGGTGATCGTCGACCCGCTGACCGGGGCGGTGTCCCGCGGGTCGACGGCCACGAGCGCCTATCCGTGGCGCGGCGCGCTCGCCACGGTCCAGTGGTACGTCAGCCTGGCCTCGGCCTCGGGGTCGGCCTCGGCCTCGGGGTCGGCCTCGGCCTCGGGGTCGGCCTCGGCCTCGGGGTCGGCCTCGGCCTCGGGGTCGGCGGCGCGGGACGCGGCTGCGTTCGTCGCCGGCGCGCGCCGCACGCTGCGGCCCTGGTCGATCGGCGCATACGTCAACTACCCGGACGCCTCGGTCACCGACCCGCTGGAGTACCACGGCGCGACGGCCGGACGGCTGGCCCGGGTCTCGGCCCGGTACGACCCGGAGCAGGTCTTCCGCACTCCCACCGGCGTTCCCGCCGGCTGAGGTCGCGCCGGACTGGTCGGCGCCGTTCCAGCGGCTCGCCGCAAGGGGGGCACTCCGCACGGAGCCTGCGACGCGACCCGGGCGGGGACGGTCACCGCGTCGCGCTACTCCGCCCACTAGCACTTCTGGCCCGCTGACCGCACGGCGCGCTGAGGGTGGCCGGACCACTACCGGGGTAATAGCTTGACCAGAGCGTCGACACCGGCCGACCGGACCGAGACCTCGAGGGATGCCATGACCGAGCTGAGATCCGGGCCACGCCCGGCGACCACGAACGACGCGGGGATCGCCGCCCCGAGCGACGACACCTCGCTGACGGCAGGAGCCGGCGGGCCCGTCCTGCTGGCCGACCACTACCTGATCCAGAAGATGGCCCAGTTCAACCGGGAACGGGTCCCGGAGCGGGTCGTCCACGCGAACGGGAGCGGTGCGTTCGGACGTTTCGAGGCGCTGCACGACCTGTCGCAGTTCACCAAGGCCCAGGTGTTCACCCCGGGGACCGTGACGCCGATGCTGGCCCGGTTCTCCACGGTGGCCGGCGAGCGCGGTGCCGCCGACACGCAGCGCGACCCCCGGGGCTTCGCGCTGAAGTTCTACACCGATCAGGGCAACTGGGACATGGTTGCCAACAACACACCGGTGTTCTTCATGCGTGACCCCAGCAAGTTCCAGGACTTCATCCACTCCCAGAAGCGGCGAGCCGACAGCTTCCTGCGGGACAACAACATGCAGTGGGACTACTGGTCGCTGTCGCCGGAGTCCGCGCACCAAGTGACGTGGCTGATGGGCGACCGCGGTCTGCCGAGCAGCTGGCGGCACATGAACGGCTACTCCAGCCACACGTACAGCTGGATGAACGCCGGCGGGGACAAGTTCTTCGTGAAGTACCACTTCCATACCGACCAGGGCGCCGGCTTCATGACCCAGGCCGAGGGCGACGCGATGGCCGGCCAGGATTCAGAGCACCACAAACGGGACCTCCGTCAGGCCATCGACCGGCGCGAGTTCCCCAGCTGGACGCTGCACGTCCAGGTGATGCCGTTCGCCGAGGCCGCGGACTACCGGTTCAACCCGTTCGACCTGACCAAGGTCTGGCCGCACAGCGACTATCCACTGATCCCGGTGGGCCGGATGACCCTGGACCGCAATCCGGACAACTACTTCTCCCAGATCGAGTCGGCTAGTTTCGACGTCTCCAACGTCGTCGGCGGGATGGGGTTCAGCCCGGACAAGATGCTTCAGGCGCGGGTGTTCTCCTACTCCGACGCCCACCGGTACCGGATCGGGGCCAACTACCTGCAGCTGCCCGTGAACCAGCCGCGCAACGAGGTCCACTCCTACAACCGCGACGGCGCGATGCGGTACGCCAACCCGGGTGACCCGGTCTACGCACCGAACTCCTACGGCGGCCCGGTCGCGGACGGTGGGCACGACGAGGTCAACTGGTGGGTCGACGCCGGTGAGATCGTCCGGTCCGCCTACGTCGCGCACCGCGACGACGACGACTTCGGGCAGCCCGGCGCCCTCGTCCGCGATGTGATGGACGATGCGGCCCGCACCCGGTTGGTGACCAACGTCGTCGGGCATCTCGGCGACGGCGTCGTGGAGCCGGTGTTATCCCGTGCGCTGGAGTACTGGCGCAAGATCGATGCCGACATCGCTGCGCGCATCGAGAAGGGCCTCGCCGAGAGCGGGTGATCCGGGTGAGGACCGCCGTTCACCGGGCGGCGTGCCCGGTCGGGGACGAGGCGACTCGCTCTCGACCGGGCCTTCACCGTTCACCCGGTCGTCGGGGCCCCACGTGCCGGCCCCTACGCGCGCGTGGCGCCGTGCCGGGTGTTAGACATAACCCGCGACGCCTGCCAGCCGTGGACACCACGCCGGGCGCCCAGAGGAGTCCTCGATGAACAAGCGCCTGCTTCCGATCCTCGCTCTCCCGACCGTCGCCCTCGGCCTGGCTGTCGTCCCGGCGACCGCCGCCTCGGCGGCATCGGCAACATTGACCGCCTCCGCGACCGGAGCCAACGAGGTGTCGATGACCGGCAAGACCGGCGTCGGTGCCCCCGGTGCCAGCGCGTCGGGGACCTTCACCGCCGACGACAGCACCGGTCAGTTCTGTTACACGACGACCGCTTCCGGGCTGAGCGACGCGGTGGCGATGCACATCCACAAGGCAGCCGCGGGTGTCAGCGGCAACATCGTGATCCCCCTCGACGCCAAGGAGATCGGGAAGGGTCGGGTCTGCACCACCGCCAGCAAGACCCTGCTGTCCGACATTATCGCCAACCCGGCCGGCTACTACTACAACGTCCACACGCCGGCCTTCTCGGCCGGCGCGGTCCGGGGCCAGCTCGTCGCGGGTGGTCCGAGCGGCGTTGCCGCCGGTAATGGCGGACAGGCCGCGCAGACCGGTGGAGTCCCGCCGGTCGGCATCGTGCTGATGGTGGTCGGTGTCGGTGCCGTCGGGCTCGCCGGGGCCAGGCTCGTCCGGCGCTGACCCGGTCATGACGAGGCGGCGGGGACGCTACCGGGGCGGCCGGGCCGTCCCCGCGGTCCTCGCCGCCATCGGTGTCGCGGCGATCGGCACGGGCGGCTGGATGGTGGCCGACGCCAACGGGTCGCCGACGTCGTCTGTGGCCGACACGGGCTCCGTCCCCGGTGGGCCGACCGGACAGGTCCCGACCGTGCCCCAGTCCCATGCCAAGCAGTCCGGTGCGGAGCAGTCCGGGGCCAAGCAGTCGGGGGCCAAGCAGTCCGGTGCGAACCAGGGCGCGGCCAAACAGGGCGGCCCCGAGCAGGGCGCGGCCGAGCAGGGCGCGGCCCCGCCGGCGCCGGTGGTCGGGGTGCGCCTGCCGGGTGACCGGACTGCGACCGTCGTGCCGGTGACGGCGACCCAGGGTGCCCT
>JAABUN010002636.1_pt1 | contig 30880 bp, 18 predicted proteins | sample 5559311 | NCBI WGS metagenome assembly JAABUN01 (sample SAMN10711877, study PRJNA513370) | rock metagenome | isolation source: Antarctica rocks | place: Antarctica: Victoria Land, Siegfried Peak sud | reverse complement strand
ATTATGCAACATCAGGCGAATTATTAGCAAATGCTAACTTAAACAGCTTCTAAGACTTTGGCTTAGCGCCTAGCGCGATAGGGACTTATACCAAGTGATGCGAGCGCCGGCGAAATGGAGCATAATCAAATAGTTTTCCGGCTCTTTGGCCCAAAAGGCCGAGCCAAGCAAGGCGGCGCTCCACGACCCAGTACCCGACTTTCCGGCCGGTTTTTTTCGCCTGCGCCGCTTGCCCGCGCGGGCGGCTGCCGCCGCTGCCGGGGGTAGGCTCACCAAAGTGCCTGCCACGAGTCTCAGCGGGGCCCAACGGGGCCAATTATTCCCCCAGGCGGACGGAAGTCGCGCATTACCGCCTGGTCGCTATGACCCTAAGTTATAGCTTGACTGATAGTCTCTTACGGCAAATATTAATTGGCTGACTAAGGAGCGACGCGACCCATCGCGATTTCTATGATTCAGGCAAGGGCGAGGGCATACTTTTCATCCTATTTTTGGTTTCCCTGCTTATCGAAAAAGATAGTGTGCCCGCGGGCTAGCGGTGCAGCTGGCGCTGACGCAGGTAGGCCAGCAGCTCGGCCGGCCGGTCAGTTTGGATGAGGGTAGCCCCGTGGGCCAGCAGCCAGCCCCAGCCGTTGGCGGGCTGGCCTTCTTCGAGGCTGCGCTCGTCGTCGTGGCCGGCCGAAAGGCTGGCCCAGAGGCTGTTATACCAGATTTTGGAACCCGTGGCCGGAATGCTCTGGTAGGCCGAATGCAACAAGGCGCTGTCGGTAGGAAAGGTCAGCTCGTAGGCGACGGGCCGGAGGTAGGCTTCGTAGTCGCGCAGGATGGCGGTAGCCGCGGGCTTTTCCAGGTTCACGATGGGCATGTACAGCAGCTGGCTGGTAAGTAGTGCGCCATGCTCGGCCTTCACCTTTTCGTAGGGGTAGGCCGACTTAATAACGGCGTGGTCCACGGTGCCGGTTTTCACCAGCACGTCGTAAGCCTCCTGAAAGTAGTCGTAGCCCTTGTCAATGTTCACCATGACGCGCCCCTTGGCGGCCAGCATGCACTGCTCGAAGCTCGGGATGCGCTGCCGGGTGGGGCCGCCGTGCCCGTTTTTGAGGGTAAGCCGTTGCAGCTCGGCCCAGGTATAATCCTGGGGGCGGCCGTGGCCGCTGGTGGTGCGGTCGAGGGTGGCGTCGTGCAGTAAGACCAACACCCCATCCTTCGATTTTTTCAAGTCAATCTCCACCATATCAACCCCCAGGGTAATGGCCGACTCGATGCCGCGCAGCGAGTTTTCCGGCTCGCGGCGCCAGTCAGCGCGGTGGGCCACCACCAGCACCTGCTGGCTGGCGGGGTCTTTGAGCGTGCGAATAATAGCCCGCACCGGCTGCTGGGCCAGGGCCACGTGGCCCAGCAGGCTGGCGGCGAGCAGCAAAAAGAGTCGTTTCATAAAAACTATGAGCAAGCCGGCTTAAGTACCCGTCAGGAATTAGTTTAACCTATCAGAACGTCATGCTGAGCTTGCCGAAGCATCTCGCTCGCATCGTTAAACGATTGATTTAGTGCTACGAGCGAGATGCTTCGGCAAGCTTAGCATGACGTTCTTTATTAAGGCAAGATAATTTTCACGACCTACTTAGTAGCCCGGATTCTGGTACATGCCCGTGGGGTTGAGCTTGGCTTCGTTGAAGGGAATGGGGTAGGCGTAGTCCTTCAGGCCGAAGTTGATGAGCTGGGCGGCCCCGTAGTCGGCCTGGTTTTTGGCGCGGAAATAATCGACCAGCTCCTGCGGGGTGAAGGTGCGGAGCAGGTCGAACCAGCGCTGGTTTTCGAAGGCCAGCTCCACGCGGCGCTCGTGCAGGATGGCCAGCTTGAGGGTGGGGTATCGGGCGTTATAAGCAGGGTTGGCGTTGGCTACGGCGTAGGGGGGCAGGCCGGCCCGGTCGCGTACCTGGTTGAGGTAGCCGGTAGCCGCGGCGGCATCGCCGAGGTACTGGTTTACTTCGGCCAGCATTAGGATGACGTCGGCGTAGCGCAGCAGCAGCCAGTCGTTGCCGCCGTAGCCGCTGGTGCCGGCGGCGGCGCTCACGTCGCGGTACTTGGTGATGAAGTAGTCTTTCACCACGGCCGCGTTGGCGTACTTGATGGAGAAATCCTTGCGCAGGTCGCCGGCTTCGTAGTCCTTCACCAGGTCGGGCTTCACGTTGCCGCCCACGCCGGTAGTGGTGCGCAGCGAGTTGATGGTTTCGCCCTGGGCCTGGTAGTTGGCGGCGATGCGCGACGAGTAGTTAATGTCGCCCTGCTTGTAGACGATGCGGAAAATGGCCTCCGGGTTAGTCGTCTTCTTGGCTACGTCAAACACGTCGGGGTAGGGAATTTCCTTGAGCAGCCCGAAGGTGCGCTTGGCGTAGGCCGCCGTGAGGTAGGTTTTGGCCTGGCTCAGGTTGGCGACGCGGTTAGCCTGGTCGAGGGAGAGGGCCATCGTCAGGTACACCTTGCCCAGCAGGGCGTTGGCGGCCACTTTTGAGGCGCGGCCGGTGTTGGCCGTGGCCTGCGCGTCGGGCAGGGGGCTGGCGATAACGTCCAGCAAGTCGGCCACAATCTGGGCATACACCTTATCCTTTTTCTCGCGAAACGTGCTGGTCGTCACCGCGTCGGGGGTGGCAAGGGGCTGCGTCACCAGCGGCACGTCGCCCCACTCGCGCACCAGCTCGAAGTAGATAAGCGCCCGCAAAAATTTCGCTTCGGCCTGGTACTGAGTTTTGGTGGTGGTCTGCGCGTAGCTGACCGTTTCGGAGCCGGCCAGCACGAAATTGGCCCGCGTGATAATCTGGTAGAGGGAGGTCCAGTGCGCTTGCAGGTAGGAGTTGCCGGGCAGCAGCGCGAAGGCGTTGAACTGAAACGGCTCGCCGGCATTCGACTGGTTGTCGTTGGTGCCGGTGTTGTCCGAGCGCTGCTCCGAGTACAGGTCGCTGCCTTCGGCAATGCCGTTGTTGTCGCGCAGGGCCGCGTACACCCCGTTGAGGGCCAGCAGCACGTCGTTTTCCGACTGGTAGTAGCTGGCGGTCGGAATAGCGTTGGGGTTATTCTCAACCAGAAAGTCTTTCCGGCACGAGGCCAGCAGCAGCAGGCCGCCGAGCAGCCACGGGGCCGGGCCACCGAGCACCGGGCGGCGCGGCTTGAGGATAGTAGTGAGGCGCATTATATTCTGATAGAAGAGGTTATCGCGAAAGTGAGGGGTAGGGACGGGCAAAAGCCCTAGAAGGAGAGGCGCACGCCCACGTTGTAGCCCCGCGCCAGCGGGTACTTGCCGTAGTCCACGCCGGGAGCCAGATTCAGCCCGTTGTTGTAGTCCACCTCGGGGTTGTAGCCCTTGTACTTGGTGAGGGTGAACACGTTATTGGCGTTGAGGTATACCCGCAGGGCGCTCACCCGCACCTTGCTCAGCAGGCCGGTGGGCAGGTTGTAGCCCAGCGTGAGGTTGGTGCAGCGCAGAAACGAGCCGCTTTGTAAGTAGAAGGTCGAGAGGCGCGTGCTGTTGCTCTGGGTGCCGCCCCGCGAGGCCCGGTACACGCGCCCGTCGCCGGGCTGGTCCTCCGAGCGGTAGCGGTTGGCCACGTCGGCGTACTGGTTGCCCGAGCCCTCCATGTTGTAGAGGTAGTAGTCCTGCCCGTCGAGCACCTGGTTACCGTACACTCCGTTGAAGCCGGCGTTGAAATCCAGCGCCTTGTAGCTGGCCGTCAGCGCGAAGCCGTAGGTAAACTTAGGGTAGGGCGAGCCGATAACCTGCTTGTCGGCGTCGTTCACCACGCCGTCGCCGTTCACGTCGTCAAAAATCAGGTCACCGGGGCGCAGCGGGTTCGTGGAGGCCGTGGAGCGGGGCGGCCCTTTGCGCTCGTAACCGGCCGGAAACGATTGGGTAGCAGCGTTGTACACGGCGTTATCGGCCGCGATATTGGCCACGTCGGCCTGGCGCACCATGCCCACCACCCGGTAGCCGTAGAACATGCCCACCGGCTGGCCCTCCTGCGTGATGTGAGTAATGTACGAGCGCTCGGCCCCGGCCACCGTGATGGTGTTGGCCCCGCCCATGTCCTGCACCAGGTTGCGGTTGAAGGAGATGTTGCCGCTCAAATTCAGGTTGAAGTTCTGGGTGGCCACCGCCCGCCCGTCGAGTTGAAACTCCAGGCCCTGGTTGCGGACGCGCGAGTCGCGCAGGTTGGTCAGGATGCTGGTAGTGCCCGAAATGGCCGAGATGGGCTGGTTGAACAGCAGGTTGTAAGAGTGGCTGAGGTAGGCGTTGGAAATTAAATTCAACCGGTTGTTGAACATCCCAATATCCAGCCCGACGTTAAACTGGGAAGTCGATTCCCAGCCCAGGCGCTGGTCCTTAAGCGGGCCAGGGTAGAAGGCCGTCTGGATGGTGCCCGTGCCAAATACCGCGCCCGTGGGGCTGGCCACCGTCTGCTGGTAGCCGTAGAGCGGAATATTATAGTTGCCGGTCAGGCCCCAGCTGCCGCGCAGGCGCAGCGTCGAGCCGGCCCCCAGCCAGCTGTGGTAAAACGACTCGTTGGAGAGGGTCCAGCCCGCCGACACCGAAGGGAAGCTGCCGTAGCGGTTCTGCGGGCCGAAGCGCGACGAGCCATCGGTGCGAAAGGCGGCCGTCAGGAAGTAGCGCTCGTCGTAGTTGTACTCCACCCGCGCCAGGTACGAAAGCAGGGTTTCCTTCTGCTTGCCGGTGCCCGTAAAGCCCACGCTGCTGGTGGTGGCGCTCTGGAAGAAGTTGGTGGGGTCGGCCCCCTTGGCGGTAATTTCCGGCACCGCGTCGTTCTGGAAGCCCTGGGCCGACACGCTAAGCTGGTCGAGGGTGGTTTTCTGGGCTGTGTAGCCTATCAGGCCGTTCAAGTGGCTCTTGCCCAGCTGCTTGTTGTAGGTGGCCGTGAACTCGCCCAGCACGTTCCGGGTGGTGAGCGTGAGGGCCGTGGCGGTGGCGGCGGCCACGGCCTGGGGCGAGTAGGGCGGGTTGTTGCCGCTGCTCAGGCTGGTGGGCAGGTAGTACTCGTACTTTTCCGAGTAGCTCTGCAAGCCCACGTTGGCCCTGGCCACCAGCCCCGGCAGGATTTCGAAGCTGGCCACCCCGTTGTAGGTGCCGCGCAGGCCCTGGCGGGTGATGTTGGTTTCCTCGGCCAGGGCCACCGGGTTTTCAACGGTCTGGTAGCCGTAGAGCGGCTGCTGGGCGGCCACCGCGTTCTTCACCAGGTTGCCGTTGTCGTCGTAGGCCCGGAAGGTGGGCGGGTAAATCAGCGCGCCCAAAATAGGCCCCTGGTTGAAGCGGCCTTCCTGCACCTCGCGGTTATCGGTCGAGGTCACAAACAGGTTAGCGCCCACCTTGAACCGCTTGCTCAGGTCGGCATCAATATTAGCCCGGAAGTTCACCCGTTCCTGCTTGGTCGCCACAATGATGCCCTGCTGAAGCTGGTAGTCGCCGCTGAGCAGGTAGCGCACCCCGGCATTGCCGCCCGAAAAGGTCAGGTTGTGGCGGTTGAAGGGCGCGTTGCGGTACAGTTCATCCTGCCAGTCGGTGTTGTACTTAGGGGTAATCAGCGACTGGGTCGCGAAGTTGTAGATATCGGGCGGAATACTCACCGAGTTGGCATTGCCCACCCGCGCGATGCGCGTGGCGTTATCGTCCGAAAACATGGCGTCGGTCCAGGGCTTGCCGCTGTTCTGCACCAGGTCGCGGTAGGTGTTGTTGCGCCCGTCGATAACCAGCTGGGCAAAGCCGCTGGCATCGAGCAGCTTCACCTTGTGGGCCAGCTGGTTGAGGCCGAACTGGTACTCGTAATCGAGCCGGCCCTTACCCTCCTTGCCGTGCTTGGTGGTGATGAGCACGACCCCGCCCGAAGCCCGCGAGCCGTAGATGGCCGCCGAGGCCGCGTCCTTCAGCACGGAGATGCTCTCGATATCGTTGGGGTTGATAAACACGTCGTTAGCGGCCGGGAAACCGTCAATCACGTAGAGCGGGTCCGAGCTGGCGTTGATGGAGCCCACGCCCCGCACCCGGATTTTGGCGCTCACGTAGGGCGCGCCGCTCACCTGCGCCACCTGCACGCCGGCCAGCTTGCCCACCAGGGCCTGGCCGAGGGTAGGGGCCGTGGTGTTCAGCTCGCGGGCCTTCACGTCGGCCACGGCCCCGGTCACGTCGCTGCGGCGCAGGGTCTGGTAGCCCACCGCCACCACCTCGTTCAGCTCGTTGGCATCGGCCTTGAGGCGCACCGCGAGGGCTTGCTCGCCCACCACCAGCTCCTGCGTCACGAAGCCAATGGCGGAAACCACCAGCGTCGCGCCGGGAGTTACTTCCAGCGCGAATTTGCCGTCGGCGTCGGCGGCCGTGCCGTTGTGGGTCTGCTTCTCAATAATATTGGCCCCCGGCACCGGCTGGTTTTGCTCGTCGGTTACCGTGCCCGTCACCCGGACCAGCGGTTTGGCCGAACCAGCCGGCCTGGCCAGCCGGCTACCCCCGGCGCGGGCGGCGGGGGCCGCCGGCAGGCCGCCCACTAAAAGCAGGCTCAGCAGCGGGCCTAGCGCGTAAGTATAACGTTGCATGTCAATAGCTTGCACAAAAAAGGGTGAAAGGAAAAAAGGGGAATCAGAGATGCCAGGCGACCGGGCCGGCGGCTACCAGGCCAGCCGCACGAAATGCGCGTTGCCCGCGCGCGACGACGTAACGGCCAAGCCCTTGGTCGCGTCGCCGAGCAGCGTAAAACCTTCCAGCTCGTCGGCCTGGTCCACGTCCACGACCTTCAGCACGGCCTCCCGGCCCGTAGCCAGCGACCGGGCCAGGTCCACGAACGTGAAGCGCCACCGCTGGCCCTCTACCTGGTTCTGGATGAGCAGCAGGATGCCCTTCGAGGGAATCCAAAGCAGGTTCTGGACCCAGGGCGAGCAGGTAAATTTCCTGACCAGCACGCCCGGCTCGCTGGTTTTGTGGGCCTTTGCCAGCCGCGCCGGGTCGTAGAGGCGCACCTCGTTGCCGTGGTTGCCGTAGTCGGCGGTAGCCACGTACCACTTGTGCTGGTACTGCACGTACTCCGGCCGCGTGCCCTGGATGGCGGCATCGTCCTCGATGGTCGCCAGGCGGTGGCCCGCCAGCGTGCCGGTACGCAGCAGGCCCGGCCAGTCGAGGCAGTAGAGCACCGCCTGCCACCTGGTGCCCTCGGGGTTGAGGCGCACGCTGTTGCCCATAAAAGTGGGGTCCTGCCCGTTCCAGGCCAGGCCGGTGGGGTGGTTGATAACGTCCTGGCCGTTTTCCGTCAGCTTGATTTCCTGCCCGGCATAGGTCAGCGAGTCGGCCCCGACGGTGTACGCCCGGATGACGCCCACCTCCCGGTCGCCGTAGAGGTAGAGCCGGCCCTGCTGGTAGCTCACCCCCTGACAGGCCCCCAGCGCGGGCACGGTCGCAGCGGCCCCAACGGTTAATTCCACCGCACCTAATGGAGAAAAAATCCCAGCCAGACAAGACAGGAGGAGCAGTGCTGGCTTCATAGGCTGGCAGGGGGGTAGGAGTGGCGCGCGCGCTTTCGGTTCCTCGTCGCTTCGTTCGGGCACCGGCCCGAATGGCACTGGTTAGTTGCGGGCACAAAGGACAATTTTTAGGATGAATTGAATTTTACATGAACGTTGCCGGGCGGTTATGTTTGCGGCCGGCCGGGCAAAAGCCCCGCCCGCCGCTGCTCGCCGCCGTAGTAGGGGGGTAGGTGGCCGCCGGCCCCGGTAGGCCGGGTGTCCGGCTCGCCCGCGACTGGCCCACCGTCCCTTACCGCATGAAGCCGTACTTTTTATACCTGCTGGCGGGCCTGGCGCTGCTGAGCCACCCTGGGACCAGCCAGCCGCGGGTGCCGCACCCCGCGCCAGCCCGCGCCGACTCCATCCTCACCGCGAAAGCCTTTCCCCTGCTGGCGTTGTTTGACGCCCGGCCGGCCCTCCGGCCGGTGCTGCGGGCCGCCGGGGGCTTGCGGCAGGTGGCGCGCCGGCAGGCCCAGCGCAGCTACCGGGCGCTAACGCAGTCGCCGGTAGCCGCGTCCTACCCCGATTCGCTGGCCTGGCAGCCAGAGGAAATCCGAGCTATCGGGCAGCAGTTGCAGGCGCTGTACGTCAGCGAGCCGGCTTTCCGGGCCGCCGTGGCCCCGCTGCTGGCCCCGGCCGGCCCCTACCCCCGCTACGCCGGCCAGCCCGACACGGCCGTGCTGCGCCGGGCCTGGCAGGATGCCGCCCTGGGCCTCAACCGCATCCTGCGGGTCTACCTGGCCAACGCCGCCCCGCGCTACCCGGCCATCGATTCCAGCAGCTTCCCCCGCCACGATGCCGGGCTGGCGCGGCGGGTAAGCCAGCAACTGGGGCCGCTGGCGAAGGCGGCCCGCCGCCAGCCCGGCGTTTTCTACGCCCTGCCCCTGCACGCCGCCCTGCTGGCCCTGCGCCTCAACGGCCGCGACGAGGCCGCCCGCTACGAGCCGCTGCTCGCCGGGCTCAATGCCGCCCCCGGCGCGGCGGCGGCCCGCACGGCGTGGGCCCGTTATCCCTACCAGGCCATACTGGTGCCGGGCAGCGGCCCCGACCAGCCCGGCGTGGCCCTCGACTCGGCGGGGGCCTCCCGCTGCCGGCTGGCCGCGGCCCGCTACCGGGCGGGGCAGGCCCCGTTCGTGGTCGTGTCGGGCGGGTACGTGCATCCGTACCAAACCCCCTACTGCGAGGCCGTGGAAATGAAGCAGTACCTGGTCGGTACGCTGGGGTTGCCGGACGCGGCGGTGTTCATTGAGCCCCACGCCCGCCACACCACCACCAACCTGCGCAATACCGCCCGGCTGCTGGCCGCCGTGGGCGGGCCGCCCACCCAGCCGCTACTCATCGTGACCGATGCCGCCCAGAGCCGCTACATTCTGGGCCTGGCCGAGCGCTGCCGCCGCGAGCTGGGCTACGTGCCCTACCGCGACTTACAGCGCCGGTCGGCCACGGAAAATAGCTGCCTGCTGACGCCCGAAGCCGGCCAGCCCGACCCTTTCGACCCCCTGGACCCCTAGCCTGACGGTTACGCACATCAGTACAGGACTTACGCCATGTGGTTAACTACCTATTCACGTGGAGGTCGCAAAGGTGCGCGGAGTAGTGCGTTTCAAGGCCCCGCGCACTTCTGCGACCTCCGCACGAAACGCCATTTGCCCGCGGGCACGTAAGCTCCCATGAGAATCAGAAACTGTTCGCACCTACCTTAGTAAGGTAAAAAACAAAGCCTGAGCATTTATAGCCCCGTGGGTAGCAGCTAGTCCAATACGGGCTGGAAAAGCACTCGTGCGGCATTTAGTGCGGCAGCCCTACAAATGATGCGAGCGCGGGTATTACTAAAGCATTGCCTAAATAATGTTCGGGCTTTTTGGCCCAGCGGCTGAGCAGGCGGCGGAAGCCGCTGAGCTAAGCAGGAGTGCGTTCGATAACCCGACACCGGACTCTCTGGCCGGCTCTCTTCGCCTGCGGCTCTTTCCCGCGCGGGCGGATATGAGCCGCGTAGCCGGGGGCGGTGATAAGTTTGCGCACTTGAGCGTAGGCGTAGCCCGCGTTCAGGCATAAGCGCTGCTCCGGCCCGGCTGGCAGCGGCTGCCGCCACCGGACCCAAGCTTACCAAGCGGATTTCCGTGGGTTCGAACGGGCCGTAGCAGGGCCAATAGCTCCCCACTGGCTGGCGGAAATCATGAATTCTTGAACGGTCGCCATAGCCCAAAATTATAACTCAGTTAAACAGTATCTTAGCTTATAAAATTTTAAGTACCCATCAACAACTAGTTTATGGTGACGACAATTGTCTTTCGCAGTTAAAACGCTGGCCTACAAGAGATGATACCCTTTTTAAAGGTTAATTTCTCTGATTTTAACATAAGCTAATTCCTGTCGGGTACTTAAAATAAAATACTTTAGTATAAAACTCGCACACCTAGTCTGTTGGTTTACTTTTTGCCCAGGCGCGCCCACCTACTTCTTTTCTATGCTGCTAAAACGATTTACCTGCCTCGCGGCGGTCGCCACTTTAGCCCTGAGCGCGGCCCAGGCCCAAACCCCGGCGCTGCGGCCCCCGGCCTACCCCCTGGTTACCCACAATCCGTATTTCAGCGTGTGGGCCTTTCAGGATACGCTGGCCGCCGGGCCCACCCGGCACTGGACCGGCGCGCCGCAGAGCCTGGAGGGCGTGGTGCGGGTAGATGGCCGCGCCTACCAGTTTATGGGCCAGGCCGCGCCGCGGTACCGGGCCGTTATTCCGACGGCGGCCGAGCGGCCGTATGCGACGCACTATACGTTTACGGTCCCGGCGGCGGGCTGGGAAAAACCGGCTTTTGCCGGGGCGGCCAGCTGGAAAACCGGCCCGGCCCCTTTCACCAACGACGCCAAGCAGCCCGGCACGCAGTGGACCACCCGCGACGTGTGGGCGCGCCGCGCCATCGTGCTGCCGGCCGCGCTGCCCACCGGGCCGCTGACGCTGCTGCTGCTGCACGACGACGACGCGGAAGTGTATCTCAACGGCGTACTGCTGCTTAAGCAGGCCGGAGCCAACAACCAGTACGACCGGTTTGCGGTGCCCGCGGCGGCCCGCGCCGCGCTGCGCCAGGGCGAAAACGTGTTGGCTATGCACTGCGTTAACCCCCAGGGCGGGGCGCGCCTCGACGCGGGCCTGTACGAAACGCTGCCTGCCCCCGCCCCGCTGCCCCCGGCCCGCCAAACGGCCGTGACACTGACGGCCACCCAGACGACCTACACCTTCGCGGCCGGCCCGGTCACGCTGACGGTCAGCTTCTTATCGCCGCTGCTGCTCGATGAGCTGGAAACCGTGGCCCGGCCCATCAGCTACGTTACCTGCGCGGCCACGGCCGCCGATGGCCAGCCCCACGCCACCCAGGTGCTGCTGACCGAGGCCGGCACGCTGGCCAGCAACACGCCCTACCAGGAGGTAGCCGACCGGCCCGGCACGGCCGGCAGCCTGCGCTGGCGGGCCGTGGGCACCACCGCCCAGCCCGTGCTGGCCACGGCCGGCGACAACGTGCGTATCGACTGGGGCTACGCCTACCTGGCCGCGCCCGGCGCGGCGGCATTGGGCAGCGGCGACCCGCAGCAGCTCAAGCTGGAATTTGCCAAAACCGGGACCCTACCCCCCGCCGGCCCGGCTCGGCCCGCGCAAGCCCAGCGCGTGGCCCAGGCCGCCGTGCTCGATTTAGGTAAAGTAGCGGCCACGCCCGCCGAGCAGCACCTGCTGCTGGGCTACGATGAGCAGTACGCCGTGCGGTACTTCGGCCAGAACCTGCGGCCCTGGTGGCGGCGCGACCCGGCCATGACGATGGACCAGGCCCTGCAAGCCGCCGAGGCCGACTACCCCCGCCTCCGCCAAAAGGCCACCGAGTTTGATAAAAAGCTGTACGCCGAGGCCCAGGCCGCCGGCGGCCGGCAGTACGCCGACCTGTGCCAGCTGGCTTACCGCCAGGCCATCGCGGCGCATACCGTGGTGGCCGGACCCAAGGGCGAGCTGTTTTTCTTTTCGAAGGAGAATTTCTCCAACGGCTCTATCGGCACGGTGGATGTGACGTACCCCTCGGAGCCGCTTTTCCTGCTCTATAACAACGAGCTGGCGAAGGGAATGCTGCGCTTTATCTTCGATTATTCGGAGTCGGGGCGCTGGAAAAAGGACTTTCCGGCCCACGACGTGGGCACCTACCCCCTGGCCAACGGCCAGACCTACGGCGAGGATATGCCGGTGGAAGAAGCCGGCAACATGCTGATTCTCACGGCCGCCGCCGTGCGGATGGATGGCAAGCCCGACTTTGCCCGTGAGCACTGGCCTACCCTCACCAAGTGGGTCGGCTTTCTGAAGCGCGACGGCTTCGACCCGGCCAACCAGCTCAGCACCGACGACTTTGCCGGCCACCTGGCCCGCAACATCAATTTGTCGGCCAAGGCCATCATGGGTATTGCCTGCTACGGCCAGCTGGCCCGCCAGCTGGGCGATACCAAAACCGCCGACGAGTACACTACCCTGGCCCGCGACCTGGCCAAAAAGTGGATGCAAATGGCCCAGGACGGCGACCACTACGCCCTGACCTTCGATAAGCCCGCCGGCTCGTGGAGCCAGAAATACAACCTGGTATGGGACAAAGTACTCGGCCTGAACATCTTTCCGCCCGAAGTAGCCCAGCAGGAAGTGGCCTTTTATTTAAAGCACCAGCAGAAATACGGCCTACCCCTCGACAGCCGCCGCACCTACACCAAGTCGGACTGGATACTGTGGACCGCCACGCTAGCCAAGAGCCAAGCCGATTTCGAGGCCCTGGTGGCCCCGGTCTGGAAATTTGCCGACGAAACCCCCAGCCGCGTGCCCCTCACCGACTGGCACGAAACCACCGACGCCCGGCAGCAGGGCTTCCAGGCCCGCTCTGTGGTAGGCGGGTATTTTATGAAAATGCTGGATGTAAAGCTGAACGGCAAGTAGCGACTAGATTATTTACAAAAAGCCGTTTGTCATTGCGAGCTCAGCGAAGCAATCGCATCAGAACGAGTCGTTCGGATATCGTTCTGGTGCGATTGCTTCGCTGAGCTCGCAATGACAATCGGCTTTTTTATAGCCTCGAATTAGTTACTCATTTTTCAACTCAAACCGCTCAAACGTAGCCGTGGCCGACGCGGGGCCCTGGGCTACCACGCCCACCCGCACGCCGCGGTCCCAGGGGGGCAGGAACTGGCCGTCGGCGGTTTCGGAGCCGGGCAGCAGCTCGGTCCAGGTGCGGCCGTCGGGGCTGGAGGCGAAGCGGTAGTGGCTGCCGCCCTGGTCCTGCACGCGCAGGTGCAGGGCCGCCGTGGGGGGTAGGGCGGCTTCGGCCAGGGTGCGGATTTTGCCGTCGCGGCGCTCCTGCACTTGCAGCTTGCCCTCGCCGGCCAGCACGCTCAGGGCGTTGTTGGGGTCGCCGAGGGCAGCCAGGCCGGCGGTGGTGCCGGGGGGTAGGGCATTGGGGTTGAGCAGGATGGTCGTGGCCGCGTAGTTGGCCGCCAGCGTGGGCCGGCCCAGCGCCGCGCCGCCCTTATCGGGCCGCGCCGTGAGCCGGAGCTGCCCGTTTTGCAGGGCGAAAGTGGGCTTATCCTCCACGGGCCACTCCCAGGCCGGGGCCAGGGAAGCGCCGGCAAACTCATCCGTCACGTCGGTGGGCACCGGGGCGGCGGCCACGGGGGTCGTGTGGTTGTTTAAGAACTCAGGCCAGCCGCTTTTAGTCCAGGTAAACTCGCTGAGCACGCCCTGGCGGCCCACGTTCTGGAAGCTGCCGGTCTGGTAGGCGTGGTGCAGCATATACCAGTGGCCGGCGCGCTCGATGGGCGTGCCGTGGCCGGGGCAGGTCCACACGTCGTTCTTGGTCAGGATGGGGTTGCGGGCGTACTTCTCCCAGGGACCGAGCAGCTTTTTGGCGCGGGCCACGCCGGTGGCGTAGGTGCAGCCGGGGCCGCAGCAGCCGTTGGCGGCGTAAAACAGATAGAAATACCCGCCGTGGCGCACCACGCTGGGGCCTTCTACGAGGTTACCCTCCCAGGCGGCGGTGTTGCGGAATAGCTCGGTCTTCTCCCCCACCAGGGCCGTGCGGTCGGCATTCAGGCGCTGCGCCCAGAGGGGGGTAGGCTTCTGCACGCTGTTGCCGTCTTCCTTCCAGATGAGGTAGGGCTGGCCGTTTTCATCGTGGATGGGGAAGGCGTCAATCGAGCCGTCGGGCTGGCCCACCAGCGGGCCGTGGTCGCGGTAGGGGCCTTCGGGGCAGTCGGCGCTGGCCACGCCCACGGCCAGGTTGCCGCCGCGCTTGTGGGCCGTGTAGAAGACGTAGGTCTTGCCGTTCTGGTCGTGGTTGATTTCGGGAGCCCAGAAGTAATAATCGGCCCAGGCCGGCCGCTCAGCCGGAAACACGTGCCCTGCCAGGCTCCAGTGCTGCAAATCGGGGGATTTGAGCAGCGGAAACGTCGGCCCCCAGTTCGAGGACGTAGCCGTGGCCCAGTAGGTATCGCCCACCTTGGTCACGGACGGGTCGGGGTAGTCGCCGGCCAGCACGGGGTTGGCGATGGGGGTAGGCGGGGGAGTTTTAGCTTTGGGGGCAGGGCGTTGGGCGGCGGCAGGCACGGCCAGCAGCAGCGCGCCCGCCAACCAGGCGCGGCAAACAAACAGAATCGGCATTCGGGATAGGTTAGGTAAAGTAGGGTGCGGGGCTTGCCCCCGCCCGTCGTTGAACGAATTCAGCATGGTCGTTACACGAATTCAGCATGGTCGTTGCCCGAACTCAACGCCAATCGTTCAACGACGGGCGGGGGTAAGCCCCGCACCCTACCGACGCTTGCGGGCGGCCTTAGCCGGGGCCTTTGGTAGCGGGGCCGTCTGGTAGAAGGCGTGGCACTTATCGTCCTGAAACTTGAGGGCCACTTCGAGCACCGTGAGGCCGTCCGCGCCGGGTAGCAGTTGCGAGCTGTAGTTGGGACAGGGGTTGTCCTTGGCGTCGGGTACGGGCACGGGGGCGGGCACTTCGGTCCAGAAGCCCTGCCCGCTTTGGGTGTTTACCATATACACGCGGCCGTTGTCGGGAGCCACGGCGTTGTCGGTGTTGTTGAGCAATAGTTGGCCGATGGCCAGCAACTGGCCCCGCGGGTTGCCGGCCTGCGGGGCCCAGGCCACGGTGGGCGCGTGGGCGAAGTGGTGCCCGGCCGTGGACTCAATGCGCGTGCCGGGGTCGGCGGGGTCGCCCCAGCTCACGCCGTCGGGCGAGGTGCGCAGGTAGGCATCGCAGCCCAGCCCGCAGATTTCGTAGCTCATCACGTAGCTGCCGCCCGGCAGGCGGCGCACGATGGCCATACCCGGCCGCTGGTGCCCGTCGGCCTTGCCCACGTCAATAACTTCCGCGCCCCAGGTCAGGCCGCCATCGGTCGAGACCTTGTGGGCCAGCAGTTGGTTGTAGCCCTCGGCCTTGTGCTCCTCGCTGGAGTAGTACACCACCAGCCGGCCCAGGCTGTCGAGGATAAACTCGGGCTCCCACAGCCCGATGTAGCCGCTGACCGGCGTGCTGTAATACTGCCAGGTGCGGCCGCCGTCCAGGCTGCGGTGCAGCCGGATGCTGCACGGCCCGCGCCCGCCCTGGTCGGTGCCGATGGAAGTGGCCCAGAGCAGCGCGCCGGCCGGGGTAGCGCCCCCGGCGGCCGGCATCTCGAACAGGCCCGAGCAGCACATGTGCGGCGGGGTAGGGTCGGCCACGTCGGTGAGGTGCTGCCAGGTTTTGCCCTGGTCAGTGCTTTCATAAATGGCCCCGGCCTTGCCCGCGTCGAAGCTGGCCAGCAGCCGGCCGGCATTGGCCCCCTGGCTCAGGCGAATCACGCGGGGGTAGTAGGTGGGCCGGCTCAGGTCGAGGGCCTGCTGGGCGCGGGCGGAGCCAGCCAGGACCAGCAGCACGGCCGCCAGCCGGAGGCAGCGAGGTAGCTCTTTCATAGACTCAGAAAAGCAGTTGATTAAACAAACGGAACCCTACCCCTACTCCCCGGCCGGCTTGGTTATGGGCGTGTTGATGGGCACGGGCGTGCCGAAGTTGGGCGAGTTGTCGGCGTTCCAGGTAAATTTTTGGATGCGCGGATTACGGTTGTCGCCGCAGCCCTGGCCCACCAGGTTGTTGGCGTGGTAGATGAGCCAGTTCTCGCTACCGTCCTTCGAGACGAAGAAGCCGTTGTGGCCCGGCCCGTAGGCCCCGCCCGCCGCGTTGGTGCTGAAAACCGGCGTCGCCGATTTGGTCCAGGCGCTGGCATCCAGGGGGTTGCCAGTGCCGGCTATGCTCAGCAGCCCGAGGGCGTAGCTGTCGGTGAAGCAGTGGCTGGCCGAGTAGGTAAGGAAGGTTTTGCCGCCGTGCTGAATGATTTCCGGGCCTTCATTCACGGGGAGCGGGCCTTGCTTTTCCCAATCGTACTGCGGGCTGCTCAGCTCCACGCGCGGGCCCGTGAGCGTCCACGGGTTGCTCATTTCCGAGATGTAAATGCGCTGCGTATCGTTGGTGTCGGTGCTGTGGCCCGACCAGAGCATATACCGCTTGCCGCCCTGCTCAAACACCGTCCCATCGATGGCCCAAAAATCGGCCGTGGGGTTGTAGATGCGGCCCTTTTCGGTCCAGGTGCCGGTGGTGGGGTCGGCGCTGGCGTTTTCGAGCACCCACAGGCGCTGGCCGCCGCAGCAGCTGCCCGGCCCGGCCGTGAAGTAGATGTACCACTTGCCATCCAGGAAGTGCAGCTCGGGTGCCCACACATCGTGCGAATTAGCGGAGCTGGTGGGCTTCCAGGCTATTACGATGGGGCCACTGGCCAGCTCGCTCATCTTCGCCGTTTTACGAATGCGCACGTCGCCGCCCGTCGTGCTCAGGAAGTAGTAGTAGCCATCTTTCTGGTACACCCACGGGTCGGGGCCGCTGGCTAGCAGCGGGTTGGTAAAAGTGGTGCTGGCCACTGGGGGCGGCGTTGGCGTGGGGGTAGGCGCGGGACCCGTGCCGCCACCCTTATTGCAGGCTCCCAGGCTCAGGCCCAGCAGCAGGCCGGCAAGTTGTAGACTACGCATGGCGTTTTCTGATAAATTTTTAATTGTTATGAGTCTTTTTGTGTTATGAGCCTGTTTGGAATTTTATCAGAACGTCATGCTGAGCTTGTCGAAGCATCTCTACCGCTTCGTTGCAACGATGTAGATTAAGCAGTCGTGCAAAAGTAAACGTGCATTCGGCGCGGCCATCAACCTCACCCCCCGGCCTCCTCTCCAAAAAAGAGGGGGAGCCAGACGAAAACCGATGCATCATTACTTATGCGCGACTACTTACTTGCGCGGTAGAGATGCTTCGACAAGCTCAGCATGACGTTCTTTTTGGTTTTTTGAAACCCTAAACAGCTTCTATAGCTGTTCCCAATTCGGTGTACAGCGCAGTCCGCACTACCTACCCTACTTAACCACCGCCAGCCGGCGCGTGGTAGTAGCCGCGGCCGTAGCCACGGTTACCAGGTAACTGCCGCTCGCCAGCTCGGCGCTGCCCGGCAGGGGCTGCGGACCAGTGCCGCGCAACGTGTGCTGCTGCACCAGCCGGCCCAGGTTGTCGCGGATGCTGACGCGGGCCTCCGCGTAGGCCGGGCCCAGGTCGAGCTGCACCGGGCCGGCCGTGGGGTTGGGGTAGCAGGCCAGCGCGGGGGTAGCGGCGGCGGCCGGGGCGGCGGCCAGCGTAGTGCGGTCAGCGTACTGAATGGCCTGGCCGCCCAACTTGTTGTTCAGTAGCTCGTTGTTGGTGAAGGTCATGTGCGTATCGGCATACTGCACGAAGCGCTCCAGGATGCCGTAGCCGTCGTTGTTGTTGCAGTGGTTGTTGCTGACAATCACCCCGTCGCAGCCGCCAATGTTATTCTGAAAAGTCAACCCGCTCTTGAAGTGCGTGTAGTCCACGGTGTTGCGGTCGAAGCGCGTGCCGTTCGAGGCATCGGTGCCGATGCCCCCTACCCCCCGGTTATCGGTATTGTTGAGGTGAATGTAGTTGTTGTACACGTAGTTGTTGTGGCTGCCCACGTCCACGGTCAGGCCCTCAGCTCCGTTCTCGTAAATCTGGTTGTCGCGGATGGTACCATCTGAGTGGCCGTACTGCGAGATGCCCACCATGTAGTTATAGTATACCTTGCAGCCAATCACGGTATTGAAGGCGCACACCGGGTTGCCGCTGTTATGCAGCAGAATGCCCGCCCCCAGCGCCGCCGCGCTGCCGCAGTTGTGCACGCTGCTGTTCGACACCGTGTTGTGCTGCCCGTAGATGAGGATGCCCGCCTCGGGCAGGTTGCCACCGTCGAGGTCAAGCAAGTCAATCGTGTTGTTGTTGCCCGTTATCTCGAAGGCCGACGCGTTGTAGCTGTTCGGGGCCTTGCGCACCACCGCACCCTGCTCGCCCCGGATGGTAATGCCATCCTTACCCAGGGGTAGGCGAATGGGTACGTTCACGTAATGGCTACCCGCCCGCAGGATAATCACGTCGCCCGCCTTAGCCTGGTCTACCAAGCTTTGAAAGGCCGAGTTATCGCTCGGCGCGCTCTGGTAAAAAGTCGTGGCGTGGCTGGCCGTGGCCGCCAGCGTCAGCGCGGCGGCGCAAAGGGAGGAGAAGAAATTTTTCATAAAAGAATGGGAAAAGGGCCAAGTAGTTGCTTGTAAATGAACAAGCTATGCTCAGGTACCATCTTAGGGTTGGTGGCTGGTAGCGAGTTGCTGAAAGCCGAGCTAGTTGGCGGGCAAGGCGGCGTGAGGGCCATGTTGCTGCTTTCCGCCGGCTTCCCAGGCCCAATCGTGCGTAGATGCTGGCTAATACTTATAACTATGTTAAAACCTCGTTCACCAGCTAGCTAGCCTTATGCTAGCGGGTTACCGTCAGGCGGCGGGTGGTAGTGACCACAGGCGTAGTCACTACCACCAGGTAGCTGCCGCTCGCCAGCTCGGCGCTGCCTGGCAGAGGCTGCGGGCCAGTGCCGCGTAGCGTGTGCTGCTGCACCAGCCGGCCCAGGTTGTCACGCAGGCTGACACTGACCTCCGCGTAGGCCGGTCCCAGGTCAAGCTGCACCGGGCCGGCCGTAGGGTTGGGGTATAAAGCAAGGCTGGCGGCGGCCCCGGCCGGGGCCGCCGCCAGCGTGGTGCGCCCCCCCGTGTAGATGACAGTTTGCGTACCCTGCTTATTACCCAGCAACTCATTACTGGTAAACGTCATGTGCGTATCGCGGTACTGTGTAAAGCGCTCCAGGATGCCGTAGCCGTCGTTGTTGTCAAAGCGGTTGTTGGTCACGATTACCCCGTCGCAGCCACCGATATTATTCTGGAAAGTCAGCCCGCTCTTGTAGTGCGTGTAGTCCACGGTGTTGCTATCGAAGCGCGTGCCGTTCGTGGCATCGGTGCCAATGCCGCCCACGCCCCGGTTACCCGTATTATTGAGGTGAACGTAGTTGTTATACACGTAGCCGTTGTGGCTGTAGATATCCACCGTCAGGCCCTCGGCCCCGTTTTCGTAAATCTGGTTGTCGCGGATGGTGCCGTCCGTGTGCCGGCTCTGCGAGATGCCCACCATGTAGTTGTAGTATACCTTGCAGCCAATCACGGTATTGAGGGCGCACGCCGTATGGCCCCCGTCGAGCAGAATGCCCGCGCCGACCGCCGTCGCATTGCCGCAGTTGTGCACGCTGCTGTTGGAAATGGTATTACGCTGGCCGTAAATGATGATGCCCGCTTCGGGCAGGTTGCCACCGTCCAGCTCGATTAAGTCAATCGTGTTGCTGTTGCCCGTTATCTCGAAGGCCGACGCGTTGTAGCTGTTCGTGGCCTTGCGCACCACCGCGCCCTGCTCGCCGCGAATGGTAACGCCGTCTTTACCTGACACCAGCCGGATGGGCGTGGTCACGTAGTGGCTGCCGGCCCGCAGGATAATTACGTCGCCCGAGTTAGCCCGGTCCACCAGGGCTTGAATTGCCGCGCTATTGCCCGGCGCGGACTGGTAAAACGTGGTAGCATAGCCCGGGGCGGCGGCCAACCCTAACCCGGCAGCCAAGAGGGTGATAAACAGGTTTTTCATGGAAAAATGGATGGGGAAAAGGAATGATTAAGGTTTTGACTTGGTTCGGCGCGCCACCGGCGCGGGCACCGCCTCTACCGAGGGCGTGCCGTGATTGGGCACCACGCGGGGCCAGCCATCCACGTATTCCAGGCGGTCCAGCAGCAGCACGCGGCGGGAGTCCTCCTGCTCGTTGTTCACGGCGACGAAGGTCTTTTTGCGCACGCTGATGGCGTGGTAGGCTAGCCAGTCGTGGCCGGCGGCGTCGGTCACCACCGAGTTGTGGCCGGGGGCCAGCCAGCGGTCGTTGCGCACCAGCATGGCGCTGCCGGGCTGCCCCGTGGCCTGCGCCAGCGTCTCGAACGGCCCGGTGGCCGCACGCGAGCGGGCCACCTGCACGGCGTAGTGGGCTTTATCGCCGCAGCAGTTGTCGCCGGAGTAGAAGAGGTAGTACCAGCCGTTGCGCCGCACCACCCAGCTGCCTTCCACCAGCTTCTGGTAGTTGTCGGCGCGGCGACTGGAGTCGGGAAAGAGTAGCTCCTTAACCTGGCTGCCCGGCGCGAAGTGCAGCCGGTCAGGGGCCAGCGCACGCACCTTCAACGGCCCGAAGCCCGAGCCCCAGTACAGCAGCCGCTGCCCGGTGGCCGGGTCATCGAACTGCATGGGGTCAATATTGACGAAGCCCGGCCCACACTGCAAGGGCTCGTTGGTTGGCACGAACGGCCCGACCGGCGTGGTAGCCGTGGCCGTAGCCAGGCACAGCCCCGCGCCGGGGTCTTTGCTATCCACCGCGTTGTCAGGCTTGGCTGAGAAGTACATGTAGTATTTCCCGCCCACCTCGCTCACGTGCGGGGCCCAAAATGAGTCGGTGGTGTGCGCCCAGGTGGGCTTCACCGGCAGGGCGTCGCCCAGCAGCGTCCAGTGCACGAGGTCCGGCGAGCGGGCCACCTGAATGTTGAGCACCTTGCCCGCCCGGCGCGTTTCAGTGCCGTAGGCGTAATAGTACCCATCGCGGGCTTGAATGACGGTGGGGTCGGGAAAATCAGCGTTCCAAACCGGGTTGACGTAGGTGGCGGGGGTAGGGCCCGCAGCGGCCGGCCGCTGCGCGGCGGCCGGCACGGCCAGCAGTAGCACGCCGCTCAGCCAGCAGAATAATTCGCTAAACGATAATACCATGCGCATTTTTTATGAGAAAGCTGAACATACCGCCAATGACAAGGCCGCCGGAATTCAGGAATTCCAGCGGCCCGTCAGGCGTGGGGTAAAGATGGCCGCCCGCCTGCCAGCGGCTAATAGCCAGGATTTTGCTTCAGATTTTGGTCAGCTGTGAGGTCGGTGCGCGGAATCGGTAGCAGTTCCGACTTGCCAATGACGAAGTTGACAAAATCTTCGTCGTGACTAGGTGCCTTCAGTACGTCAATAGTGGCTTGAGTCTTGAGTAAGCCCCAACGGTTTAGGTCTAACCAGCGGGTGCCTTCGCCGGCTAGCTCGCACACGCGCTCGTGCATGAGTTGCTTGCGCATCCCCGCTTGGTCGAAGGAGGCAGTGAGCGGCGCCAGGTTCACCGAAGGGCGCTGGCGCACTTGGTTGATAAGCGGCACGGCGGCCGAGGTTTGGCCCAATTCATTGAGTGCTTCTGCCTGCATCAGCAGAATGTCGGCGTAGCGGATAACGCGAAAGTTGATACCCGAAAAGTAATTTTCGAAATTCTGCGTGCGGTCGTCCTCATACTTATGCCAGAAAATATCGGTGGTAGGAATGCCCCTTTCCTTATACGTCTTGCCAAACACAATCATCGGGTCATGCAGCACCGTAATATCACGGCGGGGGTCTACGTCGCCGGTTACCGTCTTCTCACTAATCTCGGTTAGCAGCCAGGGCCGGGCGCGGCCGTCGGTCCAGCCGATGCCGGGAGGCCCAAAAAACTGCGGACGCTCAAAGCCCTCGCTAGCCCCGGCTACGTCTTGTCCGCCGCCCTGGTTGACGCTGGAAAACTGAACCTCGAACAGCGACTCGCTATTATTCTCGTTAGCTATTGTAAAGTTATCCAAGTAGTTCGGCACCAACGAATACTTCTTGGAGCCAATGATAGTGGTGAATAGCGTCGAGGCTTCTTGCCATTTATGCTGCTGCATATACAGGCGGCCTAGCAACCCCTGCGCCGAGCCCTTGGTAGCATGGCCTATATCATTGTTCACGGGCAGGTCGGTGATGGCAGCCTGCAAATCGGCAATTATTTGCGCCTGTCCCTGCTCTATGGTGCCTTGGGGTGCCTTAGTCGTAATCGTGGAAGGCTCCAAAATCAGAGGCACGTTGCCAAAGTGCGTTACCAGATTAAAGTAGTATAGAGCCCGCAGAAAATGTGCCTCAGCTAGCACAGTCTTCTGCATGGCAGCGTCCATCTTGATAGTTGGCACGTAGGCCAGAATCTGGTTGCAGCGGAAGACGCCGCGGTAGTGGTCTTCCCAGATTACGCGGGTTGGCTCCAGGTTGTAGTCAAACTGAATAAAGCGCGTGAAATTGGCTAGGTCCGTCCACGGACTCAGGCTGTAGCCTTCATCCGAGCGAATGTCGTTGGCAAAGTGAATCCAACGAGTGAAGGTGCCAGGAAACTGCAAAGCCGAGTAGGCGGCCGTGAGGCCCGCCGCCGCATCGGTCTGGGTTTGCCAGAAGTTGCCGACCGTAGGCTGATTCGGATTTACCTTATCTAGCAAGTCCTTTTGGCAGCTGGTTGAAAGAGCCAAGGCACCCAGCAGGGCTACCGTGGTACGCTTATAAATATTCATGAGATAGGTAGTAAGGAGTGGGTGGGATACCAAGGTGAGCAGAGCGGCTAGAAGCCGAGTTGCACGCCGCCAATGAAGGTGCGCAGGTTGGGGAAGGCATTATAGTCCACGCCCCGCTCAAAGAAGTTACCGTTCACAAACTCCGGGTCCGGGCCGCCGTACTTGGTAATGGTGAACAGGTTTTGCGCCGTTACATATACCCGTAGGCTACTGAAGGCTTTAGTATTAGCCATCATGGCTTTCGAGAAGGTGTAGCCTAGTGTTACGTTTTTCATGCGGGCGTAAGAGCCATTCTCCAGGAAGCGCGAACTGCCTCGGGAATTGGAGGCGGCAGCAGCTTGCAGGTTGCCGGTAGCTCCACCCGATTGTAGGGCACGCGGGGTAGTAGTAGAGTGGTTTTCGGGCGTCCAGGGCTGGAAGTCGGCCCGGAAATTACTCGGATCATCAGTCCGGTCCGTCGTAGCACGGGCCACGTTAAATACCTGATTGCCACCAGAGCCCTGAATCAGGAACGACAAATCCAAGCCTTTATAGCCTGCGTTGGCACTGAAGCCGTACTGTATTTTCGGAATATTGGTGTCGTAGTACACGCGGTCGCCATCATCGATTTTGCCGTCGCCGTTTATGTCCTTATAGCGGGCGTCGCCCGGGCTCGCATAAGGCTGGATTACTTTGCCATCAGCAGTTTTATAATTGTTTACTTCATCCTGGGTCTGGAAAACTCCATCAAACTGAATGAGGTAAAAAGCTCCGACCGGGTGGCCTACTGCGGTTTGGGTAGCCCCACTCCCAATAACCTGGCCTTCCTGCGAGAGTTGTGTCACCTGGTTTTTTACGGTCGACAAATTAGCCGATACGCCGTAGGTAAACTCACCCTTGCTCTGCTGATAAGTGGCTTGTAGCTCAAGCCCTTTGTTTTGTAGATTACCTATATTCTGATAGGGCGGCTGTCCAGGATTACCCAGGTAAGAGGAGAGGGTTGGAAAAACCAAGGCATCCTTCGTCGTGGACGTATAGTAGTCAGCCGAGAGAGTAATGCGGTTGTCTAAGAAGCCAAAGTCCAGGCCATAGTCGGTCGTGTAGCGCGATTCCCACTTAATGCCCGTGCTTTGCAGGTTGGTTTGAATCTGACCATTAATTACGTCTACCCCATTAAAAGGATAATTAACATTCTGGTTAATCACGCCTTGGTAGGCGTAATTGCCAATATTGTCATTCCCGTTCACCCCGTAGCTGAAGCGCGCTTTCAGATTGCTGACGTACGGTACCGCGCTTTTAAAAAACTCCTCCTCACTGATGCGCCAGCCCACGGAGCCTGCCCCAAAATTGGCAGCTCGGTTTTCTGGGGCGAAGCGGGACGAGTAGTCACGCCGGAAGCTACCAGTGAGCAAATACCGGTTTTTGTAGTCATACACGGCCTGGGAGAAATAAGACCGCTTAGACGACTCGGAAGCTTCGCCGAACACGTCTTTAGTGCCCGTACCCTGACTGATAAGGTAGTCGTTTTGGGAACCAGGGCCATTGTTGACGAAACTTCGGGCGATGGTCCGGGTGAATGTTTCCTTATTGCGCTGCTCCGAATAGCCCAGCACCACGTTGATGTTATGGTCGCCGAAGCGCTTATTGAAATTAAGGGTGTTTTCGGCGAGTAGGAAGATATTATTGCCGCGACGTTCCTCCAAGAAAGAAGGGTCGCTGGGCGCATTTTGGGAGATGCGGCCAGAGATACGCGAGTGGCGGTCGGTGTAGTCCAATGACTCTACGCCGACGTTCAGGCGGTATGACAGGAAGTCAAAGAAGGAGTATTCGGCCTGCGCGCTACCCTGAATACGGTTGTTATACTGGTTCTGCGTTTCCACGTTCTGGCTAGCCACCGGATTAGTGCCAAACGTGTTAGCTGCCGGCGAGCCGATGCCGTAGCCAGCCTTCTCGGTGGGGTCATAAACCGGGATAGTAGGCAGCAGACGCACAGCATCCTGAAAAGGCTGGCCGTTGGCCAGGGTCGTAAAGGCGTGGGCCAACTGCACCGACTCATTAAGTTTGAAACGGCCGTAGGTCAGGCCCGAGTTGAGGCGCAGCGTGTAGCGCGTGAAGTCCGTATTAATGAGCGCGCCTTTCTGCTTGAACGCATCGCCGGAAATAAGGAAGTTGGTGCTGTATTTATCGCCCGTTGAGCCACCCGATAGGTTGGCGTTGTAGTCCTGCACGGTGCCCGTTTGCAGGATGGCATCCTGCCAGTTAGTGTCAGCGTATTTCTCCGGGTTGAGCACCGACGCCTGAATCTGCTCTGGCTTATAGTTGGGTCCGTAACCAGCATTGGCATAAGCTTGGCGCTCAATGGCGGCCCACTGCGCGGCATTAGTCAGCTTCCAACGGCTAACGGTGTTTTGCACGCCTGCATAGGCATTCACACCGATGGTAGGCTTACCCACTTTGCCCCGCTTAGTAGTGATGATGATAACCCCGTTGGCTCCTGCCGCGCCGTATATAGAAGTCGAAGAAGCATCCTTCAGGACAGTCAGCGACTCAATATCAGCTGGGTTTAAGTCGCGGAGGCCACCTCTCCCGGCTTCACCTACACCTGTCCACAACCCATCGATTACGTAGAGCGGGTTACTACCCGCGTTGATGCTGCCCAAGCCGCGAATAACGATGTTCGGGTTTTGGCCGGGGTTGCCGCTGTTGTTAATCTGCACGCCCGCCGCGCGGCCTTGAATGGCCTCGGTGATGGTAGCTACCGGGGCTTTTGTCGCCTCCGCCACGTTCACGCTGCTCACGGCGCTGGTCAGGTTCTGGCGGTTCTGGGTGGTATAGCCCATTACCACTACCTCGCTCAGGGCCTGCTCGTTATCACTGAGCGTCAGGTTGATGGTAGTACGGCCATTCACGGGCACTTCCTGGCTGGTATAGCCAATGGAAGAGAAAACCAGCGTCGCGTTGTCCGGCGCGTCGAGCGAGAAATTACCGTTGGCATCAGTTGTAGTGCCAGCCGTGCCGCCTTTCACGAGCACCGTCACGCCGGGTAGGCCCTCGCCTTTGGCGTCGATGATGCGGCCAGTGATAGTAGCAGCAGGCTGCAAGCTCTTACGAGCTAGTGAACTAGGAGAGGTTGCTACTGGCGCGGCGGCGGCTACTGCCAGGGGTAGGCAGCACGCCAAAACGGGAATCAGCAACCTCCCGGTGGGGGGTACCAGCTTTTTCATATGGGTGGGATTAAAGTGGGACGTAAAAACAGAGTAAGCGAAACCAGCATTTTTGTGCAATCGTTTGCATTAAAGCACAAAAAAAAGGAGATTCTGGCGAAATGGTACCAAATGAAGCACGACCAAGTGACTAAGGGAAAGAGGCAAGGTAGCTTCGAAAAGGAGGCTGGTCAATTCCATCACCGAAAAGGTGAGGAAGAATACGAGCCAACACTCAGCGTTTCGTGGCGTAAAAGTAGCAGATTTTCACAAAAAAGCAACATTAAAAACATCTTTCTTAGTAGTGTATGCTTTTCTTTGAAAGCACTGGCTGGCCTGCTGAAGAAGAAGCCGTAATTTCTTATCGCTGCCTGCGAGGCTGCAAGGTACTTTGCGTTGCTGCTCAACTGTTTTCCCTATTCCCGTAAGAAGGAGCAGCATAGTAGCTCGTGAATGAATAGGATTTAAATTCTGATTATGATTTGCCGCATTTTCATCAATCAGGCCAAGGTCATTAACAGATTTTTTTTACATATTATTCATTAACACTTACTTAGCAAGTAAAAATATTTCCTGCGTCGTGGGTGGCTCTTCGCATAGTTTAGGTAACCAAATGCTTGGCAAAATGCAAACGTTTGCATTTCTTGAGCTTACTGCTCAATTTTAGCCGCTCCTGGCTTCCTACCCCTTTTACAGCAACGCTTTGGCTACGCGCCGCTGGTAGCCCGCGCCCGGCCGCATCAACCTCATCGGCGAGCACACCGACTACAACGATGGCCTGGTGCTGCCCGCCGCTATTAACAAGTGCCGGCGGAGTAGCCGCCGCGCCTCTTTCCCCCACCTCCCTCCTACCTTCCCGCATGTTTTCTCGTCGTCATTTTCTAACTGGCTCGGCCGCCGGCCTGGCTTTACTGGCTATGCGCCCCTACCCCGCCGTGGCGGCCCGCACCTACACCAACCCGGTGGTGCGCCGCAATTTTCCCGACCCGTTTGTGCTGCGGCACGGCGGGCACTACTACGCCTTTGGCACCACCGGCCGGGGCCGCACGCCGGATGGCCGGGTGTTCACGCTGCTCACTTCGGATAACCTGGTGGACTGGCGGCCGCTGGGCGGGGCCCTTACTCCCCCGCCGGGCAGCGAGGAGTTCGATTTCTGGGCGCCCGAGGTGGTGCTGCACGCGGGCACGTTCTACATGTACTACTCGCGGGGCGGCGGGGCCATCGGGGCCACGGTGGGCCACCAGCTGCACGTGGCCACCAGCCAGCAGCCCGAGGGGCCCTACACCGAAATCGCGGCGCTGCCGGTGGCCGACAGCCAGTTTACCATTGACGCCCACGCTTTTCAGGATACTGATGGCCAGTGGTATCTGTTCTACGCCCGCGACTTTACCGATACTGATGACGGCTACTACCCCGGCACCGGGCTGGTGGTAGATAAGCTAGTGAGCATGACGCAGCTAGCGGGCCAGCCGCGCACGGTCTTGCGCGCCCGCCACAAGTGGACGCTCTTCGAGGCCAACCGCACCATGCCGCTTTACGGGGGCCGCACCTTTGCCCAGTGGCACACGCTGGAAGGGCCGTTTACGCGGCTGCACGGGGGCAAATACTACTGCTTTTTCAGCGGGGCCAACTTCCTCACCGACCGCTACGGCGTCGATTATTGCGTGGCCGAGCACGTGTTGGGGCCCTACGCCGACTCGGGCTCCGATGCCGGGGCGCGGGTGCTGCATTCGGTGCCGGGCCACGTGCGCGGCCCCGGCCACCACTGCCACACCCTGAGCCCCGACGGCCGCACCGAATACCTGGTGTACCACGCCTGGAACGCCGCCATGACCGAGCGCCAGATGTGCCTCGATAAGCTGGCCTGGACCGCCCAGGGCCCGCGCTGCTCCGGGCCCACCTACACCCCGCAGCCGCTGCCGGGGTAAGTTTTATTTTGTTCTCAGCGTGCAACCCTACCCCCTCAGTTCAGCCCAACCTTGCCTTGCATCGACTCGAAGAGCTTGGGCGAATCGAAGCCGATGCCGTGCTTGAATACGATTTCCATCTGGCGGAGCTGGTGGATATCCTGCTCGGGGTCGCCGCTCACGAGTACCAAATCGGCCTGCTTGCCGGGCTCGATGCTGCCGATGTCGCGGTCGCGGCCCAGGTATTTGGCGCCGTTGAGGGTGCAGATTTTGATGGCCTGGATGGGCGTGAAGCCGCCTTCGACCAGCAGCTCGATTTCGCGGCGGTTGGCGTAGCCCGCGATGGTGCGGCCCGCGCCGGTGGGGTCGGTGCCGGCTACCAGCAGGCCGCCCGCGTCGTAAAACTGCTTTTCCCAGCCCTGCTCCTTCTTAAACAGCGCCACGCTGGCCGAGTCCTTGCCCTGGTTGGCCTGCCAGGTGTTGGTTTCGCGCTCCTGCAACTGCGGCATGAGCGCGCCCAGCCCGCCGCCCAGCACCACCTCGCGGCCGGTGTAGGGCTCAAATACGGGCAAAGTAGAAGTAAGCGCTACATTCTTGCTAATCAGGAACTTGATGAGGTCGGTCACGGCCGGGCTGGTGGCCGGCTGGCGCAGCAGGCCCTGGCGGGCGGCGGGGTAGTCGCAGGCATCGGTGACGTGGCCGGGCGCGAAGTCAGAGCTGGCCATGAAGCCGTGCTCCAGGTTGTCGATGCCCGTTTCGGCGGCCTCACGGTAGGTGATGGCGCAGAGGTGGCCGGTCACTTTGAGGTGGCGGGCGTGGGCCTCGGCCACCACGGCGGCCAGGTCGGCGCGGGTAGCGTGCATGTACATCTTGAACGAGGTGCAGCCCTTATCGGCCCAGAACTTGGTGCTCGCGGCCGCGTCGGCGGGGCCTTTGATGGTGTTCAGGGCCGGAATATCCATGCCCGGCTCCTCCAGGTAGGGCGCGGTCACGTCCATGTCGGGGCCGATGAACTTACCCTCGCCAATGAGGCGCTGAATGGCCAGGTCGGTCTGCGGCTCGATGCTGCCGGCCGTGCGGATGGTGGTGGCCCCGCCCGCCAGGTAGAGGCGCGGAAACGAGTACGGCATCTGGGCGATGTTAAAAAAGCCGCCCGCCGGCATGGTGTAGTAGAGGTGCTCATGCAGCATCACCAGGCCGGGAATCAGCGTTTTACCGGCGCAGTTAATGACCTCGGCCCCGGCCGGCACCTTCACTTTTTTGCTGGGCCCGACCTGCTCGATGCGGCCAGCGCGCAGCACCACCGTTTGGTGCAGCAGCGCGGGGCGGCCGGTGCCGTCAATTACCTTGGCATCGGTGAGGGCCACCACGGGCGCGCTCACTTTGATATATTCCTTGACTTGCGGCGTGAAGGCGGGGGTAGGCGGCGTAGGCTGGGCCCGGCTGGTAGTAGCCGCCGCGCTCAGCAGCCCGCCAAGAAGGAGTAGAAAGTACTTGAGGCGCATAGATGTGGGAAAAGCAGGCCGTAAGGAGAGCGCGAATGTCGGCGGCAAACGCCGGCGCACCGTATTATTTTCTCCAATCAACACGCTTTTCACCCCATGCCTACCTATCACATCGGTTGCTCGGGCTACCACTACCGGCACTGGCGGGGCATTTTTTACCCCGAAAAACTGCCGATGCGGCGCTGGTTCGAGTTCTACGGCCAGCACTTCCGCACGCTGGAGCTGAACGTCACGTTCTACCGCTTCCCGCAGCTGGCTTTTCTGGAAAACTGGTATGCGCAGAGCCCGGCCGACTTTCAGTTCGCGGTGAAGGCGCCGCAGCTTATCACGCACTACAGGCAGTTTCATGGGGTAGGGCAATTGCTGGGCGATTTTTATGACACCGTGGGCCGGGGCTCGCAGGAAAAACTGGGGCCCATCCTGTTTCAGCCGCCGCCGCGCCTGGCCTACGATGCCGAGCGCCTCACGCGCATCCCGGACTGCCTCGACCCGGCCTTTGGGAACGTGCTCGAATTTCGGCATCCCGGTTGGTGGCGCGCCGAAATGTATGCCGAGCTGCAGCGGCGCCAGGTCACGTTTTGCGGCCAGAGCCACCCGCTGCTACCCGCTGCGGTGGTGGCGACCGCGCCCACGCTTTATTACCGCTTTCACGGCCGTGCCCGACCTCTACGCCTCGCCCTACCTTCCCGAAGCACTGCGGCAAAAAGCGGCCGAGGTGGCCGCCGCGCCCGGCGTGGCGCAAGCCTACCTGTATTTTAACAATGATATTGGTGGCTCGGCCATCAGCAACGCGCAGGAAATGAGGGCCCTGGCAAGTGAGCTGTGATACCCACTGGCCAGAGCCCCGTGCCTGCTTTGCCGGCCGCTGCTAGCGGGCGGCCACGCTGGCCTTGCTTGCCAGAAGCGCGGCGGTGGCTCCGGCGGCCGTTACGGCTTTTAGCCAGTAGATGCCCGCCGACAAGTTACTGTCATTCTGGACACTGCCTGGCCGCGCCTGACTCAGGCAGCAAAGTAGAAAGAACAGAATACGCCCGGTGCTCATGCCCACTAAAGCAATAAGGATAGGACTTACGCAAAGGGATTTCTCGCGGGGTTTCGCAGTGGAAAAACGCTAGAGCACTGCGAAACCCCGCGAGCAATATGTTATGGCGCACCTTGCGTAAGTCGTGAAAGACCGACAAGCTACGGCGGCTGCCCGCGCGCAGGCACTTTTTGTCCGGCCCTTCCCTACCCCACCAAAAAAAGCCGCCCGCTCCAACATGGAACGGGCGGCTTTTTCAACTCAGCCTTTGCGGCCGGGGCACGCTTACTTTTTGCGCATGGGAGCCTTTTTCATCGGCGCCTTGCGGCTGCGCGGGGCACCTGTGCCGATGGTCTTCTTGCCGGGCAGCTTCTTGCCTTCGGCTTTGATTTCCGCGATGGTCGGGGCCGGGCCATACTTGGCTTCGGCGGCGTTGGTTTCGCCCGTCAGGTAAGGGTCGAAGTCCACGCGGCGGTTCAGGGCCTGGCCGGCAGCGGTGGCGTTGGTAGCGATGGGCTTGGTTTCGCCGTAGCCACGGGCTTCGATGCGGTCGGCCGGAATGCCCTTACCCAGCAGGTACTTGCGGGCGGCGGCAGCACGCTCGTAGCTCAGGCGCAGGTTGTAGTTGTCGTCGCCTTTGCTATCGGTGTGGCCCGCGATGCTGAGGCTATAGTCCGGGTAGTCGTTCAGTATCTGCACCATCTGCTCCAGCTTCGGATACGACGAGGCCTTCAGCGTGGCCTTGTTGAAGTCGAAGTTGATGTACTTGGTGGCCTCGTTGAGGATTTTCTTCGCCTCGGCCTTCATCTCGGGGCAGCCTTTGTTGGAGGCCGGGCCGGCGCGGTCGGGGCACTTATCCT
>JAABUN010002635.1_pt1 | contig 30888 bp, 29 predicted proteins | sample 5559311 | NCBI WGS metagenome assembly JAABUN01 (sample SAMN10711877, study PRJNA513370) | rock metagenome | isolation source: Antarctica rocks | place: Antarctica: Victoria Land, Siegfried Peak sud | reverse complement strand
GGTTGCAACGAAGTTCAACTGCGACCTTGCACGGAAAAACCTCTTTTAACCCTCTGAACTATTGTTTTTCAGCTTCTAAAGAGTATTACCTGACGATGGAACAAGTCCTTTCAACCGCAAATTTGTCGGGTGTGCAACGCGTTTTGGACGTGGTAAAAGTCACAAAAAACCGCAAAAATGGTCAAGCGGTATAATCTCATTTATTATAGCTATCTCTCGCACTGGCGCGCATCGTGCGATGCAACATAACGCGAAATCTTTGCCAGAGTTTCTGGAGGTTTGCCGCGCTTATATGCGGGTGCGGCGCCTGAGCCTTCGCACCGAAGCTTCCTATTTGCATTACATCGGTCGCTACATCCGCTTTCATGGTCGCAAGCCTGAAACGATGGCAGAAGTCGAGGTCGAACAGTTTCTCTCCTATTTAGCGCTTAAAGAAAATGTGGCTGCTTCGACGCAAAATGTGGCGTTTGCGGCCCTCGTTTATCTTTACCGTGAGATTTTGAATCAGCCTCTGCAAGACGTGTCGGCTCTGCGCGCCCAGCGACCCCGACGCGTGCCCGATGTGCTATCCAGGCATGAAATCAGTGTTTTGCTGGGCCGTTTGCCCGCGACTTCGAACCTGATCGCCTCGCTGCTTTATGGAGCAGGCTTGCGACTTTTCGAAGGCCAGCGTCTCCGCATCAAAGATGTCGATTTCGAGGCCGGTCTGCTGGTGATCCGTGCCGGAAAAGGCGACCAAGACCGTCACGCGATTTTGCCTCAAACCCTGTATCGCCCGCTGTTCGAGCATTTGAACCAATGGAAAACCGCGTGGGAGAAGCTGCAAAACCAAAAGCGCTTGCCCGCTTCGATGCCGGGCGCTCTGGCCCAAAAATATCCCCATGCCGCCTTCGAATGGAGTTGGCAATACGTTTTTCCCAGTCCCAAACCGTCTCTCGATCCACTCGATGGCCGGGAAAAGCGTCACCATTTTCTCGAAGACACCTTTCAACGCGCGGTCAAACGCGCCGCAACCAAAGCCGGAATGGTCAAACGCGTCTCGCCGCACACGCTGCGCCATTCGTTCGCCACCCATTTGCTCGAAAGCGGCTATGACATTCGCACCGTGCAGGAATTATTGGGCCACAAAGACATTCGCACCACGCAGGTCTATCTCCATGTGATGAACAAGCCCGGCATCGGCGTCAAAAGCCCGCTCGACGCTTGAATCGCGGCATTTTCGCCGTTTCGGGGCCAAAATGTTAGCCTCTAAAGGCACGTTATGACCGAATCCACCGAAAACACCTCCAAAAAGCTCGGCTTTGCCGGAAAACCGCTGGTTGAAAAGCTCAAACTCCTCGCGCTTTTCGCGCTCATCGGGCTGTTGATCCTCAACTCCGCGCCGATTGCCAAACTCTTCATCCCCGGCGCGATACTCACCGCCATCGGCGCCCTGATTCGCGTCTGGGCGGGCGGACACTTGACGCGCGACCGCCGCCTCGCGGTTTCCGGGCCGTATCAATACACCCGCAACCCGTTTTATCTGGGCCGTTTTTGCGTTTTGATCGGTTTCGCGCTGATGTCCGGCCTACAAAACCTCTTCGTGTGGACGATTTTTCTGTTCGGCATGGCGTTTTTCTTTCTCGGCTATATGCCGCGCAAGGAAAAGCGCGAAGGCAAGCGCCTCGAACAACTGTTCGGCGACCAATTCCGCCAATATCGCCAAAACGTTCCTTCGCTTTTCCCGCGCCCCACGCCTTATAAAGACCCCTTCACGCCCGAAACGCGCCAATGGAGCCGCGAGTTGTTCTTCGGCGGCACCGGCGAATTTTCCGGCAACAAAGAACTGCCCACCACCATCGCCACCTTCGTTTTGATCGGCCTGTTTCTGATGCGAATGCTGTCGCAGTAACCCGTTTCCAATGTCTCAAAATTCCGTTTCCGAAACGCCCGAGCTGCCGGTTATCGACCATTTCGGCGAGCCGCTCGAATGGCTGATTCCGATTCCCATCGAAGACAACGGCGAACCGCTCGTCGATGTTTTCCAGGTCTGCCCCGCACTCCAATGGCTCCACGAAAGCCCGCGCTTCGATTTCCCGCGCTTCGGAACCGCGCGCGTTTCTGTCGCCAATATGCTGGCGCACGCGCAAAGTTTGCTGCCAACGGGCCTCAGTCTCATCATCATCGGCGCGTTTCGGCCTTTTGACACCCAAAAAGCGATGTATGACATCGTTAAGGCCGAGCAGCGCGAGAAAAACCCGCATTGGACGGAAGAGTTTTTGACGCAATACATCAACGTTTTTTCCGCGCCGCCGATCTGGGACACGCCGCCGCCGCACACCACCGGCGGCGCCGTCGATCTCGGCATCGTGGACGAAAAGGGCGAGCGCCTCGACTTCGTTTCGCCCTTCAAAATGGGCTGGGAATCGGCGCCAATGATGGTCGAAGGCTTAACGCCCGAAGCGCGCAAGAACCGCTCTCTCCTCGCCGATGTTTTGACCGCGAGCGGCCTCACCAATTTTCGCGGCGAGTGGTGGCATTGGAGCTACGGCGAACCCGGCTGGGCACTGCGCGGCGGGCATGAAAAAGCGCTTTACGGCGCCGTGCCCGAAGACCAAATTCCGGGTTGGACGCCGCCTCAGGAGCGCTAAACCATGAATAAAACCCGATTCCTACTGGCGTTTTTCTTGTTTGCTTTTCCATTTACATCGGAAGAAGCGATTTGGGCAAAACCTCAACGTAAAGTCGTGCGGCGCACCGTTTTGGACTATTTTCGGCTCCTGCCAATGGACGCGGGTATTTTTGAAGCCGAGAAGCGTGAGTCTTTAATTGGAAAACATTTCCCTCATATAATCGACCTGAAGAACGATTATATGCAGGTCACGGGCGACGGCGCGCAGCCTTCGTTTCAAATCGCAGTTTTTCGCTATCGCGGACGCGATTTAGTGGCGGTGAGCAGCGTTATTGGTGGCCCAGATTATTTCTTCGATTTGCGGCGTTACGAAAATGGAAAGTGGAAAAAAGTCACTGCAGCTGTGTCGCCGCTTGTTTCGTCTGAAGATTCAGACTTGCATTTTGTCTTGCCTTGGCACGGCACAACCATCCAAGTTTTTCGGCGCAATGGCACCCTGGCCGCCCAATTGTTATGGGAAAACGGAAATTTCAGTGCCAAAAAAATTCAATTCAATGCGCTACGGCACTGACGGGCCATCTTAAGAAAAATGCGAATTTGGCAGGATCTCCAAGCCGAATTGAAACGGCGCGAATCTCTCGATTTGCGCCGTTTTTTGCGCGCGATTCCGCCCGGCGCACTCGATTTGGCCAGCAACGATTATCTCGGCCTTTCCAATCATCCCGAAGTGATTCAAGCCGCGCAAAACGCCGCCGCACGATTTGGAAGCGGAGCGCGCGCGTCTCGCCTGGTTTCGGGCCATTTTTCTTTAGTTGAAGAGTTGGAAAGCGCGCTGGCCAAATTCAAAAGCTGTGAAGCCGCGCTGGTTTTTTCGAGCGGTTACGCCGCAAATTTAGGCGTGATTTCGGCACTTTCCAACGCTCAAACCGCGCTGTTTTGCCACAAACGCAATCACGCTTCGCTGCTCGATGCTTGCCGATTCGCCGAAAAAGACGGCGCGAGTCTGCGGTTTTTTGACTCAAACGCGAAACTGCGCGTTTTGCTCGGAAACTCCCAAGCCAATCGCAAAATCATCGTCGTGGACGGCGTGTTTTCGATGGACGGAGATTTGTGCGATTTGCCCGCAATTTTGGGTTTAGCGAGGGAATCCGACGCCCTGATTTTGCTTGATGACGCGCACGGAACCGGCGTTTTGGGCGCGACGGGACGCGGCACGAGCGAACATTTCGGCGTTGGCGACGAACGCATCGTGACGCTGGGCACGCTTTCCAAAGCGCTCGGCTCGCAGGGCGGATTCGTGACCGGGCCGCGAGTTTTGATCGACTTTTTGGTCAACAGCGCGCGCAGTTTCATCTATTCGACCGGCCTCAATCCGCCCGCCGTTGGCGCGGCTTTGCAATGCCTGAAAATCATCGAACGCGAGCCGCAACGCGTCGAGAAATGCCGCGATAACGCCCGATTTTTGGCCGGAGAACTGAAAAAGCTCGGTTTCGAGGCGCCTTTGCAGCCTTCGCCGATTCTGCCGGTTTTGCGCGACGATGCGCTGCGTCTTTCCGCTCTTTTGTTGGAGCGCGGTTTGTGGTGTCCGGCGATTCGTCCGCCGACCGTCAAAACCGCGCGGTTGCGGCTCACTTCCAATGCGAGTTGGGATGAAAACGACCGCGCGCGGATTTTAGACGGCTTCGGCGCTCTGTAATCCAACGCCGGTAGCGGGCGTTTTGCCGTCGAGAACGCACGCGACGGTCATGTCGCCCATCATGTTGATCACGGTGCGCGAGCGGTCGAGAAACCAATCGACCGGCAGCAAAACCGCGATGTATTCGGGCGGCAGGCCCACCGCGTTGAAAACCAGCGTCATGGTGACGAGACCCGCTTCGGGAATGCCCGCCGCGCCAACCGAGGCCGCCACGCTCATCAGAACCACCACGATTTGCTGCATGAGGGAAAGCTCTAAGCCCAGCATTTGCGCCACGAAAAGCGCCGCCATCGCCTCATAAAGCGCGGTGCCGTCGTTGTTGAAATTAGAGCCGACGAGCGCGCCCAGACTCGCCGATTCTTCGCGCAGTCCGACCCGTTCGCGCAGACATTTGAAGGTGAGCGGCATGGTGATGGTCGAACTCGACGTCGAAAACGCCATCAGCGCCGCATCCGAGGTCTGGCGCAGCAAAAACGTGGGTTTCACCCACGAGCCGAAGCGCACGCGCGCCATGTAATAGCCCAGTTGCAACAAAAGCGCGATCAAAACCGCGAGGATGAAATAGCCGAGCGCTTTGAAGGGCGCGAAACCCTTGGTGCCGATGATGCTGGCGACCACGCCAAACACCGCGAGCGGCACGATTTCAATAATCCATCCCAGAATGCGAATCACCGATTCGACCAGGGTATCGAAAACATCGGTCAGATTTCGCAGCGGCTTGTCGCGGAGCGGGCGCAGCGCGATGCCAAACGCGACGGCGATAAAAATCACGCCGATGACTTTGCCGTTGTCGGAAAGCGGCCCGACGATGCTTTTGGGCACGTTTTCCAGAAACTGCATCAGTGGCGTCTGCACCGCGCTTGCCGCGTGCGACACCGGGCCGCCGGGTTTGAGCGAGGCGTGTTGGCCCGGCTGCATCACATTGGCAACGGTCAGCCCAATCACAATCGCTACTACGGTGTTGGTGATGAGCAAAACGATCAGTCGCAGACCGGTTTTGCCTCCCAAATCCGCCGTCATGAGGGCGCGAATCACCGCGACCAGAATCAGAAACGGTGCGAGGGCGCCCAACAAGCGCAAAACCAGCCGCGCGGGAATGATGAGCGGCTCGGCGCGCGGCCCCAGCGCGACTCCGGCGCAAAGTCCGAGAATCAGGCCCAGCAAAATGCGAAGATAAAGCGGCGTTTGCGTCCAAAACGACAGCGCGCCGCGCCGCGAGGTGTCGGAAGAAGTGTTTTCCATTGAGCCGATTATAACCGAAGATTTCCTCGGCCCGGCAGCCAGACGCGAAGTCAGGCTTCAAATCGGCCCCTCAACTGATAAAATCGAGGCATTATGCCTGTTTTTCTTCCCACCGCCACGCTCGGCAACGCCCAAACCCTGCTTTCGCTCGGCGGAGCAGGCGAACTGATAGCGTGGTTTTTCCCGCACAAAGACGGCGCCCAGCACATCGGCGAATGCTGGATGGGAATCTATGTTGGACACGGCGGGCATGGCGCTTTTCACGCGTGTTTCGATGCCGGTTTTGAAAAATCTCAGACCTATTTGCCGCAGTCGAACGCGTTGCGAACTGCGCTCGTCGGTTTCGGTTTCCGAATCATTTTCACCGACATGGTGCCCGACGAATGGCCGGTTTTGGTGCGCCACATCGAAGTCGAAAACCTCTCGCCAACCCGTCAAAACGGCGGGTTTTATCTGCTCGGCGATTGGAATATGGGCGGCCACCGCGAAGGCAACGGCGCGGTTTTTCGCCACGACAAACAGGTTTTACTGCAAAATCACCGCGACGCAGCTTTGGCCGTTGGCGGCGACGCGCTGCAAGGCTGGCACATCGGCAAAGCCGGCGAAAACTGGGGCAGCAATGCGAAATTCGCGCTGCAAAACGGGATTTTGAACGGCGAAGCGCTCGAAATCGGCGATGTCAACCATGCGTGCGGCTTTTACGCAGAACTCGAAGCGGGCGCGAAAATCGAGAAAACGCTGATTCTGGCGCTGGGCGAAACGCAGAACCAGGCGCTGACTCATTTTGAAAGTGCCGCCGCGATTCCGTTTGAAACCCATTTGCAAAAGCGCTTGGAAAGCGACAAAATCGCGCTTGCGCCGGGTTTGAAAGCGCTTAAAGACGCGGGCGCGAACTTGCCCGACGATTTGAAACGCGGCTATGAGCGCTCGCTTTTGTGTCTGCCGCTTTTGTGCGGCGAGGAAGGCGTAGCGGTCGCGGCGCCGGAATTCGACCCGCAGTTCGAGGCGTGCGGCGGATATGGCTATCTGTGGCCGCGCGATGGCGCCGAATACGTTTCGGGCTTGCAGGACGCGGGTTATCCGCAATTCGCGGAAAAGTTCTTCGATTGGTGCGCGCGCCATCAAGACGAAAGCGGTTTGTGGCACCAGCGCTATTTTTTGAACGGGCAAAGCGCGCCGAACTGGTGTTTGCCGCCCGAAACGCTGCAAGTCGATCAAGTCGGCGCGGTTTTGTGGGCGTTTGGGAAGCGGTTTGGGAATGAGATCGCAGCCAAAAGAATGGCGCCGGGGCGCACGATTCCCTTTTTCGTTTCGCCTACCGAGGTGATTCAGCTCGACGCCAAGGCATTGGCGACGCCAAACGGCCCGCAGATCACCGACGCGCACCGCGAAATGATTCGCCGCGCCGCCGATTACATCATCTCGCGCCAAGACCCTGAAACGGGAGTCCACCGCAATGCTTTCGACACCTGGGAAACTTTTATCGGGTCTTTCACCTATTCCAACGCCGCGCTTCACGCCGGTTTGAAGGTCGCATATCGGGTTTTGGACGACGCGAAATACGCCCAAGCCGCGCAACGTATGAAAGACGGCGTTTTGAGCCATTTCGTGCGCGAATCGCCCGACGGTTATCGCTATCTGACGCGCGGTTTCAAAAATGACGGTTCGCCCGATGAAACGGTGGATTCAGCGAGTCTGGGCGCGATTGAACCTTTTATGTTGCTCGATTTGCAAATTCCTGAAGAACTCGAATTAGCAATTGGAACGCTGCGCGCCGTGACCGAAAAACTCGAAGTTGACTGGATGGGCGCGCGCGCGATTCGCCGTTTCGAGGGCGACGCCTACGTCGGCGGCGTCCCGGCGTGCGTCAATACGCTGTGGATGGCGCGCTGCTGTCTTCACGTCGCCGCCAAAAACGGCGATAATTCGCTGATAGAACGCGCGCAAAGTTACCTGCAAGTCGTGTTAAAACGCGCCACGCCAACCGGACTTTTGCCGGAACTGATGCAAGGGCCAAGCGGCCAAACTTACTGGGCCGCGCCGCACGGCTGGGCGATGGCGAGCTTCGTGAGCGGCGTTTTGAAGTTAGCGGCGCTGAAAAGGTAAATCCAATTTAATCATCTTCGGGCGCAAGTCCATACTTTCTGAAACTCTGGATCGTGCCTCGTCTTCTGGCTACCTGGTGAATTTCTTTTGTGGTGATGCCGCCCCAAACTTGATCTTCAATTGCAAGATGTCGAGCCGCATCACAGCCCACTATTTGACTTGTTTTCTTATAGTAAGTGACAAGAGAAATTTCCTTGCCGTTTCTGATGACAAACCATTCGATAACAAAATGTTCTGCTTGAGGTTTTTGCTTGATAAGCCGCGATAGCCAGCGAATAGATGATTTTTCTCCGACCTGTATTGAAGCGCGACGACCGATGAAAGCTTCCGCCCGATCTGCATCATCAGGAGCGGGATCAGTAAAGACTCGCTGATAAGAATCTTTGGCATGAAGAAAAGAAGTAGAAAAACACAAGCTGAAACTGATAAAAAGAAGTTTAATTTTCATTCTGCACCGGAACGTTTTTTTCTGTCACTCGATCCATTTCCCCACATTCGGAAACTCATAGCGCCGCATTTGCTCGATCAAATCGCCCGCGTCACTCGAACTCAAAATCATCGCGCGATATTCGGTTTTGAGCATTCCTTCGCGCACCGCGCCGTCCAAAAAGCGCAACAAATCATCGTAAAATCCGGCAACATTCAATAATCCGCACGGTTTTTGGTGCAGTTTGAGCTGGCTCCACGTCGCGGCCTCGAAAAACTCATCGAGCGTGCCCAACCCGCCTGGAAGCGCGATGAAACCGTCGCACAACTGCGCCATGAGCGCCTTGCGCTCGTGCATTGAGGCAACGATGTGCAATTCCGACAAATTTCCCTGCGCGCGCTGGAACAAACTCTCGCTTTGCGGCACGACGCCAATCGCGCGCCCGCCGCGTCGCAAGATTTCGTGCGCCAGAATGCCCATCGTGCCGCAATCGGTGCCGCCGAAAACGAGTTCGATGTCTTTTTCGACCAAAGTTCGGGCTAAATCGCGCGCGGCGCCCGCGTAATCGGGGCGCGCGCCGAGATTGGAGCCGCAATAAATGGCTATGCGTTGCATGGTGGTCTGGGATGGGTCAGCGAATTAGAGAAAGCGAGGGCAAATTTAACCCTTGATAAATTTCGGCGACGGGCAGGGTGATTTCGAGTTGAGGCAGTGTGATTTCGTCTTCGAGGCGGTTGAAGACCTTGATTTCCCAGCCATTTTCGCCCCGCGCGCGCACTTCGACGCGCACCTGTTCCTGCGAGACGATCAAGTAATAATCAACCGAGGTAAGGCGGAAATAAGCGTCGCTTTTGGTCGTCAAATCTTTTTCTGCCGTCGAAGTCGAAAGCACTTCAAAAAGCGCCGCCGGATTGAGTAAGGCCAGCTGTTTCGACCCCGAAAACGCTTCGGGAGGGCAAACGACCGTCACATCGGGATAGAAATTCTCGTCGCCCGCATCGTCGCGCACCATCTGGTCGGACGAGGTGACATAACACGCGCGCCCGCGTAATCGGGCGTGTAGAGCGCCGATGATGTTGGCGCAGATGCGGGCATGGCCGGGCGTGCTGCCCGCCATCGCCGTTGTTTCGCCGTTCCGGGGCACGATCTGGCCACCGATAAATTCCAATTTGATTGGTGAAGCCTCATCCATCGCCCAGTAATCTTCCTCGCTCCAAACTTCGATTTTTCGTTGTGCGCTCATAATTTTGCTCCTCCTCCTCATTTTAACGCGTCCATTTCATCTTTAACGGTGAAACCACGCGCCAACCTTGGTAAATTCTCCCTCGTGCCTCTCGCCGCGCCTCCTTTTGCCCAACTTAACCAGAAACTGCACGAAATTTTCGGGTTCGGCGAGTTTCGCCATTTGCAGCAGGAAGCGATTGAGGCCGCGCTCGAAGGCCGCGATTGTCTGGTGGTGATGCCGACCGGCGCCGGCAAATCGCTGACTTTTCAGCTTCCCGCCGCGATTTCCGACGGTGTGACATTAGTGATTTCGCCGCTCATTGCTTTAATGCGCGATCAAATCATCGGGCTGCGCGAACGGACGCAATTCGCGGAAATCGGCGCGGCTTATCTCAATTCTTCGCAAACCCAAGCTGAACAGCGCGATATTTTGACTTTGCTCCATGCCGGACGATTGAAATTGCTTTATGTCGCGCCGGAACGGTTGCGCTCCAAGGCGTTTTTGGAAACGGTGCGCGCGACCAAATTAGCGCGTTTTGTGGTCGATGAGGCGCACTGCATTTCGGAGTGGGGCCACGATTTCCGGCCCGATTACCTCAACATCGCCGACTTTTTGGAGCAGATCGGCCATCCGCCGACCTTTGCCGTGACCGCAACCGCGACGGTGCGGGTGCAGGATTCGATCATTCACAACCTGCGGATGCGCGACCCCAAAGTCGTCGTCGGCGGGTTCGACCGGCCCAATCTGCATTTTTCGGTCGTCAAATGCAAAAATGATTTGGAGCGCGGCAATCGCTTGTTCAAAGCGCTGCCCAAACTCATCGGGCGCGGCGGATCGGGTTTAATTTACGCTTCGACGCGCAAACAGTGCGAAAGCGTGGCCGAAATCGCGGCGCAGGCGTTGGCGCCGCTCGGTAAACGGGTGGGAATTTATCACGCCGGGATGGAAAATAATCTGCGCTCGTCGATGCAGGAAGCGTGGCTGCGCGGCGATATTCCTTTGCTCGTTGCGACGAATGCGTTCGGCATGGGCATCGACAAGCCCGACGTGCGTTTCGTCATTCACTGGGGCTTTCCCGAATCGCCGGAATCGTATTATCAAGAAGCGGGGCGCGCCGGACGCGATGGCAAACGCGCGCGCGTGGTGGTTTTGAGTTCGATTGTCGCCGACAAGCGGCTCCGCGAGTTTTTCATCGAAAACGAGGCGATTGCGGTCGCCGATTTCCAAAATGTCGTCAAAAAACTGGCGCGCATGGGAAACGATGAGATTCGGATTCCGAGTTATTTTTGGAATCAGGAATTCGGCTGGCGCGAGCCGAAACCGCGCGTGATTTTGGGCAAGTTGGAGCGCGCCGGCCTCATCGAACGGCGCGGCGAAGACGCCGAAGGCGTGGGACTGCGGGTTTTGAAAGCCGAAATTCCCGGCGCGCAGATGCGGCAATTAGCGGCGGATTTGGACAAGGAAAAAGCGACGCGTTTCGAGCGTTTGGACGAAATGCTCGGTTATGTGCGTGGCCAAAATTGCCGACGCCGCACTTTGCTGGATTATTTCGGCGACGAATCGGAGTTTTCGACCACTTTTTGCTGCGACAACTGCGATAGCGGCGCGACCGGCGCGGTCAAAACCGTCGTCGAGATGCCCGATGGCTACGTCCAGGCGCCAAGTCAAATCAGCGACATTTACGACTTGATTCAAGGACTCGACACGCTGTATCCGCCGGTTGGCAAAGGCCGTTTGACCAAAATTTTGCGCGGTTCGAGCGCTGCTGATGTAACGCGCTTTGCCAAACATCCGACATTTGGTGCTTTCGGCGGCACTTCGGTCGCCAAAATCGGCGAGTTTGTCGATGAACTGATCGCGTTGGGAATTTTGCATCAAGGCGATGAGGAAGAGTATTTCGTGTGCCGCGTTACGCGCGCGGGCCGGGAAGTCTGGCAGATGAAATCGCCGCTCGAAGTCGAATTGCCGGGGCGCAAACGCGCTGCGTCACATCGAAATTCAGGCGAAAAAAGCGCTGCTTCGCCGCAAATTCACGACGAAAGCGAGGCGGACGAGGAAGTTTTCGAAAAACTTCGCGCCTGGCGCCGCGAACGCGCGGGTGAGGAAAACGTGCCGCCTTATTGCGTGTTCGGCGACAAAGTTTTGCGCGAAATCGCGCGTCAACTGCCGGAGAACTTGGACGATTTGAGCAGCGTTTCGGGCGTTGGCCCGGCGAAACTGGAAAAGTATGGCGCGTTAGTGCTGGAAGTTTTGAATCAATGAGAGCCTGGTTAGATTCTCGGTTCGATTTGAGTCGGATTCCAAGAAGCTAACGGCACAGCATTGGCAAACTGCCAGTTACCGTTTGGAGCGGATATTATGAAAAAACTAATGCTTTTCAGTGTGGGAGCGGTGCTGAGTTTGGGATTGGCGGGTTGTGGCCCAAAGCAACAGCCTGAATCGCCACAGATACTTCAGCAACGAGCACAATCCCAAACTTCAACCCAGGGCAAACGTGAATTGGTCGCCCCACCCCAAAATTCCGGCACAACACGATAGAATTTTGACGAACAAGATTCGCAAAACGAAAGCGCCACCAATAAATATTGGTGGCGCTTTCACTTTAGCTTTGCAATTATTGTGGCAAATCGCCCACATATGTCATCCACGTGCCGGGAGTCCGATTGCTTCCGCCCGAATCGCCACGGTAGGGATAACCTTCAAACTGTTTGAGTGCTTTGTTCTTGCCCTGAACGGCTTTCACATGACCATCCATATACAGGAAATTAGCGAAATCAAGATGAAGGTAACCAGAACCATTAGGCAGAAATTTGATTGGTGCTCCTACACCAAACACTTGATCTGTGTTGTTAAACGCAGAGCAGCCTCGATAATTCCCGCCGTTCGCCGTTTCGCCGCCAGAGTCGAAGGAACAGTTCCGCACTTCGCCCAAGAGAACAGACAAGGCTGTGTTGCCGTAAGAGGAAATGTTTGCTCCTGAAACTCTCTTCGGATCATCATAGGCGTCTGGGAAAGCACCTGTATAGGTCGCCTGTGTAATAGCGTAAGATCGCTTCAAATTACTGCCAAAGTTAGGAACATTGATAGGTGGCGAGGAAGCGTCGCTGGGACAAGTAAAGATTTGCGTGCTTTTCATGTAAGGCTGCACCAATATATCCCATGATGACCATGGCTGCGTTGGGTATTGAGATGCGGGGAAGCGATACCCAAATTCACTTAGCGGCCACTTTTCATCGTAGTCTTGTGTGTATTGAAAGAACGCCAAGCCAATTTGCTTGAGATTCGACTGGCACGAGGATCGGCGGGCATTCTCGCGCGCGCGGCCAAAAACGGGGAACAAAATCGCGGCGAGGATAGCTATGATAGCTATAACGACGAGCAATTCGATGAGCGTAAACGCGTTGTGGCGCCTGGCTGTGTGGTGGTGGGGTTGTATATTCATTGGATGATTTTCGATTCGGCAAAAACGCTGCCATGTCAAGCCCATTATACCCAGAAAAGTCTGTTTTCAAACATAGACAAGGGGCTGAGTTAACAGCTTTGGCTGATCTAAAACCTGTTGGGGGAAACCGGTTTTTGCGAGAATATCTGGACTGTTAATATCAACGTAGGTTTCCATGTTTTCAGAACACCCCGTGGTTTATATCGATGTGGACGACACCTTGGTGCGAAGCATTGGCACCAAGCGTATTCCGATGCCAGCAAACATCGCGCGCGTTCGAGAACTGCACCTTCAAGGCGCAATACTCTATTGACTGGAGCATGGGCAGCGCGGATTATGCGCGGGCGAGCGCCGAAGAATTGGGAATCGCCGAATGTTTCGTCAGTTTTTTGCCTAAACCGCATTGGATTTTGGACGACCAGGAACCCGCCCAATGGCGTGGGTTTCGGTGCGTGCATCCAAGCAGTTGTTGATTTTTATTCGATGAAGAACGATGGCGCCATCCCGATCAAACCTTCGGGCAGTTCCAACTCTTCGTAAATTTCATCGAGCGGCAACTCGATTTCCAAATCGACAAAGCGCAGACCGTCGGCGCGGTTGAGAAAACTATTGAGCAGCCAACCTTCGGGAGTGCGGCGAAAATGCTCGACCGCGATGCGATTCTGGTCGATGAGAACGTAATCGGTCAGCGTTTCAATCCGAGCGTAAGCGCGAAACTTGTCGCCTCGGTCATAACGCTCGGTCGATTCCGACAACACTTCAAAAATGACTTTTGGCGTCAAAAGCGTGTGATTGTTGGAGCCTTCAAAGCGCGCCGGAGGGCAAAAAATCACCGCGTCGGGGTAAGTGTTGAGGCCCGTTGCCTCGACTTTAACGCGCTGCTCGCTGTTGTGGGCGCTACAACGGCGACCGCGCAACACAGCTTTAGCGGTGGAATGGACGTTGCCGCAAATTTTAGTGTGATTGAACCCACCTCCCGCCATCGCCGAAACTTGGCCGTGCAACGGAAAGACTTCGCCGCTAAACCATTCGTGTTTTATCGGCGAGATTTCCTCACCATCGTAATACTCTTGCTCGGAAATCCACTGCGTTTTGGGTTGTGCCGACATAAAAATTGCTCCTGCAACGGTCAGTTTAAATCATCGGCCCCCGCGTATTGTTCGATGGAACTCGAACAATCGAACTCCTTCCGTAAAACGACGAGACTAACATTATGAGCGACATCAAATCCGAAATCTTAGGCGACGCCGTTCGCAACGTGATCATTATTGGCAGCGGCCCGACCGGTTACACCGCCGCGCTTTACACGGCGCGCGCCAACCTCAAACCGCTGCTCATCGCGGGCAGCGCCGACAAAAAAACCGCGCGCATCAAAGGCGGGCAGTTGATGGCGACATCCGACATCGAAAACTTCCCCGGCGCCATCGAAACGGGTGTCGATCTCGACAATTGGGCTTATTTGGATGAGGCGGGACAGGCCGCGGCGATTCAAGATGTGAAAGGGCTTTCCGGCCCGCATTTAATGACCAAAATGGAGCTTCAGGCGCGTCATTTCGGGACGGAAATGCTCGAAGAGTTCGTCACCGAAGTCGATATTTGCGCCGATCCGGGCGGGGTTTACACGGTTCGCACCGAGTCGGGCAGGGAATTTAAAACGCTGTCGCTGATCGTTGCGAGCGGCGCGGCGGCAAAAACCATGGGAATCGAGGCCGAAGACAAGTTTTTCGGTCAGGGCGGCGGCGTTTCGACCTGCGCGACCTGCGATGGCCATTCTTACCGGGGGAAAACCGTCGCGGTGGTCGGCGGCGGCGATTCGGCGATGGAGGAAGCGTCCTATCTGGCGAATCTGGGCATCAAAGTGCATCTCATCCATCGCCGCGACGAATGGCGCGCTTCGAAAATCATGGTCGAGCGCGTCAAAAAGAACCCCAGCATCGAAATTCACACTTTTCGCGCCATCGTCGATTTGAAGGGCAAACCTCATCCCCTGGCGGCGACGAGCGCGTTTTTCAAGGACAAGGAAGTCTTGGCGGGCGCGATTTTGGAAAACACCCAGACCAAAGAGCGTGAAGAGCTGGCTTTGGACGGCGTTTTCGTCGCCATCGGTCACACGCCCAACTCCGGCTTGTTCAAAGACCAACTCAAGATGGATGAAGCGGGTTATCTGGAGCGCGACGGTCATATGCGCGCGATTCCTTCGGTCAACGCTTGCAACCGCAAAATGCACGGCATGGAACACGTTCCCGGCGTTTTCGTGGCGGGCGACGTGTCGGATCACACCTATCGCCAGGCGATTACCGCGGCGGGCATGGGCTGCATGGCGGCGATTGAAGCGGAAAGATATATCGCCGAAAAGCTCGCCGATGCGATGGGAATCGATGGCAATGCGCTCGATATGTCGATGGAAAGCGTGGCGCAGTCGCACTGGAGCAGCGAGCGCGACCAAATGGGCGAAAAACCGATGATCGAACGCGTGGTCGAAGCCGCGAGCGTTTAATTATTGGCCACAAAAGACACAAAAAGCACAAAAATGGGTTCTCAAAAACTCCTCTTTTGTGCTTTTTGTGTCTTTTGTGGCTATTCAAATAAACGATTCGGCTTTGCGGCTACTTCCGAAAATCGCTAAATTCAATGGGTTATGAGCATCGCTACCGTTTACAATCGCAAAAATCCGTTTCACGCGCGGCTCTCGCGCATGGAAATTTTGACTAAAGCAGGTTCGAGCAAGGACACGCGCCATTTCGAGATCGACTTGTCGGGTTCGGGCATCGAGTATGAGCCGGGCGACTCGCTCGCCGTGCAAGCGCAAAACGACCCGCAACTGGTGCGCGCGCTCATCGACCTCATCGGTGCCGATCCCGACCAAAGCGTCGGCGAAAAAACGCTTTTCGAAGCGCTGCACGACGATTACACCATCACCGAACCGGGCCAGAAACTACTCGATGCCATCAAAAATGAATCGTCCGGTTCGTCGTTTGAAGCTGCGATGAGCGATCCGGTGCGGAAATCTCAGTATTTGTATGGCCGCGACCTGCTCGATATTTTGGGCGAGCATCCCGAAATTCAGTTCAGCGCCGAAACTCTGCTGCCGCTTTTGAAGCCGCTGCAAGTGCGTCTCTATTCGATTTCTTCAAGTCTGCGCGCTTGTCCCGACCAAGTTCATCTCACCGTGGCGACCGTTAAATACGAAGCGCATGGCCGCGAGCGCGGCGGCGTGGCCTCGACGTGGTTCGCGCACCGTTTGGAAGATCACACCAAAATTCCGGTCTATATTCAGCCCAACAAGCGTTTCCGTCTGCCGCCGCCCGAATCGGACGCGCCGGTGATTTTTTGTGGGCCGGGCACCGGCGTGGCGCCGTTTCGCGCTTTCGTGCAAGAGCGCGCCGTGACGGGCGCCAAGGGCAAAGCGTGGCTCTTTTTTGGCGAGCAGCATCAAAGTTCGGAGTTCTTTTATGAAGAAGAATGGAATCAGGCGCTGCAAAATGGCGCTTTGACCCAACTTTCGACCGCGTTTTCGCGCGATCAGGCGCACAAAATCTATGTGCAGCACAAAATGATCGAAGAAGGCGCGCAGTTTTGGCAATGGCTCGATGAAGGCGGCATTTTCTACGTCTGCGGCGACAAAACGCGCATGGCTGCCGACGTGGACGCGGCGCTGCACCAAATCATCGAAAAACACGGCGGCAAAAGCGACGAAGAAGCCAAAGAATACGTCGAAGCGATGAAAAAAGAGCATCGTTATCACCGCGACGTGTATTGAGAAGCGTCAGATGGCAGAACAGGCTCCCAACTTTGGTTTGGGAGCCTGTTTGACTTGGTGGATTCGGAGTTTTGGAGAAACATAAAAATCTACCACGGCGGATTAAGCGAGAGGTGCTTTCAGGTTCTAAGAAGCAGTCTGAAAAGGGTCGTAGAGACGTGCGGAGCGCGTCTTTTCATCCCCGGCGGGGATGAAAGGGAGATGGGACAGACGCTTTGCACGTCTCTACATTGCTCTAAACAAGCGCGCCGGGACTTTTCAGACTGACTCTGAGGATTTGTAGAGAAGATTGGTTGATTTCCCAGAATGTTTTGCAGCGGAAGGCCTGACCTCTGGCCAAAAGTGTGACATAAGTGCCTCGATTCCGGGTTTTTTATGTCCCTGCCAGTTCGTCATTTCGAGGTGATTCGTGAAATTCCGCTGCCGCGTGCGGTGGTGTGGCACGTTCTCTCCCACACCGACCGTTTCAATCGACATATCGGTCTCTCCCCAGTCGAATTCGCCGCGAGTGAGGCCGAAGAAACTGCGGATGGCGGGGGATTTTTTCACACCGCCGAAGGAAAAATGGCGGGCATTGCGCTCAGATGGCGCGAATTTCCCTTCGAATGGGAGCGCGATGGGCGTTACAGCGTGGTGCGGATCTACGACCGAGGCCCGATGGAGCGTTTTGAAGGCGGAATCCAACTCGAAGATGCCGGTGTGGGCGCCACCAAACTCACGGTTTTCTCTGACTTAACCGGGCGCGGCGTGCTGGGTCAAGCATTAATGGCGCCGCTGGCGCGCCAGTTTTTGGGGAAAAGCCTCGCCTTTTGCGACAAATACTTGAGTGGCGATGAAACAAATCCGCAACCGCGCGGCCCGCTTCCCAAAAATGGAGCCGTCAATAGCAGTTTGCTGTCGCGTCTGGTAATAGATCTGAAAAAACGCCCGATTGAAGCCGCTTATGCCGACGCTCTCTCGCTTTATCTCGGCACAGCGGGCGATGGCGAAGTCGCGGCGCTGCGGCCCTTCGAGTGGGCCGATGGCGCGAAATTGGATCGACATGAAGCGCTTCGCACCTGTTTGCACGCGGTGAAATCGGGAATGCTCAACATCCACTGGGCGATGATGTGTCCCAACTGCCGCGTTTCCAAGGCCGAAACCGCGAGTTTGAGCGATCTTTCGGGCGCGGCTCACTGCGATTTGTGCGGCGTCAGCTACGATTTGAATTTCGACCGCTATGTCGAACTGCGTTTTGCGGTTCATCCCGCGGTGCGCCGCGCCAGTGCTTCGATTTTTTGTGTCGGCGGCCCGTTTTCGGCGCCGCATATCCTGGTGCAAAAGTGTATCGAGCCGGGCGAAACCGCCGTTTTCCCAACGCTCGATACGCTTGAGCCGATGCGTTTACGGGTTTTGCGCGGCAATCAGAGCATCGATGTCGCGCCCGGTGTGGCGATTCGCAATCTGCTGTGTTTCGATGGCCAAAATTGGGTCGCTTCGCGCGGGCCGGGGCCGCTCACGCTTCAGGTGAGAAACAACGACGCCAAAACAATGTGTGTCGCGCTGGAAAAGAAGAACTGGGACGATCTCGCCGTTACCGCGGCACGCGTGACCATGCTGCAAGAGTTCCGCGACCTGTTTTCCGCCGAAGTTTTGCGTCCGGGCCGTCAGGTCGCGGTCGAAAACGTGACGATTTTCTTTTCCGATCTGAGCAATTCGACTTCGCTTTACGAAAGCATCGGCGATGCCCCGGCTTTCGACAAAGTCGGCAGCCATTTCGACTTTTTGACTGGGTTCATCGCCAAACATCACGGCGCGGTCGTCAAAACCATGGGCGACGCGGTGATGGCGGTTTTTCACTCGCCTGAAGACGCGGTGCGCGCCACCTTGGAAATTCAGCGCGAATTTCTCGCCTTCCGCGACACCCTCGTCAGCGGCGATCATCTCGGCCTAAAAATCGGCTTGCATCATGGCCCGGCGCTGGTGGTCAACTCCAACGACCGCTTGGATTATTTCGGGCGCACCGTCAACATCGCGGCGCGCGTCGCCAGTTCCGCGCGCGCCGGCGATTTCGTTTTGACCGGCGAAGTCTGGGAAAACTCCGCCGTGCAACGCCAACTCATCGAAGCTGGCGCCACCTTGTCGCGTTTCGAAGCCAAATTGCGCGGCGTCGAACAAAATTTCGCGCTGGTTCGCGTGGAGCCTCAAGGCCGCATGGTCAAAGAAAAGGGCAGGAATTGAGATTTCAATTCCTGCCTTCTTTCGTAGGGCAATGACCTGTCATTGCCGTTAACCATCCTCCCAGAATAGAAGCTAACTCCAGTCGAGTTATCAAGCGGCAATGACAGGTCATTGCCCTACAGAACACGCTGTAATTTCAAAGAATTACTGCGCGGTTTCCGATGCCGCGATCTTCTTGTAAGTCGCCAATGCCTGTCCGACACACTGATCCATGTTGTAGTATTTGTAAGTCGCCAAACGACCGCAAAACCACACGTTTTTGGTATCTTCGGCAAGCGCCTGATACTTTTTATAAATCTCCGCGTTTTCGGGACGAGGAATCGGATAATAAGGATCGCCGTCCGCGGTCGGAAATTCGTAAACGATGCTGGTTTTGCTGCTTTCCTGGCCGGTCAGGTATTTAAATTCGGTGATGCGGGTATAAGCATAGTCGTTGGGATAGTTGACGACCGGCGCTTCTTGATACTTTTCCGTATTATGTGTTTCGAACTGGAAATTAATGCTGCGATAAGGCAGTTTCCCAAAGCGATTATCGAAAAATTCATCGACCGGGCCGGTATACACGATAGATTTATAGGGGATGTATTGCATTACTTCGCGGTAGTCGCAGTTGAGCATCACCTTGATGTTGGGATGATCTAAGATATTCTCGAACATCCGCGTGTAACCGTATTTTGGCATCGCCTGATAACTATCGGTAAAGTAACGTGGATCGCGGTTGGTGCGGGTCGGGACGCGGCTGGTCACACTCGCATCGAGTTCGCTGGGATCGAGACCCCACTGTTTGCGCGTGTAGTTTTGAAAAAATTTCTCGTATAACTCGCGCCCGACTTTGGAAACGACCACATCTTCCGAGGTGCGAATCTGTTCGACTTTCTCAGCCTGGGAAGCGAAAAAATCTTCGACTTGCATTGAATTAAGATTCAATCCATAAAGTTCGTTGATGGTATCGAGGTTAATCGGCATCGGCACATGGCGACCGTCGACCACGGCTTTGACCCAATGTTGATACTGACGCCACGCGGTGAACTTCGATAAGTAGTCGAAAACATCTTTCGAATTGGTGTGAAAGATGTGCGGGCCGTATTTGTGAATCAAAATTCCAGCATCGTCATAATAATCGTAGGCGTTGCCCGCGATATGGTTGCGACGGTCAACGACGAGGACTTTTTTATCCTGTTGGGTAGCTAAACGTTCGGCAATCACGGAACCGGAAAATCCGGCGCCGACAATGAGGTAATCAAACATGAAAGTGAAGACGTTAAATTAACGAAAAAAGAACGCGAAAAAAGTGATAAATGCTTTCTTCGCGCTCAGGTCGCGTCTGGAAAACGCGGTTTAGGCGGCGGTGGCCGCCAGTTGAGTAAGTCGGGAAGGTTGCACCGCGTGTTTGCGCGCAATCGCTTCTTCGATGTGCTTTTCGAGCTGGGCGACAATCGCATCCCAGGTATTTTCCGACGCCATTTTGAGGCCGCGTTCGACCGCCATCTGGTCGAGTTGTTCGACCATGCAGTTGACCAGAGCAACGAAATCTTCGCTGCTGTCGGAAATCTTCACCACCGAGGCGAAATTGGAAACCACATCCGGCACTGGAGTCGAGACAATCGGCGTCGCGGTTGCCATGTATTCGAGCGCTTTGGTCGGGTTGATATATTCGGTCGCTTCGTTGAGCGCAAACGGCATCAAAGCGAGGTCGAAACGCTTGGTGTATTCGGGGAGTTGGGAATAATCGCGCCCGCCCATCCAATGAATGTTGGCAGCGCGCGGAAAATCGTCGGGATTGACTTTGGCGACTGGGCCGATGATGACGAGATGCCAGTCGGGGCGCGCCAGCGCGAGCTTTTCGATCAAATCGTAATCGAGGCGCTCGTCCACGACGCCGAAATAGCCCAAAACCGGGCCTTTGAGATGCGCGATGTCGGCGGGAATCGGCGTGGAGGCGAGGCGCGCTTTGCCAAAGTGGGCGACATCGACGCCGCAGCCATAAAAGTGCGCGTTGGAGTTGTAACGCGCCTTGGATTCGCGCATTTTGCGACCACCGGCGAAAACCACGTCGGCGGCGCGGAGTAGTCGGCGCTCGCGCTCGACCAGACCGGCGGGTGCGCCTTTGAACTGCGACAATTCATCCATGCAGTCGTAAACCGTGGCGATGGCGCCGTGCTGTCCCAGATGCGCCTCGACCGCCATCGGATCGTAAAACCACTGCACCGAACGCTCGAATTTGCCTTTGAGCGGCCCATTCAACGCTTCATCGAGCATCTTGCGACGCTGGGCATCGACCCAAACGCCGTCATCAAAGCGGGCCGCCGGGAAAAACGTCTGCATGATCGTCACGCCGGGCGTTTTTGCGGAGGGGTGAAGTTCGTAGCACGGCGCGCCATCGCCGTCGAAAAGGATCGGGCCTTCGACGAACAAAACGCGGTGTTTTTTGGCGAGACGCGACAAAAACTGCTGCGGACGTTGCCAGACGAAATCCCAGCGCAAGTGACAATGGACGATCAGAGGAAAGGGCGACGCGAACATGGGGAAACCTTATAAAAAATTTGCGCCGTTTTTCAACTCTTTAAACCTTATTGAGTCTTGTTAACGTCGCGCCGCCCCTACAAATGCAAACGTCGCGCCAACTTTGGCCATTTTCTGTCAAGTTGAGCGAGTTCTGTTCTGCATAGAACGGGCGCGCGCTTCGCGCGGGCCATGTCCATCAGCGCGGCGCAGCGCTTTTCCAAAAGAGTGAAAATCGCCCAGTCCGACCTGCGACGCGATGGCCTTGATCGGCAAAGTCGAATGGCGCAAAAGATGGCGCGCCCGCGACAATCGCGCTTCGCGGATGAAGGCGACCACAGTTTGCCCGGTTTGAGCGCGGAAGCGGCGCGTCAAATGGTTGTGCGACACGCCCAGTTCGCGCGCCAGCGCTGCCACGCTCAGATTTTGCGCCATGCGCTCTTCGATGATCGCCTGCGCGCGCCGGATGAGCGGATCAGCCAAATCGCGCTCGTTTTGCCGCGTCATTTCCCACAAAACGCTCCACAAATGCGCCTGCGCGCGCGCGAGCGGAACGTGTCTGGCTTCCATCACCGCTTCGAGCGAGGCGCAAAGCGGCGCGAAACGTTCGCCGAGCGCTTGATGTGCCGGAATTTGCACGTTTTGCCCGCCAGAAGCAGCGTCTGGGAGACGAAAATGCGCGAAAAAATGCCAGTGCGTCGTGGGCGCCACGAAATGAAACCCGATTGGTGTCGCGGGCGCGATCAGCGTCGCATCGCCGGGTCTGATTTCGTAAAGCTCGTCTCCGGCGCGCAGCGTGAGCGGGTCGCGGTAGAGGTGAATGCACCACAAATCGGGCAGCAAATACTCTTGCAGCGGCAGTTGGCCCATGTGCCCCAGGCTGATCCAGGCAACTTCGGGTGCATTCTCCAGAGAAATTTCGAAGAGTTTCATCGCATTTGAGGTGAAAATGGAACACAAAAAGTGAGCCAAGGCCATTTTCTCAGCTTTTGGAATTCGGTGAAATGAAGTGAGAGGAATTATTAGAAATGTCCGCTCAATTCACGCCCCAACAAGTCGATTATTTCAGGCAAGAAGGCTTTTTGGCCGTCCCCAATTTCTGGAATCAGCAAGAAATCGCCGCGATGCGCGCCGAGTTGGAGCGCCTCAAAAACGCCGGTTTGCTACGAAATGTCGCCACCGCGGGCGATGGAAAAACCGCTTCGACGCAGAAAGCCAATCTGCAACTCTGCCCGATGTCGCTGCACTCGCCATTGTTTCGCGCCATGCCGTTCGTGCCCAAAGTGATTTCGGCCATCGAACAACTTATCGGCGGGCCGATTTTGCTGCAACTCGACCAGGTTTTTCTCAAACCCGGCGGGCACGGCGCGGGCACCAACTGGCATCAGGACAACCATTATTTCGGCATCACCAAACCGACAACCGGAACCGCGCTGTGGACGGCGGTTCACGATGCGACCGCGCAAAATGGCACGATGCGCGTGATTCCGCGCGCTTTCGGGACGCTGTTAGAACACGTCCGCGACCCCGATAGCGACCACCATTCTCGCTGTTATCCCGACGAATCGCAGCAAATCACCGTCGAAATCGAAGCGGGCGGCGCGCTGTTTTTCAATTACGGCACGCCCCACGCGACCGGCCCCAATCTCACCAGTTCCGAGCGCGCGGGCGTGGCGCTGCATTTTTTGAACGAAGAATCCAACCGAAGCGCGCGTGGCGGTCTGGCAAAACGGCCTTATCTGAGCGGCCCCAAAGCGAGCGGCGGCGAGGCCGAATATGGCGAGCGCGTCGCGGGCACTTGGGAAACTCTGGTGCAAAAAGCGCTTCAAAATGAGCAGTAAAAAATTTCGAATCCCAATTCGCCAGGAAAAATTATGTCTCTCAGCCTTCCATCTCCTCCAACATCCACTCACCAACCCTTTTCTGCCGAAAAACGCGCTGAAATCGCGCGATTTTGGGAGGAAAACGGTTACTACGTTTGCGAAAACGCGCTTTCGCTGCCCGAAGTCGAAGCGCTCCGCGCCGAAACCGCGCGGATTTGCGCGGGCGAAGCCGGAGAAGTGCGCGGCGCGCTGCCGCGTCTCGAAGGCCAGAGCGACGACGAGGTTTTGCGCCAGTATTTGTGCATTCATTTCCCGCACAAAATCTCCGCTTTGATGGTTAACGCGCTCGCGCATCCCGCCGTCGTCGATGTTTTAACCAGCGTAATCGGCCCCGATGTCAAGGCGATGCAGTCGATGCTTTTCATCAAAGCGGCGGGAAAGCCCGGCCAGGCGTGGCACCAGGACGAAGATTACATCCCCACGCGCGACCGCTCGCTGTGCGGCGCCTGGATCGCGCTCGACGACGCGACGACCCAAAACGGCTGTCTGTGGATCATTCCCGGCTCCCACAAACCCGGAATTTTGTGGGAGCAGGAGTGGCACGGCGACCGCCGCTTCGATTGCGCCATGGAAAGCGTCGGTTTTCCCTATTCCGATGCCGACGCGATTCCCGTCGAAGTCAAAGCGGGCGCGGTGGTGTTTTTCAACGGCTACACCTTGCACCGCTCCTTGCCCAACCGCGCCCCATCGGGTTATCGCCGCGCGCTCGTCAATCACTACATGAGCGCGCAGAGTTTTCTGCCCTGGCACGGCCCGCGCGAGGGCGAAAAAGTCGGCATGGCCAAGCTCGATTTCCGCGACATCGTGATGGTCGCCGGAACCGATCCGTTCGCCTATAAAGGCATCGAATCGCGCGCCGCGCCGCACGTGCGCTCGGCGGGGAATGGCGGTTGCGGTAATGGGTTGGAGTATGAGGACTGACGAAATCGGCATAAAAACAGAGGGCGCAAGCCCCGCTCTGTTTTTATGCCGATTGACGCACAAAATCTCTTCCACGAACCTCCTCAAAACAGCGGCGCGGGCAGCTCGATGGTCGCAAATTCGGTCGCTTCGACTTCGCCGCGCCCGCGTCCGAACGGGAAATTGTTGTCGTTGCACACCAAAAGGTGCCGCCTGTCCAAAACCACCACGCTTTCGATGGTCTGAAACGGCATTCTGTAACCCCCGTTTTTCACGCCCGCCAGACCATGCGGATCGGCGATTCGGAGCAGATCGACCACCAGTTTTTTACTGCCCGCATTCCGATCATAAGCGAAAACGCGTTTGAAACGCGCCGCGTCGCCTTCGAGAGAGTCGCGCTCGACGACCAGAAATTTGTTGTTGCCGTAACACGCCATTTCGCCAATCGAGTGCGGTTTTTCGCCACTAATCGCGGCGTCGAGGCGGTAATGACTCTGGTCGGGTGTCAAGCGGTGGGAAAACGCCGCGTCAGTCGGGTTCAAACCAAAGAAATAAAGCGGCAAACGCTCCGCATCTTCGCCATCGAGAGCGCCTTCGAGCAGCCCGGACAGAAACGAACCGCTTGGCCACAGCGCCAGACCTTCGAAACCGCGCGACGATTTGATGTTGGCGGGCCGCTTGAAGGGATCGTCAGGCGAAGCGACGCCTTCAATCGCAAAAGGCGCGTCCAAAAGCGCGCCGTCGCGCGAAAAGTGCAGCAGAAACGGCCCGAATTCATCGCCCAGCCAAAAGGTGCCATCGCGCGCCACAACGAGCGATTCCGGGTCGAAATCGGCGCCGGTGAGCTGCCGGTCTGCGCGCACCAGATCGAAACCGGCGCGGCGATTCGGGTCGCTCAAAACCAGACTCGAAACCACTTTCGCCGCGCCCAAACCGCCTTTGCGCGTCTTGAAATCGAGCTTGAGGCGCACCAGACGCAGCAGAAAATCGGCGGAATTGGCTTTGGCGCCGAAACCGTTGTCTTCGAGCGCCCAGAACTCGGTTTTGGAAATGCGCGCCAGTGATGAAACGCCTTGAATCGGCTGTTGATCGACAAACGGCAGCGAAATCAGGCCGTCTTTGACCTCGATTTTCTGCCCCGAAGTCGGCCCGGCCACAAAAGTTGGCGCGGCCAAACGCGCGAAACCGGTCAAGGTTTGGGCGCGCGCCGGAGCCATCGCCAAACACAAAAAGAGAAATAATGCGCGCTTCATAGCTTCCATTTTACGCGCCCTCGGCCATCTCCGTTTCCAACTCCAGCAGCGCCAATTTGCGCTCCAAACCCCAGCGGTAGCCCGTCAATTCGCCGTTTTTTCCGACCACGCGATGACACGGATGCAACAGCGCGACCGGATTTCGCCCGCAAGCCGCCGCGACCGCGCGCACCGCTTGCGGCACCTCCAAACGCGCCGCGAGTTCGCCATAACTGACCGTTTCGCCGCGCTGGATTTTGGTGAGTTCGAGCCAGACTCTGCCCTGAAACGCCGTCGCGCGCACATCGAGCGGCAAAATTGGCGAAGGCGCCGCGCCGCGCAAATGCCCCAGCACGATTTCAATTTCAACTTGTAAATCGGCCTCGTCGCGCCTGATTTGCGCCGCGAAAAACTCGGCGCGTAATTGCGCTTCGAGCGCGATTTCGTCGTCGCCGAGCATCACGCTGCACACGCCCACCTCGGTGCGCGCCACCAAAACGAAGCCCAACTCGCACGGCGCAGCCGCAAAGCAAATCGCGGCGCCTTTGCCGCCTTTGCCATAACTGGCGGGCGTCATTCCCAAATGCGCGGGCGCGCGTTCGTAAAGTGCCCGCGCCGAACCGAAACCCGCCTCGTTTTGAGCCGCGTTGACCGATTTTCCGGCGCGCAATTCGTTTTTGAGGATCGCCATGCGCTCGTTTTCGCGCCACTGCCGGTTGGATAACTGCGTCGCCCGTTCAAAAGCGCGCGACGCGCCGGTTTGCTCGATTTGAGCTTGGAATCGCTGCGGCTGACAGCGCAAACACGCGCGGAATCCCGCGTTTTGCGCCGCTTCGACCGACTCGAAAACGCGGATATTGTCGATTTTAGGCCGTTTAGAAGGACAACTCGGACGGCAAAAAATCCGCGTCGTCGCCACGCCATAAACCCCGCTGCCATCGAAGCGCGCATCGCGGTTGAGGACGGCTTGCAGAAATGTTTCTTGGTTCATGGCGAGCAATTTAAAACATCGAATGCGCGGCGTCTTTCCGATTCTGGGCTTCAAAGCGAAAATCTACGGCGCCGCTTTTTTCGACTGTGCTGAAACGCGCGGTTTGGCGCACAAATAGGCGGTCATCAACGCGCCCGTCAAAATTGCGAAGGCCATTTTAAATGCCGGCGGCAAACTCGTCGGCGTGATGAAGCCTTCGATGAGGCCGGCCAGAATCAGCATCACCGCGACGCCGGCGAGAAGCTGCGCGGCTTCGTTTCCGGCGAGTTTGAGCGCGTCGCGGCGCGCGAGATCGCCGGGCGCGTAAATCGCGCGCGCGATCAGCAGTCCGGCGCCGCCCGCGATGCAAATCGCGCTCAGTTCGAGGATGCCGTGCGGCAAAATTACGCTCCAGAACAGGAAATCGACATGAGAATTGGTCGCCGCGCCCGCGAGTCCGCCGAGCATGAGACCGTTGGAAATCAGCACCGTCGCCGTGCCGACGCCCGCCGTGACGCCGAGAGCGACCGCCATGATGGTGACGCGGATATTGTTGGTCATGATGAAGCTACTCGTCGCGGGCGAGGACGCCAGACCTTCGTAGTTGGTGTTGCCGCCCCAACCGGTGACGAGTTTTTTCTGGGCGCGCTCTTCGACTTTGGCGATGACTTCACGGGGCACGAAAAGCGTCGCGCTCTGCGGATTGGCCCAAACCGCGAGATAAGCCGCCAGCGCGGGGCCATACATGAGCAGCGCGGCCAATAAAATCGGCTTCCAGTGGCGGCGAAACGCGGCGGGAAAGCCAAAGAGGAAAAACCACAATCCGCGCGAGGGCGAAGCGGGTGGGGCGGAGTAAATCTGGGCGTGGGCGCGCAAAACCAGGGCGTTGAGACTTCTGACCAATTCTTGTCCGGCGAAAGTCGAAGCGTAGCGCGTCTGGGCGCGGGCGAGATCGGCGCTGGCGCGGCGATAGAGCGCGCCCATTTCGTGAAGTTCGTCGTCGCCGAGCGCGCCGAGGCGGTTTTTTTGCGCTTTATCGACGAGTTGTTGCAAACGCGCCCACGCCTCGCGGCGCTCGCGGACAAAGGCTTCGGGAGTGCGAATCATAAAAGTTAGAAACGGGAAAAGTGGCGAGTCGAGCAATTGACTTAGAGCGCGCGCGTCAATTAGCCTTGAAAGGCCGCGTCTCAGTTTAGTCGCGCGCCTTTCGTATGGATTTTTTTCACCAACTTTTCGATGTCAAGCACGGCGGACTCGAAAACCTCATCAAATCGCTGGGCTATGTGTTTTTGTTTGCGATTGTTTTCGCCGAAACCGGTTTGCTGGTGGGATTTATTTTCCCCGGCGACTCGCTGCTTTTCATCGCCGGATTCGTGGCGGCGCAGGGCACGCTCCACATCGGCGTGATGATCGCGGTGCTGATTTTGGCCACGATTCTGGGCGACAACGCCGGATTTTTGATCGGAAGCAAAGCCGGGCCACCGCTGTTTTCCAAGCCCGACGGTCGCGTTTTCAAGAAGAAACATCTCGAATCGGCGCAAAAATTCTACGAGAAGCACGGCGCAAAAACCTTGATTTTGGCGCGTTTCGTCCCCATCGTCCGCACCTTTGCGCCCGTCGTCGCCGGTGCGAGCGGCATGGAATATCGGCGTTTCGTGTTCTTCGATGCCCTCGGCGGCATCGCGTGGGCGACTTCGATGTCGTTGGCGGGCTATTTTCTGGGCAACATTCCCATCGTCAAAGCGAACCTGGAAAAAGCGGTGATCGGCATCATTTTTCTGTCGATTTTGCCGGTGATTCTTCACGCCATCAAGGAAAAACGCGCCGCCAAAGCGAAAACGGGCGCCGATTTGGGCGCGTCAATTGACGCTTAGGGCCAAGAGTCCTATAATTACAAGGCCCAACGGCATGGCCCCGGCGGGAAACAACAGAAAATTGACGAAAAATTTCGTCGCCCCTGGCTTTTTGAAGCCAAATTCTGCGCGGCGACGGAAAAATTGGAGACTAAGTTTTGAGTTCAGACAAAAAGAAACATCGGCGCAAAGTGAAGACGCATTGGGCGAAAAAACGCCGCAAAGCGTCCCGCGCGCTCCGTCGTCGCGGTCGCTAAGGCCGCCGCGCTCGCGCTTTTCCCAAGCGCGGGGCGCGGGCGCCGCACCCGCCGCCCCATCGAAAACAGGGCGCGCGGCGCCGTTTTTTCTCCGGGCCATCAACTCAAAAAGGAAGCGTTTTTACAACGCTTCCTTTTTCGTTTCTCTCATGTCCAACCCCGCCGGAACCCTTTACGTGTGCGCCACGCCGCTCGGCAATCTCGGCGACGCTTCGCCGCGCCTCATCGAAACGCTCAAAACCGTCGCCCTGGTTTGCGCCGAAGACACGCGCCACACTCAGCGGCTTTTGACGCGTTTCGAGATCGAAACTTCGTATACCTCGGTCAATGAACACACCTCGCCCGCGAAAATCGAAGCGATGGCCGACAAAATCGCGGGCGGCGAGAGCATCGCGCTCGTCACCGACGCCGGAACGCCCGGCGTGTCCGATCCCGGCCCGGCCCTGGTGCGCGCGGCGGCGGCGCGCGGTTTGGCGGTGTGTCCGATTCCCGGCCCGTGCGCCTTGGTCGCGGCGCTCTCGGTTTCGGGTTTCGACGCGCAACGCTTTTCGTTTCTGGGGTTTTTGCCGCGCAAACCGGGCAAAATCCGCAAAGTGTTCAGCGAAATGCTGGCGCGCGGCGAAACGCTGGTTTTTTATGAATCGCCGTTTCGCGTCGCTAAAACTTTGCGGCTTTTAAGCGAGGTTTCGCCTGATGCGCCGGTTTGCGCGTGCCGTGAACTCACCAAGCAGTTTGAGGAAACAATGCGCGGAAGTGCGCTGGAATTGAGCGAAAAGTTGGGCGCGCGCGGCGAATTGAAGGGCGAATTCACCATTGTAGTCGGCGCGAGCGCGCCGCGCGAAATCGGGGCGAAAAGCGACGAAGATGACGAATAAGGGCGTGGTTCCGACTATACTTAGAGCCAATCCTATTCAGGTATTTCAAGGAGTTTGCATGACATCGCAACGTGAACCTGTTTCCGCCACACCGCCGCTCATCGAAGAAAAGCTGGTCGCCGCGCCGCGCGCCAAGTCGTCTGCGGGCGCCAAATGCACGCAGTGCGGCAACGTGATTCCGCATATGTCGATGTTTCTCAAAAACGTCACCTGCCGCGAATGCTACGGCCTCGACCGCTACAAGCGCGGCGAAACTTCGATGATCGGCGCGGGCCGCAAAATCCCCGCGCCCGCCACCGAACGCGTAGAGCCGACTGCTTAAATCGTCAATTTTGGGGCCGACCGGACGCGGATTTTAAAACTGCGCCCGGTCATTGCTGTCACTTTTTTTATGAAACGATTCTCTCTTTTGCCGCTGTGTTGCGCGCTGGTCGCCGGATGCAGCGCGCCCGCCACACAAAACAGCGCCGCCGCGCCTGTTGCCTCCGCGCCGACAACTCCAACTGCCGAAACGGAAGCGACGACCGCGCCTGCCACCAAAACTTATCGCGTGTCCAATCTCGACCAACCGGTGGCCCAAGATCCCGCCGAAGATGCCAAAATTCGCGCCGTGCTCAAGAAAATCGCGCTCGCGCCGCCGCCTCTCGACACCAAAATTCCCGACAAGCCGCGCATCCTGATGAACACTTCGCGCGGGCCGATCACGCTCGAACTCGACGCCAAAGCCGCGCCGCTTCATGTGCGCTCTTTTCTTTATTTGACTGGCAAAAAGTTCTATGATGGCGTGAAATTTCACCGCTACGCCGATCTGCTGGGCAATGGCAGTGGCTACATCATTCAAGGCGGCGATCCGCTCACCAAAAACGCGGCGACCGAAGGAAATGCGGGCGTTGGCGGGCCGGGATATGAAGTGCCGCGCGAATACAACGACCTCAAACACCGCAAATTAGTGATTGCGGCGGCGCGTTCTCAAGATCCCGACTCGGCGGGCAGCCAGTTCTACATCACGCAGGGCGAGGTGCCTTTTCTCGATGAAGGCGATGGCTACACCGTGTTTGGCAAAGTCGTCAAAGGACAAAGCGCCGCGCTGGCCCTGCGTCAAAACGATGTTATCAAAAGCGTTACGATTCAAAAATAACAGGTAATTTCATGCCCGATTCTTCGATTTTCGAACCCGGCCAACCGCTGCACGTGCGGCTTTATGGTCGTCCTGACTGCAAACTTTGCAACGACGCCGCGCAAACTCTCAACGCGCTGCACTCTACCTATGATTTCTGGGTCGAAAAAATCAACATCGACGACGACCCGGCGATTCAAGAGAAATTGCAGGAACTCATTCCGGTCGTCACTTTCAACGGCGGCAACCGCGTCACCGTGCCCGTCAGCGATGAAAAATTGCGCCGCGCCTTCAAAAAGGCGCTGCGCCTCGAAGACAGCGAACACCAAAGCGCCGTTTCCGGCGCAGAAAACGGCTGGAAAGACGGCGCGGGCGATGTTCAAGATGAGCGCCGCGCGCCGAAATCGCAGGGCCGCCAGCCGGAACGCCGCACGCTGAATTCGACTTAGAGCCTATCTCGATAGGTTAAAGTGTGATGTATGAGTATGAGCCAAAGTGCCAAGAGATGTCTGGTGAGCGACGAGTTGTGGGCGCGGATCGAGCCGCTCTTGCCGCCCCGTCGGGTGCATC
>JAABUN010002634.1_pt1 | contig 30900 bp, 35 predicted proteins | sample 5559311 | NCBI WGS metagenome assembly JAABUN01 (sample SAMN10711877, study PRJNA513370) | rock metagenome | isolation source: Antarctica rocks | place: Antarctica: Victoria Land, Siegfried Peak sud | reverse complement strand
TGGTTTCAATTATTCTATTATTTCTTTAACCAACGAATTATCCCTGATGATTCCCTTACCAAAGCCCAACGATCTCTTGCTCATGATATCGATAAACTATTTTCCCTCCTAGAATGAATTCTCCCTGGGCTATGAACGGGTGCTGCCGTCTGAAGTTACGCATCACATCACCAAGAGTCGGACACAGCGGTTGGAGCGCACCAACGGGATAGTGCGGCAGCAAACAGGGCGATTTCATCGGCGGCAGAATAAGTTTAGCAAGGAGTGGAGACGAACTGAGATGACGGTACGGTTAGCGGTGAGTTACTTCAACTGGATCTGGTGCAATAGTCGAAGCAAGACAACAGCAGCAGAGAGAGCGGGGTTAACGTCTTTCAACTGGGATTGGCAGGACTTTGCCACCTACCCCACACTTCTTTAACTCACAACCAGGTATAGTTAGCTAAAGATGTAATGATGTTATGTTTTGTTTAGAGCGAGTTTCGCATAAACTTTTTCTTTATAGCAGCGTTCTCTATCTGGTTACGAAACATATCAAGCATTCCTATGATTTCTATGTGTAACTCTATGTATTCATCGCTATCAAATACTAAATAATTGCCATGTGCAATTTCGTTTCTAGTCTTCAAGAGCTTAGTATCGATTAACACTGACTTAGTAGAATATAGTGAAAAATCTATTCCAATAATATCAGTTATTTCTTTCAAAGTTTCAGAAGATAGATTTGATCCAGTAGATATTGTATCTTTAGGTAAGTAACACCTTTGATGTAATTCAGAAATAAAAAAGTTACAAATAGGTATATATAACGATGACTTATTTGTTTCTCTCACATCCCTAAATTTCTTTTTCATAGCCAAAGCTAAAAAATTATTAGAAAGCTCTTGATATGTAAGTTTTTTCAGACTGACATACTCCAGATAGGAGTTTGCTGCTAATTTGACAAAACCTTCCCAATGAGCATAGAGAATACACACTCCACTCCGAACTAATGCTTTATGTCTTTGGTTAGAGATATTTTTCGTTTCTATTAATGCTTTAACTTCTGAAAGCTCTTTTTTTCGCCAAGCAAGATCATCAGATAATACATCACTTAAATCTTCAGTAGTTCGGATGCTCATAAAGAAAATATATCTCTGCCAAGCGGAATAAGGTAAGGTAAGCGTCTTGCCGCGTTCATCCCCGCTCCTGACCATCGTTGATAAGTTTGGTTTGACCAAATACTTTTTATACGATCGCAAAGTTGATCTGTTGGAAGTGGGTTTCGATAGTTATATCCAATTCCTAGTGCTATTACCTCATATGCAGATAGTAGAAAACCTCCAAGAAATCTATCATTTTCTGATTTATATCTTTTAAAGCTATTATCTCCCATAGCTTCATTAAGAGTAGTAAATGTCACATCAAACGCTTTTTCAATATGAGTGATATCTAAAGATTTATTAATAGCCATTTCACGCATTCTAGCTGTTAAAAACTCACTGACATCACCACCTAATTTTCGAAGACTTTCATCATCTTGATCGAATAGAAGAATGAACCGCAATACTAATTCCATATCGTACTGTTCTTCATAAAGCCTGTCACTTAAAGCAATACAGCTTTTAAATGACTCACGATCTGCAAGGGAACGCATCAACTCATATAAATTTTTATTCAACATTAAAAGAATGCAATTTCTTACCTCTTGTGATGTCGCAATCGATCCTCCTGTATTTAATCGCTGAAATAATTCATATTTAATCATCTCGTCGCTTTCTTTTTCAACGATATTTACTGCAATTTTCGCTCGTTTTATTAATAGACGTTGTGCCTGAGTAAAAGAGTTATCTTTATCGTTTGGATCATCCCATTTTTTTCCTTTTAGAGATGGTAAATATGTAGTTTCTTGTAAAGCAATTAAAGCGGTACTTTCATCCTGATTGTCAGGCTTAAAAATACCCACAAATTCATATATAGTTGAAAGTCTCTGTAATCCATCTATAACATCCCAAATACCATCATCTCTTTGACTAACAAAAATTGGTGGAATCGGTATGCCTAAAAGAATTGATTCTATAAAAGTTGATTTTTGATACTCTGACCAACGAAAAAATCTTTGAAAATCTGGATGAATATCGATTTCATTCTTTTCATAAAGGCTTATCCACTCGCCAATAGACATTGAGTAGCCATCTGTCCGAATTTCTTGCCTTGTTGTGTCAATTTCTTCTTGTAGGGGCATTGCTTAAGATATTTTAAATGTTGTTGTGTATAAGTGTCTTTGTAGAATTTAAATATATGGACATTTTATCATCAAATGTTATTTCACTAGCAAGCCATTAATAATCAACTTCATGTAGGCTCGTAACAGAATTAGTTACAATATCGAGCCTTTTCCAGTCAGCATCAGATTTGCTCAAAATAGATGTTTTGTTCATATTCGGTTGCCTTCCTGATATAAATAATTTGATCGCTAATTATCGGGCAAGTCAAACAAAACTGTAGTCATGTAATGTTCTGCCCATTGGTTGCCAAAAGCTTTTTCTAAAACTCTCCGAGTTTTGTCATTTTGCTGCTGTTTAGTACAGTAATACTGTTGTGCTGCAACAATTTCGGCTCTCTTTTCAGAACTTTGAGGTTGGGATGCGATCGCATTTTGGCAATGAATAGCTAAAAATGCCTCGACTCGCTGCACAAACATCTGTTCTTCTTCAGGAGATCCGGGACGCACGAAAATACAAAACTCGGAAAAAATATCCCCCCACTCAGGCAACTCGCGGTTATTACTAAAATCGAGCAGAGGTAATGCCTTAATTGGAGTGCTGTATTCAGTAGTAGTCAAGCGTTGGGCATTTAATGGCGATAAATCGGCGATCGCGGCGCTAATTTGTCCCCTTCCTCCCACTAAGTCGCAACCAAACATTGGTAAGGCGTATTCAGGGCGCGGAAACATTACGCAATGCAAGATATCAAGCATTGTTCCAACTTTGGCAAGTTCTAGGTGCAGCTTGCGAAACTGGGGAGTTTGATAGCAGAGGTTTTCAATTACTAGCTTTTCCCCTTCTAGCTTTCCTTCTACATAGCCTAACTCTGCGGGCATGGGGTAAGGTGATAAGTCTAAATATTTCTGCCAGCTACCCTCGATTACATTGGCTAATTGGCAAATTAAAGGGTGTTGTTGCGATCGCAAAGAAGATGATGACATAGTTATTTTTTAAATTGCGGCACTAAGTAAAGTTATTTAACACTTAGAGCGGTACAGTTTTGCTTGTCTGTAACTTAGAATACAGAAATAACAATTTAATTGTGAAGTGAGAAGGAACTATGCAAGTAACTTACTACCAGCCAAACTTTTGTATTCTACCTGTAGGACAAATAGACTGGTCAAATAAAAATAGCTGCAACTTAACCCTTTCGCCCGACACCTGGGTACACTTGCTAAAATTGCCCAGCGAGTATAGTTATGACGAAGCATTACTACTGTGCGATTTAGGCGAAGATAAGTGGGTAGCGTGGGTTCCTAATCATGGAGAAATGGTATTAGATGCCCGCGATTTTTATCCTGTCTAATTAGCCCAAAAATCCGTCACATCGTAGTTTAGCTGTTCTAGCATTTGCCGCAGTAAGGGCATACTTAAGCCAATGACATTAGTATGGCAACCAACAATTTTTTCTATAAATAAGCTGCCATAACCTTCTAAAGCAAAAGCCCCAGCACATTTGAGAGGTTCACCTGTAGCTACATATTTGGCGATCGCGCGATCGCTTATCTGAGCAAAATAAACTTCTGTCATCTGCGGATAATTAACCGTCCGATTTTGCACTAAGTCTATCAAAGCATGACCTGTATAGAGTTCGCCGACTTTACCGCGCATTTTTTGCCACCGGGCGATCGCTTCTGAGGGGTTTGCAGGTTTTCCATGAATTTCCCCGTCTACTAACAACACCGAATCGCAACCCAAAATTAACGCCGATTCAAATTGTGTAGCTACTCTTTCAGCTTTGCATTTAGCCAAAATCTCTACTAATTGACGCGGATCGCTTCTTTGAATTTGCGACTCATCAAAATTGCTTACACTTACTACAGGGTCAATTCCAGCAGTTTGTAGCAAGCGGCGACGGGCGGGAGAGGCGGAAGCAAGGACAAACTGGGGTAAAGGCATATTAATAGACTAAGAAAGAATCAACTACCGATTCAAACTGAGCTTGAACTTTTTGCCAACGTCTTTCGGGCGCAGAAGCGTTGAAAGTATAGAGTTTGCCTCGACTAACAGCGACACTCGCTAAATTGTGGCGTTCTTGTTGATTAGGAAGTTTGACAGCAAACTCTAAAAGGTAGTATTTTTTGCCTTTTACTTCTCTTGAGGCGGCGTTGACAAGTTCGGCTTCGCGTCCAGAATCAGGAGGTGCGATCGCACTTTTGCTTAATTTGTACCCTACTTCTGTCGGCGTTCCCAGTTCTGCTAAAGTTTTACCATTGGCAACGGGACTTACTACCACCGATACATTTTCGCTAATTTCGATCATATCGTGGAAAACAATATCAGCACCGTTAGACACTTTCACGGGCAGCCAGCCGTTAGGATACAAAAACTCATAGCCACGAGTTGCATCTACATAGCTTTTGAGTCCTGCCCCGGCGGTGGCACAACTTGTTAAATTAAAAGTAACTGCTATTACTAGCAAAAAAGCGGCAATTTTTTTCAACATAGAGGGATTACACGCCAAGGAGCGTATTTTGATTGCTTCAATAGTATAAAGAACTGTGCGATCGCACTTCCAACCAAAAACGCCCTATGCTATCAAGTACCGAGTTAAACGGGTTTCATTCTGACAGTTTGCCAAACCCATTTTTATCAAGGATATTGAAGCAATTTTTTATAATCACCCCAAAAACTCCAATATATTTATTTTTTCCTATGCCAAAGATTTTTTGCCGATCCAGCCTAACTACAGCGATTTAAGTAGGCAGCAAGTAGCTAACAGCTTATAAAATAAGATTATTGATTACTGGAAATAAACACAATGGATACCCAAACCCTCAAAGACAGAGTTGCTTTAGTGAAAACCAAGCGCGAAGAATTGCTAACTTTACTAGAAAAGCCAAATTTGGGCAGCCTGAGAATTGATGTCAACCAAGCTTTAGAAGAAATGGACGACTTGATTGATGAGTTTAAGCGTACCTTTCCTGGAGAAGTTTATTAAATTAGCTTACTTATAGATACTATGAATTTCACGCTGATGGTTAAGGCATTTAACTTGTCAGCGTGATTTTTTTAGATTCTGCACTTTTTTAATGGTTTGCTACTTTATCCCCTAATTCTCTAACTAACTTAATTAATTCTAGAGTGGGTGTATCTTTTTTACAAAAAGCATCTAGACAATTAATGTTGCTTGTTTCTTGGAACTTAGGGTTTTCTAAAGAAGAATAAGCAATAATTTGAGTGGATGGGTCGATAGTTTTTATGCGGCTAGAAGCGCTCCAGCCATCCATTACAGGCATTTGCAGATCGAGAACAATTACGTTAGGGTGGTAGCGTTCTACCATTTCTATCGCTTCTTGTCCGTTACTAGCAGCACCTACTAATTCGATGTTTTCCTGTCCGCTTAGGGCAAGCTTTAGGCTAAAACGAGTTAGTTCGTGATCGTCAACTACAAGAACGCGCAAGGTACGAGGGCGACAAGACAACATTAACATCCGATAAATCAAAAGTGATTAATTACTTATTTTCTTTACAGTTTAAATCCCTGTTTGCTCAATCGTATCTATCCTGTGGTTGAATAATTTGCAGTTATTTAAAAAAAATATTTACTTAATGTTATAATAGCTCAGTAAAAATTAATCAAAAAAAGTTACTAACTGCATAGACTGTTATTGACTGTCCATCCTCGGGCAACTGGACTTACGGTTGCCAAGTTAATGTGAGGCATAAGCTTCAGCAATATCAATCAGTAAGGGAATTATGACACCAACAGTCGGTTTTATCTTGCTTACTCATAACAAACCCCATCAGATTGTTAGGTTAGTCAACACACTTAATCGCATATTTGATTGCCCGCCAATTGTTTGTCATCACGATTTTTCAAAAAGTGATCTTCCTATAAATAGCTTAACGGGGGATGTTTCCTTTGTGCATCCTCATTTGCAGACAGGTTGGGGTGATTTTTCTGTAATAGAAGCTATGTTACTTGCGCTACAGATAATGTACAAAAACCCAACGTCGCCAGATTGGTTTATTTTACTTAGTGCAGCAGATTACCCAGTCAAGCCGGCAAAGCAAATATTGCAGGATCTAGCTTCAAGTCCCTATGATGTCCATATTCATCACGAACCAATCAATTACAACGATTACAAACGTGATTGGCAGCGCTTGTGCTACGACCGCTATTGCGTTATGAAATTTAGGGTTCCATTTTTAAATAGAAAACTGCACTTAATTAAGCGCCCGATAACCATAAGGCATCCAGTATTGACAACACCTTTTCTACCCTTTTCTGAGAACCTTCGTTGCTTTGCTGGAGAACATTGGTTTTGTGCTAATCGCAAAGCAGCAAAATACCTAATCGAATTTCACAACACAAAACCTGCTTTGGCTTCTCACTACCGCAGATTGGATTCTTACAATTTGTCTCCAGATGAATCCTATTACCAGACAATATTTTGTAATGCTCCTCACCTCAAAATTTCCAATAACAACTGGCGTTATACAGATTGGTCAACAGAAGGCGCTCACCCAAAAACGCTACTGTCTGAAGATTTGTCAAAGGTTTATGCCTCGTCGGCGCACTTTGCTAGGAAATTTGATATGGATGGAGATGACAGAGTTTTAGAAGAGCTTGATGCTATCGTTGGATAGTTGGTTGATACTCAATCACTGCCGACCGCTTTTGTGAAAATAAAGTAAAAACTTAAACTAGCTTTGAATAATCGTCCTATTTATTTAGATTGTCACGCTACGACACCTGTTGAGGAACGAGTATTAGCGGCAATGCTACCATATTTCACAGAGTATTTTGGCAACCCGTCAAGTAGCGGTCATATTTACGGCTGGGAAGCGGAAGCTGGGGTAAAACAGGCGAGAAATACCTTGGCTAAGGCTATTGGCGCATCGCCGGAAGAAATAGTATTTACCAGTGGCGCAACTGAGGCTAACAATTTAGCAATTAAGGGGATTGCGGAAGCTTATTTTAGTAAAGGACAGCACATTGTAACTTTACAAACCGAGCATAGCGCCGTATTAGATCCTTGTAACTATTTGCGAGGACTTGGTTTTGAAATTACTATTTTGCCTGTCCAAACAGACGGATTAATCGATCTAGATGTCTTGAAGCAAGCTTTGCGTCCGGAGACAATTTTAGTATCTGTAATGGCTGCTAATAATGAAATTGGCGTTTTGCAACCAATATCAGAAATTGGGGCAATCTGTCGCGCTGCGGGGGTATTGTTTCACACAGATGCGGCGCAAGCGATCGGTAAAATTCCGCTAAATGTCGAGTCAATGAATATTGATTTATTATCAATGACGGCGCATAAAGTCTATGGTGCTAAAGGAATAGGTGCTTTGTACGTCCGTAGGCGCAATCCGAGAGTGCAACTATTGGCACAGCTACACGGAGGCGGACACGAGCGTTCTAGGCGTTCGGGGACTTTGTATCCACCGCAGATTGTGGGGTTTGCTAAAGCTGTAGAAATTGCTTTAGCAGAAATAGAAACAGAGACTAAACGTTTAACAGATTTACGCCAAAATTTGTGGCAACAGCTTAGTAAGTTAGAAGGAATACGTCTCAACGGTCATCCTACCCAACGATTAGCAGGAAACCTAAATATTAGTGTAGAAGGTGTAGATGGAGCAGCTTTACTCTTAGGATTGCAGCCAATAATGGCAGTTTCTTCGGGTGCTGCTTGTTCTAGTGCAATAATTGCTCCATCTCACGTTTTGACGGCTTTGGGACACTCCGAAAAACTAGCTTATGCCTCGGTTAGGTTTGGGATTGGGCGTTTTAATACTGCTGCTGAGATTGATATAGTAGCACTTAGCGCGACTTCTACTATTTCTAGTTTACGGCGACAGACTTCTGCTGTTTAAACTATTCCTAATGAGGATCTCCAGAAATTAATGTTCTCAGTACAAAGCAAAACTTTTATGAAAAATAATATAAAAACTTTTAATTTGCTTAAGTATCCGGCGATCGCATCCATAGCTATTTTGCTATCTTATTCACCAATTCCTAAGTTAGTTTTTGCCCAAACAACGCCTAAAGAAGTCGTCCAATCTCAATTAGTTCTACCATTACCAGGCAAACTAGACAATATTCCGGTATTTAATAGCAATAGTCCTGAAGGAGTAAAAGCCGATGGCATTTTACTATCAACTTTTCCCCCAACAGATAAAAAAGTACCATCTGCCCACCTCAACTATCCTTTAGAAGGGCGTTTCGATTTATTTGCTCACCATTTCAGCTACTATCCCAAAGATTCACAGACACTTTATTTGGGGATAATAGTCAACAATCCGGGTAAAAAACCTGTAACGGTGGACGTTTTAGCCGCCGCTAGTTATTTGCTACCAGATGCGCTTTATGTTACTTTGTCGGCTTATTTAGATAATAACGAGGGTAACGTTTATTCGGGCCCAGGCGATCGCGCTGTCAGCGATGTATTACGCGGTGTCCGTCAAGCTGGTTTTCCCCAAAAGCTAGTAATTGCACCGGGGGAAAGCAAAATGTTAATGAATTTGCCGATTCCCGTTCGCGATTTAGCTAAAGCAGTCAACGGGCGATCTACACTGATGCAATTAAATAGTAGCGGCAAAGTTTATATCGCAAGTCTAGCAATGTTTGCCAAGCAACAGAGTGATCCAGCACCGAATTTAGCCCAGTGGGAACAATTACTAATTGCAAGTAGCCTTTCAAGTCCGCGTGACAAAACTCCTACTCCTCCCGAACAAACTAGCGGTCAATTAATCTACGGTAGAGTTGCAGGTATATCGCAAGGTTCACAATGGAAAGCAATACTTGCAGACAATCCCCAAGCTAAAAACTTGACAATTCCTGCCCCAGGAAAAGCTATTTCCTATGCTATAAATACTCTCAAAGGTGGCAGATTAGGTACAGGACAAGTCCAAACAGCCAAGATGTTAGCGCGATATCCTGATACCGCCTATGAATCTCATGGGAATTACGGCGTTCTTTATAACCTTTCAATTCCTTTAATTAATTCAACTCAAAAAGCTCAAACAGTAACTTTAACCCTCGCTACGCCCTTAAAAGAAGACAAACTGAGTCAAAAAGGCGCGCGTTTTCGCCAACCATCCTTAGATTTTCCCTTTTTTCGGGGTACAGTCCGCTTGCGTTACAGTGACGACAACGGAAAACAACAAACGCGCTACGTGCATTTGTGGCATCGTGTCGGACAAGTATTAGATCCCCTGCTTTCCTTAAAAATAGCTCCCTCAAGCCGCCGTATGGTGCAGCTAGAGTTGATTTATCCCCCAGACTCCACCCCGCCGCAAATCTTAACTATTGGTACTTTGGAGTAATAGTAAATTGTCTCATCGGCGATCGCCTTTATAGGTAAAGTTCTCAATTAGGGTGATCGCACTTCAATACCTAATAGCATTTCTGACTATTATTTTATACTTAATACTTTCTCGTTATCTTACAATAGCTATTTTGTCAAGATTAATAGTGGTAGCTGTAAATATTGGCATACTACTTTTAAGTTTGTAGCAGCAACTAAATATATTTATAAGTATCAGCTAAATCAATAGCATTCTGGAATTAGTAATACAGGGTTTGTATTTAAAAGCAACTATTTAAAAAATGGCTGCAAATACTGCCAATATTGACTTGAATAAATATGAACAGTATAAATGCGATCGCACAATTATTCAATTTGTTTGAATTAATTAGGAATAACATTACTAATAACTTTATTCCTTTAGCTTTTTATTCTAGTTTGGCGGCAATTGTTTATTCGTTATTAGGTGTTTTTATTTGGCTAAAACCCTTAGAAGTAGCAAAGAAGCCTTACTTAACTTGGGCGATTTTGTTACCTATAATTTTTATACCTTTGTGGCTTGGTACGGGTGCATGGGCGATCGCAATTACTCTAGTTTCTATCTATGGTTTTAAAGAATTTGCCCGTAGTACAGGACTTTACGAGCATCGGGCTTACTGTATTGTTGTAGATATATTAATTATCGGTTTGGGTTGGTGTGCGGCTTTTAATCAGTACGGTTTATTTATGGCGTTGCCAATTTGGGGAATAGCTGTAATTACAACTTTACCTATACTTACCAATCAGTCTAAAGGTGCAATTCAACACATTTCTTTAGCTGCGATTGGACTAATTTATTTTGGTTGGTTTATGGCGCATATTAGCTTTTTAAGTCAGTCAAAATATGGGTTGGGTTATGTCTTATTTATGGTGTTGGCGACTCAATTTAACGATGCTTTAGCTTTTTTGTGGGGTAAGTTATTCGGTAAAACTACTTGGACGGAAATATCGCCCAAAAAGACTGTAGAAGGCTCGATTTTAGCTTTGGTGTCGAGTATTGCGATCGCATATTTAAACTGGCAAATCGCTTTTCCTCATTTCCAGTGGTGGTTAGTCGGAATAGTTGGCTTGATAGTAGGTGTCGGCGGTCAAATTGGCGACTTGGTAATGAGTGCCTTTAAACGCGATTTGGGTATTAAAGATTTTGGCGCACTTTTACCCGGACATGGCGGAATTTTAGACAGAATTGATAGTTTGCTTTGGGTTGCACCAGTATTTTTTCATACAGTCCGCTTTTTTTATGGAGGCTTTGGCTACTAATGCAAGATGTACGTCAGTGCAGCCTCAATCTCAATTATTGGTGGACAGTCGCCCATCTTAAAAGCTTTCCACGTAGTGGGATTAAAGCGGCAAAAGTGGGAACTATAGAATTAGTTGTTGTTAAACAGGCAAATGGTAGCTTTAGCGTTTTTGAAGATGTTTGTCCACATAAACGGGTGCGTTTAAGTCAATTTGGTCGTCGTGTTGGAAATAAACTGGTTTGTAGTTATCACGGCTGGAAATTTGCCCCTAATGGTCAGTGTACCGATATTCCAGGGATGGATATGCAAAAGCAATTTTGCCTTAAGTCCTATCCCGTTAAAGAGTATGGCGGATGGTTATGGGTATTTTTAGGGGATACAAATTTAGCGGATTCTGTACCATTACCAAAAATTCCCCCAGTCCATAGTCAGCATTACCATCCAATTACCATGCAAGGAGAGGTGGGCTGTCACTTTAGCTATATTACAGAAAATGCGACGGATTTATTTCATGCAGACTTGCATCAAAGCTCCCAACCTTGGGCAAATCCAAAACTACTATCTTTAAAAAGTAACTTTCGGACTGTAAACGCCATTTATGAAGTTGATACCCCTAGATTACTGGCGGCGTTGATTTCTCACCCTGGCAAAAATCGCGTCCATGTGATGTACGAGTATCCTTACTTTCATTTATGGTCTGAGGATGGGGCATTTTATTTATTTGTAGTTTATGTTCCCACTGCGCCACAGCGAACATGGGTTTATTCAACATTTTACTTTCGCCATGTGTGGGGAATGCCTTGGATTTTAAAATTGCTGCATCCAATTTTAGATAAAGGTACATTTCGCCAAGTGTTTGCTGAAGATATTAAGGCAGTGCAAGAAGAACAACGGGCTTACAACTTACATAGTCAAGACTTAAGCCGCGAGACTAATCTGGTTTCTCATGCAGTCCGCAAAGTTATCTTAAATCAAACTGACGGACAACAACCTTTAACTTCAGAACCTTTTGTTTATCAAGGTAAACGCATATGAAATTTGATTATGTCCCGGCGGTGGATTTGGGAGATCCATTAACTAAACGTTTGGGGAGTTATCCTCGCGTACCAGATTTAACTTGGGATACTTTGCGGCTTTGTGGTAGTTGGCTTGCAGTAACTTTATTAAGGTTGCAATATCGGCTAACGGTAAAAGGTCAAATTCCCCAAGGCGATCGCATTGCAATTGTAGCAAATCATCAATCCCACCTAGATACTATTACTCTACTTGCTGCAATACCTGCCAAAATCCGATGTCAAATTGTTGTATTAGCCGCCGCAGACTACTTTTTTTGTCAACTTAATCGGGCGTTAGCTGCATCATTGTTATGTCAAGCTGTAGCTTTTGATCGCCTTAGCGTAATGGAATTAAAACAGTGGCGAAATCGATTAAAAGCTGCAACCTCTGGCTGGATTTTATTTTATCCCAGTGGTAGCCGCAAAAGCTGCCAACTTCAACGCGGATTATTAAAACTATTACTACAAGAAGGCTGGACAATTTTACCCGCACATTTGGCGGGAACTAAAGCTGCGTGGTCAATTGAGGCGCGGTGGTGGAAACCATTTCAGCATTTAGAAGTTACCTTTGGAGAACCTTACAAGGGCAACGATTTAGATTTGTTAGTTACTCAACTTAAACAAGATTTATTTTTATGACTCCTAAACTCGATTTGGGCTTGTATCAAGCTAAATACTCATTACGGGCTTTACTAAGGAAAATTCCTGGTATTAATCGACTATCACCCAATTGGTTATCGTGTTCGACGATTATTCCTGGAGTGGCTACAGCTTATTGTTTATATCAAGGTTGGTGGATTGGGGCGATAATTGCGATCGCATCTCGAATGTTACTTAGTACCTTAGATGGCTTAGTTGCGGAAGAATTTAACAAAACATCGCCATTAGGGGCTTATCTCAACCGTTTACCGGGAGAAATCACCGATTTACTAATTGTTTTGGGTTTATTTCCTCACGGTCAACTTACGTGGATTATCGCCCTAATTATTCTTACAAGCTGGGTGCAAACCTTTGGTTTACTTGGTTTAGCGGCGGGAAGCAAAACTCAATCGGTAGGGCCTTGCGGACAAACTGACCGACTCGCAATTATTGCCCTTAGCTGCATTGTGGCGGCGTTTGGTTTTCCTGCATGGCAATACGTGATTCCCGGAATGTGTATCGGTTGCGGATTAACTATTGTGCTGCGGATATTTCGATCCATCCGCGATATTACTAATACCCAAACCGCCTAATGATTCCCGGAATTACTTATCTAAACTGGGCGGGACTTGCACCTTTAACTCTACAAAGTTATTTTCATAGTCTTATCGCCCCTGAACTTATGGGCAATATTCTTTTACCAAACTGGGTTGAACGAGTCGATAAGCTGCGAGAAAATGTTGCTTTATGGTTGGGTTGTCATAGCGAACAAGTTGCCTTTGTACCTTCTACTAGCGTGGCATTAACGATCTCAGCCCATAGTCTAAATTGGCAAAACGGCGACACCATCCTTTATCCAGCTAATGATTTTCCCGCTAATGTTTTACCTTGGCAGAGTTTAGAACGCTTTGGAGTTGAAGCGCAAGCCGTGCAAAACTGGACGCAACCTTGGGATGAATCTGTAAAAATGGTTAGCATTTCCACCGTTGACTTTACAACTGGGATAGAACAACCTTGGCAACAAGTAGTACAACAAGCAAACGCCAGAGATATTTGGACTTGCGTTGATGCAATTCAATCGGCGGGAGTTAAACCTAGTTGGTGTCCTGAGATTGATTTTTGGTGTACGGGGACGCAAAAATGGTTAGCTTCTGGTCTGGGACTGGCTTTATTGGTGCTAAGTCCCAGAGTTTTAAGCCGATTATCTGCACCTTTTCCTACTTGGCTAGGATTAAATCAACCTCCCTTAGTTGAATCGGGAATGAGTAAAACAGCGCGTGGTTGGGAATTAAGCTGGGCTTCTCCCCAAGCGATCGCCCGATTTGAAACTAATCTTAAATACTTTCAATCTTCTGGTTGGGACAATATAACTCAAGGTGTCAAACAACGCCGTGATTACTTCCACGAACGCTTGTTAGAAATGGGTTGGAAAGTTGTATCTTGTCCCGAAAGATGGTCTGGTCTAGTTTGTTTCGAGCCAGGACTAGGACAAGCAGAGTTAATTGTTAAAGATGGCTATAAAAAACGCATTATTACTGCCCAACGTGGCGAATATGTCCGCTTATCACCGCATATTTTTAACTCAATGAGAGGTTTGTCTAAAACTGCTGATTGGTTATGGAAATGCAAGCTTAAATACCGCTAAATCACCTTTAAAAGCTATGAAATATCAAGTTTTACGTTTTCTACTCAAAACTGTTGGCAAACTCAGCAAAGGTATTAGTTTAGGCTGGAGAACGGGCTTTGATTCTGGTGTAATGCTGGAGTACGTCTATGAAAATAAGCCCCAAGGAATCACGCCATTAGGGGTGTTAATTGACCGAATCTACCTATCAAATAAAGTTTGGGATGGAGTGCGATCGCGCCGTCGAATGCTAATAGAACAACTTAACAATGCAATCTCTAATTACAAGCATCCTCAAGTTTTTGATTTAGCGGCGGGTGTCGGTTCTTATTTGTTTTTATTACCTTTTGATGAAGCAACAATTATTGCTGGCGATTACAACGATGAAGCCGTTACCCAAGGCAAAGCAAAAGCTACTACTCAAGGGCGCAGCGACATTGTTTTTAAACATAATGATGCCTTTAATTTATCTGTTGTTGCCAGCCAAAAAGCTGATATATTAGTTTCCTCTGGGTTCTTTGACATTTTGACAGAAGACGAGCAAATTAAAACAGTTTTAAATAATGGTTCATCTATTACTCAACCCGGCGCAAGATGGGTTTTTACCATTGAAGAAAATCATCCAGATTTGAAACTATTGCAAGAAAGTTTAGTAGATTTGAACCAAAAACCTTGGAAATTAGTACTGCGCCCAGCGCAGCAATTAATTGATTGGGCAAAACCTTACGGATGGGAGATAGAAATACTGCAACGCAATGATTATTTTGCTGTGGGAACAATGGTAAAAAGATGAAGTTAAGCAATCAACCATTTTTATTAGAATCCACAGGCGATCGCGCTTGCTTGCTATTGCACGGCTTAGGTGGCGGTGTATATGAGATGCAGCTACTAGGAGAATACTTACACAAACGCGGTTTAACTATTCAAGGTATAAATTATCCAGGTCATGCGGAACTCATGCCTAAAATGCCTGCTTCTAATTGGAAAGAATGGTACGAATACATAGAAGAAACTTATCAAAAGCTAAGTTTAAAATATGCCAGGGTTTCAATAGTAGGATTTTCGACAGGTTGCCCTTTAGCATTATATTTAGCCGCTACAAATCCTGTAGAAAAATTGGTTTTACTTAGTCCTTTTTTAGCAATCAAGTATGAGTGGTATTACTTGCTAAAACCCGAAACTTATCTAGCTTCGGTAGGTAGATTAATTAATGATATCCCTCGATTGAAATTGCCAATTAGTGATAAAGTTATGCGAAAAGCTGCCGAAGAAGCTGCTTTTTTCAAAACCTTTAATTTACCTACAGTTAAAAGCGCGCTGGAATTGATTAACACAATCAAACCATTGTTACCGCAAATAGATGTACCAGCATTAATTATTCAATCGCTAAAAGATACCGTAGTCGATCCTAATGGTGCAAAAATAATTTATCAGCAACTTGGCTCTAGAGAGAAAAAACTTTGTTGGTTAGAAAAATCTGACCATATTATTTTGTTAGATGTAGAGCGCGATCGCGTAACTCAAGAAATTAACGACTTTCTACTACCATGAAAACCGCTTGGGTGACAGGTGCTACAGGGTTTTGGGGTCGTAATGTAGTAATGAGCTTATTGCGGCTAGATTGGCGCGTAGTGGCGCTAACGCGATCGCCACCAGAGGATTTAATCGTGTGGGCGCGATCGCAAAACAAACAATTAATCTGGCGTTGCTGCGATTTGCGACTTTTACAATTGCCAGAATTGGAAACACCATCAGCATTATTTCACTGTGCAGCAGTTTTTGACACTTTAGAAACAATGATGCAAGTAAATGTAATAGCGCCTATTCAGCTAATTGAAGGCATTTTACCGCAAATGCAAGCGGCTGGCGAGGGGAGAATCGGTATATTTTTAGGTCAAAATGGGCGAATTGGCTTGCCGAATTTGGGGCATTTTAGCGCTACTCAGGGGGCGATGTGGACTTGGGCGGAGTCTCAATCGCGGACTTTAGCGCCGCTAGGCAATGTTTCTCTCAGCTTAGTATTTCCGCCTCGTGCGCCTTCAGATTTGCAAGCCCAACTAGCAGAAAAGTTAAGCAAACCGCCAAAATTATCTACTCGCCCAACGGCGGATAATTTAGTTAAAAATGTACTATTAGGGCATCGCTGCGTTGGTCGTCGTCCTATACTTGCAGGTATCTCAACTTTGTTGTGGTAAACGGCTTGCTTAGTCTATAATGCTGCCCAAATATGCAGATATAACTGCTTCATGGACTCTAGAAAACTTTTTAGCAATATGTTCGTCTAAATGCCCTTCATTTATAGAGGGTTTAATTAGTTCTACGGCTGCTTGTATAAGTTGGATTGCAATTTGCTTATCTGTTTCTGTGACTGATTCTGAACTTGGAAACATTTGAATAGTAGTGCCATCGGTTTTGAAATTAGAGTAATTTGAGCAAATCATAGGTTAATTTCCTTAATTTTTAAAATTTATAGTGATAGTAAAACGCGATCGCTAAATTTTTAATTAATCTTGAAAGCAAGAGCTAGTTACTAATATTACTCATCTTGCTTTTCTCTATTTGCCAAGCTTGTTTGTGGAGAACTTTTGTTAACTGCTCTAGAGAAATTGCTTGCTGTTCGACTAAAATTTCGCCTAATTTTTTGCTATTCAACTGCTGCTCTAACAAAGCTATTTTAAGTTCGTACTGAAGAATTAATTTTTCGTCAAGTAATAACTGACCTAAAGGGATTTGCTCGTTACCTAATAATTTCTCCAATTCTTCGACAGATATTATCTGTTTCTCCAGCAGTTGCTCGGCTAACCTTTTGTTGCGGCTATAAAGATCTGCCAAAATTCTATCTAGTTCAGATTCCATTATTAATTCTCTTAGCTAGGAATTGAGTGCGAACAAAAAACAATTTAACTTAACTAACTACTTTGAAGCAGCTTGCTTTTTGCTTCAGTACAAAAGTTGTTTTTTCCGTGTACTTACTTAAGGTAAGACACAATGTATAAAGTTTTACACTTCTACTGACAGAATTATTGTCAATTTTTAGTAAAGACTGCTCTTTAAAGCCCTAGTCAAGCTCCAGCAAAGGAGGAATTGAGATTTCAGGTAGCAAAAACTTGTCCCCAGGTTGAATATAAAAACACTCCAACCACGGCGATCGCCAGCACTCCTTGAATCAAATTCCCAATTACCGAACCCACTACAATCCCAATACCCGCCTTTAATGCCAGTTTTAAATCGTGCTGAAACAGGTATTCGCCAATAATTGCCCCTAATAATGGCCCGATTAAAATACCTAATAATGGGCCGCCAACAGGTAAAGCAGGCAATAAACCAAGGATACCGACAACTAAACCGACAATTGCACCAATTTGCCCCCATTTACTAGCGCCAGCGCGTTTTGCTCCCCAGTAGGTAGCTAATAAATCAATCCCAATTCCCATAATTAAAACGCAAGTCGCAACTATCAAAGGCAACCCGATACTGGCAAAAGAGCCTTGCACTGCTCCCCAAATTAAAATAGCTACCAATATCAAGCTAGTACCAGGAATTGCCGGTACAACCGCCCCAACTATTCCTACAACCATTACCGCCACAAGCAACCAGTAGAGAGCTAACATACAACAATTTCAACCTGTATCGGGTAGATGATTACTCAAAGTGACAGCGATTTTATCGGCAATGCCACTAATCCAGTTCTCATCTTGCTTGGTATAGCTGCGCGGAGCATCTGCCCCTAGAATTAATACTCCGCGATCACCAATGGGTTGCGCGATCGCCCCTTGAGTATTTTCGGGCAAATAATCAAACTCAATTTTTCCGGGATAAATGGTCAGATTCACCAAATAAACGGCTTTTTGTTTATCTAGCACTCTTTGCAAAATTGCCCCAGGTTTAACTTCTTTTTGTTGTCCCAAAATTCCCCGCCGCAACAGCACTTTACCTTGATAAAAAACTACGATTACTTTTGTAACAGTGTTAGTAAGCAATAGGTGCGATGCCCAAGCTAATTCGGTTTTTACCTCCTGGGGCAAATCGGGCGCAAGCTCAAAACCTTCCTCACCGATTAAATTTACCGCGTCAGGCGATCGCGGTGTCACTTGCTGCCACAATAAACCCGTCAAAACTAACACTGCACTCAAGATTACACCCAGCGCATCCGCCCGTGATTGAGAGCCTGTAAGCTCTGGAGTCAATAAACGATTGATTAGCAGTAAAACCCCCGCACCAGCCCCTACTACAATCGGCAACCGCCGCAAAACTTGGTTTTGATCTGGTTTAGCCATAAATCGCTTCTACCAATTAGCTAATTGCTAATTATTCTTCTCCAGGCTCAATAATGCGTTGAAACAAGTATCCTGTACCCCTAGCCGTCAATATTAGTTCGGGATTACTAGGATCGTCTTCTAACTTGGCGCGTAACCGGGAAATATGCACATCGACAACGCGAGTATCAACGTGTCTTTCAGGGGTATAACCCCATACTTCCTGTAAAATTTCCGAGCGCGAAAAAGCTTCCCCAGAGCGGCTAACCAGTAACTCTAATAAGCTAAACTCCATTCCCGTCAACCGAATGCGCTCATCGCCTTTGTAAACTTGCCGCTTGTTGGTGTCAACGCGTAAATTAGTAACATGGATGACTCCAGAACTAGGAATACCCGACATTCCCGTTTTATCTACTCTCCGCAGTACCGAGCGAATCCTTGCTTCTAATTCTTTAGGTGAAAAAGGCTTAACTACATAGTCATCCGCGCCCAACTCTAGCCCGGTGATGCGATCGGCTACATCTCCTAGGGCTGTTAGCATAATGATGGGTACGTCTGATTCTTTACGCAACTCTTGACAAACACCATAGCCATCAAGCTTAGGCATCATTACATCTAAAACTACTAAATTTGGTTCTGCTTTACGAAAAATCTCTAAAGCTTCCTCACCATCGGCGGCGGTTACGACATCATAACCAATCATCGACAGCCGAGTTTCCAAAATGCGGCGAATGCTGGCTTCGTCGTCTACTACAAGGATTTTTTCTTTGTGATTTTCCAATTTTAATACCTCTTCTGCAAGTGAAATCTGGCGATCTTTAGTTTTTAGTTCTATTCCATTAAGATTATCACTTCATCTAATCCTTTTTAAGAAGCCGGGAGTATTACTAATACTGGATTTCCAGCTTTCTTAAGATTTCCTTCATATAAATATTTCGTAAAATCAAAAAAACACCGATGGCAAAACCCCGAACTTACTACGTTTGCAATGATTGCGGAGGCGATTCACCCCAATGGTTTGGCAAGTGTCCCCACTGTGGAACTTACAATTCTTTAGAGGAGCAAATAGAATCAAGTAGTTCTATGCTTCCTAGTCGAGGCGCAGTCCAATCTGGGCGCAATAATGGTAAATCAAATAGATCCGCCAAAGCTCGCGCCGCTTTAACTTTTGCTCAAATTACTCCCCGTGATGAGGAGCGCTGGCTTTCTGGCTACAGTGAATTAGATCGAGTTTTAGGTGGGGGAATTGTACCAGGATCTTTGGTGCTAATTGGCGGCGATCCAGGGATTGGTAAATCTACTTTACTATTGCAAGTATCTAATCTTTTAGCTGAAAATTACCGCGTTCTCTACGTTTGTGGCGAAGAATCTGGGCAACAAGTCAAGCTCCGAGCTTCTAGATTAGGGGTTTTTAACAAATTGCAATCTTTAGACCAAGTTGCTGAAACAACTAACCATAAACGAGACGGTGCGGATCTTTATGTGTTGCCAGAAACAGATTTAGAGGAAATTTTACGAGAATTAGAATCGCTAAAGCCAAATGTAGCAGTGATTGATAGTATTCAAACAATTTACTTACCCTCTATGACTTCTGCGCCGGGTTCGGTGGCGCAAGTACGCGAATGTACGGCGGCTTTGATGAAAGTAGCCAAGCGCGAAGATATAACGCTACTAATTGTTGGTCACGTAACCAAAGAAGGCGCGATCGCCGGGCCCAAAGTATTAGAGCATTTAGTCGATACGGTACTATATTTTGAAGGCGATCGCTTTGCTTCTCACCGCTTACTGCGATCGGTCAAAAATCGCTTTGGCGCAACTCACGAAATTGGCGTATTTGAAATGGTCGAACAAGGACTAAGAGAAGTAGCGAACCCTTCAGAGTTGTTTTTAGGAACCCGCGATGAAAATACCCCTGGTACTGCCCTTGTCGTCGCCTGTGAAGGCACTCGCCCCATTGTCGTAGAGTTGCAAGCCTTGGTAAGCCCTACTAGCTACAGTTCTCCCCGACGCTCAACTACGGGAGTTGACTACAATCGGCTATTGCAAATTTTGGCAGTTTTAGAAAAAAGGGTAGGTATTCCCCTATCAAAATTAGACACTTATGTTGCGTCAGCCGGGGGTTTGAATGTTGAAGAACCTGCGGTAGATTTGGGGGTAGCGATCGCCGTTGTAGCAAGTTTCCGCGATCGCGTGGTCGATCCGCGTACAGTATTAATGGGTGAAGTTGGTTTAGGCGGACAAATTCGCCCAGTTTCCCAAATGGAACTACGCTTAAAGGAAGCGGCAAAACTAGGATTTAAACGCGCGATCGTTCCTAAAGGTCAAAACTATCCTGATATTAGTAGTTTAGAAATTATCCCCGTAGCTAAGGTGATTGATGCTATTATTGCCGCTATTCCACCGCAACACCTATCAGAGTTCGATCTACCGGACGAAGAAGACGAAACATGAACAATTACCAACAGTCACTTGTTAATTGATACTATGATGCGCTCTCCCCAACTAAAAATATTACTCCCGCTAACGCTACTTGTCACTACGATTGGTTGTTTTGCTCAAGAAGTAGCAACTAATTCCAATTTGCCCTCTACAACACCACAAATAGCCATAGCTGCACCCATCAAAGCTGCCAAACCTGCCTATGCTTTCGTAGATAGTATATGTTTAAATACTCATTGGAGTTATGGCGACACTGCTTACGGTCAAAAATATAATGCTGTAAAACAAAAATTAGTCGCTCTTGGCGTTCGTCATGTCCGTGATGGCGGGACAGGTACAGATGTCATTGCTAAAATGAAAGAACTAGGAAATTTGGGGATCAAGACTACCTATATCATGAATCCAGATAGTGGGATTACCGCTAATTCCTCTTATTGGGCTGCCGATCCCGCCTACAATATTAACGATTTTGTTAAAAACAAAGTTGGGACTAAGGCGATTGATGCGGTAGAAATTGGCAATGAAATCGATCTCAACTACCAAAAATTATATTGGCGTAAAGGTGACACGGAAAAACTCAACGATGATTCTAAATCCCCCTTATACTGGGTTTCCTACATTCAAAGCCTAACCAAAGATACCTACAAAGCCTTAAAGAGCGATCGCGCTACTGCTCAAGTTAAAGTCCTTGGGCCATCTTTAGGGCGTACCTACGATTATGGCAACAAGTCGCCATTAAAAGATTTAAGTGCTGTTGTCGATTGGGGAAATTTTCACCCCTACCCAAATGGTGGCAATCCCTTTAATAATCCATATAACTACAACACTATTGAAAAATACTATTGGCAAGGCAACTTTCCTTCAGTAAATATCAACAAAAATCCTTATGCTTTTGATGTTTACGCTCCACCTTTTAAAGGTAAGCCAATGGCAGCAACCGAAACAGGCTATTTTACCACCAAAGGTGAAAAAGGTATTTCTGAAAAGGTACACGGTAAATATATGCCACGTTTATTTTTAGAATACTTCCGTCAAGGTATTCCCCGCACTTGCTCTTATGAATTCCTAGATCAGTGGAATCAGCCTGAAAATCCTGAAGCTAATTACGGACTATTACGCAACAATTTAAGTCCAAAACCCGCTTATACTGCTTTAAAAAATCTAATTAGCGTCCTAAAAGATCCCGCAGGAGCTAAATTTATTCCCAGAGCTTTAAACTACAATCTTTCAATTAAAGCACCACCCGGCTACGACAGAACCGAGTACATACACGATCTTTTATTACAAAAGCGTGATGGCAATTTTTACCTCGTGTTATGGCATGAAATTTCTAATGGCGATACCAGTACTACCCCAGTAAGAGAAATTAATCCGCCACCTATGCCTACTCAAGTAAACTTATCTACCCCAATTGTTGGTGCTACCATTTACACGTTAGATGATGCAGGCAATATGTCAAACAAAGCTGCTTCAATTAAAAACAATAAAATTAGCCTCAACGTTACGGATAAAGCAACAATTATTAAGCTTGTACCGCGTAAATAACTGGAAATACTAGCTTGGTTTCAGGCAATCTTTAACACATAACCTCTAATTCACTTCTTTAGATAGAAGGATCAACGATGGGCTATACAGTGTTTCAAAGTAAATAACAGTTGGAGCAAACGTAAATTTAATTAGTATACTATAATACATAGGAAAGGTTAAGAACAGGTTAACAAATTAGTATAAAGTTGATATCACTGTTACATTGAAAGCCCCTCAGGTAATTTGGTTTTTTAAAGCCCAATTTATCTCTTTGTAATCAATAAATTCTCATTTAAAAAATATATGATTTAAAAAATCAGGATCAACAATGAGTAATAAAACAGACTTTCTCTATCCGCGCAGTCGTTACTACGGTCAAGTTAAGCCAGAAAACTTAGTTTTTAATGCGAATTTACAAGAATTTGCCCAAAGAGTAAGCTACATATGCAACTTAGAGACGGCGGGTAAACTTTCTCCGGAAGAATCTTATGAAAAAATTCGCGCCCTATGGAAGCAACTCAAACGCTCCAAACAACAGCTAGGAATTGGCAATAAACCTTTTGAAGGTGACAATAATAATGGTGAAAGCTGAAAAATAATCGTAGATAGACGAGTTCGTGCGATCGCAGGGTTGAGAAATAACGTCAAAGTCTAAAAAGTTTATCAGTTACGACTTGCAATTACTTTTTAAAATTAAAGCATCAGTTCTAAGAATAAGCCATACATCGACTTCTAACTTTTTCATAGTAAGCAACCAACTGACTCGTAGCGGCGGCCCATCCCCAGCGCTCGGCTTCTAGGCGCGCGTTTTGGCGGATAATTTCCCGTTCTTGGGCTTGAGCTAATAATCGCTCGGTAGCGATAATAGCCCCCTCATCTCCTGTTTGCGGGTCAAATAAAAACCCGTTTACCCCCGATGTGACAATATCTGGGATACCCCCCGAACTTGCAGCTACTACAGGACATCCCGCCGCCATAGCTTCAAGTAATACCAATCCCAGGGTTTCAGTGCAGGAAGGAAAGATAAAAGCATCCGCCGAAGCAAAAGCCGAACCTAAGTCTCTCCCGGTGAGATAACCTACAAAGTGCGTAGGAGTACCCGCAAAATGCTGGGCTAAGGCGGCGCGATGGGGGCCATCGCCTACTAAGGCTAAACGCGCATTAGGGATAGCTTCAAGGACGGGTTTAATCCGCTCAATTTCCTTTTCTACCGACAGCCGCCCAACGTACAATAGTAAGGGATGTTGGGGAAAACCTTGGCTAAGGTGCGATCGCATTTCATCGGTTGCAAGTTCAGGATGAAACAACTCTGTATCTACGCCCTTTTGCCACAAATCTACTCTTTCAATGCCATGAGCGGTTAATTCTGCCACCATTGCTGTTGAAGTACACAAGTTTAGCTGTGCTTGATTGTGAGCAGATTTAAGCAACTCCCACAACAAACCCTCTAGCATTCCTAAGTTGTAATGATGCAGGTATTGCGGTAAATGAGTATGATAAGAAGCCACCAACGGAATTTTTAATGACTTGCCATAATACAAGCCAGCCAAGCCTAAAACGGCGGGATTTACTACATGAATAATATCAGGCTGAAATTCCTCCAACGCATGACCAATCGCTGGTCTAGGCAATGCCATTTTTAGTTCTGGGTACATAGGCAAAGGAAACCCCGTCACACCGTATACTCTAGCCCCTTTGTACTCGGTTATGCCGCCATCGGGAGCAAAAACAATTACTTCATTACCACTGCGCTGCAAATGCTCTACAGTATGGCGCAGTCGCGTTACAATCCCATCAACTTTAGGCAAAAACGTTTCAGTAAATAAAGCAATTCGCATACAAAAAACTGTTAATTACAGGCAGGATTTGGGGCTAGTTCCAGCTTGATAGTAGTATCAAGATTGAGAACAGGGTAAACCGTTTCGCGTGGTGTTATCACTTGGGTGCAGCCAGAGGCAATATTTTGGTGTTGCTGCTGGACAAAATCAGAAATGTCTTCAATATCAATGATCCATTCTTGGGCATAAGTTTTGAGTACATCGCCACGTAAACCTAACTGAATCGCTCGACGCACTAATCTTGCTCCCGATGGATGATGGTCAGGGTCCCATTGCAGGCGCACGTTAGACCTCTGTACAGCTTTTTTCCACTCTGTTTCACTTGCGTATATTTCTGGTACAAACGTAGAATGTACCGCCTGTGCCAAAATGTCATTAAAAGCCGAACGTTTGAGCCAAATAGCTAATGTTACTTCTTGATTAACTTTTGTAGCCCATCCCGAACGATACATCATCCATAAAAAGTTAGGCTTAATCCAACTTATGCGCCCAAGGCTAAATTCGCCGCCAAAATAACCTTGGGTGGCGGCGAACTTACCAATTGCTGAACGATAAGCTTGATAGACAACAATAGAGGACTCGTCAAACTCCGCCAAAATATGATTGCCTACTTTTGGCAATCTATCAACTTGCCTCAAGTAAGGTTGTGTAATCAGCCTCATTTCAACGCCAAGAAACCTTGGGAAGCATTTGGTTTTTGTCTACTCGATATTGGTATTTAACAGCAAAATTAAGCAGAGAATCAAGCAACGAATCTGATAAATAGTGTGGTTGCAAGCCTAGATTAAGCAAGTTAGTGTTTTTGGCACTAAAGTAATGTTCTTCTTTCTCAACTCTAGGATTAGCTATGTTATCGATTTGTACTTTTAATCCCATTGCTTGTCCAGCTTTGGCTACCATATTCGCCAAATCACCTACACTAAATAACTCGGTAAATTGGTTAAATACTCTAAACTCACCCCGCTCGGCTGGAGATGCGATCGCAAGTTCTACGCACCTAACTGTATCGCGGATATCTAAAAATCCCCGCGTCTGTCCGCCTTTGCCATATACCGTCAATGGGTGCGAAGTCGCCGCTTGAATACAAAATCTATTTAACGCCGTCCCAAATACGCCATCGTAATCTAAACGGTTGATTAATATCTCATCCATCCCGGTTTCTTCCGTTAACACCCCATAAACTATCCCTTGGTTCAAATCGGTAGCCCGTAAGCCCCAAATTCGACAAGCGAAGTGGATATTGTGGCTGTCGTGGACTTTACTTAAGTGATACATCGAGCCTGGTTGTTTTGGATACGGTAGCGTATCTTTGCGCCCGTTGTGTTCGATGGTAATATAGCCTTCTTCAATATCTATATTTGGCGTACCATACTCGCCCATTGTTCCCAGCTTAACTAAGTGGCAATCGGGGAAGCTTTCGCGCATGGCATATAACAAGTTCAGCGTCCCGACAACGTTATTTACTTGCGTCAAAACTGCGTGTTCGCGGTCAATCATCGAAAAAGGCGCAGAACGTTGTTCGCCAAAATGAACAATTGCTTCTGGCTGAAATTGATGCAGCGACTTGTCTAAAAACTCGTAATTATTTATATCCCCAATAAATAAATCAATGGATTTGCCCGTCAAGTCCCGCCAACGTTCAATTCTTTGTCCAATTGATGCTATGGGCGTTAAAGTGTCTGCCCCTAACTGTAAATCCCAATGCCGTCGCACCAAACTATCTAATATGCCAACTTCATGACCCCGACTCGATAGATATAGGGCGGTTGCCCAGCCGCAATAGCCATCACCACCAATAATTAGGACTTTCATCTTAACCAATGCTTACTCGCTTGATACTCGCTAAATTTATCAGGTTTAGGACACCCATAACCTATTTGAGCGTATTTATCAGGTTTCAACTAATTATTGCAATTTGTAACAATATTGCTGTTATAACAGCATACTGTCTTGACAAGTTAATTAGAGGCAAGTAAGGTGATAAACATACCCGGGTAACAAGACTGAAAAACGACATATGCAAGCTAAGCAAAAGGTTACATTTTACATAACTCCAGAAATACATAGAAGGCTCAAAATCAGATCGGCTATTGACTCTGAGCCAATGTCCGAACTAGCCGAAAAAGCAATTGGTTTTTATCTAACTCATCCAGAAATGGTAGATGAAGTAGAAACAATTCACGGTCGTACTCATCAGCTATATGCTTGCCCAGAGTGTGCCACTACTGTAGTAGTCAAAGATGGTGAAATAGTAGCTATAGGTAGCCAGAGCGGAGTATTAAACGAAGAACAATTGACCGTAGCTCAAGCCACACCGGGCGCGGCGGCAGGTCAAGAAGAATTAGTACCTTGTTTGAAGTGAATTAAAGCAACAGTGCTGCAATAATTTTCTCTAATTATCCAAATTGTTTTTATTCGGTTCCAAGTAGGTTGACGGTCATGCAAGAAGAGCTAAACATTCTCATACAAGCTCAATACCCCTTAATCTACCTTGTGACATCCGAGGAAGAACGGGCAGAGAGCGCGATTTCTACCATCGCCCAAACAAGACCACCACGTCGCATATACCTTTGGACAGTAACTCACGGCATTGTCGAATACGGTCAACCCCGGAATGTTACCCAACATAACACCGTATCGCCAGAGGCTGCTATTGAGTGGGCAATCAGACAAAAAGAGCCAGGAATATTTATATTTAAGGATTTACACCCTTTTATAGATTCCCCGGCAACAACGCGGTGGTTAAGAGATGCGATCGCTAGCTTCAAAGGAACGCAAAAAACAATTATCTTGATGTCTCCAGTACAGCAAGTACCTATTGAGCTAGAAAAAGAAGTTGTAGTTCTCGACTTCCCCTTGCCAGACATGACAGAATTAAACCAAGTTTTGTCTAAGCAACTAGAGCAAACTAAGTCACGAAAAATTACGACCGAAGCTAGAGAAAAGTTACTAAAAGCAGCGCTGGGATTAACCAGGGATGAGGCTGAGAAAGTTTATCGTAAAGCTCAAGTTACCAAAGGCAGCTTGACAGAAAACGAAGTAGACATTGTCCTATCAGAGAAAAAGCAGTTAATTCGCCGCAACGGGATTTTAGAATACATTGAAGAAGACGAAACCCTAGAAGCTGTGGGCGGATTAGACGAACTTAAGCACTGGCTTAAGCAACGCTCTAACGCCTTTACGGAAAGAGCTAGAGAGTACGGCTTGCCTCAGCCCAAAGGAATGCTAATTTTAGGCGTACCAGGCTGCGGTAAATCGTTAATTGCAAAAACCACCTCTCGTCTGTGGGGCTTGCCCTTACTAAGATTAGACATGGGTAGAGTCTACGATGGTTCGATGGTGGGAAGAAGTGAAGCAAACTTGCGGAACGCCTTAAAAACAGCCGAATCGATTTCTCCAGCGATTTTATTTATCGATGAATTAGACAAAGCTTTTGCTGGCAATACGGGTTCGGGGGATTCTGACGGCGGTACATCGAGTAGAATATTTGGTTCTTTCCTCACCTGGATGCAGGAGAAAACGTCTCCCGTCTTTGTAATGGCAACCGCCAACCGCGTCGAACGCTTGCCTGGGGAATTTTTACGCAAAGGACGCTTTGACGAGCTATTCTTTGTAGATTTGCCCACCGCCGACGAGCGCAAGGAAATATTCAACATTCACTTGCTCAAACGCAAGCGAGATATTACTCGCTTTGATTTAGAGCAATTGGCAAAAGTTGCTGATGGGTTTTCCGGTGCAGAAATTGAGCAAGCATTAGTTGCGGCTATGTACGAAGCCTTTGCTCAAGACCGAGAATTTACCCAATTAGATATTATTGCGGCAATCAAGTCCACGCTGCCTCTGTCCAAAACCATGACAGAACAAGTCACCGCCTTAAGAGATTGGGCAAGACAGCGTGCTAGACCTGCTGCAACCTCCGTAGCTGAATATCAGCGTATGGAGTTTTAAAAGCTTTCTCCTGCTACCACAGGGGGAAAGGCTGGCAATTGCCAGCAGTTGACAAAAAAGTCGCCTTGGTTATTCCACCTCAAACAGGGCGATGAAACCTGACCGAAACTGTTGTCGTTTTAATTCAGATTTCCCAGGAGGAAACCCAAATGTCCCATTTTAGCACTCTACGCACCAAAATCGCTGATGCCGAAATTCTTAAGGCTTCCTTACGCGACTTAGGCATCAACACCAAAACCGAAGCTGACGTTCGCGGCTACAACGGTCAAAGAGTTCGTGCTGACCTAGTTGCAGTATTAGAAGGCGAATACGATTTAGGCTGGTCACGCAATAGCGATGGTTCTTTCGACCTAATTGCTGACCTTTGGGGCGTTGCTAAAAAGCACAACCAAACTGAGTTAATCAACTCTATCAACCAAAAGTACGCTGTTAATAAGACTTTATCGGAAGTCAAGCAACGCGGTTTACAAAATGCTAACGTACAGCTAGTTGTAAACAAGTAATTTGACTTTCAGCGCGTTTCAAAACTTAGAGGGTTAACCTATTTTTGTTAGGTTAACCCCTTTTTTTTGATAGTTCTAAAATGCTCTAGCTACGGTCAATTGCAGTGATTTGTGACTCGCCCAATAGCTTGAGCTTAACTTACAGCTAGGAGTTCGTTAAGTTTATTTTTCAAGGTTGGGGATACCATTAGCAAATTGTGGTTACTCAAACTTTAACGTGGAGGTCAAGAGCGAATTAAGGTCATGATTGCTCTTGTTTCAATCATTCTAATATTTCTTTGATAAACGAGTTATCTCTGCTACAACTTTATCCCAAATAGATGAGGCGGATTTTAAGACTTTACTCCAAATCTCATCAAAAAACTTATTCCAGATATCTTCACCTGGGGTTGATTCTATTTGTTCATTTTGCTTGGATCGATCAAAGTCCCAAGTATCATTAGTAAGTGGTTGACTTTCATCTAGCTTATCCCAATCACTTAGTTGATTATTAGTATCAAGCTTATTCCAATCATTTAATGGATTAGTAGTATCAAGCTTACTCCCAGGGTTTGCACTTGGCACATTCGCTTTATTGGAATTAGAATTATCTGCTGTAATTTTATCCCAAACATCATCATTTGAACCCACAGAACTTGGTGGCGATGGGGATGGAACTGGAGGTACAGTAGGTACAAATTTTGTATCTGTATACGCATTTGCCAATTTCTCAAGTGGTTGTAATGATTCAACACTTGATTCTTTACAGAATTTCTCTACTTCTAGTGTATAGTACTTAATTTCAGGGGAAATATTTTTAAGTTCTGCAAATATCCGGGGTGGATGTGAAGTCTTTAAATCTTTGAAATCTTTGTCAGAGAAAAGCAGTCTCTCTTCTTTCTCTATATCTTTCCAATAGCTTGGCTTTGCTGAGATAACAAGCAATGATAAATAAATAATAAGTTCTGAAAAATAGTCAGATTTTGGGCTAAGTTTATCTAACTTCTTTCTGTTAAGATGCTGATAACCATCTAGTCCTTTAATATCGTCTTTTTCATTGCTTAATTCGGGAACATACAAACCATCGTAGTCAATTAAGCATATATCCCCATTTGTACGTACTATAATATTCCCGTGTTGTAAGTCCCCGTGAGAAATATTGTTTTTATGCAGTTCCTTCACCATTGCTAGGAATTTATCAGCGAAGCGACGAATCTGAGCGGGATCATGAATATTATTAGCTATAAATCTTTTAAAACTAATACCATCAACCCATTCCATTCTAACAATCGGAAATTTTACGCCATTAACCAAAATTCCTTGATCTTTGTAGGAAAAATCAACAAAGTAAGGCAGGTTAACTGTTTGAAGGTACTCATCAATTGCTTTGTAGCGAATTTTGAGATCGCCTAAATCTTCTACCCAACATTTGAGGGCATACTTTTTAGGATTTGTTTGGATTTCATAAACAATGGCTTTCCCGCCATTGTAGGAACGTAAAAGATTAAGATTTCGGGTTTGCTTAACAGGTTTTCCTACTTTTAAAACACTATCAAGTACAAACTTATCAAGATTTCTAACGGCTGTATCATATTCACCTCTTAACGGGTACTTCATTTTTTATATATCCTTCAAGTTTAAATTTACACCAGCCTAGGGTATTCGGGAATTCAAGTTTTTTGAACTCTGTTTTATTTATTAGTTGTCCAAAAGTATCATGATCAGGTTTACTTTCGTTATTAGGGCGTACTGGAATATTTTGCTTAGGCTGTATTTCAAATTTATCATTCTCACAACTATTTCCTTTAATTATTGATTTATGAGCATAAAGAGTGCTTTCAGATTGATTCCCATTGTTATCTTTTTCTATAACTAATAACGCCTCAAATGAATTAGATAAAGAATTTATAAGGAACTCCTTTGTGTCTATAGGATTCTCTTTAGTTCGGATGGGCGTATTATTATTTTCGAGTGAGTTCTCATTTTTTGGCTGTTCTGAGTGAGAATGGGGAATTACTTTATCTACAAATATAAAAAGCAAAAAGACTGTAGCCAAAGTACCCCAAATAGCGCGCTGCTGTTTTAAACTCCTAATTTGTTCTTCTGGCTTCTTGCCATTATTACTATTTACTCCCTTAAGCGGTTCAGAGATAACAGCTTCAGAATATCCTTTGGTTGTCTCCTTTGGCTGAGGGGGTGACATAACAGCTACAATGCATTCATGATAAGCTTCATAGCTCTCATGCCTCGTAAATAATACTCTAACTTATTACGATTAATTCTCATTAATTTCTCGACGACTTCCCAACA
>JAABUN010002633.1_pt1 | contig 30901 bp, 23 predicted proteins | sample 5559311 | NCBI WGS metagenome assembly JAABUN01 (sample SAMN10711877, study PRJNA513370) | rock metagenome | isolation source: Antarctica rocks | place: Antarctica: Victoria Land, Siegfried Peak sud | reverse complement strand
CCAAGTTATTCAGCGTGATGCCTTCGCCGCGGCGGTGTTTGACTTCCCGGCTGATGACCAGCGATTGCTCGTAATAATTTCGCGCTTTCTCGTATTGCGCCAATTTGTCATAGACATTTCCCAAGTTATTCAGCGTGATGCCTTCGCCGCGGCGGTGTTTGATTTCCCGGCTGATGACCAGCAATTGCTCGTAATAATCCCGCGCTTTCTCGTACTGGCTAAGATTGTAATAAGAACTTCCAAGTCCGTTGACGGCTTTGCCTTCTCCAATACGGTCTTTGGTCGTTTGGAAAATAACTGTTGCTTTTTCGTACGCCGCGATTGATTGCTCGGATTTCGATAAACCGTGGTAAGTCCAGCCGAGATTCACGAGCGTTACCGCTTCCTGTTCTGCCTCGTTAAGCTCGCGCCATAAACGGGCGGCGGCTTCGTATTCCTTGACCGCTTCCTGATGTTTCGCTCCGCCTTGCTGGTGAAATTTTCTGCCCGCGCTCAAATGCTGTTCGGCTGCGAGCCGTTTGCGGTCATCGACTTTCGACAAACGCATTTCCGCCAACTTGACCGTATAACTTTCCGATTGGTCAGCCGCGCCGTAAGCCTTGATTTCAACTCGATACGCACCGTCCTTTTCCGCGATGCAGGACACGGCTTCGCGCCACAGTCTGCCGTCTTTGCCGTCCATCTCGACAATGAGCTTGCCGTCCGGCGCAAACAGCGATACGACGACATCAACTTTTTTCTGCTCGACTTCCGCGCGGGCGTAAAATCCGGCTTTGACATTGAATTGAAAACTGTGTGTTTCGCCGCCTTTGATTTGGCGTTCGAGCGGTTGGTTCAGCGGTAAATCCTGAACTTCGCCCGTTTTCGGAGTTTGTCCGAAGGTCGCTAAAACCATCAACGCAAAAATCGAGATTAAACCGAATGCTTGCGCGGTATAAAATTTTTTGGATAGTTTCGGGTGCGTCATCATTTTTTCTCCTAATTCTAGTCCTCAGAAGCCGAGAGTTGCTTCTCGCTTGGTAATTGTCCGCCTAATTCTTGATAGGTTTCTTTAATTTTGCTTTTGTAGCGTTTTTTGAAATAATCTTTTCCTTTGTCAAACAGTTCGGTCAGCACGACTCCAAGCATAACTGGCGCGAAAAAAAGCCAGTAGGAAAATGAATAATAAGTAAAAAAGCTGCACGCCAGCGAAAGCAGAAGAATAAACGGTAAACTGAACAGTAACATCTTTCGCCACGAAAAGATTTGAAAAAAGGCAAGGAGCAAAACGCCGTCAAAGATTTGCAGCAACGCCATACTGAGAAAACTCGGCGGTTTAACGCCGCCGCGCAGTTCGCTTTCAATGACATTGGCGGTTATTTCAACGCCGCTCATCGCGCCGATTGGCGTTTCGCTTTTGTCCTCGTTCAAATAAGTGCCGCCGAGCAAAACAATTTTGTTTTTTATCAAATTATTGTTTTGCCAATCAAGATTTTCCGAAAATTTGAGGACGTTCGAGGCAGAAATTCTGGTGCGCCCCGCGCCTTTTTTTCCTCTCGAATAGCCGATGATAAATTGATCGGCTGTTTCTTCCAAATCAGGAAAATTTAGACCAGCGCAGTTTCTGCTTTTGCCTTCTTTGAAAATCGCCCACGCAAACGAAGGCAGATCGCCCTCAGTCGTTTTAATCAAGCGCGTGTAAAGGCGCGGAACTTTTATTGAGTCGTCAATCAGAAATGGAACACCCGATTTTTTATTGTATTCGGGATTTTGTCCACCCAGCACGTCGAGCAAAACGGCTTTCTCGTTAATGTTTTCAGGAATTTCGGCGGTTTCACGCGCCCAGACGACATTTGACATAGCTTCGGAAACTTTGAAATTTTTGAATTGCGGAAAACTCGTGTCAATATCAATGCCGACGACACAGGGCTGACCTTTGGCTATCGCGGCAATCACGCGCTCAAGAGCATCGGGATTAAGCGGGCGCGTTTGACCGGCAAAAATTTGCTCGAAATCTTGTTGCGTAATGTCGACGATGACGACATCGCTTTCTTTGTCGGGCATATCGAGCCGCATCTGCGTATTGAGGGAAATTGTCTGCCATTCGTTGATGAGACCCGTGCGACTGGAAATAAACGTTACAAGCAGGGCGAGAAGCATTAAAGGCAGAGTCTTGAGAACGCGCCGCTGCCAGGAGATTTTCGGTTCTGCCTCCGCCTCTTTCGGCGAAACACGCTTTTTAGCTCCAGCATCTTCGGATTGCCTAAGCTTTATGTTTCGGCGTGATTTTTTCTGAGGCATTGGTGTTTTTACTTCACTACTTGGCGGGCTAAGTCATCGAGCTTCGCCTGAAAATAAAGTCTGACGGTTTCGGGTTTGACGTTACTGCCCCATTTTTCCGTAAGTTCTTTTGCTTGTTGGAATGAAGACTTGGTTTTTTCATAATTTGCTTTGTTAGTGACTAAAATCCAGGCAGAAGAAGTTGTTTCGTAATTATTGCCCATTCGCCGCATTAACTCGAATATATAAAGTTTGGGCTTAAAATCGGAAGCTGAAACAATTGCGAACTTGTCTAATTTTATTGGCTGCGACCATGTGTGAGAGTCATCTTTATTCTGTGAGACAAGTTGCCAACGCAGATATTGTTCTCCCTGATTACTCAAAAAGGGACTGAAATCAACCGTTTCACCGCTCAGTTTAAGAACACCGTCGGAGAGTTCACCACTTCGACTGCGATGGACAGAATATCTGTTTGGCGCACCCCAAATCATTTCCATCACAGTGTCAAAAGCTGCATTCCACATTGAACTCGGCGGTGCTTGTCGCGGAAGCGAAAAGGCGCGAGTACAATTATCAACCGCGCAATCTCGCTTGATAATAACTTCGCCGCGCAGATCTGCTATCACGATTCGATTGGAACGAGAAGAAGAGTTAAGACGGATCGAACCGGCGGCAGGCAGTTTTTCACCTTGCGACAAAGCATTCGAGCCGTTTAACACCCAATTGCCTTCGATGTCCAGAACGTAGCCGACATTCTGTTGCGCGAAAACTGAAGCTGCGCCCAAGCCGATTGCGAAGGATAAATACAGAAAGGTGAAAGTTAACTTTCTCATTTTGGTTGACCTCTCATTTATCAAAAAATGATTTATTTAAAGAACTAAAAAACTCAAACATTCTTGCAGTGATAAAGATTTTTCGTGTGAGTTTTACCTAAGGGAAACTTAACTCACACCGTTACAAATTGGGCAAAAGTATAACACTTTTGAAAAACAATTTCAGCAATCGAAGCCATTTACCCAAATACGCAGATTCAACTGTGCATCGTGCATCTTGTCCGGCACTCACTCTTTTACGTTTCGCATAAAGACCGCAAAGAAGTGGCGACCGATTTGAAGTCAATTTATCAAGCGCCGACGCTCGATGAGGCTGATTACCAGTTATCGAAGTTCGCCGACAAATGGAGAGAGGCTTACCCGATGGTTGCCCGAAGCTGGCAGCAGAATTGGGCGCGCATTATTCCGATGTTTTCCTTCGCGCCTGAAATCAGGAAGGCGATTTATACAACCAATACGATTGAATCGCTTAATATGACCTTGCGAAAGACAATCAAAAATCGAGCGATGTTCCCGTCGGACGAAGCGGTATTCAAGATTCTGTATTTAGCCTTGAGAAATATCAGCAACCGATGGACAATGCCGATAGCAAATTGGAGCGGAGCGATGAACCAATTCGCCATACTTTTCGAGAACAGACTGCCCAACAGCAGTTTCACCAACAGCTCGTTTACACAAATTATCTAACACGCTCTGCGGCGATACTTTACCAATCGTTTTTTTTAAGTTCCATCGTCAGTTCGCCGACCATCGTTTTCAGTTTCTGATTCTCTCGATCGAGTCGTTCTTCCTTTTTGCTCTGCGCCTTAGTTTCAAAGACCTTTGGAATGTTTTCTAAAAACTGTTCGCCCCACTTGTAATACTGCGTTTGATGAATCTGATACTCATTGCAAATCTCAGACACGGCGCGACCTTTCAAACCCCGAACGACGATTTTCGCCTTTTCTTCAGAAGTCCAAATTCTGCCTTTTCCCATAAAAAGTATCCTCCCAAATTGTTAGAATACTCGCTCTGAAATCAGTTTGTCTTAACGGGGTGCAGTATACTTTCATACAAAAATTAATTCGTAACAAAACTGACTATTTTTTAATAATATTCTTTGATGTATTCGTAAGCCTTATCGAATAATTCCGTATCTTTGTGTAATTGGTATCTCAACAAAGTTTTTCTCAAAGCCTTTTGAACTTCGCGTTCGCCCGCAATACTGCTTTGCCATCCGTCAAAATTAACAATTCTGACAATTTTATCAATATCATTAACTATTCTTTCGACAATCGCAGGTGTTTGATCGGTTTTCATTTCTAAAAATAATTCGGTTAAGGCAGTTTTGCCGGATGCGATTTGCTCAATCGGCTCATATTGCTTTTCGGCTTGTAAGGTTTCGGTTGCAATCTGGCAGAGTTCTTTAATGAATTGGATTGAAGTTATTAAACCTTGTTCGGCGCGGGCGCGAATCTCTTCAAGCCTTTCGCTTAGTTGTCGGAAAATCGAAATATCGCCGTGCTGCCTTAATCTGCTAACTAAAAGTTTAGTAACCTTCGCTGCTTCTTTAGAATCCCCTTTGGTTGCTAAATCGTCTATTACTTCAGCGTTCAAAATCACTTCTTCCATTTCGGTATTGATGCCTGAAACGTGAATGTGTTCGTGAATCAGCTTTGTCGTTTGAACGCCTAGAGCGTGCCATAATAAACGCCCGTTATCATCGGCAGCAGGCTTGACCGAAGTATAAACTTGCGAAAGCCATTTATAATCTTTCTGGTATTGGTTCAAAACGTCATCCGGCGAAAGTGCTTCCCAAAGTTTTGCCAAAACGCTGAAATCTTTGGCGAAAGCATCGCGCTTTTCGTTTGATTTAATTGCGTCCTGTGCATTCTGCAAACCTTCAAAGCCTTCCATATTGCGGTCAACATTCGGAAAATGTGAAAGGCATTTTGTCATTACGTCCGAAAGTTTATCGCGTAATTTCTGCAAATTTGTAATTACTGCTTTAACCGTTTCTTCATCAAACGCCAAAGATTTTGCGGTATCATCGAAAACGCCGAAATAATCTACAATTCGCCCGAATGACTTATTTGGAAAAAGACGATTTGTGCGGCAAATCGCTTGCAAAAGTGTGTGGTCTTTGAGGGATTTGTCCAGATACATCGTTTGCAAAACGGGAGCGTCAAATCCGGTCAAAAGTTTTGCGGTTACAATCAAAAACTTCAATGGTGAATCAGAATCATTAAAAGTTTCGACTGTCTTTTCTTGCCTGTCTTTGTCCATCGCCCATCGTTGCTTAAATTCAAAATCATCATTTGCCGAAGTGCTTATGACAACCTCGCTCTGTTCGATTGGCAGATATTTGTCCAATTCTTTTTTATATTGAACACAGGCTAAACGGTCGGGCGTAACAATCATCGCTTTGAAGCCTTCCGGTGCAACGTGATTTTGAAAATGCTGCACGATGTCTTTAACGATTGTCGAAACTCTTTCCGGCGATTTTAGGAAAATTGCCATATTCGCGGCTTTTTTGCTCAAACGGTTGCGGTCTTCGTCGCTTAAATCAACGGTCAATTCTTTGAAAGCAATGTCTAAATCTTGTTTGTCTATGTGATAATCCGGCAAACGCGGCTCGAAATGTAAAGGCAAAGTTGCGTTATCTCGCAAACTTTCTTGGAAAGTGTAGCGGCTCATATATCCGCCCGCGTCTTGTTCCGCGCCGAAAGCCCAAAATGTGTTTTTGTCGGCTTTGTTAATCGGCGTTCCGGTCAAACCGAATAGAAACGCATTTGGCAAAGCGGAACGCATCTTTCTGCCTAAATCGCCTTCCTGCGTCCGATGCGCTTCGTCAACCATCACGATAATGTTTTCACGCTTGCTCATATTTTCGTAAGCGTCTTTGAATTTGTGAATCATCGTGATAATGATTTTGCGCGTGTCGGTTTCTAAATAATCGTGAAGCTCTTTGATGTTGTCGGTTGTAACGATATTCGGAATTTCGGCTGTGTTAAAAGTTGCGGTTATCTGCGTATCCAAATCAGTCCGGTCAACGACAATCAAAACCGTCGGATTATTCAAATCAATTTGCTTTCGTAGTTTTTGCGCGGCGAAAAGCATTAGCAGAGATTTGCCCGAACCTTGAAAATGCCAGATTAAACCTTTTTTGATTGTGCCTTGTTTGACGCGGTTTATGATTGCATTCGCGCCTTCATATTGCTGATAACGGCAAACAACCTTTATTTTTTTTCGTTTGCTGTTCGTGGCATAAACCGTGAAATACTGCAAAATATTAAGCAAGACGGCAGGATTTAATAAATGCTTTAATTGCTTGCCGACATCGCCCAAACCGACAAATTGCTGAAGCTCGTCTTTGTCTTCCTGCAATCGCCAGGGCGACCAAAGTTCAAGCGGCATTCGGACACTTCCGATATAAAGTTCTTTACCTTCGGTTGCGAATGAAAAGACATTCGGCACGAAAAGCGAAGGAACGGAATTTTCATAAATTTGGTGAATATCGTGCGCGGCATCAAACCAACTAACCGCCGGACGAACGGGCGTTTTTGCTTCGCCGACGACAAGCGGAATGCCATTGACGAACATCACAATATCGGGAATTTTTGTTTCGCGGGCGTAAATCCGAAATTGATTTGTCAGAAGAAAATCGTTGTTTCCAACCGTTTCAAAATCAATCAGCTTAACGGCAACGTGCTTTCCGCCCGCGCCGAAAGGCATCGTTACTTCGCCGCGAAGCCATTTCGCAAACTCTTCGTTTGCCCTCACAAGTCCGACATTATTAACCGTAATTAAAATCGCGCGTAATTTGTGAATGACTTCATCGGCATATTCGGGATTTGCGGCAATGTCAGGATTTAAACGGCACAAAGCCGCTTTCAATTCCTTTTCGAGTAAAACATCTTCGATGTTCCGCGATAATAAATCGCTTTGGACATAACGCCACATTGCCGAATCCGCAACGCGAGCAACGCCGGTTTGCGCTTGGTTGAGATTCACGCCCGCAAGACGTTCAATAATAAAATGCTCGACGCTGTTTAATTCGGTGAAACTCATCTTTTAAACTATTGAATCATTAGTTATAGAAATGCTAAGGTGATTTAATTTTTCGCTAAAATCTAAGGCACTTTTACGTAATTCTTTTGAAAGTCGTTGAAATTTAACCAATGAATCTACTATTTGTTTTTGTTCTTCAATGGAAGGCAATCGAAGTTCATAGCTTGAAATTTCTTTCCATTTTGTTCTTGGTGATAATGAGCCTGCGGAAGTGTAACAAGCAAAGTTAATAAATTCATTACTTCTTACAATGAATGGAAGATAACCTTCCAACAAAACTTCCTTTTTATCTTTTTTGACTTCAAATACTAATATGTCGCCAGAACAAATTCCGTCAAAATCAGCAACAGCCACTTTCTTTAAATAAGAACGTCTTTTGCTAAATAGGACATTGCCTTTAAAGAACCTTTTTGTGAAACTTGTTCCGTCTTTAACGAAACCCCAAGAATTTATTTCAAATGAATCAGCACTAATATGCTCTAATCCAACGTATCTTTCTAATCCTTTTTCCAATGGTTTTGATTCAGAATTACTAACATTGTTCACCAAATCTTTAAACTTATAGGATTTCCAACTGCCTTTGTTTTGAACAATTTTCCTAAAGTAATTAAGTTGGGAGTCGTCAGTTAAGTGTTCAAGAAAGTCTTTGATATTATCAATCATTTCAAAAGACCCAGAACTGAAATTAGCTACTTCATTTTCAACATCAAATTTTTCATTATTGCTTCTCTTTACATAACGAGTGATTGTTAAATTGGCATCTTGCTCATTAACAACAAAATTGTTTGTAACAATTGATGAAAACCCTTCAATTTCTTGAAAGTCTTTGTATGCGTTAAAGATTTTCTTGATATGGTTTTCGGTTAAAAAACTTTGGGCATTTACTCTTGAAACCTCATTAACCGCATCAATAAATTGAATCTTGCCTTTTCGCTTTTGTTCTTTTTTCTTACGACAAATAAGCAAACAACTTTCCATCGTTGAGTTATAAAAAAGATTTGCACCAAGCCCAATTACAGCTTCAACTAAATCGTCTTCTATCATTTTCTTACGCATTTCATACTCAACCCCACGATATAAAACGCCGTGCGGAAAAAGAACGATACAACGCCCCGTTTCGGGCTTTAATGATTTAATAATATGCTGCTGAAAAGCATAATCGGCATTTCCGGCTGGCGGCGTTCCATAAATGTTGCGTCCGAACGGGTCGCTTGAAAATTTCGCCTGATTCCATCGGCTTAAACTGTAAGGCGGATTTGCCATAATCACATCAAACTTTTTCAATTCGTCATCTTCCAAAATCTTCGGACTGTCGAGCGTATCGCCCTGCACAATCAAAAATTCGTCAACATTGTGCATAAACATATTAATTCGGGCGATTGCCGAAGTAATAAGGTTTAATTCCTGCCCGTAAAGTTTGACGTTTCGATATTCTTTGCCTTGTTCTTTCAGATAAAGAACACTGTTGAGAAGAATGCCGCCAGAGCCGCACGTCGGGTCATAAACGCTTTCCTGCGGCTGCGGGTCGGTGATAAGCGTCATCAATTTAACAACCGTCCGATTCGTGTAAAATTCGGCGGCTGTGTGTCCGCTGTCATCGGCAAACTTCTTAATCAGATATTCGTAACCTTCGCCCATCAAATCGTGCGGCACGTTTTCAATCGTTAAACTCAATTTTGAAAAATGCTCAATCAAATCAAGCATTTTTTCGTCTGACATTCGCCGTTTGTTTGTCCATTGTGCATCGCCGAAAACATCGTGCAGAAGTTCAAAATTAGCATTCTCAATACAGCGCAAAGCATCGTGAAGATGCTGCCCGACATCAACCGAAAGTTTTCGTATATCTTCCCAATGACAACCATCAGGAATCTGAAAACGATGATTTTCCCTAAACTTTGCATAATCCAAATCGCCGCTGGATTCGTCTAAGGCTTCTTGAAGCTCTTCGTTCCAAACGTCCGAAATGCGTTTGAAAAACAAAAGCGGGAAAATATATTGCTTAAAATCAGCCGCATCAATCATTCCGCGCAGAATGTTCGCCGCGTCCATCAGATACTTTTCTAGTTCTTTTTGAGTCATAAGAAAATGCGAAGTTAAAGAATTGTAGAGGGATTTTATTTAATTTGTTTGCAACTTACAAGTCAAAATATTTTGGATAAGTTTGTCTTGGGTATGTTATGTTTCGTTTGAGATTTAAGGAAGAAAAAGTGAAATGACAAACAAAAAATACACAAAGCAAGAAAAAGAAGAATTAGACACTTTTTTGTTGGACGAATTTTATCAAAATATTTATAACGAACTAACAAATAAAAAAAGTGAATACTTCAAATTGATTGACCCTTTGATTTTTATACGATTATTTAATAAGCAAACTATTTTGATTGATGAAACCAAAAACAGACCATTATTCAATGCTCGAAATTTGCAAAAAGTGTATTTGGATGAAAAACAATTCCATTACCTTTATAAATGTCTCCTTGTTTATTTTGAACACGAAGAGGGGTCAGATAGGCAACTGGATGTTTTTTGCCTTGAAATTTGGAAACTTCAACAAAATCTGGAAATGGACTTTATGCTTGAAGAGTATGTAATGCATGAAGATGGTAGCCGACCATTGAGATTTGATGAAATACTGGAATATACCAAAACCTTATCTACGGATGAAGAGAAAATAAAATATTTGATTATAGAAAAAACTAAATATGAACAAAGTTCGGAGTGGATTAAAAAGCGAAGTGGATTAGCGGTAGGTGAACAATGCGAATTAGAAATAAACAAGTTGAAAAGAATTGCTGAGTTAGAAGCCAACAAAGATGTATCAATAGTCAATACAGACAAATCAAACGCGCAACTTAAAAAGCATCATGACTTAACCCTTGACCGAGCTGTTTTGGCAATTAGTTATCTTTTAGATGAATTAAGTGTTAAATGTAAGCTTTCTAAGAAGAAAGAATTTATGGACTTCATTACGCCCTACAGCCCAAATACAATCAAAACCAAACTAGAAAATCTTCACGATAAGCAAGAAAGAAACTTTATCGAATACGAAAAGGATTTAGAGGTTATTAGTAAATACTTTGAAAATCTTGGATTAGCTAAAATTGTTGAGAAAATAAAAAAGGATTTAGAAATTAACTAAAGGTTGCAACCTTCCAGCAACCTTGCGTGTTATTTTCTTGAAGTAAATTGTCGTTGTCGATTGAGTTTATCTCATTCGGCAACGATTTTTTAATTTAAGGAGTGTTTACCAAATGACACAAAAATTATTAACGGTTAAAGAGGTCGGCAAAATTTTAGATTTGAAACCGGCGCGAATTTACGAATTAACAAGGGAAAAGAAAATTCCTTTCGTGCAAATTGGTGAAAGGCAATACAGATATAGCGAAACGGCTTTGATGAATTGGATTGGAAATGGCGGAAATCAAGGAAGCGAGGTAAACCAAAATGAAAAATAAAAAAGCCCCCGTTTCTGGCGAAACGAAAGGCTTAAATAAAACTTCTGATAAAAGTAATTTTAATCCTAATCAAAATTTACGTCAAGAAAAACAGCAAAGTCCAGAAACTAATAAACAACAACTGAAGCAGCGGAAATCTTTAAGCAAAATTACATGCTATGAATGTAAGAAATACACCGAACTAGCTGGCTATCGCTTTAGACTTGTTCCTTTATGCGCTTGTTGTAGAAACAATAGAGAGACTGAAGTCGCACGCAACCGTTTTAATAGGAGGAAAAGCGATGGCACAAAAGTTTAATCTTTCTTTTTTTAACAACAAGCGAGATAACCAACCAAAATTTGTTGCGCGAACTTGGCGTGAATTTATGGATATGCTCTCTAAACCAGTAATTCGCGGTATGAAAGACGGCGAGTTATTCTCTCCAGCAACATTTGAACCAGCTTTGCGTCGTAAGGAAAACGTGCGTGAACTTTCTTTACTGGTTTTGGACATTGACCACAGTGCCGAACTTGAAACGCTTAAAAGAAAACTTACAGCTTTAGATTCGGCATTTGCAATTTATTCTACCCATTCGCATTTACGCCGAACTGAAAGTAATCCAAACGCCGAACCACGCTTTAGGGCTTGTTTGCCACTGGCAGTTTCAATTACTGCAAAAGACTTTCCGGCATTATGGCAATACATCAAACAAACAACCGGATTGCCGCTTGATGAAAGCGCAAAAGACTCTTCAAGAATGTTTTATACTCCGGCGATTATCGCTAAAGAAGCACCTTACGTTTTTCACCACGAAGAAGGTTCTTCTTTGGATTGGCGAAATTTGCCGCTCAATAATTTTGCTTCAAATGGCAATCAAACAAATCAAATTTGCGCGAGTAACCCGTCAATCAACGACAAGCAAAAATCGCAAGAACTATTTGAATTTGAGTTTCACGAAGATAGGCAGTTGGAACTTTGCAGACGTATCGAAGCGCAAGGCAAAGCAACAGGGCGTGGCGGTTATGAAATGAAATGCCCTGCTCATAACGGCAACGGTAGTTCATCACTGTTTTATCACCCGGAAAAACAAACTGTCGCTTGTATTAAAAAACCGAATCCGTGCAGTTATTTTGATATTTTAGCGGCTTTCGACTTGCCTAACGAACATCTTCCAAGCCGAGAACACGGTGAAAAAACTAAAGCCGAGTTTGAAGAAAGCGAAACCAAGCTTAGACCTTCTCCCGTGCCAAGTGAAAAATGCTTTTATGGTCTAGCGGGTGATTTTGTTCGTCTTGTTGAACCATTTACAGAAGCTAATCCAATGGCTTTATTAGCGCAATTCCTTGTTTATTTTGGAAACATTGTCGGACGCTCTGCAAATTACAAAGTCGAAGGTGATAAACACTTCACAAATTTATTTTGTATCTTGGTTGGCAAAACGGCGCAAGGACGCAAAGGAACATCTTTTGGGCGCGTCAAGCAGGTTTTCAAAGATATAGACGCGCATCACGAAAAAGAATGTCTGGCAAGCGGACTTGCCAGCGGTGAAGGCTTGCTTTATCAAATCCGTGATGCTGTTCAAAGTGAAAAGAAAGACAAAAAAACCGGAATAAAAGAAACAATTGTTACAGATAACGGCGTTTCCGATAAGCGTTTACTTATTGTTGAAGGCGAATTTGCACAAGTTTTGCGCGTGCAAGGCAGAGAAGGCAACACGCTTTCATCTTTCATCAGAAATCTTTGGGACACAGGAACGGCGCGAAACCTAACGAAAAATTCACCGCTGAGAACAACTGACGCTCACGTTTCCATAGTCGGACATATCACACAAACTGAACTTCTAACAACTTTAAGTGAAATCGAATCGGCAAACGGCTATGCCAACCGTTTTCTATACATTGCAGTTGAAAGAGCAAGGTTTTTACCTTTCGGCTCGGAAATACCGGTGCGGGAACTCGGACGGCTTCAAGACAGAATTTTAGCCGCAATCGAATTTTCCCGCCAAAAAGGACAACTCAATTTTTCAATTGAAGCAAGCAAAATTTGGGTATCAAGCTATCAGCGTCTTGAAACTTCGCGTTTCGGCTTTCTTGCAAAAGTTACGCAAAGAGCTAGTCCTTACGTTTTGCGTCTGTCTCTAATTTTTGCCTTGCTTGACCAAAGTCCTTTGATAGAAAAACAGCACTTAGAAGCCGCTTTGAGCGTTTGGCAATACTCGGAAGATTCGGCGCGTTATATCTTCGGCGAAAGATTGGACGACCAAACCGCAGACAAAATTTTGAAGGCTTTGCGTGAAAACGAAGATGACGGATTAGCGCGAACTGAAATAAGAGATTTGTTTGACCGCAACGCCAAGAAAAACGAAATTGACACGGCTTTGCAGTATTTAATCGAAGCCAGATTAGCCCGGTTTGAAAAAAAGCCGACAAAAGGCAAATCGAAGGAAATTTGGTTTGCAAATGATAACGACATTAACGACAAAAACGACCAAAGTTTTGAAACGGATAAATCTTTAGTCGTTAATGTCGTTAATGTCGTCAGTGAAACAGAAAACGAGCAATCAGTTAAAGAACAGTGTCCGACTTGTGAAAAGGAATTAGAAAAAGCTTCCAGCGGGCAGGTGTTTTGCCCTCTGTGCTTGTCGTCTTACTAAAACAGTTTTATGAACAAAAAAGCAAAAGGAAACCGTAATGAATACAAAACGATTCGTCTTCTCGAATCACTCGGTTATGAGTGTATGCGCTCGGCAGCATCGCTTGGCGCGTTCGATGTTATTGGCATATCGAAATCCGATGTTGTGCTTGTCCAAGTGAAATCAAATCGCTTGCCGTCAGCAGTTGAAACAGAACACATAAAACTATTTGTTTGTCCGCCAAATTGTCGCAAGGTGATTCACATTTGGCAGGATAGAAAACGATTGCCAATTGTAAAAGAGATATGAAAAGGGCAGGCAAAATATTTCAAGTATTTTTTACTTCCTTTTGATGGGTAAAAGCAGTTAAAACGTCGCATTTGCTTCGATTTTGCCAAGGGCAAAATCGAAGCTGTGATGATGGTTTTTTATAAAGAGTTGTAGGAGGTGCTAATTACAAAAAACCCTATTTAATCTGACATCTATTGTGTTCGATTGTGTATATTTTAGTTGCTTTTGTTGAAATAAAAGTAATTATTATTTCTCCGATTTTTCTTTTGGCGGTCTTCCCGGCTTACCAAAAATTTCGATATTGGTAAGTGAACTTTCTTTTATGAGAAAATCGCGTCCTATTTTATTAGCGACTAACTTCTTTTCTTCGATTAACTGATAAACACGCGAACGAGAAATGTTTAATTTTTCAGCAACTTCCTTTGTTGTTATAAATTTCATATTTGATTTGTAACTCTTCAGTAAATCTGTGTCAAATTATAGTTTTATGTTTCAATTAATTATGTAATGTGTTATAGTTTTATTTACTATTAACTTATTCTAAAGCAAGACTTAAAGATAAGCGTAAAGTGTTTATTTTGAAAAGCAAAACACACTTTTACATTGTAATTAAAATGGCTTAGAAAAGCGTCAACTTTTCTAAGCCTTATATATCCAAAGGAACTAATCACAGAAACCAAAGGACACGTTAATTTTAACAAAAAAGCCTGTCCAAAACAAAAATTATGGCAGGACAAATTATAAAACGCGGTGAGAATACTTGGTATGTCCGAATCTTTCTTGGGCGCGATTCAAATGGCAAGCGAAAGTATTTTAATAAAACAATTCACGGCACAAAGAAGGACGCGCAAAAGTTTTTGACGGCAAAAACGCGTGAAAATGATTTAGGCATTTTTGTTGAACCGGCGACAATGCCATTGAATGAATACTTGGACAAATGGCTTGCCGAAAGTGCAAAGCCGCGCCTTAGAGAAGCTACTTTAGACAGCTATCAAAGCTTATTGCAAAAGCACATTAGAGGAAAACTTGGCAATCATAAACTTTCAGACATCAAACCGTTTCACGTTCAAAAAATCTACAATCAAATGACGGAAGTCGAGCTTTCGCCCCGAACCGTTCGTTATGTCCACACGGTCTTAAAAGCTGCTTTCTCGCAAGCAATTAGATGGCAGATGCTTATCGTTAATCCGTGCAATGCGGCAAATTTACCGCGCAGTAAAAAAACGGAAATGAAAGCCTTTTCGCCCGAACAAGCCAAAAGATTTTTAGATGCGGCAAAAAACGACAAGCACGGTTTAATTTTCGCTTTTGCTTTAGCAAGCGGCATGCGACCCGAAGAGTATTTGGCTTTGAAATGGAGTGATTTTGATTTTGAGAAACACACGGCAACCGTGCAAAGAGTTTTGATTTGGCGCAAAGGCGGCGGCTGGTATTTTTCAGAGCCGAAAACAGCAAAATCACGTCGAACTTTGCCTTTACCGGAAAGTCTTTTTGTTAAATTGAAAACTCACAAAAGAGTGCAATCCGAAGCAATGCTGAAATTAGGTCAATCTTACGAAAGAAACAATTTTGTTTTTGCGACCGATGAAGGCAAACCTCTTCATTACAAAAATTTGACTAACAGACATTTTCACAAAATTTTAGAAAAGGCAGAGTTAAAAGACTTTCGGCTTTACGATTTACGGCATAGCACAGCAACCTTGCTTTTGTCAGAAGGCATAAATCCTAAAATCGTTTCTGAACGTCTCGGACACGCAAGTATTGTCTTAACACTTGATACTTACTCCCACGTCTTACCGGATATGCAAAAGGAAGCATCAAGCAAACTTGGGCAATTGCTTTTCGGATAAATAAGGTAACGTTTTCAGAATTGGCACTCATTAGGCACTCAAAGCAAAAAGACAAGCATTATAGCTTGTCTTTTTTATTCTCTAACTTATTGGATTTATTAAGGTAATTTGAATGCACCCGGCATGATTCGAACATGCGACCCCATGATTCGTAGTCATGTACTCTATCCAGCTGAGCTACGGGTGCGCGAAAAGCAAGTTTTAAGACTACAAATGTTGCCGGTTTGTGTCAAGCGGCTTGAAATAAAATTTTAGCTTGACGGAAAACCCGAAAAAATCATTTGGTGAAATAGCCCGGACGTGTTCGGGAAACGAGTTCATCGTTGTCAACTTCGATTTTAATGGCGCGCCATTTACCGTCGCGCTTTGTGTCGGCGGGCGAGTATTCTATTGTATAAAGCGCGCGCAAATCCGCCGCGACTGATGCATAAAGTCTGCCCATATCTTGAAGATGATTGATGGCGTTGAAAGTTCCGCCCGTGCGACTCGCAAGCATTTGCAGGCGTGAGCGCGAGGCGCTATACATTGCCAGTTGAAGCGGTGTCGGCTCGGCTAATTTGAACGGGTCGCCCGTTGGCAAGGCGAGCGGATAAATCGTTACGCCCTGCGCGTCGGATTTCGTCAAAGTTCGGTTAAGCGCGCTGCTCATCTCCGGTTTCAGCGAGTTTGCGACATCGCTTTCTTTGACTTTTTCCAAAAAAATGCGGTCTTCGTCGCGCGCGCTCGAGTCAACGCCGTCGGTCAAAACGATAATTGCTTTGCGCCGCTTGCCTTCTTTGGAAAGTTTGTCGAGCGCGAAATCGAGCGCTTTATAAAGCTGCGTTTTGCCGCGCCCGTTTGCAGAGATTATCGAGTTGCCAATTATTTTCCGGCTGGTTGTAAAATCGTTCCGCAGATTTACCTTATCGTTAAATTCGAGAACGGCAACGCGGTCTTCCGGCGCAAGCGCGTCGATGAAACGAAACGCTGATTGGCGTATCACTTCGCGGAAACCAAGAGTCGAACCGCTCATATCGAGCATCATCACGACGCTGAACGGCGCGACCGTCGGCTCAAACCGCGAGATGTTTTGTTTAACGCCGTCCTCAAAAAGGGAAAAATCCTCTTTGCTCAAATTCGTAATCGGTCTTCCCTGCCGGTCGACGACGCCGACGTTCAGCCGCACGATTGAGCTGTCGATTTTGATAACGTCGTCGCCTTGCGTCTGCTGTGCATAAACCGCCGCGCAGTTTGAAATTATAAATAACAGCAAAATAAAAATCTTAAAATTTCGCATAATCAATTCGGGTTAAATAAGACGCTGCGCGCTCGAACGCGGTTGCACGCAGCACGGAGCGCCCGCGAAAATTTATCTTAACATTAGCCGATTTATGATTTATAATGACGACAAACGAATTTAAAAAACTCTTTAAAACTTGACGCGCGGCGTTTTGTCTTTTTCTATTGTTCGTTTGTCTCCATAAAAATAAATGTCTTATACACCGAAATTCTGCTGTGAGTGCGGCGAAAAAATTGAGAGAACCAACTGGCGTTTGTGGACAAATCGGCGCTTTTGCCAGTTTTGTGAAACGAATCTCGGCGGGCGCGATTTGGCTTACAAAGTCTGTTTCGGCATTTTGATTGTAATTTCAATCGTCGGCGTCGGTAATTTCTGGCGCAAACCGGAAAAAGATTTAATCGTCGCGCAAAATCAGACGATAAGTAATTCAACAAACAACGGCAGAAATTTTGCCGCTCAAACAAATACGGCGCAGAATGCCAACCAAACAATCGCGCCGCCGTTAAATCAAACAAAAGAAATCGCCGCGCCGGAAACAAAATCGCCGATTGCCGTTTCCAAATTGAGCCAAAGAATTACAACAACCGAAAATCAAACGGCTGCGCCGTCGACACAAGAAGAAATCGTTTATTTCTGCGGCGCGCGGACGAAAAAGGGAACGCCTTGCGCGCGGCGAATGCGCGCCGGCGGCAGATGCTGGCAGCACGAAGGACAACCAGCGATGCTGCCGCCGGAAAAATTGGTTGCGAGCAGATAGGAAATTCAATTCGTTTATTTTTATACTTTTTTGTAAAATAACTTTCGTCCGTCGCCGACGTTTTCATCAAATGGCGGTTTGACAATTAACACCGAAAATTTTCCCGCTTCGATAAAAATCCGAATAACGAATGAAACCTTTGTCGCCAAACACATTGCTGCAAAACCGCTATTTAATCGTGCATTTAATCGGCAGAGGCGGAATGGGCGAAGTCTACTTGGCAATCGACCAGCGGCTTGGCAGCGCCGTCGCGCTCAAGCGCACTTCTTTTTCCGACGACGCGCTTTTAGAAAGCGCCTTCGAGCGCGAAGCAAAAACTCTCGCGCGCCTGCGCCACAGCGCCCTGCCGAAGGTGAGCGACCATTTCTCTGAAGACGACAATCAATATCTGATAATGGAATTTATCGCGGGCGACGATTTGTCCAAACGGCTTGAAAATCTGCAAAAACCGTTTCCGCTCTCTTGGGTGATGTTTTGGGCTGACAGTCTGCTCGACGCTCTCAATTATCTGCACGCGAACGAGCCGCCGATTATCCACCGCGACATCAAGCCGCAAAACTTAAAGCTGACCGAAGAAAATTCAATCGTGCTGCTCGATTTCGGTTTGTCGAAAAACACGCTCGATGCGGTTTCGCAAACTCTAGCGACAACCACCGGCAGCAGCGTCGTCGGCTACACGCCCCATTACGCGCCGCTTGAACAGATTCGCGGCACGGGAACAAACGCGCGCTCCGATATTTACTCGCTGTCCGCGACGCTCTACCAACTTTTAACAAACGTCGTTCCGCCCGACTCTCTGACGCGCGCCGAAGCGATTTTGGGCGAGGCGCCCGACCCTTTGCAGCCGATAAATCAATCGAACCCCGAAGTTTCACCCGCGATTTCCGAAATTATTTTAGAGGGAATGGAAATCAGCCGCGACAAAAGATTTTCAAGCGCGCGTGAAATGCAAGCCGCGCTGCGCGACGCAAACGCGCAAAATCGAAACGTCGCTTCTTCGTCAACGCAAATTTCCGGCGACGCTACGGTCGGTTTTCCGTCGCAGCCGCTGACTTCTGTAAATAAAATTTATCAATCGCAAGCAGGACCGAGCGGCAAACTTTCGACGCCTGCAACGCGCATCGATTCGGCGAGCGCCGATAAAAATCGCACAACTTTGGATTTGGCGCAAACGGGGAAAGATTTTTCGACGACAGAGGCGGCAGCAAAAACCGATATTTTCGCAACCTACACAGCGACCGAGCATCATCGCGCGCCGGATAATTTTTCCTCAACCGAAACGCACGCGCCGGGCAAACTTTCGTCGGATGAAAATCAACCGTCAAACGACGAGAACGCGCAAATTGCAGGACAAAAATCTTCGCTCGATAATAAATTTATTCGAGCCGTGCCGAAAAATAAATCAAGCAGAAAACCTTTGTTCGTCGCGGCGGGCGTCGGCTCGTTTTTCCTGCTGATTGCGACCATTGCGGCGGCGATGATTTTGCTCAAATCTCCGGCGACGAACGATAAATCGGCAGCCGCCGCGATGCCGGAAGCAACCGCCGAAAACACGCCGAACAGCAGCGCCGCCGCGCCGCCGCCGCCGATTGAAGCGGCGACGAAAGCATACGTCGAAGCAAATTCGGCGTCAAACAATTCAACGATTTCAAACGCGAATTCAAACCGCGAAACGGCGGAGAAATCAATTGATAAATCCATTGCCGGCGACGATAAACTAAAAGCCGTGCAACCGACGCCCGTCAAAATAAATCCAAAACCGACGCCGCAAATCGCTGCGGCAAGCGCGCCGAAACAATCAATCAAAGACGGCGCGTCCAAACCGAAATTGACGCCGACGCCTCTGCCGCGAATTCTGCCGTAAGCGACAAGGATTTTTTTGAGAATGAACAGAAAGATTATTTTAAGTTTCGCCTTTTGCTGCTTGTTTTCGTGGGCGTTTTCAGCTTCGGCGCTTGAGGCGTTCGCGCAGAAAAAAAACCAAACGAAACAAGCCGCGCGATTGATTGCCGAAGGCGAAACAGCCGCGCGCCAGCGTGATTTTCGCGCCGCCGTCGGCAAATACGCGGCGGCGATTGCGCTCGCGCCCGACTCGTCGGCAAAAGCGCATTTCGGCAAAGGCGACGCGCACGCGCAGCTAAACGAAACGGACGAAGCCATCGTCGAACTCGGCGCGGCGCTCGCTCAAGGCTACGCTCCGCTCGATGTTTATAAAATTCGCTGGCAGCTTTACTTTCAAAAGAAAAATTACGACGCTGCTTTAGACGACGCCGAAAAAGCGGCAAGCGCCGACCCGCAAAACGCCGGTTTTAACCGTGCTGTTGGACAAATTCAACTTGCTAAAGGCGCTTTTCAAACAGCTTTGGACGCATTTGAAAAATCCGCGCAGGCAAATCCGAACGACGCAGACCTTTATTATTTTATCGCCGCCGCAAACGCCGGTTTGGGAAACACGGAAAAACAATTGTCCGCCGCAAACGAAGCTGTCGCGCGCAACACGAAATTTTTGGGCGAGTCTTATCTTTTAATCGGCGACGCTTTGCGGAAAAATAAAAAGAACGCCGAAGCCGCCGATTTTTACAGAAAAGCGACGAACGCAAATCCGAAAATTTATGCCGCTTACCACAATCTCGGTGATGTCTATCGAACGCAGAACAAATTCCGCCAAGCGGTCGAAGCGGTTAAAAAAGGCTTGCTGATTTTTCCCGACGATGAAAATTTGTCGGTAGATTTAGGGCGGTATTTGATTTTGTCGAATCGTTACGCTGAAGCGATTGTCGCCGCACAGCAATCGGTAAAACTTTTTCCGAACAGCTATTCCGGCTACGCAAATTTGTGCCGCGCGCTTTACGAAGCCAAGCAGTTGCTGCCTGCGCTCGAAGCCTGCGGCGGCGCGCTGAAAATAAACGCCAGCGACGGCGAAGCCAATGTTTTCGCCGGTTTCACGAATTTATCGCTCAACCGGAACGATGCGGCAAACGCTTTTTTCAAACGCGCCGCCAACGCCCTTCTCGAATACACGCGCGCCAATCCCGATTATTCGGACGGTTTTTATTTACTGGGAAACGCTTTTTATTACGCCGGACAGCCGCAAAAAGCCGTCGAAGCATATTTGAGAACGCTGGAATTAAATCCGAATTTCGCCAAAGCCCGCTTTAATCTCGGCTTGGCATATTTCGTCAAAGGCGATTTGCCGTCGGCGCGCGCGCAATACGCAATTTTGCTGAAAACAAATAAGGATTTAGCCGACAAGTTGAAAGCAACGATAAATAAGTGATAGGTGATAAATTAAGATTTCTGTTTTTACTTATTACTTATTTCCTATCCGACAAACGAATTTCCCATCAGGAAATAAGCGAGATTTGGTTGCTCGTGCGAGCGGTCGTAACCGACAAGCTCGACGTATGCGCGCCCTAAAACGTCTTCGCCCTTTATTTTTCCTTTCACGTCGCACGCGCCTTCCCAGTAAATAATCATCGTCGTGCCGCGCGTGTCTAATTCTTGGTCGGCGAGAACGGGCGTAATTTCTAATTCCAAATTGTATTTCGCCGCCTTTATCGTCCAGCCGCTCGGATAAGTCGCCTGCGTTTTCGGGCTTTTCCAAAATCCGGTCGGCTCGATTGTAAAATCTTCGCGTCCGAGCGGCGTAAATTCGCCGTCCGCTTCGACGTAATTTCCGTTCGAAAACGGCGAAGCGTTTCCCTCGCCGTCGCGGATTTGATAGCACATCAATTCCGTATTATTCGCAAGCTGAATCGAAAACCAATCCCAGCCTTTTTGATTGCTCGTCGGCGTCCAAGTGCCGAATTCCCTGTCCATCCACGCCGCGCCGTGAAAATGCTCGGTTTCATTGTTCAACACAAGGTCGCCTTCCATTTCCATCCGCGTGTAAGAAAAATAACGCGACGCCTGACCTTCGTCTTTAAACGAAACGCCGTCTTTGGCGATGCCGTTGAGAACCGGCTTTTTTGTCGGCTTGAGCGTCGCTTCAAAAACCTCGCCGCCGATTGTCGCGCGCAGAACGTGCGCGCCCTGCGATTCGCGCAAAGACCAGTCGCCCAAGCGCAGGTGAAAATGATTTTCGCTCGCCGACGCCGGCGGGTCGAACCAGCCGTTCGCGCTTTTGCGGTGCGCGTATCGAAATTTGTCGTTCGTAATGTCGGTTAAAGCGAAATGCGCAAAATAAATCGGGTTACCGAAAAGCCGCAGCGGAACAAGCGAAAATTTATCCAAATCCGTTCGCCGTTTAAAAAATACGAGTTCAAAGCCGAAACGCCTGCCCGAAACCGTCTCGCCGTGTCCGGTGTAATACCACCATTCGGTCTGCACGTTTTTGTGCGCCGCCAAATCGCGCGGCAGCGAAACGGGTTCAAACTCCGTGCCGTCGCGCAAAGTTTCCGCCTTGCCGACAAAAGTGTCGGTTAATGTCTCAAAAAAATCGCCCGCCGTCTTCTCGAAACTTTTTAAGTAATCGGCAACATCATCGGTAAAAGATTTTTGCTCGCTCATTTCCCTTGTAATTCCCTGTTTATAAAATTCCTTTCTTTAATGATAAACGCTCGTCGCGGCTTCGGCAATCACAATAATTTTTATGCTTGCGTTTGCGAAATATTCGGTTGTTGATTATTGAAAATCCTTTTGTCTTCTTCGGCAAGCTCGCCGATTTTCGACATCAAAAAATCGGCGATTTCCTTGTGCGTTCGCAAGGCGTCGCGCTTTTCGTAAAATGGCGACAAATCGACGGGCGCGCCGAAATGGATGCGCACTTTTTCGCCGCCGCGCCAGTTTCCCAAAATCTGTTTCGGCAAATCGTTTCCTAAACCGGCGATAAAAATTGGGATAACCTGCGGGCGTGCCGCCATTATGACTTTGCCGACGCCGGGTTGAGCGGGCAGAAATTCGTATGGGTTTTCGCCGACATTTCTTTTGCCTTCCGGGTGAAAACCGATGACATTTGGAGCGGCTTCCGAGCAAATTTGAACAAGACGGCGGACGGAAAATTTATCGAACTCGCGTTTTTTCATTTCGCCTTCTTCGCGGAAAAACGGCGGGAACATCGAAAACCAGCCCATCACGAAATTGACGAACCAACCGACGGGCGAATCGTAAAAAAACTTGGCGCGGACGGGGAAAAAAAGCCGCATCGGGCGCGTTGTTTGGCGAAAAAGAACGCTCGAAACCGTATACATATCGAAAAACGAGCGGTGGTTGGCGACTAATAATAACGGGCGTCTCGCGTCGGTTTTTTCGAAATTCTCAATCCCGAAAACGTTCATTAAATTGTATGTCGCCAGACGAATCCAGAGCGAGCCGACGTGTCTTTGACAAAATGTCCAGAAAGTTTTCCACGCGCCGCGATTCATACGGTCTGTCAGACGAAAACCGATTTTTTCCGTCGCCGAAAGCAAATCTAACTGCTCGCGCGTCGGTTCGAGCGCGCCGCCATATTCGACAGTCGTCTGCAAATCCGTCTCGCTTTTGAATATATTTTCCGACATTGAAAAAATTACGATGCAGCGCCGATTTACAGATTTAATCTTTGTAAATTCGGCTGACGAAGTTTCCGCTTAAGAATTTCTGCGGCTCGATTTGGCTTTGCAGTATGACGCCTTTGTAATCATTCGTGAGCAGCATCGCCGCCGCTTCGCACAAAGGCGCGGCGGTCGTCGTCTGAATAGCGCGCAGCCGTTTGCCGTCGATTTCCAAAGGCTCGACGAAAAATGCTTTTTCAATCATCCGGCGCGTGCCGCGCGCGTCAAAGCCGTCAACCGAAGCGTGAACAAGCACGAAATCGTCTTCGACGGCGGGAACTTCGCCTAAGAATTCGGCGAGAAGTTTGTCGGGCAACTCGTCATGTTCGGCTTTATTAAACATATTTTCTTCGACCGCAAGTTTTTCAATCACGCTTTCGACCCAAGCGTAATGCCCGACGTGGCGGACGGTTTTGTAATCGAGACTTTTTGCTTTATGTCGAAAAAAATCGGGCAAATCCGCCGCGCCGCCCGACGTTAAATCGGCTTCAAAAGCTCTGCCGCCGATGACGATTGTTTCCCGGTCGCTCAAAGCCGGAACTTGCCGTATCTCAAAATCGCGCAGCACGCGCGCCGGTTTGACGTATTCGGTAGCAACGCCGATTGGCGACCACGTAAAGCCGTAAAAATGCGGTCGATGCGCGTGAGCGGTGAGCGCGCCGACTTTCATTTCGATTTTTTCGACCCGTTCGTTTTCAAAAGAGGCGACGAATTTTTCGTAAAGCGACATCGCCAGAACGTTGACGAGTCCGGGCGCGAGTCCTGTTTGCAAAATGAAACCTGTTTCCGCTTCTTTGCAAAGCGCGATAATTTCGTCGGTTTCCTCGACGTATTCGGTCAAATTCGCGTAATGCAGTTTGAAATCTTTGGCAAAGCGCGCCATTCGCGGCGCTTGCGCGCCCGGCGAGCAGTCGAGCAGAATGTCACACGCTTCAAACGCGCCTTTCATCGCTTCGCTCGGCGCGTCAATGTTTGCCGCCATCAAAATCGTTTCGACGTTTGAGGTTTTTTTTGAATTTGCGGCGACAAAATCTTTTGCTTTGCGTAAATTCGCTTCGCTCACATCGCCCAGAAAAATCTCCGTCTCAAGCTCTGACCACTCGCGCAGCAAAATCGCCGCCGCTTCGCCGATGCCGCCCGCGCCGGCGATAAAAATCTTTTTCATCATTTTTTAAATTTATTTTTCGGTCTCGGATGCTTTATCCGCTCGAGTTTTTTCGGCTTCATCAGAGCTATCGGCGGCGGCGGTCAGGTTTTTGTTTGTTTCCTGCCGCAGACTGCCGACTTGCTGGTTGAAATCGCCTTCGGCGCGCGTCGTCGGGTCGCCCGTCAAAATGCCCCCGATTGTTTCGATGCCGCCGATTATCAATTGCCCGACCGATTCGAGATTTTCAGCCGCGTGATTCGGTTGGTTTTCCGCGTCTTTTTTTTTGTTCGTCATAGCTGAAAATTTTACAACGAAAAAGCCGGCTTTGCGAATTTCCCGCTCCGGTCGGCTTTCTTGTTTTCAAACTAAAAGTCAAAACTACTCGACGTTGAAATATATTGACAGAAGAACATCTCTCCTGTCGCTTGCGTCAACTTGAGTTTTAGCCGTCCACGTTTGAGTCGCTTCATCAAATTTTATCGTGTTTGTCTGCAAAGATTTTGACTCGACATCAAAGGCTTTTCCCTGTAAATAATGTATAAATCGCCCTTCTTTTTTCGGTCGTGGTCGTCGAATTTGTATGTATAGGAAATATCCGGAAGCAGCGTGATTAGTTCTTTCAATTTAAGTTCGGCAATATAGCCCAAAAGCATTCCGCGCAGACTAGGATTCTGATTTATTAGCGAAGATATTTGTTTTGACGATACTTGCCAATCTCTTAAAAGATTAATCTCTTCGTCATTTCCAACGACATCCGCCAAAGCGCCGACATCAAACCGCAGATACTCCGCCAACGCCAAAACTTCAATAAAATCCAATCTTCTCTCGCCGCTTTCATATTTTGAAACAAAAGATTGCGGCTTTCCTAATTTTTCGGCTAATTGAGTCTGAGTCAGCGAGGTATTATTGCGGATTGCGCTTAACAATTCACGAAATTTGATGTATTTGTCGGTATGAACTGATTTTGGCATACCGCTAAATATAAAACCTATCTTAGGATATGCCAAAATCGGATATTGTTAATTACTCGATATTAAAATACTTCGCCTGCGGATGATGAATAATAATCGCTGATGTCGATTGTTCCGGGTGCAGTTGAAATTCTTCCGAAAGCTCGACATCGATTCTTTCAGGCTTTAACAATTCAAAAAGTTTCGTCTGGTCTTCTAAATTCGGGCAAGCCGGATAACCGAAACTGTAGCGCGAGCCTTGATAGCCTTGATGAAAAAGTTTGGCGAGTTCCTTTGCGTCGTTTTGGGCGAAACCTAATTCGGTGCGAATTCGTTTATGCCACATCTCGGCGAGCGCTTCGGCGGCTTCGACCGATAGACCGTGAAACAAAAGGTAATCGGTGTAGTTGTCGTTTTTGAAAAGCTCGGCGGCATATTCGCTCGCTCGTCGTCCCATCGTTACAAGGTCAAAGGCGACGACATCGATTTTTCCCGAATCGACGGACGCGAAATAATCAGCCAGACAAAGATTTTTTCCGCCGCGCTGTTCGAGCGGTTGGCGCGGAAATGTAAATCTTAACTTTTCTGTTTGTTTATCGTCTTCATAAATTATCAAATCGTTGCCTTCCGATTGACACGGAAAATAACCGTAGACGACTTTCGGCGTTAAGAGATTTTCCTTTTTAGCCTTTTCTTTTATCGCCGCAAACTTCGGATAAACCGTTTTTTCGAGAAGTTTCGCGTAATCTTCTTTTGACGATTTTCCCTGCTTGTATTGCCATTGACCTTTGAAAAGCGCGGTTTCATTGATAAAAGAAAAAACTTCATCCAAATCAACGTCGTCAACCACTTTCGAGCCATAAAACGGCGCGCTTGGAATATCGACATCGCCCGAAACGTCCGATTTTGTCGTGTGCGTCGTGTCGCCGGAAATTCTCGAACGGACGCGCGCCGCCTGTTTGCCGAGTTTGGCGTCTTCGCCGACTAAATCTTCGGCGTCCTCGACCGTTTGAATCGCGGTTTGTTCTTCGGATTTTGATTTTCGTATTTCGCCGTTTCCGCTTGCCGCCGCCGATTTTACTTTTGCTTTATCCTTTATCCCTCCGCCTTCATCCTTTTGCGCCAGCGCGTCCATCGCGTGAAGTCCGTCAAAAGCGTCGCGCGCGTAAAAAAGTTTGCCGTTGTAAAGCGGAACAAGCTCGTCGTCAACATACCGGCGATTTAAAGCCGCGCCGCCCAAAACGACCGGAACGTTAATTCCGCGCTCGTTCATAATTTCGAGATTGTCGCGCATCACCAAAGTCGATTTGACAAGCAAGCCGCTCATCCCGATTGCGTCGCATTTCGTATCTTCAAACGCTTTCAAAATATCGTCAACGGGTTGTTTGATTCCGAGATTGACGACTTTATAACCGTTATTCGTCAAAATAATATCGACCAGATTTTTGCCGATGTCGTGAACGTCGCCTTTAACAGTCGCCAGAACCATCACGCCTTTATTCGATTTGCCCTCGACTTTATCCATAAACGGTTCGAGAAATTTCACAGCCGTTTTCATCACTTCCGCCGATTGCAAAACAAAAGGTAATTGCATTTGTCCAGAGCCGAACAAATCGCCGACGACTTTCATTCCGTCGAGCAAAATATCGTTGACGATTTCGAGCGCCGGATATTTTTCCAAAGCTAATTTTAAATTGTCTTCCAAACCGATTTTTTCGCCGTCGATAATGTGATGTTTTAATTTTTCTTCAGTCGATAAATTGGAAACGTCAACCTTCATCGACTGCGCCGTTTTGCCTTGAAACATCGTCGTAAATTCGCCGAGCGGGTCATAAACGCAAACGTCCGTATCATTTTCTTTGGTAAATTTCCGCTTGTCGTAAATCAAATCGAGCGCGACTTCGATTTCGTGTTCGTTGAAGCGGTTGAGCGGCAGAATTTTCGAGGCGTTGACGATTGCCGAATTCATTCCGGCTTCGACGCATTCGTGCAGAAAAATTGAATTCAAAACAACGCGCGCCGCCGGATTTAAGCCGAAAGAAACGTTTGAAACGCCCAGAATGATATTCGCTTCCGGCATTTGAGCTTTAATTTGTTTGATTGATTCAATAGTTTCGGCGGCGTTTCTTCTGTCTTCTTCGATTCCGGTCGAAATCGGCAACGCGAGCGGGTCAAAGAAAATATCGTGTCCTTCAAAACCGAATTCCACCGCCTGTTTGTATGCGCGATGCGCGATTTTCAGTTTCCCTTCGGCGGTGCGCGCCATTCCTTCTTCGTCAATCGTGCCGACGACAACCGCCGCGCCGTATTCTTTGGCAAGTCCCAAAACTTTTAAATAACGCTCTTCGCCGTCTTCGTAATTCGTCGAATTCAAAACGCATTTACCGCCCGCGTGCTGAAGTCCTGCTTCCATTTTCTGCCATTCAGTCGAATCGAGCATCAGCGGAATTTTTACATTTGTTACAAGCCGCGAAACGAGTTCGTGCATATCTTTTTCGCCGTTGCGCCCGACGAAATCGACGTTCACATCGAGAATATGCGCGCCTTCGCGTTCCTGTTCTTTCGCCAGAGAAACGAGTCCGTCCCAATCTTCCCTTTCGAGCAAATCGCGCATTTTCTTTGAGCCTGAAGCGTTGACGCGCTCGCCGACAATCAAAAACGAATTGTCCTGCGTGTAAGGCTGTTGAATAAAAATGCTCGACGCCGACGGAACTAATTTCGGGTTTCGCATTTTAGGCGAAAGTCTTTCGACCTGTTCGACAACGAGTTTTATATGTTCGGGCGTCGTTCCGCAGCAGCCGCCGACGATGTTTGCGCCGAAATCCTGCGCGAAATGAAGAACCTGTTTCGTAAAACTTTCCGGCGTCTCGTCGTAAAACATCGCGCCGTCTTTGACTTCGGGCAAACCGGCATTCGGCAAAACCGACACGGGAAGCGGCGAGTTTTCGCACAGATATTTGATGCTTTCGGTCATCTGTTTCGGACCCGTTCCGCAGTTCATCCCGATAACGTCAATCGGAAACGGTTCGAGCGCGGTCAATGCGGCGGAAATTTCCGTTCCGTTGAGCATCGTGCCGAAAGTCTCGATTGTTACCTGCGTGATAACCGGGATTTTTACTCGTTGCTTCTCGAAAAATTCAAAAATGGCGGCGAGCGCCGCTTTCGTCTGCAAAATGTCCTGACAAGTTTCGACGATAAACAAATCGACGCCGCCGTCGAAAAGTCCGCGCACTTGTTCCCGATAATTTTCTTTGAGTTCAAGAAAAGAAATGTGTCCGAGCGTCGGCAGCTTCGTTCCCGGTCCCATCGAACCGGCGACAAAGCGCGGTTTTTCATTTGTCGAAAAGTCATTGGCGATATTCTTCGCCATTTGCGCCGCGCGAAAATTCACGTCGTAGGCTTTATCGGCGATTCCGAATTCCTGAAGGACGACCGTGTTGCCGCCGAAAGTGTTCGTTTCAATAACGTCAGAGCCGACTTCCAAAAACGCGCGATGAACATTCAAAACCGCGTCGGGGCGCGTGTAAAGTAAATTCTCCGAGCAATTCTCAAAATTCGCGCCGCCGAAATCCTCAAGCGTCAAATCCTGCGCCATCAAATTCGTTCCCATCGCGCCGTCGAAGACAACGATTTTTTCTTTTAATAAATCAAGAAATTTACCCTTCATAAAATAATTATTTATCTAACCGTTTAAGCTCAATCTTCAATCAAGAAACAAATACCAATTTCCTTCAATATGTCTAAAAACCGTAAAAGATTCTCCATCCTTTGACCTATAATCGTTAAGGCTATCAACCGTTATTTCCGGCTTTTCTAAAACATAAGCAAAACCTTTACTAGAACCGCTTACCGAAAGTCCTCGACTTGATGAATAAAACCAAATTATGTTTTTTTCGCAATATCCTTACAATACCTTTTGACAAACCCAAAACCTCGAACAATCTTCGGTATTCTGCTAATCGTTCATTACTTAGTTCGATAGTATTTCCGTCCCAACTATTTACTGATTTACATTTCTCAAAAAAATTTGAAGTTCGAGTAAAGTCAAAAGCAACTCGCCCGACGCTTTTATCTTCTTGAAACATTTGAAGTATTTGATTGAATTCAGCTTTGTGAGATTGAAAGTTTTCTATTAATTCTTCATCTCTTGGGTGTTCTTTTTCAATAGAAATTGGCAAACAACTACAAAGCAAGCTAGAAATAACAGTTAAAATCAATATTACAATCCACTTTTTCATAATCTTTATTGCGAAAGCCTAATAACCTTTAACAAAAAAAATCAGCGCGGCGACAGGAAAATTACCCGACTTACCAAAAAAAAACTCCGCGCCGGACAAGCGCAGAGTTTTCGTTAAAATTTGTTCGATTGAAACTCTTAGCTGTTTAGCGTTTATTTTTCGTGGTCGCAAGTCGCCGTAACTTACCACGTCTTTCAAATTAAAGAGTTTATAGCGTCGCATATCGATAGTCAAATTTTATAACTTTTACCAAATCGCGCGCACGTTTAATTCAAAATCAATTAAAACGTCTTCGCCCGAAATCATTTCGGGATTTTCTAAAATCTCGCTCTCGCGGTTTTGACGGTAGACGTGAACCGTTTTATTTTCCGGGTCAATCAGCCAGCCGAGACGCGCGCCGCTTTCAACGTATTCGCGCATTTTCCTTTGCAAATTTGCCAGCGCGTCGGACGGCGAACGTAGTTCGATAACAAAATCGGGAACGATGCGCGCGAATTTTCGACGTTCGGCAAGGCTCAATTTTTCGACGCGCCCGCGCAAAATCCAAGAAACGTCCGGCGAGCGTTTCGCGCCGCCCGGCAGCGTGAACATCGTCGAAGAATCGAAAACAATGCCGGTTTTATCCCGACGCGCCCAGTTTCCTATTTCAATAATTAAATCGGAATTTCTCCAACCCGATTCCAAACTCGTCGGCGGCATAATTATCAATTCTCCCTCGGCGGACATTTCAAATTTTAAATCCGAATGATTGCGGCAAAGTTCTTCAAATTGCTCGTCGCTCAACTGCGCCGGATTGAAATTTAAGCTGAACGCCTGCGGCAGAACGTAATTTTCTTCGATTGTCTGTAAGCTGCTTGCCATAAAAACCGTTTACCTCACACGTTTATTTTAACTTAGAACGCGGAAAACGCGAATTGTTTTAGATTGAAAACAATTCGCGTTTTTTCGATTGTAAAAACAAATCTACCGAACCTTTAAGGTCGGGTCGCCAAGCAGAACCCACGAAAGACGCACATCGCGCCCGCCTTTTACTTCGGTTTTCGCGTCTTTGACCAAATCGCCGAGCCGTGTAAAATTGCCTGCGCCGATTTGGTTGTAAAAGCGCGTCGCCATAATTTCCTGCACGTCCGGCGTCGTCAAGCCCGACGAAGCCCAGCTTGCGACAGCGCCGTTCCGCGCAGCGAGCAGCGCTTCGCCCAAGCCGTCGCCTTCCGCCGTCGGGTTCGGGCTGATGAAATAACCGTTCAGACAGGTGAGCATCGTGAATATCGAAAGTTTGCCGTTTGCGAGTTGTGGCGCGTCGTTTTTCGAGAAAAAACCGGAGTCCGCCCAATCGACAACCGTTCCGTGTCCCGAATAATTGACGAGAAATCTGCTCTTGTTTATCTCGCTCAACAAACGACTGCGCGCGTTTGCTTCGCCGCGATTTATTATCACGGTCGGGATATTTTGCGGCAATTGCTGGCGCACGCGGTTGCTCAAGGCTTCAAAATCGTAAGTGTTCGGCAAATCGCTGACGAAAAGCGCGCCGCGCGTCAAGCCGTCCTGCGCGTCAACCGTCTGCTCAAACGCTTTTACTTTATTCAGGAGTTTTGTTGCCGATTGCGCGTCTCGAACGGGAATTCTGCCGATGGAGAGTTCGGTCAAAC
>JAABUN010002631.1_pt1 | contig 30915 bp, 27 predicted proteins | sample 5559311 | NCBI WGS metagenome assembly JAABUN01 (sample SAMN10711877, study PRJNA513370) | rock metagenome | isolation source: Antarctica rocks | place: Antarctica: Victoria Land, Siegfried Peak sud | reverse complement strand
CCCAGCCAACGCCGGCGGGGAACGGGACTCCGGAGACGAACCGGTAGTACTCGTCGGACCACATGTCGTCACCGACCACCTTCGCCGACGCGAAGAAGGGGCCGTCCGGGCGGATCTGCGACTCGTGAGCCAGCATCGCCGCCTGCTTCTGATCGAGCCAGGGACGACCGTCGATGGCGGCCGCGATCTCGCTGTCGGGCGAGATCATCGGCATCAGGGCCGCGTTCTCCGGGTCGAAGCCCTTGAAGGTCTCGGTGTCTCCGGAAGCCCGCAGCGCCCGGATGCCGTCGACCATCTTCTGCTGGCTCATCGTGTTCCACAGGATCCGCTGGATGGTCCAGGCCGGACCCAGGTCCGGACGGTAGGTCCCGACAGCGGCCAGCTGGGCTGCGTACATGGCCACCCGGTGTGCCTGGACGTGATCGGGGTGGCCGTAGCCACCCACCTCGTTGTAGGTCAGCAGCACCTGCGGGCGACGGTCCCGGATCACCGGCACCAGCTCGTTCACCGCCTCGAGCAGGTCGGTGGTCCAGAAGATGCCGTCTCGGAGCACGTCGCGGGCGATGGCCCGGCCCTGCTCGTCGTAGGCCATCCCCGAGTCCCGGAACCGACCGGCCCCGCCGAGCTGGGCGAAGTCGGTGACACCGAGGAGACCCATCGCGGTCCTGAGCTCGCCCAGCCGGTGCGTACCCAGCGTGTCCTCCGCGTCGGCGCCGAGGTGCAGCCAGTCTTCGACCAGGATCTCGCCCTCCTCGCCCAGGGTGCAGGTGACCAGGGTGACCGCGGCCCCCTCGGACACATACTTGGCCATGGTCGAGCCGTTCCCGATGGTCTCGTCGTCAGGATGCGCGTGCACGAGCAGCAGCCGCCGGGCGGGCTGGTCGGCGTGGGTGGGTTGGTCGGTGTGGGAGGGGTCGGTGTGTGAGGTCAGGTCGGTCACAGAGCCAGCCTATGCTCCGGTGATCTGGGCTTCGATGATCTGGCGCGGCTCCGCGAAGTGGCAGGCGGAATCGTGCGCTGAGCGCCCGTCCGAGCGCGGAATGAGCTGGGGTTCCTCGACCGAGCAGATGTCCTGGGCCTTCCAGCAGCGGGTGTGGAACCGGCAGCCGGTGGGCGGGTTGGCCGGGCTCGGCACATCGCCGGTCAGCTTGATCTGCTGGCGGGCGTTGCGCAGCGTCGGGTCGGGCACCGGGACGGCGGACAGCAGCGCCTGGGTGTAGGGGTGCGTCGGGCGGGAGTAGATCTGGTCCTCGTCCCCGATCTCGGCCAACCGGCCCAGATACATCACACCGACCCGGTCCGAGATGTGCCGGATGACAGACAGGTCGTGGGCGATGAAGACGTAGGCGAGCCCGAGCTCGTTCTGCAGCCGCTCCAGCAGGTTGACCACCTGAGCCTGGACCGAGACGTCGAGGGCCGAGACCGGCTCGTCGCAGATCAGCACCTTGGGGTTCAAGGCGACCCCGCGGGCGATGCCGATGCGCTGCCGCTGTCCGCCGGAGAACTGGTGCGGATAGCGGCTGATGTGCTCGGGGTTGAGCCCGACCAGGTCGAGCAGCTCCTGGACCCGGCGTCGTCGACCACCCTTGGGCACCGCGTCGGGGTGGATCTCGAACGGCTCCCCGATGATGTCGCCGACGGTCTTGCGCGGGTTCAGCGAGGTGTACGGGTCCTGGAAGACGATCTGGATGTCACGCCGGAGCCGACGCATGGCGGCGCCACGCTGGGAATAGACGTCGACCCCGTTGAAGGTGAGCCTGCCCGCCGTCGGTTCCTCGAGGCGCATCAGCATCCGGCCCAGGGTCGACTTCCCGCAGCCCGACTCGCCCACGATGCCCAGGGTCTCGCCCTTGTGGAGCTCGAAGGACACCCCGTCGACCGCCTTGACCTGCCCGACCGTACGCCGCAGCACCCCCGCCTTGATCGGGTAGTGCTTGACCAGGTTCTCGGCCTTCAAGATCACCTCGCCGCTCATGTCGTGGCCCCTTCGTCGTGCGTCATCTGAGCCCTCCTCCGTCTAACGACCGATCCGAGCCGGGCCCAGGATCCCCGCCGTCGGCGAACCCCGGTTCCGTGGCAACCGGGGCGGCCTGCACCTCGCCGTCGATCACGGCACGGGTGATCTCGACCCGGCCCGCCAGGACCTCCTCGGCGAAGTGGCAGGCGCTGCGCCGGTGGTGGCCGACGTCGCGAAGCGCCGGGGGCGGGTCGACCCGGCAGACGTCCCGGGCGTAGCGGCACCGGGGGTTGAAGGCGCAGCCCGCGGGGATCCGCATCAGGTTGGGCGGCAGCCCGCCGATCGCAGTCAGTTCCTGGCCCTTCTGGTCCAACCGGGGGATAGAGTCCAACAGCCCCTTGGAGTAGGGGTGTGCGGGGTTGGCGTACATGTCGTAGACGTCCGCGTGCTCGACGATCCGGCCGGCGTACATGACCGCGATCCGGTCCGCCACGTCCGCCACCACGCCGAGGTCGTGGGTAATCAGGATCAGACCCATCTTGCGCTCGGCCTGGAGCTCCCTGAGCAGGTCCATGATCTGCGCCTGGACGGTGACGTCGAGCGCGGTGGTCGGCTCGTCGGCGATCAGCGCCGCCGGGTCGAGGGCGATAGCCATGGCGATCATAATGCGCTGGCGCATGCCGCCGGAGAACTGGTGCGGGTAGGCCTTCACCCGCTGCCGGGCACCAGGGATCTGCACCCGCTCCATCAGCTTGATGGCCTGCTCCTGGGCGTCGGACTTGTTCATCCCGCGGTGGATGCGGAACATCTCCCCGATCTGCCACCCCACGCTGAAGACCGGGTTGAGCGAGCTGAGGGCGTCCTGGAACACCATCGAGATCTCCGGGCCCCGGATCTGGCGCCGCAGCTCGTCGGGCATGGTCAGCAGGTTCTCACCGCAGTAGCGGATCTCACCGCCGGAGATGAAGCCGGGCGGCGAGTCGAGGATACCCATCACGGCCTGGGCGGTCACTGACTTGCCGGAGCCTGACTCACCCAGGATGGCCAGGGTCTCGCTCTCCCGCAGCGAGAAGGACACCCCGTTGATGGCCCGGGCGACACCCTCACGGGTGCGGAACTCGACGTGTAGGTCATTGACGTCGAGCAGCAGTCCGTCCTTGGGCTGCCAACGACTGCGATCCTCGGACGGCCGGAACTCGGCGGAGGTGGTCTTGGACGACACGGGTTCCTCGTTTCTCAGCGGAGCTTGGGGTCGAAGGCGTCAGCCACCGCGTCGCCCAGCATGATGAAAGCCAGGACGGTCAGGGACAAGAAGATGCTGGGGAACAGCAGCATGTGCGGTGCGATCCGGATCAAACCGATCGCCGATCCGTCTGAGATGGCGATTCCCCAGGAGATGGCCGGGGTCTGCAGGCCGATGCCGAGGAAGGACAAGGTGGCCTCGGCCGCGATGTAGACCCCCAGGTTGATGGTGGAGACCACGATCACCGGGGCCATCGCGTTCGGCAGGATGTGCCGGAAGATGATCCGGGAGTTGCTGGCCCCCAGCGCTCGAGCGGCCTGGACGTAGTCATTCGGCTTGATCTGCAGGACGCTAGAACGCATCAGCCGAGCAATGTTCGGCCAGCCCAGGATAGCGATGAAGGCTACGATCTTCAGCACCTGAACGATCAGCGGGGTGTTGAGCTCGTTGGGGAAGGTGAAGAGGAACAGAATGCCGCCGAGCAGCAGTGGCAGTGCGAAGAAGACCTCGCCGACCCGGGCCAGCACCGCGTCGAGCCAGCCACCGCGGTAGCCTGCGATCAGCCCCGCCAGCACCCCGATCACCGAGGTCAGCAGGGTGGACAGCAGTCCGACCAGGATTGACGCGCGAGCGCCGTAGATGGTCCGGGCGTAAACGTCGTAGCCCTGGCTGTCACGGCCGAAGACCCCGGCGGTGGGCGACGGCTTCTCGCGTGCTCTGGCTAGATCAGCCACGGTGGGGTCTGCGGAGGTGAACAGCTGCGGGACGATGGCCATCACCACGAAGATGACCAGCAGTGCGCTGGAGACCCAGAACAGCGGGTTGCGGCGCAGCTCGTCCCATGCCGTGGCCCACTGCGACTTACCGCCCGCCGACTGAACCTTCGGAGCTTCGACGAACGCCGCCCCGGTGTCGGTCACGCTGAAATCAGTCATTACTGATCCTCGGGTCCAGGACTCCGTAGAGTATGTCGACGATCAGGTTGGCCAGCAGGAAGATCAGGACCAGGATGGTGACGGCCCCCACCACGGAGGTCCCGTCGCGCTGGGCGATGCTGCGGAAGATGAACCCACCGACGCCGTTGATGTTGAAGATGCGCTCGGTGACGATCGCCCCACCCATCAGGGTCCCGAGGTCGGCGCCCACGAAGGTGATCACCGGGATCAGGGAGTTGCGCAGGGTGTGCACCCCCACCACCCGCGTCTGGGTCAGACCCTTGGCCCTGGCCGTACGCACATAGTCGGACCGCAAGTTCTCGGCCACGTTGCCCCGGGTCAACCGGGCCACGTAGGCCACCGAGACCGAGCCGAGGACCATCGCGGGCAGGATCAGCTGGGTCAAGGTCCCTTGGGTGGCGGTGATCGGGAACCAACCCAGCTGCACACCGAAGATGAGCTGGGCCAGGGCGCCGAGGACGAAGATCGGGATCGAGATGACCACCAGAGTGCTGACCAGCACGAGGTTGTCGATGAATCCGCCCCGTCTGATCCCGGTGAGCACACCAGCCAGGATGCCGATCACCAGCTCGAAGGCCACGGCCAGCAGGGCGAGCGTGATGGTGGTGGGATAACGGGCGAGCAGCTCGTCGGTGACCTTGTTGCCGTAGAAGTTGGTGCCGAGATCGCCCTGGACCAGCTTGCCCAGGTAGAAGCCGTACTGCACGACCAGCGGCTGGTCGAGGTGGTACTCACGCGTGAACGCGAGCGCGTACGCCTCCGAACAGGGCCGCTCACCGCAGCGACCCGCGACCGGGTCACCAGTAGCAAACACCATCGCGAAGATCAGGAAGGTGGTCCCCAACGCGACCGGAATCATCTGTAGCAGCCGCCGGATGATGTATTTCCCCATCGGACTCCCCTAGTCGGCGTCTCGTAGGAGAGCGGCACCTGATGGGCCGCCCCGCCCTACTCGCTTCGAGCAGGGCTGAGGGGGCCGGCAGCAGTTGCCGACCCCCTCAGATCGCCTGCTATGTGTGCTTGATGCTTGACAGGTCCAACACACCGAAGGCGTTGACCTTGACATCAGTTACGTTGGTCGACCAGCCGACCTGGACGGAACGGTTCCACAGCGGAGCGGTCGGGAAGTCCGCCGCCAGTGTGGCCTCAGCCTTTTGGTACAGCGTGTTGGCCTCGTCGGCCGTGGGAGCCGCCGCAGCGGTGGCAAGCTCCCCGTCGAACTTGGAGCTGGAGTACCGTGCGTAGTTTGAATCCGCCCCGGTGCCGTAGATCGGCGCCAGGAAGTTCTCGATCGAGGGGTAGTCCATCTGCCACGCGTTGCGGAAGATGCCCTTGATCTCGTCGTTGTCCAGCTTCGTGTTGTAGGTGGCGAAGTCCACGACACCGGTCGCGACCACCTCGATACCCAGGGTGTTCTTGATGGAGTTGGCCACAGCCTCGCTCCACTGCTTGTTGTTCTGACCGTCTGCGTTGTAGCTCATGGTCAGTGTGCCGGTGTAGCCACCAGCCGCGTCGAATGCCGCCTTGGCCTTGGCAGCGTCGAAGGTGCAGGCGTCACCGCACTGACCCGCCTTGTAGCCGACGATCGACGTTGGCACCCAGCCGTCGGCTTTTACCACCGAGTTGCTGAAGATCTGTTTGATAATCAGGTCCCGGTCGATGGCCATCGAGATGGCCTTCCGCAGCTCCGGCTTGTCCTTGAGCTGGGAGTCTGCGGACGAGAAGGTGATCCAGGTGTTGCCGCCCACCGGACGGGAAGAGTTGCGGCCCTCGAGCTCGGTCTTGTAGGCGTCACCGATCAGCCGATCCGAGGGGACCTGGTCGACGAAGTCCAGCTGGTTCGCCAGCACATCGGTGTACGCCGCGGCCGGGTCGGCGTAGATCCGGACGGTGGCCTTGTCGATGCTGGGCTTGTACGCCCCTGAGTAGTTCGGGTTCTTCTCCAGCACGATCTCGGTCGCCGTGTTACTGGTGATCATGAACGGACCGGCACCGACCGGCATTTTCTCCTGGTCCTTGGCCCCGGTCCCGGTGAAGAAGGAGTCCGGCAGCGGCGCGAAGGCGGTGTAGCCCAAGCGTACCGGCAGGTTCGATACCTTCTCCGTGGTCTGGATGGTGAAGGAGGTGTCGTCCACCACCTTCAGCCCGGTCAGCGCGATCGCCTTGTCCACACCGTTGCAGTCCTTGGTGTTGATCGCGGCGTAGCCGGCGAAGGGGCCGAAGAAGTAGTTGGAGTCCTGGCCGTTGGCGCAGTTGGCGGCATAGCTCCAGGCGTCGACGAAGCTCTTGGCCGTGACGGTCGTGCCGTCGGAGAACTTGTAGTCCGGCTTGATCTTGACGGTGAAGTTCTGGTTGTCCGTGGTCTCGATGCTCTCAGCGATGTCGTTCTCCGGCGCTGCGGTGTCAGTGTTGTAGTGGACCAGCTTGGCGGTCACCGAGTCGAGCACGTCGCCACCGCAGGTCTCACTGGTCAGGCCCGGCAGCAGGCCCTTTTGCGGCGTGCAGCCCTGTATGGCGACCTCGCCCCCCGTGACGCCGGCGGCCTGGCTCGCGCCCGGGTCCGGCGTGGTGCCGCCGCCTCCGCCGCACGCGGTCGCCACGAAGGCGATGGCCGTGAGGCTGGCAACGGCCATGACGCGAGTTCGTGCTCGCATGGTCCTCCTTGAAGAAGTTGCGCTCTCGTAGTGCGCTTCGAAGCGGGCACTGGTCTACCGCCCGCACAAGTGACAGTCTTAGTTCAACACGTGACCCACTGCAAGTCTTGCCGCCGTAAGGCCCTGTTCACGCAACATGATTGTGACCTGCCGCGTGTCGCCCCGGAAAGTCTCCCGATCTGTCCGTCCGGCCTCAGCAGATTCTTTGCTTCCCCCGATCTTGAGCCACGTTGATCAGTGGAACGGGGGCTGCATGAGAAGCTTCCGTCCTTGCGACCGATTTGTGGACACGATTCACTTGCCAGGGACCGCCGGGGTTGGAAAACTCAGGCCATGCCCCGACCCGAGGTCGACCAACTTGTCCGCGGGTTGGAGTCGACCACCCTGGATCCGATGTCCAAAGCCATCATCGAGCATCTCCAGAGCGACGGCCGGATGACCTACGCCAAGATCGGTACGGCCGTCGGTCTGTCCGAGGCGGCCGTCCGACAACGGGTGATGCGGATGGTCGATGCCGGCACGATGCAGATCGTGGCCGTCACCCGACCCGCTTCAGCTCGGTTTCACCCGGCAGGCCATGATCGGCATCAAGGCCGAGGGCAACCTGGACCCGGTCGTCGAGGCCCTCTCGGCGATGAACGAGGTGGACTACGTGGTGATCACGGCAGGCTCGTTCGACGTCCTCGCCGAAGTCGTGTGCGAGGACGACGAACACCTGCTGGCCCTGCTCAACCGGGGCATCCGGGCCATTCCCGGCGTCCGCGCCACCGAGTCTTTCGTCTATCTCAAGCTGTCCAAGCAGACCTACCAATGGGGAACCCGATGACCGACCTGCTCGACCCACCGCTCGATTCCGGCCCCGCCTACGAGGGGGGCAGTAGCCCTGCCGACCACCTCTGGATGCACTTCACCCGGATGGGCAGCTACGCCGGGAAACCGGTGCCCACCATCGAACGGGGCGAGGGTGCCTACATCTGGGACACCCACGGCAAGAAGTACCTGGACGCGCTGTCCGGGCTGTTCGTCGTACAGGTCGGCCATGGACGCGAGGAGCTGGCCCGGGCCGCGTACGAGCAGGCCCGCAAGCTGGCCTTCTTCCCCATCTGGTCCTACGCCCATCCCACCGCGATCGAGCTGGCCGACCGACTGGCCGCCGAGGCCCCCGGTGACCTGAACAAGATCTTCTTCGCCACCGGTGGGGGCGAGGCGGTAGAGACCGCCTGGAAGGTGGCGAAGCAGTACTTCAAGCTGATCGGGAAACCGGGCAAGCACAAGGTGATCTCTCGGGCCATCGCCTACCACGGCACCACCCAGGGCGCCCTGTCCATCACCGGCGTCCCGGGCTTCAAGCAGCCCTTCGAGCCTCTGGTGCCTGGCACCTTCCGGGTGCCGAACACCAACTTCTACCGGGCGCCCGACGTCTACGCCGCCGACGAGAAGCAGTTCGGCCTGTGGGCGGCGAACCGGATCGAGGAGGCGATCATCGCCGAGGGTCCGGACACGGTCGCTGCGGTGTTCGTCGAGCCGGTGCAGAACGCCGGCGGCTGCTATCCGCCGCCACCCGGGTATTTCGAGCGGGTGCGCGAGATCTGCGACGCGTACGACGTGCTGCTGGTCTCCGACGAGGTGATCTGCGCGTACGGCCGGCTGGGCACCATGTTCGGGGCGCAGAAGTTCGGCTACCAACCGGACATCATCACCAGCGCCAAGGGACTGACCTCGGGTTACTCCCCGCTCGGGGCAACCATCATCTCCGACCGGATCTTCGAGCCGTTCGGCCGGGGCACCACGACCTTCCCGCACGGCTACACCTTCGGCGGGCATCCCGTGTCCTGCGCAGTGGCCCTGGCCAACCTCGACCTGTTCGAGCGGGAGGACCTGCTCGGCAACGTGCTGCGGAACGAGAACCCGCTGCGGCAAACCCTGGAACGGCTCTATGACCTGCCCATCGTGGGGGACGTCCGGGGGGACGGCTATTTCTACGGCATCGAGCTGGTCAAGGACAAGGCCACCAAGGAGACCTTCACCACCGAAGAGTCCGAGCGGATCCTGCGTGGCTACGTCTCCCCGGCGCTGTACGAGAACGGCCTCTACTGCCGGGCCGACGACCGCGGTGACACCGTCGTCCAGTTGGCTCCGCCGCTGATCTGCGGCCAGGCCGAGTTCGACGAGATGGAGCAGATCCTGCGCCACGTGTTCACCGAGGCCTGGTCACTGATCTGAGCGGATGGAGTAAGGATGTGCCGCCACACTCGCGACACATTGCTAAGCCATCAGCTCACGGTGTAGCCGAATCCGCCTCGACGACCGGGATGGGCTCGAACGACATCGCCTCGAGCTGGTCGGCGTAGCCGTGCAACTGGTCCGCCAGCAACCCGGAGGAGGTTCGCTTCTTCCTACGTCAGTGGCTTCACGCGCTGCCGCCTATGGAGCGTCTGCAGGCTGCGGAGCAGTTTCCTGGATCCGGACTGCGGCTGCCCGCTCTAAGAGCCGCTACCCAATCCTTCGCGGACGAGCTTCGCAGCTTCGGGGCATTCACCGATGGGCCAGACGCGGAGTCAATCAAGGGAGCAGGTGGTGGGCCAACCGGTTCGGCTACACATCTGTGGCTAACTCATAGCTGCCTCAAATCCGGCGGGGCGCACCCGTCACCGAGCAACCCGACGTCTGGTCAAGGCCCGGGTTTCTGATTCTGACTCTCCGGTCGACTCGGCGCGCCGCTCTGACCGCCTGTCGAACCCACCGGAGAGTCAGAATCAGACCCGCAGCATCCGTCGGATCGTGGCGATCATCATCTCCGGGTGATCACGGACCATCTCCCAGGTGAATCGGATCACCCGCCAACCGGCCAGGACCAGGGCGTTCTGCCGCCAGCGGTCGGACTGGAACAAGTCGTCCTTGTCCTCGTGGAGCCGGCCGTCGATCTCGATGGCCAACTTGGCCGCGGGAAAGGCGATGTCGATGTAGTAGAGCAGCCCGGCCAGGACGACGGGCCAGTTGGTCTGCCAACCGGTCAGCCGTGCTGCCCGGAGGTCGCGGTGGGCCCGCCGCTCGGCTGCGGACCAGGGCTCGTTCCGCGAATCGAGCAACAGCCGACGGCGGTCCGCGTTGCCCCATCGATTCGAAGTCTGTAGAAGAGCCGAATACATCCCCTCGAGGGTGGCGGCTCGGGTCCGCAGGGCGACGTCGATCGCGTCGGCGCACGCGAAGGTCGCCAGATCCACCGCGGTCAGCGCCGGATCCGTGCAGCGGAGACCGTCGCGGTGCAGGATCAGCTCAGGTGGGATGCGACGGCGGGAGAACCGGTAGCCCGGAGCCGCCTTGGGCAAGGTGGTCACCGCCAGCTCGATGTCGGACAGGTGGAGGTCGGGCCAGTAGGACACGCGCGCCGCCGCCTCGCCGACCAGCACCGCGTCCGGATGCCGCAGCATCGCCGCCCGCATCCGGATGTCAGATCGCGATGCCAACGCACTGGGCGTGTAGACACCCGGCAGCACCGCCACCAGATCACCTCGGCGGATCAGGTAATCCAGCCGGGCTCGCAGCCCAGGATGGTCCCGACGCGCGATCACGCCGCGACCGTCGGTCAACAACAGTTCGATCTCTTCGGTAGCCAACACGTGGGGAGTCTGGGTACGCAGCCGGCTGATCGTGCGCCGGTGCCGCGGACCTGTGGATGGCGATGCGCCAAACGGACCACCTGTGGACAACGAACATTCTGGTTCTGACTCACCCGTGGCTGCGACACGCCGCAACCACGGCCGGCGCACCTCACCGGTGTCGCAGAACCAGAATCGCGACTAGCGCCCGGCCGACCCGAAGCGTTCCAAGGACCGCAGGGCGCGCCGCAGCAGATCGGTGTTGTCGGTGACGGACCGGCGTATTGGTGGGGCCAGCTCCGTCGTCAGCAGCCGCTCCGCCCGCTCGACTGTGCCTGCCTCGACCGCATTGTGGGGGAAGGCGCTGTCGGCGGTGGTGCCCAGCGCCCAGCCGCTGCGGAAGTCCGCCGTCGCGCCGATCTCGTCGAAGTAGGCCGTGGCGTACGGCGCCGTCAGTGCGGACTGATCCGGGTCGAAGAAGCCGGCAGCGGTGGCGTAGATCTCGTACGCACTGGCGCTGGAGGGCCGCATCAGCAGCTCCCAGGCGCGCGCCTTGGCGTCCGCCGTGGGAATGGCGGCCCGGGCGCGGGCGGCGTGCACCCGGGCTGGGGCGGACGGGTCGGCCGCGAGGGCCGCCTCGATCAAGGACTCGTCCCCATTCAAGGCGACCAGCCGGACGACCATGGACCAGCGCAGCTCGGGGTCGAGCTCCAGCCCCGCCGGCAGGTTGGTCCCCGTGGACCACCGCCGGAGCAGACTCGCATCGGTGGCACTGCGGACAGCCAGCCGGAATCCGACCAGCTGCCGGTCCGACCCCGGGGCCGCGGTGTCGAGCAGGGTGCGGGCCACCAGGTGAGCCCGGGCGCGGCGGCCCACCCGCTCCCCGATCGGGGAATATGCGGCCGCGAGCTGGTCGAGCGCAAAGACCATGGTGTAGGTGACGGTCACGTCCGCCGCCGTACCTGGCACCGCCGCCAGGATCAGGTCGAGCGCCTGCCGGGGGTCCAGGGTCGCTTCGCGTACGGCGTCCCGGATCGCGTTGTGGGCCACGACCTGGAGCGGTTCGTGGGTGATCTCGGGCAGGGTCTCGGCAAGTCCGGACCAGCCGTCGGAGCCGAACCGGACCTTGGCCCAGGTCTCGTCCCCGGCGTCGGGCAGCACCAGCACCGACCCCGCCGGCACGTCGAGCTTCTGGGGTGTCTCACCGAGGGTGACGGAGGTCGATGTGGACAACGTCCCCTGCGCGTCCACCGCTCCGACCCGGACCGCGTGCCGCCGACCCGACGCCGACTGCCCGGGGGGCGGGGTCACCGTGATCTCGACCTGCGGGGGTCGACCGCTGACGTCGAGGGTGTCCATCCCCGTCGTCTGCAGCCAGGCTGCGGCCCAGGCCGGCAGGTCGGACGCCCCGGCCTCGGTCCAGGCGGTGATCAGGTCGGCGAAGGTGGCGTTGCCGAACGCAAAGCGCCCGAAGTAGATCCGCAGACCGCGGAGGAAGATCTCGTCACCGACGTACGCCGCCAGCTGCTGCAGCACCACGGCACCCTTGGCGTAGGAGATGCCGTCGAAGTCCTGCAGGGCGGAGGCGCCGTCCGGCGCCCCGTTGCCGGCCACCGGATGGGTGGAGGGGGACTGGTCGGCCATCGACCCCCAGTCCTTGCGGATGATCCCGAAGTCGGTCCACAGCTGATAGCGGGTGGCGGCGGCACAGGTCCGGTGGGCCATGTACTCGGCAAACGACTCGTTCAGCCACAGGTCGTCCCACCACGCCATGGTCACCAGATCACCGAACCACTGGTGGGCCATCTCGTGGGCGATCACGCTGGCCCGCCCAGCTCGCTCGGTGCGGGTGGCGCGGCCCCGGAAGATCAGCTGGTCCCGGAAGGTGACGCAACCCGGGTTCTCCATGGCCCCGGCGTTGAAGTCGGGGACGAACGCCTGGTGGTACTCGCCGAACGGGTAGCGGACGCCAAAGATCTGGTGGTAGTAGTCGAAGCAGCCCTTGGTGACCTCGATCAGGTCCGCGGCCTCACCCTCCAGCTGGGACCGAAGGGATGCCCGGACGTGGAAGCCGAGCCGGATGCCGTCGTGGTCGGTGACGACCGAGGCGTAGGGCCCGGCGACCAGGGTGACGAAGTAGGTCGACAGCGGTTTGGGCGGGCTGATCCGCCAACGCCCGGGGCCGGTCGACGCAGCGGGCCCGTTGCCGATCAGGGTCCAGTCCGGCGGTGCGGTGATGTCGAAGGTGTAGGCCGCCTTGAGGTCGGGCTGGTCGAAGCAGGCGAACCACCGCGGAGCGGCGTCCAGGAACGACATCGCGTAGAGGTAGGTCTGGCCGTCCTCGGGGTCGACGTGACGGTGCAGCCCCTCGCCGTCGCTGGAGTAGGACATCACCCCGTCCACGACCAGGGTGTTGCTGGGTCCCAGACCAGTCAGCGGGATCCGCCCGGACTGCCAGTCCGCCGGGTCCAAGGCCGCCCCGTTCAAGGTGGCCGAGCGCAGCTCCCGACCCCGGAAGTCGACGAAGGTGTCGGCGTCATCGCTGGTGAACCCGGCGTAGTCGAAAGAGAGCGTGGTCCGGGAGGTGAAGGTGTCGAGGCTCTGATCACTCAGGTCCAGCTCGACCTGCATCTCGAGCACCTCGAGCCTGGACTTCCGGCTCGCCGCGGCGTCCCGGGACAGACTTTCGTGATTCACAGACCGCCGTCCACGAGGTAGTGGTCGTAGGCGTGGTTGGTAAAGAACTGCGGCGGGTCGGACACCAGGCAGGTGGCGGCGAACACCTCAGCCGCAGCCTCCAGGAGCTGAGCCGTACGGTCGTTCGCGCCGGCGTTGAGCTTGGCCAGCTCGTCCTCCATCAGCCGACGGACCAGGTCCTGGGTAACGACCGGGCCGTCGTTCGTGCTGACCTCGTGCCGCATCCACTGCCAGATCTGCATCCGGGAGATCTCGGCCGTGGCGGCGTCCTCCATCAGGTTGTCGATGGCCACCGCGCCGGCGCCGCCCACCCAGGCCGCCAGGTATTCCAGACCGACCCGGATGTTGGTTCGGAGTCCGTCCAGGGTGACCCCGCCGGTGGTGGTGCTCACGTCGGTGAGCTCGGCGGCCGTGACGTGCACGTCGTCGCGCTGCCGGCTCAGCTGGTGGGGTTCGTCACCCAGCACCTGGTTGAAGGCCGTCTTGCAGGTCTCGACCAGAGCGGGGTGGGCCACCCAGGAGCCGTCGAACCCGGCGGCCGCCTCGCGCGTCTTGTCCGCCTTGGTCTTGTCCAGCGCCGCCTCTGTGGCGGCGGGGTCCTTCCGGCTCGGCACGAAGGCCGCCATCCCCCCGATCGCGTGCGCGCCCCGGGCGTGGCAGGTCTTGACGAGCAGACTCGCGTACGCCGCCATGAACGGCGAGGTCATGGTGACCTGGCTGCGGTCCGGCAGCAGGTGATCAGCCGACTCCGAGAAGTTCTTGATCATGGAGAAGATGTAGTCCCAGCGGCCGGCGTTCAGACCCGACGAGTGATCGCGTAGCTCGTAGAGGAACTCCTCCATCTCGAAGGCCGCCGGGGTGGTCTCGATCAGGCAGGTGGCGCGGATGGTGCCGTACGGGATCGCCAACCGCTCCTGCGCGAAGGCGAAGACCTCATTCCAGAGCCGGGCCTCCAGGTGGGACTCGAGCTTGGGCAGGTAGAAGTAGGGTCCGGCGCCGGCGGAGATCAAGGCTTGGGCGTTGTGGAAGAAGTACAGCCCGAAATCGACGAAGGACCCGGGGACCGGCTCATCGTCCAGGGTGAGGTGCCGCTCGACCAGGTGCCAGCCGCGTGGGCGGACCATGATCGTCGGCGTGTTCGGCCCCACCTCGTAACGTTTGCCTGCGCTGTCGGTGAAGTCGATCTGGTGCCGGATGGCGTCGTAGAGGTTGATCTGGCCGTCGACCACGTTGAACCAGGTCGGTGCGGTGGCGTCCTCGAAGTCGGCCATCCACGCCTTGGCCCCGGAGTTGAGGGCGTTGATCGTCATCTTCCGCGAGGTCGGGCCGGTCATCTCGGCCCGCCGATCCTCCAGGCCCGGGGCGGGCGGGGCCACCCGCCACGAGCTGTCCTCGCGCACACCGGCCGTGTCGGGGCGGAAGCCGAGGCCGCGGCCTGGACTCGGGGTGGCGTACCGGTCGGCACGAGCCTGCAGCAGCTCGAGGCGGCGCGGTCCGAAACGGCGGCTGAGCTCGGCCACGAAGTCCATGGCTTCCGGGGTCAGGATCTCGTCGAACCGGGGCAGGATCTCTCCCTCGATGCTGAGGGCTGCCTCGCCGCGCGCTGCTTCGGTGCTGGTCATGATCGGGTGCGGATCCTTCACGGTCGAGGTCAGGGCGGTGTTTCCACCCACCCTAGAGTTCTGCGGTGACAGTGCGGCCCGAGGGCCCGGCCCGATCCCGCTGACCCGTCGCGGCCGGCCATCGTGGGCCATCATGGCTCGGGTGAGGTGGACAGTGCGGCGGTTGAGCGCCGAAGACGCGGAGGCGTCCCAGCGGCTGGGGTTCGAGGCGTTCGGGGTGCCGGCGAATCCCTCCCGCGAGCCTGTTCCCATCGCTCGACCCGGGCGGCACACCTTCGGGGCCTTCGTCGGCGACACACTAGCCGCCCGACTGAGTGACCGGGAGTTCGATTCCTGCTTCGGCGGGGTCACGGTCGCGACGGCGGGCGTCTCCGGGGTCACGGTCGCAGCCGAGTTCCGCGGTCGAGGTGCGCTGACCCCGCTGTTCGCGGCGATGCTGCAGTCCGCCAAGGAGCGGGGCGCGCTGCTGTCCACCCTGTTCCCGACCGCACCGCGGATCTACCGCCGGTTCGGTTACGAGGTGGTGGCTGAGTCCGCGACGGTATCGGTGCCGACCTCCGCCCTGGCCGCAGCGCTGCCGGCGACCGGCACCTCGACCCGGCGCGCGACCGAGGCCGACGTGGCGGCCGTACGCCAGGTCTACGACGCCTGGGCGCTGGAGCAGAACGGCCCGCTGACCCGCCGGGGTGCCTCCTTCACCGCCACGACGACCGAGTATCTGGCCGGGTTCACCGGGGTCACCCTGGCCGAGGACTCCACCGGCGTGGTCGGCTACGTCTCCTGGAGCCGTGGGGAGGGCTTCGGCGAGAAGGCGGTGATCGCGGTGACCGACCTGATCGCGCGTACGCCCGAGGCCCACCGCGCCCTGCTGTCGGTGGTCGGCAGCTTCGCCACCGTGGCCCCGACCACCCGGATCGACACCTCGGGTGACGATCTGGCGCGGTTGTTCATCCCCAGCCTGCACTGGCAGGTGGTGCACTCCTCGCCGTACATGCTCAAGGTCTTGGACGTCCCGCTCGCGCTGAGCGCCAGGCGGTATCCGCCGGGTCTCACCGCGGAGCTGGCCTTCTCCGTGGAGGCTGATGTGCTGGTCGAGAACAACACGTCACACGTGCTGCAGGTGGGGCACGGGTCCGGCAGCTGCGAAATCGGTGGAGCCGGGGGCCGTGCGCTCACCTCGGCGGGCCTGGCCCTGCTGTACGCCGGCGCCCAATCCTGCGCCAACCTGCGGAGCGCCGGTCATCTGCGGGGCGGACACCTCGAGGAGGATCTGGTCTGGGACGCCCTGTTCGGTGGCCGGCAGCGCCACATCCGCAACTATTTCTGAGCTCCACCCACGTCGACGAAGGGCACCATCATGGAGATCCGTCCCGGCACGGCCGCGGACCAGCCGGGCGTGCTCGAGCTCTGCCGACAGGCTGGGGTGCCGACGCCCACCACGGCGGGTGGCGAGCTGCTGGTCGTGGCGGACGACGACACTCTGCTGGGCTTCGCGGTCGGGGAGGCCGAGCGGACCGAACCCGGCCAGGGTGAGGCGATCGAGGGGATGCAGGTGTCGATGGTCGTGGTGGCACCGAACCGACGGCATGCAGGCGTGGGCAGCGCACTGCTCGAGGGGCTGGCCGACGCGGGCTGGGACCGGGGCTTCCGGACCCTGTCGGCATGGAGCAGCTCGCCGGAGTTCTACGAAGCCTGCGGGCTCCAGCCCTCCGGCGAGACCCGGGTGCTCGACGACGGGCGTACGGCGATCCGGCTGACCGCGGAGCTGGAAGCACCGGCCCAGGAGCTCGTGCTGGACGGACCGGGCATCCGCCTGGGTCAGCTGCTGAAGTTCGCGGGACTCGTCGACACCGGCGCGGACGCGAAGCAGTTGCTGGCCGCCGAGGGCGTCCAGGTCAATGGCGAGGTCGACACCCGGCGGGGCCGGCAGCTGCACGACGGCGACGAGGTGCGCGCCGCAGCCGGAGCCTTCGTCGTCCGGCTGCCTACCCGCGTTCCCTGAGCCCGTCGGGCTTCGACGAGCTCAGCCACCGGCTACTCGGAGCGTGCGTAGCTGGGCCACCACCCGCTCGGTGGCGTGCCCGTCGTCGAGGTGGCAGTAGAGCCCCCGGAAGTTCGTGTAGCGCTCGGCGTACGAGGCCACGAGCGCGGGCAGGTCCAGCAGGGCCTCCGCCAGCTGGTCCTGGTCGTAGAGCACCGGGCCAGGCATGTCGACCTCCAGGTCGAGGGTGAAGCCCCGGAGCCGGTCGCGGTAGTGCTCCAGGTCGTACGCGAACAGCAGGATCGGTTTGCCGGTGACGGCGAAGTCAAAGATCACCGAGGAGTAGTCGGTGATCAGCACGTCGGCGGCCAGGTAGAGGTCGGCGGCGTCGGGATGGGCGGAGACCTCGACGATCCGGTCGTCACCGGTGAACGGACCTTGTTGAGCGAGGAAGTAGTGCCGTCGCAGCAGCATCCGATAGCCGTCCCCGAGCCGATCGACCAGCGCGACTGGGTCCAGGGCGAACGGCACCTCGCGCTCGATCACGTCGTCGTCGCGATAGGTCGGGGCGTACAGCACGGCCGTGTCGGCCTCGGACAGACCCAGCTCCAGGCGTACGCGGTGGCGGCGTTCGTGGCGGTCTCCGGCGTTCAGGGCGTCGTTGCGGGGATAGCCGGTCTCCAGGATCCGACCGGTGTAGTCGAAGGCCGAGCGCAGCAGCCCCGTCCCCGCGCGGCTCGGCGTGACGAGGAAGTCCCAGCGCGCGATGTCGGCATCCAGGGCGTCCATGGCCGACGGCTCCGGGATGGACACCGCGGCCCGGTGGATGCGCTTCAACGGCGTTCCGTGCCAGGTCTGAAGATAGGTCGCGCCCGCCGGCTTGGCCCAGTCGTCCAGCTGGATGTGGGTGTTGCTGATCAGCAGGTCGGCCGACTCCAGCGCGGCCACGGACTCCTGCGTGGCGATGGCGACGGTCCGGGTGTCGGGGGGGAAGGTGGCGGCGTGATGCGGGTCCTGCAGCCAGACGTGCTCGTCGCCGATGCCCTGGGCTCGCAGGGTCTCGTAGAGAGCCCGGGGGCTGTCGGAGAAGCGCCCGTTGTAGCTGTTGTAGACAACTTTCAAGATCGACCTCTTCGTGCGCCGGGTAGTGAACCCCGACACCCTATGGCCGATCGACCCCGCACCTACACCGCGACGATCTCGACCAGGTCAGCCAACCCCGCGAAGTCTTCCACGTTGCGGGTGAACAGCGGCAGGTGTGCCGCGACGGCGCTGGCAGCGATCAGGGATGTCGTGGTCCACCGCGGCATCGAGGTCACGGCGCAACTCCGCAGCATCCACGCGAGGTGCGTCGCGGCACCCGGTGCTACGGGCTAGGTCGAGGTCTGCGAGACGGAAGCGCCGATCAGCGCAGCAGGGCGAGAAGCGCGTACGAAACCTGGCCGTCGGCCTCGGTGACCACCAGGTCGCGACCACTTGCCCGCCGGGCCTCGCAGCCGAGGACGGCTCCGTCGCTGATAGTCAGTTCGATCCCCGTGCCCTCACCGAGGTCGAGCTGCACGCGGAGCGAGCCGAGTACGCCGGCGCCATCGACCAACGCCAGCCATGCCACCAGTGCGGGGACTCGGTACGGGCGACGAGGGTCGGCCGGCAAGGACTCCACCGCAGCGGTCCCGCTCAGCCGGCTGGGGCCGGAAGCCGAGCGGTCAGGGCGGCGGCGGACGCGCTCCGCCGGAGGGGTCGCGGGACCCTCGACGAGCCCGCCCAGGACCGACCCTTCGAGGAGGCGACGACGCGTCAGGCCCGGGCCCTGGAGCTGGTCGACGACCTCTCCCACGTCGCCGGCCAGCTGTCGGCGACCCGAGGCCGTCGCGACCTGGAACCCGCTGGCCACCCCGGTCACGGTGAGCGTGGACCCGGCGCTGCGGGCCCAGGCCGTCAGGTTCCGCGCGACCGCCGTACGCGATGGCACGGAGCCGAGCAAAGGGGTGGACCAGTGCAGTGACGCGGAGCGTGCCGACCCTGAGCCGCAAGCCCCGCACATCAGCAGCGGCCGCCGGGACGGGTCGTCCTCACGGCATCACGTCACCGCTGTTGGGCCCCAGGGTCTGACCGACGTAGAGGTTCCCGCCCGGGTCACTGGCCAGCAGCACCGCCGTGGGCGCCACCTCCGCCGGCAGCCCGAACCGGCCCAGCGGCAGCTCCCGCCGCTTGGCCGACTTCCACTCCTCGCTGATCCCGTCGACCAGGGGCGTCTCGATCGGACCGGGGGCGATCGCGTTCACCAGCACTCCGGCTGGAGCGACCTCGAGCGCCAGCGCCTTGGTCAGCCCGATCACCCCCGCCTTGGCCGCGCTGTAGTGGGTCAAGCCCACGCCGCCCTTGATGCCGAGCTGAGAAGCCACGTTGATCACCCGACCCCAGCCGCGACCGACCATGCCCGGGACGACGTAACGGCAGGTCAGGAAGATTCCGGTGAGGTCCACGTCGATCGTCTGGCGCCATTGCGCCAGGCTCATGGTCACCAGGGGTGACTCGGTGAGGATGCCGGCCGAGTTCACCAGGACGTCGATCGGCCCGGCGGCTGCTGCGGCTGCCTCGACCGACGACTCGTCGGTGATGTCGAGGGTCAGGTCGGCGCAGTGCAGGTCCGCAGTGAGCACCTGCGCTGCCCCCTCCGCTCGGAACGCTTCGGCGATGGCCGCTCCGATCCCGCTGCCGCCTCCGACCACCAGCACCCGGCGGGCGGCGAGCCCGTTGGGGCTCACGACGGCATCCGTACGGTCAGGCCGCCGTCGACGACGATCGACTGGCCGGTCAGGTACGACGACTCCTCGCTGCACAGGAACCTGATCACGGTGGCGACCTCGTCGGCCCGACCAACCCGGCCGAGCGGGATGCCCGCGCCGGCTGCGGCCAGTCCCTCCGGCCCGTAGCTGTTCACCGCGTCGAGGCTCTGGGGCGTCTCGATCAGGCCGGGGACGACGCAGTTGACCCGTACGCCTCGAGGGGCGAGCTCGACGGCAAGCGAGGAGCACAAGCCCTTCACCCCGGCCTTCGCCGCACCGTAGTGGGCGTGCTCCCCCCAGCCGTAGACCCCGCCGGCGATGGACGAAACGGCCACCATGGATCCGCCGTCGCCGAGGTGCCGAGCGCAGGACCTGAACGTACGCGCAACCCCCGTCAGATCGACATCGACGACGAAGTCCCAGGCGTCGTCGGTCAGCTCAGCCAGAGCCGCCGCCCGCAGCACCCCGGCGTTGGCCACGGCGACGTCGAGTCGACCGAAAGCCTCCATCGCCCGATCTGCCAGCGCATCCACCTGAGCCGCGTTCCGGACATCGACCTCCTGGACGACCGCCCGTCCGCCGGCCGCCACCACCGCGCTGACGGTGCCGGCCGGATCGTGCGGATCGCCGAGAAAGGTGCCGACGACGATGTCGGCACCCTGCTCTGCGAAGGCGACGGCGGTGGCTCGGCCGATCCCCGAGGCTGCACCGGTGATGACGGCCACCCGAGCGTCGAAGCCCGACGAGGTCACGCGTGCACCGGAGCGGTTGTGGCGTCGTGCTCGTGGATGCCGCCGTCCTCGGTGCTGAGCGGGCGGACCTTCTTGCACGCCAGCATGACGAAGCCGGAGACGAAGATGCCGGTGACGCCGACGTACAGAGCGGTGTTCGACCAGGCGACGCCGCTGGCGAGCAGGACGGTCACCAAGATGCCGGCGACGATCGCCCCGGGCTGGCTGATCGCGTTGATCAACGACGCCCCGGTAGCGCGGCAGTCGGCGGTGTAGCACTCGCCCATGTAGAACAGCATCGCGGCGTAGGGACCGACGAGGAAGAACATGCCACCGGCGTAGAGGGCGACCACGGCGAAGGTGCTCTTGGCCAGCAGCAGCATGGCGGCGAACAGGACGGCTGAGATGACCCACGCAACGGCGATCACGTTGCGACGACCGAATCGATCTCCGGCCCAGCCGTGGAAGAGATAGCCGGTGAACGCGACCAGGTTGATGATGATGAACATCAGCAGGGCACCGGCGAAGTCGACGCCCTTGCCCTGGGTCAGCACGCTGGTGCCGAGCACGCTGAAGGTCTGGATGCCGAACCAGTTGGTGAACCAGGCGAGACCCAGGAAGATCGTGTTCCGGCGGGATTCCGGGGCGAAGACCTCCCGCAGCGGGGCCTTGCGCTCCGAGACCAGACCGTACTGGTCCGCCAGAGCCTTGGCCCCGGCCGGGTCGCCGCTCTTGTGGAGCTTGCGCACCTGGTCCTGGAGGACGAACTGGGGTGTCTCCTTCAGCTTGCGGCGCAGCAGCACGATGATAATGGCCGGGAAGACCGCCACCAGGAAACAGCCGCGCCAGCCGACGACGGGGAGCAGCACCGCGGCGAAGGCAGCGGCGAGCAAGGTACCGAGCGGCCACCCGCCCTGGACGATCGAGTAGATGAACCCGCGTCGCTTGGTGATGAACTTGTCATCGCTGAGGGCGTAGATCTCGTTGAGGTAGGTGGTGTTCACCGACTGCTCGGCGAGGCCCAGACCGCCGATCGAGCGTACGGCCACCAGGGAGGCGGTGTTGAAGCTCGCGGCGGACGCAGCCGAGGCGAGTGCCGTACCGGACACGGTCAGCAGCATCCCCTTACGGCGACCCAACCGGTCGACCAGGGGCCCGACGCCGAACACGACGAGGGCGGTGCCGACCGAGATGGCCGTGGCCACCCCGACGGCCGTCGAGCTCGACCAGCCGAAGTCCTCCTGGATGCTCGGCAGCAGGGTGCCGAAGAGGATGAAGTCGTAGACGGCGAAGATCCACGCGAGCAGAGCGATGACGGTGCCGCGACGGGTTTCGGACGTGCTGACCCGGTGCTTCGCCCACGCTGCGGCGATCGAAGGTGAGGATGCGTCGGGCTCCGCGGCTGCGGCCGCGGTCGGCGCAGCCGGATTTTCGGGTGTGGACATGGGTCTCTCCTGGAAAGAGGGTCGGGCGAACTATCTGAGGTGACGTGCCCAGGTGGGCGATCCGCGGCTCGGCCGGGTGAGCGCCGCCCTGGCTGCCGGGCTCTAGGAACGCGGTTGGCGGGCGATGAAGTCGTCCGCGATCTCGTCGAAAGTGGCCCAACGGACACCATCGTGAGAGTTGATGTGCTCGATCAGGCGCTCGAGCATCATCAGCACCTGGGGCCGGCCCGAGACGTCCGGGTGGATGGTCATGGTGAAGACCCCGTAGTCCTGCTCGCGGTGGACCCAGTCGAACTGGTCCCGCCAGATCTCCTCGAGTTGGCGGGGGTTGACGAACCCGTGAGAGTTCGGGCTCGCCTTGATGAACATCATCGGCGGCAGGTCATCGAGATACCAGCTGGCCGGGATCTCCACCAGGTCGGTCTCGGTGCCCCGGACGAGCGGCTTCATCCAGTCGTGCGCACTGGGGGCGGCATAGTCGATCGGGGTCCAGGAGTCGCCGACCCGGACGTAATAGGGCTCGAAGTCACGGTGCATGAGCGAGTGGTCGTACTTGATACCTCGCTCCAGCAGCAGCTCGTTGGTCACCCGGCTGAACTCCCACCACGGCGCCACATAGCCGGTGGGCCGACGGCCGCTGACTTGTTCGACGAGGCTGATGCAATGGTCGAGAACCTCGGTCTCCTGCTCGCGCGACATGGCGATCGGGTTCTCGTGGGAATAGCCGTGGACCCCGATCTCGTGGCCGGCCGCGACGATCGCCTCGGTCTGCTCGGGGAAGGTCTCGATCGAGTGGCCCGGCACGAACCAGGTCGTCTTCAGCTGGTGACGTCGGAACAGCTCCAGCAGGCGTGGGGTGCCGACCTCGCCGGCGAACAAGCCGCGGGAGATGTCGTCGGGTGAGTCCTCGCCCCCGTACGAGCCGAGCCAGCCGGCCACAGCGTCGACGTCGACGCCGAAGCTGCAGATGATGTCCTTGGTCATAGGTGTCCTTTCGATGGGCGATGCGTCTTGGCCCTGTGGGTGGCCGAGAGTGCGCGGGAGCGCGATAGGAGCCGGTCTCAATCAGGACCCGGGGTCCCGTGACCGAAGGCACGGCGGATGTCACCAGGACTGGCGCCGGTGGCGAGAAGTGCGATCAGCAGGACGCGAGCCTGCCCCGGCCGGAACCGCCCGCCGAGGACCGCGCCAGCCGCTACCAGGTCCACCCCGCCCCCACCGCCGTACAGAGCGACGACAGGACCGGAGTGCACCCGAGTGCTGAGGACCACGACCACCCCGATGCTGACGAGCTCCAGGACTGCGTCGACGACGACGCGGTTGGCGTTGCCGGCGCCCGTGGCCTCGATGACGATGCCTCGCGCTCCGGCGCGAGCCAGGGCGAACAGGGCCACCGCGTCGACACCCGGATACATCGCCACGATGTCGACCCGCGGGAGATCGTCGGCCAGGGCCGACGACTCTGCGACGACCGTACGGATGGGGCGACCGTGGATGCTCAGCCGCCCGTTGACCACCGTGCCCAGGGCGCCGGTATCGGGATTCCCGAACGCCTCCAAGGCCATGGTGGCGGTCTTGCGGGTGCCCCGGGCGGGATAGATGGAGCCGTCGAAGGCCAGCAGCACCCCCAGCCCCCGTGCCTCGGTCGAGGCCGCAACGGTGATGGCGTCGCGGAGGTTGACGGGACCGTCGGGCTTGACCTGATCGGCGGCTCGCTGGGCGCCGGTGAAGACCACCGGCCGGTCGTCGCGGAAGAACAGGTCGACGAACAGCGCAGTCTCTTCCATGGTGTCGGTGCCGTGCGTGACCACGACCCCGTCGAGACCGGGGTCGCTCAAGCTGCTCTCGACGGCGCTGAGGACGCGCCGCATGTCGTCCGGAGTGAAAGCGAAGCTGTTGACGCGCAGGATCTCAAAACCCTCGACGACCACGTCGTGGGGCATGTCGACCTGGCCCAGCAGCTGTCCGGCGTCGTCCGCGGCGGTCGCACCGCCCGTGGCCGATTGGCGACTGGCAATGGTCCCGCCCGTGGTGAACACGGACACATTGCGCATACGCACCTCCCGAGGGCAAGGACACTGCTAAACCCGTTCAGCCAATCGATTGCGCCAAACGATTTCCCTATTACACTGTTGGCCCTGGGATCTCGTCAAGCCCCGTCGAATATCGTCACTGCCCAGAAACAAATGGGTCCCCCGACGCAACACCGACGTAACCGGAGACACTCGTGAGCACAGACGAACGGCGGCACCCTCCGCAGGACCGTCGCGCGACCCTGCGGACGATCGCAGATCTAGCGGGCGTCTCGCCCTCGACGGTTTCTCGGGTCCTGCACCCCAGCGCCAACACCGTCGGTCGCAAGACCGCGATGGCCACGGCGGCCCGGATCCAGGAGGTCGCCCGGGACGTCGGGTATGTACCCAACCCACACGCCGCCAGTCTGCGCACCCAGCGCAGCTCGCTGATCGGCGTGCTGGTCCCGCGGCTGGCCGACCTGGTCCTCGCCCTGATCTATGAAGGCATCGAGGACGCAGCCACCGAACTCGGGTTCGGCACCTTCGTGGCTAACACCCACGACGACCTGGGGACGCAGCAGGCCCGCGCCGAGATGATGATCAACCGGCGGGTCGACGGGCTGATCCTGGGCGACGCCCGGGTCGATGGACGCCTGGCCGATGACCTGCGAGCCCGCAACGTCGCGTACGTCTTGACCAACCGACGGGTCGACGGCCATCCCTCGGTGACCTGCGACGACCTGCACGGCGGCCGGTTGGTGGCCGAGCACCTGCTCGAGCTCGGGCACACCACGGTGGCCGTCGCCGCGGGGGCGGCGTACGCGAGCACCGGCATCGACCGGTCGACCGGCTTCCTGGACACATTCGCCCGGGCCGGGAAACCGGTCCCGGCCGACCTGGTGGTGCACTCCCCCTTCGACGTCGAGGGTGGACGCGTAGCGGCTGAGCAGCTGCTGGCCACCCAACCTCAGCTGACCGCCGTGTTCGCGGTCAACGACTTCGCCGCGATCGGCGCGATGGGCGCGATCCGCGACGCCGGCCGGCGCGTCGGCCGCGACATCGCCCTGGTCGGTTACAACGACGTCGCTCTGGTTGCCGAGCTGCCGGTGCCCCTGACGACGGTCCGCTCGCCCATGCGTGAGATGGGCCACCAGGCGGTGCAGCTCTTGAAGCGACGCCTGGATGACCACGACGTCGAGTCGGTCAGGTTGGCGCCGAAGCTCATCGTCCGGGCCTCGACCCTGCTGGATCGAGCATGAGCGGCCACACCGCGGGGTCAGAGCCCGGGCCGGACCACCAGCCACCGCAGATCCGACGCGCGACATCACCCGGTCAGGTTGTCGCGACGGTGCAGCACCTGATAGGCAGGCCAACTTTGTCCACGGGCATAGAGGAGCCGGCCCCCGCGCTGGGTGTGCGGGGACCGGCTCTTACGGTTGCTTGCTGCGTCTTTGTCCTGGTCAGCGTGTCGTTGGCGAGGCGCGGTCAGATTGGAATGCGCGGGTCGGTTACGGCGGACGGGCTGTTCCCTCGTGCTGCTGTCATCAGTGCGGAACGCGGGCGGCGCGCTGACGGGTGAACACGAGCAGCGCCACGATCGCGACGAGCAGGACGGCGGAGGCCGCGTAGCGATCGAGGGCCAGACCACCCTTCGCGACAGGTTTGTCGAGGAAGTCGCCCACCACCGCGCCCAGCGGCCGGGTGAGGACGAAGGCTGACCAGAACAAGACGACGCGGGAGATCCGGGTGAAGCGCCACAGCAGGGCGATCCCGGCGAGGATGCCGGTGAACAGCAACGCACCACCGGTGTACGCCATGCCGATGGTGTCGGCGGTCCAGTCACCCAGGGCGGTGCCAAGGGTCTGGGAGAACATGATCGTCAGCCAGTAGAAAGCCTCGGCCTTCGGGGTCTGGACGCTCGTGACGGCGACGCTGCCGGTGGTGCGGTACCACAGCGCGAACGAGCACAGCAGTCCGATTGTGAGGATCGTCGTACCGCCTGCGTACCCGATTCCGAGGGACCGGTCCACGTAGTCGGCAATGGTGGTGCCGAGCGTCGTCGTTGCGACGATGGTGAACCAGTACAGCCATTTGTTGAAAGACTTCGCGCGGATCTGGAGCGCGACGGCGACCACGAACAGGGCTGCAAAGACGACGGTGCTAGCGAGGTAGCCCAGGTTCGCCGACATGGACAGTGAGTCGCCGCCGGTTTCGCCGAGAGTGGTGGCAAGGACCTTGATGACCCAGAAGCCGACCGTGATGGCGGGCACCTTGGATACCAGATCTTGCGTCAGATCGGAGTAGGACGGGTAATCGGGGGAGGTCGGGTTCGCCTGGGGCGTGGGGGGCATGGAGCAGGTTTCCTCTCGGGCGGGGGCGGGAATGACCGCAGCGCGGAACGAACCACATCGTGTCGAGCCCTGGCTAAGTAGCTGCTGAGCGCACCTGGCAGCGGGCTGTGCGTCGTCGTAGTGCCGGCGACGCGCCGACAACGGGGCGGTCGGAGACTGCCAAAGGTTCAGTTGACGCCCTTGACGCGTCATCCCGGCTTGCAGCAGTCCCCATGACTGGTCACCCGCCCGTTGCCAGCATTTCGGGGTTTGGCCCCAGAGATGACACGTCTCCCCGGCGGCGACTGCGAGGCTGACCCCGCGCGGGTCGACGTTGTCCGCGCCGTGGGGGCCGACAGCCGCAGGTCGACCTGGGTGCCGTTGCGCCAGAACATGTACTGCTCGACGTCGTTGTTGACGGTCTTTCCCGGTCACCGCATCGGGTTGCCCGTCGGCCCGGTAGACCGGACGTACGCGGTGCCAGCAGTCCCGCTTCACAGTGTCGACCTGGGCGAAGGCGAAGCCTGGCTGGCCACCGTCCAACCCCATCTAGCCGGACGCCGGTCGAGCGCTGCCCGAACGCGCGGTGGGAGCCCGGGGGGGCACCGCTCAGTTATCACTCAGGTGAGGCACGACAGCGTGGACCCAGTCGACCGGATGGACGTTGCTGCCAGCTGGGACTGAGACGGAGGGGTCGGCGTGCGGGTACTGCTGGTGGAGGACCAGAAGGGTCTGGCGGAGTCGATGCGCCGCGGCCTGACCGGCGAGGGGTGCGTCGTGGACGTAGCCCATGACGGCATCACCGGGTTGTGGGCGGCTACCGAGTCCTCCTACGACGTGATGGTCCTCGACATCATGCTGCCCGGCCTGAACGGCTACAAGGTGCTGCAGGAACTGCGGGAACGCAGGGTCTGGACGCCGGTGTTGATGCTGACCGCCAAGGACGGGGAGTACGACCAGACCGACGCCTTCGACCTCGGTGCCGACGACTACCTCACCAAACCCTTCAGCTTTCTGGTGTTGACCGCCAGGCTCCGCGCGCTGGTGCGGCGCGGGGCTCCCGAGCGGCCGGCCAAGCTCACGGTCGGCTCGCTCGTGCTCGACCCAGCCCGCCGTACCGTGACCCGGCGCGGGGAGCCGGTCAGGCTCACCCCACGGGAGTTCGGCTTCGTCCAATACCTGATGCGTAACGCAGGCACCGTAGTCAGCAAGTTCGAGATCCTCGAGAACGTGTGGGACCCCGCCTACGACGGCGGCGAGAACATCGTCGAGGTCTACGTCGGGTACCTGCGCCGAAAACTTGACGTTCCGTTCGGCTTGCAGACCCTGATCACCGTCCGCAGCATGGGATACCGCCTGGACACCGATCTTGGCGCCGACGGAGCAGACCGATGACCGCCACGTCAGCCGCCAGCCGACGCGCTCACCAGGGCCCGCGGCCAGACGCGCCCCTGAACCAACGGAGGTGACACTCGGCCCGGAAGGCCGCGTACCCTCCGCCTAGCCGGTGCGGGTGGCAAAGCCTCAGTCGCGTCTCCTCGGACGAACGCGAAGGAAGGGACTGATCTCGGATGCTGGTTTGGCTGAGGAGCACCACGAGCCGGTCGACGCCAAGTCCGGGGCCTCCTGCGGGCGGCGTACAGCTCCGCCAGCAGCGCGCCTGGCGCCATCCCGTACCGGCAGCTTGGCCTACTTGGCTTTACACCCGCCACCGGGGACTGGCGGGCGGCTGCTGATGGTGACCGGCCAACCAGAGCGCTGCGGGTGGCGTCCAGCCAAAAGACGCTTGCCGTCAACCGGGGCGCCATGAACGACGCCGTCCTGCTGGCTACGACCGGCGCGGCCATCACTACCGACCCTCCGACCCGACCTCCGCTGCTCGCCGCCGACAGCGACCACCCCGACGCAGCCGGCGTCGACAGGCGGCCCGATCCGATGCCGGCTGCCGTGTAAGAGGGACACGTAGTCATGCGGCTCCGTCGGCGATGAGCGAGGACGCTGTCGGGCGGCCGCCGATTGACGCCCGGCGCCACGCTCACCGCTATGGCTGCTGTCACCGGATGCCGTTGGTCATCGAGCGAATGAACCGGTCTCAGGTCTTTCTCACGCTGGTTCAGTGATTGCACAGCCCGCGAGAGGCATCGTCGTAACACGGGCCCACGGTGGGCTCGAAGAACCTAGAAAGGCTCATCATGAACAACACCAAGCGTGCTCTCGCCGGCGGCTTCCTCGCCCTCGCCCTGGCCACGGCTGGCGGAGTCAGCATCGCCGCGGCCGCTTCCCCGACTGTGCCGCCCTCTACCAGCATGACGGCCACCAGCGGCCCAACCGCCGCACCGTCTGGATCACCGACGTCGGGGTCGACGCAGACCCAGACCCCGCAGGCTTCACCCAAGGCCCAGACAGACCTTCCCGGAAAGGGCGACCGGGTCGACACCGCGGCCGACCAGTCCGGGAAGGGTGACCCGGCCGACCAGTCCGGGAAGGGTGACGCTGCCGACCAGTCCGGGAAGGGGGACTCGGCCGACCAATCCGGGAAGGGGGACTCGGCCGACCAATCCGGGAAGGGGGACTCGGTCGACCAGCAACAGGGCGGGCGCGATACCGACAACATCCAGCACGGCGATCAGCACGGGCCCGAAGTTAGCGATCGCTCCTGACCACGGTTTAGCTGGTTGATCTGCTGATAGAGCTTCTTGAGGTGGAGCCTCGCTCGGCGCTGGCGAGGCTCCACCGGAGGGCAAACGGTGTTCGTATTCGCCGCTGGCTGTTGCCCAACGGAGGATTTCGACAAGCCGGGCTAGTAGGCCTGACTGGGCAGGATGACCTCGAAACAGCATCGGCCGGCTCTTTCAGTGGCGACTATCGATCCGCCGTGCGCCTCGACTATTGCGCGAGAGATGGCCAGGCCCAGACCGCTACCGCCATTGTCGGCCGAGCGGCTGGCATCCAGGCGCACGAACCGTTCGAAGACGCGTTCCCGATCCTCTTCGGCTATCCGGTCCCCGTCGTTCTCCACCCAGACCACTACGTCGTCAGCGCGGCGTTCTATTCCGGCTGTAACCGTGGTGGCGGCGTGACGCATCGCGTTGTCGCAGAGGTTGCGCAGCACCTGGGCCAACCTCATCTCATCCCCGAGCACCCGGACCGGGACGATGGCGCTGTCCACCTGAAGCGCCGGCACCATCCGCAACCGGCGTACCTCCGCATCGACGAGATCATCCAGGTCCACCTCCACGTGTTCCATCCGCAGTCCGGCGGCGTCCACTTTGGCCATGGTCAGCAGATCCTCCACCAGGGCCTGCATACGTCGGGACTCCGACATCACGGTGCGCTGCATCTCGACCCAGGTCCGACCCGTCGGGTCCAGGCTGGCCACCTCGGCGGTAGTCACCAAGGTCGAAAGTGGACTGCGGAGCTCGTGGCTGGCGTCGGAGAAGAAGACGCGTTGCGACCGGTCGGACAACTCCAGCCGATCCAACATCACATTCATAGTGGTGGCCAACGCCGCGACCTCATCGGCGGTCGGCGGCACCTCCACCCGATCGTTCAACCTCCGCGCGTCGATTTCGGCGACTTGTCGGCGGATCCGTTCGACGGTCCCCAACGAGCGCCCGACCAGCACCCATACGGCCGTACTCACCAGCGCCACCAGCAAAGGAGCTGCCGCGAGCAGGAACAGCCCTACCCTGCGAACGGTGTCGACCTGAACCTGTATCGGTACGGCCACCAGGACCGTGTAGTCCTGACCCTTTACGTCTACCCCGCGCGCGGCCACCAGGAATTCGTCGGTGTCCCCCAACGCCGCCAAGGTCGCCATTGCCTCGTTTGCCGATCGCCCAGGCGGCGGCCGTAAGGTCGAGATCGGCCGTTCGCGCAGCCGGCGATCAGTGGAGATCACGACTTGGCCCATAGCGTCGACGACCTGGACCTGTTCGCCGCCCCGCCGATCCTCCACCGCGGTTGCTTGAGTTTCCGGGACTCCCTGCTCCGCCAGCAGCCGGGCCAGATCGGTGGCGCGACCCGAGGCGTTGGTCCGCGCGGCGGAGATCAGCGACGACTGCAGCGTTACCAGCAGGACCGCACTACCGCCGAGCAGGGCTACGGTCACCACGACGGCTGCGGCCACCACCGATTGTCTGCGGATGCCCCACCGGAGAAGGGGTTTGTGGCCCGCTGTTTGGTTGGCCGCGAATCTATGGTTGGGCACGACTGCCCCCCTTACTGAGATCTGTCACCGGTCCGCCTCGCGGGGCAAGTCGGAGGCTCTCAGACTGGCCGAGCTGGTGGGGTGCACGAACACGACGGTCCCACGGGCCTGGGGCTCGGCGAACACCGCGTCGAACCGCGAATCGCCGAGGTCCATCCGCGATAGTTGCCCCACCCGTCGAGGTTCTGCACCTCCGGCGCGTACGTCAGTTCCCCAAGGGAGGCGTCGACTGGCCACGATCATCGGCGGAACCCGGCCGCCGGCCGACATCGGTGAACAAGTCGGTGAACATCTCGTCGGGAAACAGGTGCTGACGCCGCGCTCTGCACCGCAGCAGGAGCGGCGCAGCAGGACATCCGTCGGGTAGCGGGCCGTCATGCCTGGTCCGCCTCGGTCCCGTCTACGACGGCCAGGAGCTCCTGGAGTTGGCCCCGGCATCTCCCGCGCCATCTCGGGGCTGAGGCTCTTGTCGGTGGCAGGAAGCCACAACTGCTCGCCGTCAGGCCGCGGCTGTGAGCTGGTGCATCGGGTTCCTCATCGACGACCAGGTGCGAGGACCGTTCCTCCTCAGATAGGAGGGCAGCGGCTCATGTTTTGGAGAAACGGAACTCCACCACGTCCCCGTCGGCCATCACGTAGTCCTTGCCCTCCAGGCGAACCTTCCCCTTGGCCTTGGCCGCTTGCAT
>JAABUN010002630.1_pt1 | contig 30918 bp, 26 predicted proteins | sample 5559311 | NCBI WGS metagenome assembly JAABUN01 (sample SAMN10711877, study PRJNA513370) | rock metagenome | isolation source: Antarctica rocks | place: Antarctica: Victoria Land, Siegfried Peak sud | reverse complement strand
GAGTCTTCCATGGGATGGCCTTCCCGTGATGCGATACGGGGATCGATGGACCGAGAGTCTCGCATCATCGGGCGGAACGCGGTAGAGCCTTGCCGGGTAAGCTTTCACCTTCCGTTCGCCTAAGGGCGTAGGATGGGGTTCGACTCCGTCTTCGCCCGATCTTCTCGCACGGCAAGGATGAGGGGAAGAGCCTCCATGAGAGCGAGTATTCCCTTTCCCAAGTGTGCCCATGTTGCCTAAATTCCGTCCAACCGACCGCAGACTGAATTCGCCACCAGTGTCACTGTTGGGTCTACCCCTTCTTCGCCGACACGTTCGACGAGGGGCGCTGGCGCTGGCTCGTCACCGAGACCGACGGGGGGCGGCGCCACGAAGGAGCGGAATTCCTCCAGCGGTCCTACCTCGGCTTCTCGGTGGTGCGACCGCTCGTGGGGGCGCCCATCGGCCGGACGGTCTTGCAGACCTTCGCGGGGCAGACGCCTGCGGGCGAGCGGCGCCTCTTCGAGGGCCTCCGGGAGTATACGGCCCACCTCGCGGGGTTCGAGCTCCGGGTTCGCGGACTGGCCTTCCAGCAGCAGGACCAAGGCGTGAGCGCGTGCGCGACCACCGCCCTCTGGAGCGCGCTGCACGGGGTCGCCCCGCAGGAGTGCTTGCGGGTCCCGACCCCGGCCGACATCACCGAAGCGGCCTCGCGCTACGTCCTGGAGGATGGCCGCGCCCTGCCGTCGGCGGGGCTGAGCATCTACCAGATCTGCGAGGCCACCCGCGCGGCGGGACTGGCGCCACTGCTGATCCAGGGCGTCTCCCTCGAGCACGACCGCGCCCAGATCCTCGCCTACACCGACTCGGGCTTCCCGCCGGTCCTCGCGATCCAGCCGCTCAACGGCGGCGACGGACATGCGGTCTGTGCCGTCGGCGTGAAGCTCGGCGACGTCGCCCCCGGGACCGACCCGAGCCTGAACTACCGCGACGGCGCGAGTGCCGTGCGCGGGGTCTACCTCCACGACGATCGCCTCGGTCCCTATGCCACCGCGCAGCTTGACGCCTACACCCTGGGCCCGAACGAGATCCGGACGCGACTGACCATTCGCTGGCCCGGTGAGCCGGTGGAATTCAACGAGGCGATCCTCAAGGCGCTCATCGTGCCGGTGCCGCCGAAATTGCGGCTGACCGTGGCGCGGATGCGCGGGCTCGCGGCCGCCATCGCCCAGGCATCCGCCCAGCTCCTCCCCCGGTACAAAGACGCGGTCACGATGAACTGCCGCTACCAGCGGGCCTCGGCCTACCGCGAGCGGGCCTTCGAGTTTGGCCTGTCGGACGACGGGCTGTATACGCTCCTCTGCGGCACGGCGCTCTCCCGGTATATCGGCGTCCTCGAGATCAGCGTCCCGGACGGGCCGCTCCTCGATGCCCTGCTCGACGCGACGGAGACCCAGGCCAACCCCTCGGTGCTCGCCTGCGTGAAGCGGCGGATGTGGCCGGCGGGCGCGGTGGGCAAGCTCCGGCCGCTGGCGAAGGGCCTCGGGGCACGCAGCATCATCTGAAGGCTGAAGGGTCGTCTGCTCTCGCTCCGGGTCACCGTCACGCGGGATTCATCGCGCCGGGCTCGTCGGATTGGCGCGGGGGGCTGTCTGAACTGGGGCGGCCGTCTGCGACGAAGGGACGGTCGACCGAGGTGGCGGGGCTGCTGAAGGGCACACGAAGCCGGGTGATCAGAGGACCGCCGAGCGCAACTCGGGGAAGACCTTCTCGACCTTCTTGAGGAGGTAGTCGCCGTAGGTCCCCTCGAACGCATGGACGCTGGCGCGATCCCAGCGCTCGTGCCGGTCGTCGGGGGGGAGATCCCGGGCAAGCTGTGGTTCGCCTGTGTTGTCCGCCTCTTGGCGGAGGGTCCGGAGAGGGATACACTACGCGTTGCATCCCATTTCCTGGAGGTACTGCCTCATGTTCGCTCTCCGATATCTTGCTTTCCCGCTGTCACTCTCCGCGTTTCTGCTACCACCCGCATCCCTGGCCGCGTTGGCGGAGGAGGATTGGGCGGCGAAGCAGGTCGAGCTCAAGGAGGGGGACCGGATCATCTTCTTCGGGGACTCGCTCACGAACCTTGCAGGAACAGAAAAACCAAAGGAGCATGTCACGAAGGGCTACGTCCGGATCGTCCGAGAGACGCTGCAACAGAAGCACCCGGACAAGAAGATCGAAGTCGACTGGGTCGCCACCGGCGGGCACACGGTCCCGGACCTGCTCAAACGGGTCGATGCCGACGTGATCGCCAAGAAGCCGACCATCGTGGTCATTCAGATCGGTTGCAACGACGCCCGTCGCATTCCCAAGGAAACGTTCCAGACCAGCCTCGAGGAACTCATCGATAGGTTGCAGAAGGCCGGCATCCAGGTGGTGCAGTGTTCGCTCACGAGCGTCGGCGAGAAGCACGACGGCACGAACAAGGACGATCCCAAGCTGGACGAGTTCGCCGAAGTGGAGCGGGAGGTCGCCAGGGCCAAGCAGGTTCCACTGAACGACTTGCGCAAGGCCTTTGCCGCCTTCTGGGAGAAAAACAACCCCGACAACAAGCCCAGCGGCATCCTCACCTACGACGGCAACCACTTCAACCAGAAGGGCATGGACTTCGTCGCCGAGCAGATGCTGAGGAAGTTCAAGTGAGGAGATTGGATCATGAACCCCGCCTCCCGGTGCCTTCTCCTGGTCTGCTTCTCCGCCTGGCACTGCGTCACCGCTCGCGCCGCGGACGAGCCGCCCCGAGCGGGGCCGGCGACGGAACGACGATTCCCGCCGCTGAAGGTGCCCCCCGGATTCAAGGCAACGCTGTTCGCCTGCGATCCGCTGATCGAGTATCCCTCGGCGATCTCGGCCGGGCCGCGCCCGGGAGCGATCTTTGTCGCGATCGATTACATGACCGGACTGGGGACGGAGATCATCCGCCGCAGCGAGGTGCGGCTGGTGGAGGACACCGACGGGGACGGCGACGCCGACAAGGCGACCCGGTTTGCCGGCGGATTCAATTCGATCATGGGACTTGCCTGGCACGGCAGCACCTTGTATGTGATGCACGCGCCGCTGCTCACGGCCCTGCGCGACACGAAGGGGACCGGCGTGGCCGACGAGCGGAAAGACCTCGTGGTCGGGCTGGGGCTGCCGCCCGAGGAGAATCCCGTGCGGCTCCACTGCGCCAACGGCGTGACGGCGGGACACGACGGCTGGCTCTATCTGGCCCTGGGCGACCACGGTTGCGACGTGCGGCGGCCCGAGGGGGACCGGCTGGTCCTTGAGGGAGGCGGCATCCTCCGCTGCCGGCCCGATGGCCGCGATCTCCACGTTTTTGCGACCGGCCTGCGAAATATCTACGACGTCGCCCTCGATGCCGAGTTGAACGTCTTCGTCCGCGACAACGAGAACGACGGCGGCGATTACAAGATCCGCGTCTGCCACAGCTTCTTCGGGGCCGACCATGGCTATCCGTATTTATACCATGAGCGGCCCTCGGAAGCGCTCCCGCCGCTGGCCGATCTCGGGCTGGGCTCTTCGGCGGGCGGCGTCTGTTACCTGGAGCGGCACTTCCCACCCGAGTACCAGGGCAACTTACTCTTCTGCGAGTGGGGAAAGTCGCTCGTTCGTTATCCCTTGAATCGAGCCGGAAGCAGTTTTGCGTCGCCCAAGGAGTTGGAATTCGCGGCGGGAGCGGAAGGCGATCCTTACGGATTCAAGCCGACCGACGTGGTGGTGCAGCGAGACGGCACGTTGATGGTCTCCGACTATGCCGACGGCCAGCGTCCCAGGCGCGGCCGCGGGCGAATCTACCACATCGCGCATGCCGGCGACGACACGAAGGAAACGCCGCCGCTCCCCGCCGACCCGCTCGCGAGGCTCGATTCCGGAAGCTACTTCGAGCGTTGCGAGGCCCAGGCGGTCGTCGAGGGCGAGGCCGAGAAATGGCTCAAGAGACTGACCGATGCTCTCTCTGCCGGTCGCATCGGCCCGCGCGGCCGGCTGCACGCGATCTGGATTCTGGCCCGGGTGCAGGGCGACAAGGCCATCGAGCCGCTGCTGACCATCGCCAGGTCTGATCCCGAGCCGTCCGTTCGGGCCCAGGCGGTGCGCGCCATCGCCGATTTAGCCGATCCGGTGCTCGCGCGGCATCGCCTCGATGCGGGGCGGGGAGATCCTGCGCTGGCCGCGCACCTGGCCGCACTGGATGACGGGCAGGATCACCGCGTTGGACTTGAAATCATCATCGCCCTGGGCCGGTTGCGGTGGGCCGGAACCGCAGGCTGGCTGAGAAATCACCTGACCAGGCCCGATGCGGCCCTCGCCCACGCCGCCCAGCAATCGCTGACGCTCTCGAGCAATTGGCCCGCGGCGCTCGAGCTGCTCGATGCGCCGGATGACGAGCCGCTGCGGGGAATTGCGCTGCGGGCCATGTCCCGTCAGTACGACGCGGGGCTCGTCGACGGCCTGTTGGAAAGGCTTTCGCGAGAGAAGGGCGGCGTTCGTTCGCGCGAGTATGGCGATTGCCTGGCGCGGGTTTATAAGAAGCCCGGCCCGTGGGCCTACTGGGACTATCGGCCCAAGCCGCGGCCGGCCAATCAGGTCGCCTGGGCGCGAACGGAGGCGATTGCCGTTGCGCTCAACCAGATGCTCTCCCGTGGCGATCCCGAATCGCGGCTGGAGGTCCTGAAGCAGATGCGGCGCGAGCAGGTTCCCGCCAGCTTGAAAGCGTTGGGACGATGGCTCGAGGAGGAAAGTGACCCAGGGCGAGTCGCCGCCCTGCTGGATTGCCTGCGCGATCAGCCGGGGGCCGACGTGCAGCCATATTTAGAACCGGTGATCCGCAGCCCGTTGCAGAGCTCCACCAACCGCCTGACGGCGCTGGCCATCTTCGTTCGAGGTATCGGCAAGGAACAGGCCGGCTCCCTCCTGGCGCTGTCGGAGGGACTGGAAGATGGGCCGGTCCTGGCCGAAACGCTGCGTTCGGTCGGCAAGTATCCCCAGCTCGTGGCCGCGCCGCTGCTGACCAGGAGGCTGGATTCGGTCAAGCCGGAGGTCCGCGCCGCCGCCATCGAGACGCTGGGCGAGCTGCGGGCGGCGGAGGGACGGGAGCCGCTCTCGCGGCTGCTTGCGGATCAGGATCCGCAGGTCCGCCGCGCCGCTGCGGGCGCGGCCGGAAAACTGCAAGAGCGGCGCGCGATCGAGCCACTGCTGAAGCTGGCCGCCGACGGCGACGCGTCGATTCGCGGCGCGAGCCTGGATTCGCTGCGGCTACTCAAGGAACCCCGCGCCGTGCCGCTGGCACTCGCCGCGCTCGGCGACCGGCAGACGGAGCTCATCGCCCTGCACTACCTGCGCGCCCTCGGCGGTCCCGATCAGGCCGGTGCGGTCGCGGAGCTGGCGAAACGAAATCCATCGCTCGAGGTGCTCACGGCCGCCGTGCAGACGTTGACCACCTGGCGGGAACGTGCGGCAACGACGGGAACTCAGCAGCAGGGGTTGGACCGCGCCGTGGCGGAGATCCAGGGGGCCAGCGGGAGCCTGGTCTGCTGGAAGGTGAGCGGTCCAGGATCGTCGGACGAAGGCGTCGACGAAGAACCTGCTGATGCGCGCATTCAATTCGCCGTCGGCACGGAAGGACACCTCGTGATGGCGGCGAAAGGTACCGCACCGGGCCACCGGTTCCAGGGGCGGACGGACGTCGCCGTCTCGGAACCGACCGATGTGGAACTGCTCGGGTCCAGCAGCGGCGGTTTGCAAGTCTGGATCAACGGCAAGTCGATCTATCGGCGAGAAAATCCGCAACGATACCAGGTCGATTCCGACCGCATATCCGCCACGCTGGCCAAGGGAACCAACCGCCTGGCGGTACGTGTGGAGGCCGCGTCACCCGGATCGCCAGCCGAGTTTCATCTGCGATTCCGCCGCAAGAGCGCCCTCGCGGAGCACGAAAGGCTGTTGCAAGCAGCACTCTCTCGGCCCGGCAATCTCGAGCACGGGCGAGCAATATTTCTCGATGTGGAGAAATCGCTCTGTCTCAAATGTCATCGGCTCGGCGACAAGGGAGAGCGCACCGGGCCGGAGCTGACGGGACTGGGGAGCCGCTTCTCGCGAATCTACATCGCCGAATCGATCCTGCAGCCCAGCCGCACCATTGCGCCGAGCTTCGGGACGGTGGTCGTGGTGCTGGAGAATGGCAGGGTCTTTTCGGGCGTCAAGGTCACGGACAGTGAAACCACGCTCACCCTGGTCGACAACCAGGGGCAAAAGCAGCTGATCGCGAAGGCCGAAATCGAGGAGCAGGCAGCTTCTCCTTCGAGCACGATGCCGGAGGGATTGGAGAAACGCATCACGGAGAAGGAGTTCGTGGACCTGATTGCGTTCCTGGCCAGCCTGAAGTAGTTTTTCCGGGAAACTACGGCCTAACGGACCACCGCACCTCGCCCGTGGCGCCGTCAAGCGCGGTACATGGCCTGGTATCGCGACGTCCTCGGCTTCGCGGCGGACCCCTCCGGCCCCCCGGACGACCCGAGCTTTGCGATCCTGCGCCGCGACGGGGCCGAGCGGATGCTCCAGAAGATCCGCGCGGACGTCGGGGAGTCGCGTTCCGCGGCGAGGTCGGGCGGGGGCTGGGATACCTACATCCGGGTCCCTGACGTCCGGAGCCTCCGGGAGGCGGTCCGGGCACACATGCCCGACGTCGGACCGGTCCTGGCGAAGGAGTACGGCTGCGAGGAGTTTACGGTGACCGACCCCGACGGCCACGTGCTCGTCTTCGGCCAGTGCGGGTGAACCGCGAGAGGGGGACGACGGGGGAAGGCGATCGAGAGGCACCGGCGGGAGTCGAACCCGCTTCTGCGGTCTTGCAGACCGCCGCCCGGCCGTCAGCCTCCGGCGCCTTCGTGGCTTCGACCCTCTTCCGGAGGGCCATGTCCTCGCCAGGAATCGAACCTGGTCCCCGACCTTCGCAGGGTCGTGTGCGCGTCCGTCACACCCCGAGGACATTCATTGAAACAGGACCTCTGCCGAGCCCCCCACCCGGGAATCGAACCCGGACTTGCGGCTTCGAAGACCGCCGTGCGTCGCCACACCCGCGGGGAAACAAGCCAGTGCCCTCGCCAGGAGACGAACCTGGTCTTCGACCTTCGGGGGGTCGCGTGCCGTCCGTCACACGCCAAGGGCGCAGCCAAAGCCGACGGCCGGACTCGAACCGGCATGAACCTGCTTACAAGGCAGGGGCCTCACCGTTCGGCCAAGTCGGCGGGAGCAGGGGCGCAAGGATTCGAACCCTGTCTACGAGGTTTGGAAGCTCGTTGCTCTCCCAGGAGCACGCCCCTGAAAAGGGCCCCGGCATCGGGACAGGCCGGGGCGTTGTAGTTGACTAGGTCATGGCGGTGCCCGCGCGCGGTGCGCGGGTGACCGAAATGCGGTCGGATGGTGACGCCCCGGGCACCCGCACCGAGCAGAGGCAGGCGCACCCTCAGACCGTTGGAGGGCTCGCCCCCGCAGCTCTTGTGGTCTCCACTCGCCCGGCGGACTGTGAAAAACATCCGAGCCGACTTGACAGAGATACCTAGTCTGTCTAAATAAGTGGTATGGAACCGATCAGTGGGGATACCCTCCGGGGGCACCTGGACGCCTTGGTGCTATCTGCGCTCGCAGCCGGGGCGACACACGGGTTCGACATCTGGCGGCGGCTGGAGGAGGCCGGTGGGGGGGCGCTCCGGCTCAAGGAGGGGTCGCTGTACCCGGCCCTGTACCGGCTGGAGGCGGCCGGGTTCATCAGCGGGGAGTGGGAGGCGGCGGGCGTCCGCCGCGGACCCCGGCGGCGGACCTACCGACTGACACCGGAAGGATCCCGGCGGCTCACCCAGGCTCGGGACGAGTGGCGGCGGTTCGTCACGGTCATCGGCGGGATTATGGGGGCACCGGCATGAACGACCTTCTCGGACACGTCGATGCCGTCCTCCAAAAGGTGCGGGCGGGCCGGGGCCGCAAGCTGAAGATGCGGCACGAGCTGCTCGCCCACCTGTCGGACATTTACGAGGAGGAACTGGCCCGGTTGGGGGACGAGACCGCGGCGCTCGGGGAAACCATTCGCCGGTTCGGCGGCGCGGGCGAAGTCGGCCGGCAGTTGCAAAGGACCGTTCCTCTCATGGAGCGCGCACTCCATTCCCCCCTCCCCGGCTCCACCCTGTGGGATCGTTCACTTGCTTGGGTGGCCGAGCCGCTCCTCAACGGCCGGGCCAGGGGTATTGTGGTACTCGCCCTGGCGACTCTACTCGCCATGCTGCCCCTCCTCCTGGTCCGGACGACCGGGGCGGGCGAGTCGCTCGGTGTTTTGGCCGTCGCGGCGGCGGTGGTCGGACTCGCGGTGGTCTTTGCCGTCCTCTGTGCGGGAGTGGCCCGGGACATCGCCCGGGTTCGCGGGCCGCGGCCCCTCGCCCGCACGGCCGGCCGCGGGATTGCCGCCGTGGCCGTCGCCGGCCTGTCCACCATACCCGGCGGGATGCTCCTCGGCGGCGACCCGGTGCCGGCCGCGCGGGCTCTCACCCTGGGGTTGGTCGTCACCGCCGTCGCCCTGTGTTCGTTGTGCGGTCTCGCCCGTGCCGCCGGGGTGGCGAAAGCGTGTCAGGACGAGTGGGAGGATCTAGGCGGCAAAGCCCATGCGCTCCGGAGGTCGACACCGGTGTGCGGGTGGTGGGCAGTGTATCATGATACGGCGGGCCGAAATGCGACGCGTGTTCCCCACGTCCCCCGCCCCCGAAGTCGGAGTCGACCGAATGCCCCTGATGACAACCGCGAATAGCCTCCGACCCGAACTCCTGATCGCGTGCGTCCTGCTCGCAATACCGAGTCTATCGGCCGCGGACGACCGGGTGACGGAGTTTCCCGCGAAGGCGGTCCGGCCGTTCCTCGACGCGCATTGCCTCGGCTGTCACGACACGGCGACGAAGAAGGGCGGTCTCGACTTGGAGACGTTGCCCGCGGACTTGCAGAAGCCGGAGACCTTCCGCACCTGGGTGAAAATCCACGACCAGATCCGATCCGGCGAGATGCCCCCGGCGAAGCGGAAGCGTCCGCCGCAGGCCGAGACCGACGCCTCGGTCGGCGGGCTCGACGCGGCGCTGGTCGCGGCGGATCGCCGCCGCCAGACGGAAGGACGGGCCGTGTTCCGCCGCCTGAATCGGACGGAGTACGAGAACAGCCTGCGCGACCTGCTCGCCCTGCCGGGGCTGAGCGTCCGCGAACTGCTGCCGGAGGACGGCCGCGCCCACGGCTTCGACAAGTCGGGCACGGCGCTCGACCTTTCGCACGTCCAGCTCGCCAAGTACATGGAGGCCGCCGAGGTCGCCCTCGGCGAGGCCATCGCCCCGTTCGCGGATAAGCCCGAAGTCTTCAAGCAGCGCATCTACCCGGCGCACGAGTGGTCGTTCCACAACCTGCTCATGTTCGGGGACGCCGTCTTCCTGAAGGACATGAAGTACGACCACGGCACCTTCCCCATCATCCACGACGAACCGGCGCTGAAGAACGACGGCGCGGCACTGGACAAGATCGGCAAGTCGTACACGGGAGCGGTGGGCGTGTTTCGCCATGCGGACGAATCCAACCACCTCGGCTTCAACCGGCAATTCGGCGCGCACTTTTCAGGGCGGTATCGGCTGAAGCTGTCGCTGTGGGGTTTCCACTGGGACAAGGGCGAGGTGAAGCACACGGCGCGGACCGAGGCGGTCGGGCTGACGGCCAACGGCCGCCTGCTCGGCTACTTCGACGCCCCGTCGCTGAAGCCGACCGTCCACGAAATCGAAGTCTGGCTGAACCGCAAGGAAGTCATCGAGCTGAACGCCGCGTCGCTCTGGCCGAACGCCGGAGTCTCCGCGCGGAAGGGCCGGTTGGCCGACTACGTCGGGCCGGGCATCGCGATCGACTGGCTGGAAGTGGAAGGCCCCCTGCACGACACCTGGCCGCCGGCCGGCCACCGCCGGCTGTTCGGCGACCTCCCGCTGGGGCCGATGCCGACGGGCGACATCCCGCCGCCGAAGCGGGTCGATCTTCACGAGTGGTATCCGACCCGCGCCGTCGACGGTCCCGGCAAGTTCACCCACGCGACCGTCGTCAGTAAACAGCCTGCCGAAGATGCCGAACGGCTGCTGGCCGACTTCCTCCGCCGGGCCTTCCGTCGGCCGGTGACGCCCGAAGAAGTCCGGCGCTACGTCGGCGTAGTGCAGAAGCGGTTGGAGGCCAAAGTCGGCTTCGAGGAGGCCATGCGGACCGCGTACAAGGCGGCCCTCTGCTCGCCGAGCTTCCTGTTCCTGAAGGAGGCACCCGGCAAACTCGGCGATGCCGAGTTGTCCTCGCGGTTGTCCTACTTCCTGTGGAACTCGACGCCCGACGAAGCGCTGGCCGCTAAGGACGGGCTGCGCGACCCCGAGGCGCTGCGCGCCCAAGTCGAACGCATGTTGTCCGACGCGAAGGCCGGGCGGTTCGTCGAGGATTTTCCCGATCAATGGCTGGACCTGCGCGACATCAACTCGACCACGCCCGACGCCCGCTTGTATCCCGAGTTCAACACGATGCTGCGCGACGCCATGCTCGGCGAATCACGGGCGTACTTCGGCGAACTGCTGAAGAAAGACCTGGGCGTCGCGCACGTCGTCGGATCGGATTTTGCCATGCTCAATCAGCGGCTGGCGGCGCATTACCGCATCCCGGGCGTCACGGGCACGGCGATCCGCCGCGTGGACCTGCCGACCGGCAGCCACCGGGGCGGCTTCCTGACGCAGGCCGCCGTGCTCAAGGTCACCGCCAACGGCACGACGACGACGCCGGTGAAGCGCGGCGTCTGGGTGCAGAGCAAGATCCTCGGCCGGCCGCCGGAGCCGCCGCCCCGACGTGCCAGCGGTCGAGCCGGACGTGCGCGGCACCACGACCATCCGCGAACAGCTCGCCAAGCATCGGTCCAACGCGGCCTGCGCTTCGTGCCACGCGCGGATCGATCCGCCGGGCTTCGCGCTGGAGAGCTACGACGTGATCGGAGGCTGGCGGACGCGCTACCGCCAGACGGTCCGCGAAGGGGGCGAAATCGTCCGGGACGAGAGTACCGGTGTGCCGGTCCACCATTTCGTCGGGCTCGCGGTGGACCCGTCCGGCGAAACCGCCGGTGGCCGCGCCTTCGCCGACACCGAGCAGTTCAAAAAACTCCTGCTCGAAGACGAGCGGCAGCTCGCCCGCAACTTCGTCGGCCAGTTGCTCGTGTACGCCACCGGCGCGCCCGTCGGTTACGCCGACCGCGCCGCCGTGGAAGTCATCCTCGACCGGGCCAAGCCCAGCCGCTACGGCCTGCGCACTCTCATTCATGAAGTCGTGCAAAGTCCCCTCTTCCAGAACAAGTGAGTCCCCCCCCGATGAACCCCAATGCACGAAGATGGATTGCCTTTTCAAAGCGGTGCCGGGTGTGGGCGCTGGCCCTGGCCCTGGCCGTAGCGGCGGTCGCTGGTCCGGCCCAGTCCCAGGATGTCAAGGAGAAGGAGAAGGCCGCCGTTTTCGTGCGCTTCAAAGTGACCGAGCCCAAGGGCGAGCGCTTCACGGTGAAGACCGGAGGCATGTCGCATGGCGGCGGCGGCACTTGGACTTTCCCGGTCGTCGCGGTCGAAACCAACGGCGGGGCATGGAGCGAGTGGATCGACCTGGGCAAGTGGCCCTGGGGCGGGCTGAACAAGCCACCGCGCAGTGGCGGCGTGGCCGAATGGCAATCTCTGACGTTGTCAGTAGCCCGAACCGGGCCGAAGGAAGAGCCGATCCAGGGCTGCGCGCTCGAAGTGCAAATCGCCGACAAGGCCGACGCGAAGAGCGTGGTTCACTCCTTCACGGAGCGGAGCGCGACCGCGACGATCGGCTTTCTCGTGCCGTACCCGCTGCGCGAGCACGCCAAGGAATTCGAGACCGGCAGCCAGATGGCCGCGCGCCGTCTGGCCTGGGCCAAAGAGGCGACGGGCGGCCAACCGATCGCGCTCAAGAAGTTCGATGTCATCACCTCCGTCACGCATTACGATTCGGCCCTGGCGCGCCAGGAATTCGAAGTCCTGCGCCGGCTCGGGTTCAACGTGAGTCATTCGATCTACGGCATGCGGGACTCCGCCGCCATGCTCCGCGAGGCCGGTATGCGCCCGTTCGCCGCCACCAATCAAGATTTGGGGAACCAGTTCCACGTCGCCGATCCCGCGCTGGCGACCGAGCGCTGGGGCAAGTTCAAGGAGCACGTGCTGGGTCCGGCCCTCGCCACGGAAGAGGGCAAGAGGCTCTATCAGAACCTGGCATACTTCGGCATTTCCGACGAAGTCGCCTGCACCGGCTTCGAGGGGGTGGGGGCCGCGAAGGTCAACGGCTGGTTTCGCGCGTACCTGCGCGACCGGGGCGTTACCGACACCGACCTGGGTAAACCCATTAACGAGGTGGCGTTCCCTCTGGCGACCATGTACGTCAAGGGCATGCCGCGGGAGGGCGACCTGCCGACGCGCCGGCTGGCGTACCACGCGGCCAAGTTCGGCCAGTGGTGGTCGGCCAAACAACTGCGGCAAAGCAGTGATCTGATCAAGGGGTCGTTACCCGCGACGAAGACGCAGGCGATGCCGTGCGATCACCCCTTCCTCGGGTCATGGGGGCCGCCGCTCTTTCTCGGCATGAGTCCCAATCTGCTCGACTTGTTCGAGCTGGGCCGGCAGCGTTCGGTCGATCAACTCGCGGCCGAAGACTGGCTCGGCCTCAACCACATGTACGGCCCGAGTGCCACCTGGACTGGGGCGCAAACCTTCGCCTATTACACCGCCGTCTTGCGCTCGGCCGCCCAGCGCGCACCCGCCCAGCAGCCCATCGCGCTCGGCAGTTTCATCACGCCCAGCGACGACCGCTACCTGAGGCTGAAGGCCTATTCCGGGCTTGGCCAGGGCTTGAAGTCGTTCCACTACTGGAATTACGGCCCGACCTTCCTCGAGACGGAGAACTACTGGTCCGACCTGCGAAGCCAGTACGACGGCATCGCCAAGGTCAACCGCGCGCTGGAGAAATCCGAGGAGGTGCTTTATCCCGCGCAGCCGGTCCGCGATCCCGTGGCGATCCTCTACTCGGTCAGCCACGACTACTGGCACACTGATGATCCCGCGGCGTTCGTCGAGAAGCGGCTACTCTGGCACGCCCTTCGCCACCTCCACGTCCAGCCGGATTTCCTTCGCGAAGAAGAGGTCGTGGCGGGAGAACTCAAGAACTACAAGGTGCTCTACATCGCCGACTGGTGCGTGAGCCGGAAGGCATCGGCGGCGATTGACGAGTGGGTGCGAGCGGGCGGGGTACTGTATCTCTCGGCCGGGGCCGCGACGCGCGACGAGTTCTATGAGCCTTACGTGCCGGCGTTCGCGGCCGACCTCTGGCCGAAGGACGCGGCGCAACGCCTCGTGAGCGAGCGGTCGGCCAAGAAAGAATTCGCTCTCGGGACCGGCCACTCCTACAATGAGCGCACGGATTTGCCCACCATTCGGCCCCTGGCGAAAGCCACCGTCAACGTCAGCGACCAGAAATTCGATCTGCCGGTCATCGGCGTCCGCCTCGACTTGCTTCCGAAAGTGGTGAACCCGATCGCGGTCTTCGACGACGGGGCACCGGCCGGCGCGGTCGTGGCGCACGGGCGCGGACAGGTGGTCGGTCTGGGGTTTTTACCGATGCTCGCCTACGGCCAACTCGCCGGATTCAAACCGACCACACTCGAAGAGAAGTGGCCGGCGGAGCCTCGGGTGCTGGTCCGCCTTGCGCTCGAAACCGCCAAGGTCACCCCCACGGCCAGGGCGGGCGCGCCGGTCGTCGAAGTGAACCTGCTGAGCGGCCCGCAGGGTTCGGCTGTGGTACTCGTCAATTACACGTATCAGCCGATCAAATCGCTGACGGTGGACCTGAAACTGTCGGGTGTGAATCATGCCACCAGCGCGGAGGGCACACCCGTGAGCCTCCAGCAGACCGCCGAGGGCGTGCGCCTGACGCTGCCGCTGGACTGGGCGGATATTATCGTTCTGACGCCGAAGTAATGGCCCCGCCGGCCCAACCCAACCGCGCCCCAATTCATGAAGTCGTGCAAAGCCTCCTGTTCCAGAACAAGTGAGCCATCCGTGAATCCCACCTTCTTCGCCCCCCGCGCCCGCCCGCTCACCCGCCGCACCTTTCTGCGTGGCACCGGGGCCGCTCTCGCGCTGCCGTTCCTGGACGCCATGGTGCCGGCGTTCGTCCCCGCCGCGGAAAAGGTGGGCGCCAAAGTGCCGCGGCGGATGGTGGCGATCGAAACGAACATGGGCATCATGCCGCAATTCTTCTTCCCCGAGAAGGCGGTCGTGTCCCAAACCTACTGAACGGCCGGAAACGTTAGCCATTCGACAAGTGACCAAACATGATCCGTCAACCCGGCCGCCATTGCGGGTGTCCGCTTCTGCCACGCACCTTCCGGGTTCCGCTCGCGGAGCGTCCGCACCGGCCAGCAGAAGTTGTAGCTGTACATCGTGAAGTAGGTCATCGCCTCGTGCATCCGCCAGTCTTTGCTGAACCGGTATGTCTTCCGCGACTTCCGCGCGTTGTGGTGGCGATCCGTCAAGTGGTGTCGCTCGACGAACGACGTGTTGACCGTCCGGCTCGCCCCCGACCGCTTCAACGCCGCGGCCACCGCCTGCCACGTGCCGAGCACCACCGCGAGGGTGATCGCCACGACACGCCCCTTCTCCCGCTCCTTGTGGACCGTCGCGTACGTCAGGCCCGGCGGGGCGTGCCGCGGCGGCAGCACGGGGCGGCGGCCCGGCGTGCCGGGCGGCTTCGGCGGCTCGGGCTCGCCGTAGACGTGGCCGATCGCTGTCTCGTAGGCCGGGTACTCGTCGCTGGTGAAGAGCACGTCGGTCCGCCCCGCCGTGCGGTCATGGGTCTCCTGGACCGCCTCCTCGGCGTTCTCGATCGAGCGGGCGCCGGGGACGACGGCCAGGACCAGCCGGTGCTCGGCGTCGTAGGCGACGTGATCCCACCAGTCCCCCTTCTGGTCATCGGCCGGGTCGGTGGGGTCACAGTGCGCCTGCTTCTTGGCGACGAACGACCACATCTCGTCGAGTTGGACCTCGCGGGTCCGGGGGGGAAAGAGCCACCCGCTCGTCATGGACGCCCCTGGCGTGGCCGCCGGCCAGCCGCGCCAGCCGCATGACGGTGTCGCGGTGGACCCCGGTGAGCCGTTCGGTCTGACGGACCCCGTTGCCTTCGACCAGGTGTTCGAGGACGGAGACCGCCTTGTCCCGGGGCAAGCACGAGTGGAACAGTGGCGTGCCCTTGCGCTCGGAGAAGCGGGACTTGCACGCCTTGCAGAAGAGGAGCCGGATCTGCTGACCTTTGCCGTACCGATCGCGGACCGAGAGGTTGCCGGCGTCGCGCTGACGGTAGAGCGGGCAGTCCGCGTTCTGGCAACAGAAGCGGGCGAGGTCGTCCATGGGTGTGACTCATTCCGGGTTATTGCCAGAAGAGAGATCATCGGGAGCAAGTCTCAAATTACTCGGAGGTTGAGCGAGCAGCAATAACCTTCGGACACGACCGAGAAGGCCGGCAAGGATTATGCCCAGACGCCGTATCTGGAGCTGCTCAAGGATTTCCGCCCCGACTTGACGGTCTTCAGCGGCGCGTCGCACCCGGACGTCGACGGGGGCCATCAGGCGGACAAGACTTTCCTGACGGCCGCCCCGCACCCCGGCGGCGGCGCGTTCAAGAACAGCATTTCCCTCGATCAGGTCGCCGCCGAGCGGATCGGAGCGCTCACCCGCTTCGGGTCGTTCAGTTTGTCGGTGGGCCAAGAGCACGGCACCCTGTCGTTCACGCGGAGCGGGGTCGCGATCCCCGGCGAGAGGAGCCCGGCCGCGCTGTACCGGCGGATGTTCGTGCAGGGCACGGCGAAGGAGATCGACGCCCGGATCGAGGATCTGCGGCTCGGCCGCAGCGTCCTCGATTTCGTCGGCGACGATGCCAAGCGCCTGCAGCGCGACCTCGGCCCACGCGATCGCGCGCGGCTCGACCAGTACTTCAGTTCGATCCGCGATCTCGAAGGGCAGTTCGTCAGATCCGAAGACTGGGAGAAGCGGCCCAAACCCAAGACCGACGTGCCGATCCCCCAGGACATCACCGATAACAAGCGCCTCCTCGACCGGACGCGGCTGATGCTGGACATGGTCCGGCTGGCGCTGGTCACGGACTCGACGCGGCTGGTGACCGTGTTCATCAACCCGCTCGGGGTCCAGCGGGTTCCCGGTGTCACCCGCGAGACGCATTCGCTGACGCACCACGGCGGCGTGCCCGAGAACATCACCGAGCTGCGCAAGATCGAGGAGGCGCAGTTCCGGGTCTTCGCCGAGTTCCTCGGCGGACTGCGCGGGGCCAAAGAGAGTGGGGAGGCCCTGCTGGATCGCACCATGGTGCTATACGGCACCTGCATGGGCAGCGCCAACGCCCACTCCAACACCAATCTGCCCGTGCTGCTGGCGGGCGGCGGGTTCAAGCACGGCCAGCATTTGGCGTTCGACCGGCAGAAGAACTATCCGCTGCCGAATCTGTTCGTGTCGATGCTCCAGCGCCTGGGCATCGCCGCCGACAAGTTCGCGTCCAGTACGGGCACGATGCGCGGATTGGAGACGGCCTGAGAGGAGTGCCCGGGGTGCCGCTCGGGACTACGTGCGGGTCGCGGTAGCCGGGACGAAAACCCCCGTAAGTTCGACGCCGGCCGGACTAAAGTCGAGGGCGAGTGGACCCAGAACGGCGCGTCCCTCCCGCTCACGCTCCTTCGGGTCGAGAAGGCGGCCGCGATCCGCCGCCCCCAGGAGCCGAAGCAGCCGTACCCTTACGACGTACTCGATGTGAGCTTCGAGAACCCGAAGGCGAAGCTCAAGTTCGCCGGCACCCTCACCCTGCCGCGGACGAAGGGACCCCACCCGGCGGTCCTGCTCGTCTCGGGCTCCGGCCCACAGGACCGTGACCTCACCCTCCTGGGGCACAAGCCGTTTCTGGTGTTGGCCGACTTCTTCACCCGCCGCGGAATCGCCGTCCTTGGTCAACCGCCGACATCTTGCGGCCGGCAAAGGGCCGGTCGAGCGGGTCTTTCGGGCCCTTGCCTTCGACTGCGACCACGAAGCGAGAGCGGCTCGGCCGAAGCTCCCCGAGCACAGCGTCAGCGAATTTGCCGTCAACCTCGACGTACTTCTCTCGGGAGAAGGTGTACCGCTCCCCGTTGTCTACCGCTCGCGTGTACCCGAGAACCCCACAGAAGATGTCGGTCAGGAAGTCGGGGAGAAGCTCTTGCTCCTTGAGGCTGTCGGCCTGGGGGGAAGCGAGGAGAGTCGCCCACCGGCCGAGAACCTCTCGCATCGCCGAAGTTCGTTCGGGTAGGCGAAAGGCCGCGAGTTGCGGGCGAAGAACGTTGGTACTGAGCGCGTAAGAATGACCGGGTGCGGTCGCGCCCTTGCCAGGGATTATGCGGCTTTTCTGCGGCATCTCTTCCCGGAACCTTCCTGAGTTCGCTTTTCGGGAAGCCTCTTCGACTGCAAGTACGAGTGATGCACTTCCGACCACACGCCGCTCAACTGGATGACCCGAAGGTCGACGATCCGCTGACCCCCCGCAACACTCCACGCCATCCCCGAACGCTTCAGACGTTGGCTGAACACCGTCTTGCACGCCGCCTCTGTCACCCCGCTGCCGATCGGCAAATGGTTCCGCCGGTAGCCCACGTAGTCCAGGTGCTTGATGTGGTCTCGCAGGTAGCCGTACGCGTCCCGGTACGCCTTCGACTGACCGAACACCAACCGGCGGCTCCGGATCGCCGCCGCCGAGTGTAGGATCCGGTAGATCGCCCGAGGCTTCGTCTTCAACCACCGGCACATCTTCCCTGCCCGCGCCCACGCTCGCCGCGGGTCCCGGAACAACGCCTGCGACAACTTGTGGATGTACTCACTGGCATGGTAGTAGTCGATGACCCACTCCCACTCCAGGCGCTCCGCGGCGCGGCACGGGTGCCGCATCGGCTTCAACACCCGCGCGTAATACTCGGTCGGATGATACCCCGCGTCGGTGACGTAGGCGAGCCGTGGCAGCGGCCCCGACCACTCCGTCAGCACGTCGGTGATCAGTCGGGTCAACTGCTCCGACAGTGCCCCCTGACCCGGCTCGGGCATCCGCCCCAGGTAGACCGTGCCCAGCCGCTGGCCGGCACGGTCGTAGACCGAGAGGGTGGCCGTGGCCGCCTCGCGGTACGAGTCGTCCCCCCGGATCGGCACGAACACCCCGTCCCGGCCCGCGGCCAGCACCGGCTTGCGCGACCCCCGCGACGCGTCGGCCTGCTTCAGCCAGGCGAGCACCCGCGCCACCTGCGCGGCATGGAGGTGCGGGGCCATCCCCTCCCACGTCGTCGCGGTCACGGCGCGGAGCGCCGCGACCGACCAGGCCACGCCCTGGTCGCGTTTCAGGTCCGCCAGCACGGTGCTTTGGGTGGAGTCGGCGGCCGCGCGGGCCACGCGCTCGGCCAGGGCGGGGGTGGCGCGACCGGCCGCCAGCCCGAGGCGGATCTCCAGGGGGAAGATCGACCGTTCGACGCCGTGGATCGGCTGGTAGAGGTAGCGCCACAAGGTGATGGTCCCGAACCGGGTGGCGACACCGCGGTTGGGGGTCTTGTCGCGGCGCCGATACCAGTCGCCGTCGAAGCGAAGGTGGACGGGCATAAGGCGACGGTCGTCGGGTTCGAGGTCGTTGTAGGTCCACTCGACGATGATCCGCCCGAGCTCGCGGAGCGCGTCGTGGAGTTGGGTCTCGAACTGGTAGCAGGCCGAGGGCGTGGGTTCGGCGGTGCGGAAGTCGACGATCAACTGTCCGACCCGTGAGATCACAAGAAGGAGTCGGAGTGTCAGCGGCAACAGTGCGGCGGCGAAGGGCATAGCCAGCAGCGCGGCGGCGACGGTAGCATGATCCATCGAGGCGATTCTTTTGGTGAAGAGGGGCGGTTTGATCACCCCCAATTCACCGAGGAGTCGCCTCATCTTCAAGCCTTACGCACGGTCGTCAGCGGGACTGAAGGCCCCCTCGGGCCGAAGATCGTGCGATTTCCGCCTAAATCCTTGGCACCGGCGCGATCGCACCCGAATGACCCCCTCAGGGGCAGTTTGAGCGCGTAAGAATGACCCCCCGTAGCCGCCCCCGTTAGGGAGACCAGGACAAACCGGGGGCTACGCGGCTTCCTCTTCAGCCGGCTGGGGGGCGGCCTTCAGGCCGGGGTACCAGCGGTCGAACGTCGCCCGCAGACCATCGTTCAGGGGGTAGACCCAACAGTGACACTGGTGGCGAATTCCATCTTCCTCTCTTCCATGGAGTTATGCGAGGGTCATGGGGTAGACGGAGAAGTACCCGACCACTGCACCGGACTGCCCTCGGATACCAGAGACCCATGTCACTTCGCCCACAGCCGGACTCCTCGATCCCCGAAGAGACCCGACGCGTCGCCCAGGCCGCCTTCCCCAAAGGTACGCTTTGCCTCCGCATCGCCGACGAGCTCGGTGGCCTCTACCGCGACGACCAGTTCGCCGAGCTGTTCCCCAACCGTGGACAGCCGGCTGCTTCACCGGCACGGCTGGCTTTGGCCTCCGTCCTCCAGTACGTCGAGGGCCTCTCCGATCGCCAGGCCGCCGACGCCGTCCGCGGCCGCATCGACTGGAAGTACGCCCTCGGCCTGGAACTGACCGATCCCGGCTTCGACCACACCGTGCTCAGCGAGTTCCGCTCCCGCCTGGTCCACGCCCGGGCCGAACTGCAGCTCCTGGACAGCCTCCTGGAGCGATGCCGCGAACTCGGCCTGATCCGACAACGGGGCCGGCAGCGCACCGACTCGACTCATGTCCTGGCCGCCGTCCGCACGCTCAATCGGCTCGAGCGGGTCGGCGAGACGATGCGGGCCGCCTTGAACGAATTGGCCGTGATGGCCCCCGACTGGCTGCAGGCGCTGGCCCCCGCGGAGTGGTACCGTCGTTACGGCCGGCGCGTCGAGAACTACCACCTGCCCAAGACCGATGCGGCCCGCGAGGAGTTGGCCCGGGTCGTCGCGGCCGACGGCGAAAGTCTCCTGGCCGCCGTCGATGCGGCGAGCGATCAGCCCGAGCTGGCGCAGGTCCCGGCGGTGGTGACCTTGCGCCGCGTCTGGGACGAGCAGTACACCGGCGCGCCGGGCCAGTTGCGCTGGCGCGAGGTCAAGGACATGCCCTCGCCGGCCGGATTGATCAGCTCGCCGTACGACACGGAAGCCCGCTACAGCACCAAGCGCGAGATGCAGTGGGTGGGGTACAAGGCGCACCTGACCGAGACGTGCGACGAGGATCGGCCACACCTGATCGTCAACGTTGAGACGACGCCCGCGACGACGCCGGACGATAATATGATCAAGGAGGTCCATGAGTCGGAAAAGGGGCGCGACCTGCTGCCGGGTGAGCACCTGGTCGACAAGGGCTACACCGATTCCGAGGTCCTGGTCGCCAGCCGGCACGAATACGGTGTGACGATCGTCGGCCCGGTGGCCGAGGACCCCGGGTGGCAGGCGCGTGCCGGCGCGGGCTTCGACAAGGGGAGCTTCGCGGTGGACTGGGACCGTCAGGTGGTGACTTGCCCTGCGGGCAAGGAGAGCATCTCCTGGCTGCCGAACACCTACCCGAAGAACGGCATGGTCTTCGAGGCGCGGTTCTCCCGCAAGGATTGCACGCCGTGCCCCTCGCGGTCGCAGTGCACGCGATCGAAGCAGGAGCCGCGGATCATCGGGCTGCTGCCCCGTGCGCGGCACGAGGAGCTGCAGGCGACCCGCCGCGAGCAAGGGACCGAGGCGTTCCGGTCGCGGTACGCGGCGCGTGCGGGCATCGAAGGGACTCATGAACAAGCGATCCGACGGTGCGGTTTGAGGCGGTGCCGCTATATCGGGGAGGCAGAAGGCGCATCTGCAGCACCTCCTGACGGCGGCGGCGATCAACCTGGTTCGGCTCAGCGAGTGGTGGGCGGGGACGCCGTTGGCCCGGACCCGGTGCTCGCGATTCGCCGCGCTGCAACCGGCCGCGTGAGTAGGGGATAGAATTCGCCACCAGTGTCACTGTTGGGTCTACCCCGGAGATGACTGATCGCGCGGGGGTTGTGACCCGCTGTCGCCGCGGGTAGAAATGAAGAGGCCCAGCGAGATGTCACCCTCGCTGGGCCTTATTTCGTTCGCTCCGACCGAGGGTCCAAGCTCGGCCGGTGCATATGGACACCAGGAGATCACCCTGATGCCAGTTCACGTCATGGTACGCGCCGAGTCCGGCGTGTGCAAGCCCCCTCCCTTCGCACAATTGCCCCACGACATCGCCGCCGATCCACGCCTCACCCCGGTCGACGTCCGCGTCATCGCCGCCCTGCTCTTCTGGGCCCGCGACAAGGCCGCTGCGTGGCCCTGTGACCGCTCCATCGGTTCCCGCGTCGGGCGATCGGTACAGACGGTCCAACGCTCACTGAGGCGGCTCCAGGGCCTCGGATTGATCGACCGGGAGCGGGTCGAGCCCTCGGACGCCAACCGGACCGGACGCATCATCCGGCTTCGCTGGCGAGTGACCCCCCGATCGCCCGTGAGTGCCCCCCCCCGCTCATCCGTGAGCGACGAAGCGAGAAGTAAGAGAGAAAAAGAACGCCAGCCGTCGGACTCGGGCCCGGAGAGCCCTCCGCCGACTGGCGGAAACGGGGAGGAAGAAGGGTCCGCCTCGGCCGAGGAACTGGAATTGTGGACGAGCTGGGCCCAGGGGTCGAACCCGACGCTCGCCCGGATCGGCCGGGCGGCACTGGCGACGGCCGGCGTGGTGGAACCCCCCTGCCCTGCTCCGATCGCCGACCTGGACGAATGCCGGCCCGAAGGCCCACGGGATCACGATCCTACGGTATCGCAGGCCCCCAGGCCCACGGGGCCACAGGCTCCCCGGCCCGAAGGCACGCAGGCCCCCAAGCCCGTGGTATCCAGGTCCCAAGGCATCGCGAGCCCAAGGGCCTTCCGGACCACGGTCTCGGGGGCACCCAGGCCCGTAGGCCCACGGGCTTCCGGGGCGACGAGTCCGAGGGCCCGTGATGCCGGTGACCTCGCGATCCCTTGGGCCTGCGTGCTCGCGAGCCTCGGGGATCGAAGGCCCGGGGGATCGCGGCATCCGAGACCTCAAGGCCCGTGATCCCATAGGCTCCTAGGCCCGCCGCCTCATGAGCCTTGAAGTCCGCGGGCCCCGAGATTCGCGAGCCCGAAGGCCCCGGGGACCGTCGCCTCGTAGGCCCATCAGCCCGCGATCTCGCCGGCCTCCGATGCCGAATGCCTCAAGGCCCGCGGGCCCTCGTCCGATCCCTTGGGGATGGGAGGGCTTGGCTCATGCGGTCCATCGGCTTCATCAGCGAGAAGGGCGGGGTCGCGAAGACGACCACGGCCCTGAACGTGGCGGCTGCGATCGGGCAGGGAGGGAAGCGTGTCCTGGTGATCGACACCGACCCGCAAGGCAACGCCTCGCACGTCCTGCTGCGGGGCGAGAAGCCGCGGCGTCCGGCCCTCTTCGAGGTCCTCACGGGCGGGGCGGACGCGGGCGAGGCGATCGTGCCGACGCATCTCGACGGCGTGGACGTCCTGCCGGCCGACGCCAGCCTGGCGGATGCCACGGTGGTCCTGGCGGCCGAGGTCGGCCGGGAGCGGCGGTTACGCGAGGCCCTGGACGGGGTAGGGGGGGCCTATGACTTCGTCCTGGTGGACACCGCCCCCACGCGGTCGATCCTGACCACGAACGTCCTGAACGCGGTGCAAGAGCTGATCGTCCCATTCACGCCGGGACTGTTCGGCGTGCTCGGCCTCGGCCAGCTCCAGGGGGACGTCGCCCAGGTCCGCCGCTACCTGGAGAACAAGACGCTCCGCATCGGCGGGATCGTCTTGACCCAGGTTGAGAAGAACAACGTGCATCGCGAGCTGGAGGACCAGCTCCGGGCGATGTTCGGGGCCCTCGTGTTCGCGGCGAAGATACCCAGGTCCATCAAGGTCGAAGAGGCCCACGCCCGGCACGAGAGCGTGCTGACCTACGCCCCGAAGTCGATCGGTGCGACGGCGTACAAGGCCCTCGCGAGGGAGATCACGGCACATGGCCAGCGAGAAGCGGACCGGCATGACCATACCGGCGGGCATCCTGCAACCGACCACGCCGCCTGAGGAGCCGGCCCCAGCCGACGAAGGGCAGGGGGGCGACCCCACCGCGGCGGCCCCGGAGCCAAAGCTCCCCCGCGTAAGGAAGAAGAAAACCGCCGCCCCGGCCAGTGAAAAGGTCGAAGGCCGGCGGCTCTACCTGTCGGAAGACGTCCACTTCCGGCTCCGGATGCTGGCGTACCAGCGGGGCCAGAAAATCTCCGAGGTTGCCCAAGAGGTGCTCGACCGGGGGTTGCCGCGCTATGACGTCAACCGGGTGGGATAGGGTCGGGCCACGCTCGAAACGCTTCGTCCTCAGACCGCCATCGCCTTACGTAGCGCCCGGCTCTCCCTCCTGTTGCGCTCGCCGAGCATGGTCAGTTCGTCGGCGAACGACTGCGGGAGTTCGTGTTCCCATCGGCCCCGCATGCTCAGGACGGCATGCACTTTCAGCACGGGTACGACGACGAGCGACTGGGTGCCGCCCACCATGAGGTAGCGGAACGCCTTCTTGCTGACGCGGTGATAGGTCGCCAGGAAGAAATCGCGGTCCGGACCGGGCGGCATGGCTTCGAGCAGGGCCAGGGATCGCCCGCTGCCGGGGAGGCCGCTACGGATCGTCAAAACGGCTAGAAGGATGCTCGTCAAATGGAACTGGTGGGCGAACCGGATGAGGCCGTTGATGTTCGCCCTCAGCATGCGATATTCCGGCATGTCGAAAGGCAGGCCGCGCCCGACCATGTAATCGAACAGGTCGTCGCGGGCCTCGAACAGCTCGGACCGGAAGCAATCGAGCATGGTCCTGCGATACATGGAGAACACGCCCAAGGCCAGCAAGGCCAGCCCGAAAGCCAACCGGATTGAAGGGGACACGATGTCGATCTGGGCGGTGTTCATGGCTGAGACTCGCGGTGCCTAATCATTGGGCGTGTCCCCGGTTTCGGTCAAGCCGCTGGAGAGACGATCGAGGTCGCGAAGTTCCTCTAATTCCTTGATGCGGCGGTGTAGCCGTTTGATGTCCGCCCTCTTCAATCTCCGCTCCCGATACCACAACCCCCCGAAGAGCATCGCCGCCCCGACACTCGCGATGAAATCGAGGCGGGAGTTCACGATCGCCTTGTAGACGAAGTGGACGGTCGTCACCTTCCCGGCACTGTAAAAGATCGGCAACGCCACGAGGTAGTACGACAGCAGAGAGAGGCCAACGAACCACACGGCAGGTCGGGCAAGCTGGAAGAACCCGTTGGCGATGATGATCCACAGTTCGATCCGCTTCAGTTTGATTTCGTCGGACTCCAATGCAGAGGCCGACGGCTTCTTCCTAGCCATTCTACAACCCCCGGGGAGGCGGGGAATCACCAGGGAGCGCCCCGAGGCTAACCCACTCGATCCATGGTCGCACCGCGTAGGGGTGGATGGAATAGGGTCAATCGCCCTGGTCAGCCGCTTTGCTGAGGACCTGCCCGGCCTTTAGGGTCAATACCGTTCAACGCCGCATAACCACTGTCTCTGAAAAGATTTTCTTCAAGGGCGGAAGGTGTCGATGCTCAGGTCGTTTCTTCTTCCATTTCGACATCTTCCGCTTGATCACCCGGGCATTGATCCGGTTGCGGCGCGGGTCGGTGCGCTCCGTCTGCATCTCCCAGAGCACGCCCCGATACCACGCCTCGAACGACGCGGGTGTCTTGCTGTCGCACTCCGGCAGCCGGCACTTCAGGATCTGAAAGCACCCCGTGAATGACAGCGCGTCCGGGTCGAGCCCCGCCGTCCCGGCCGCCTCGAACATCAGCGACCGGATCACGAAATGGCCCAGCGACAGCGCGTAGATCTCCTGGATCACCCCGGCGGGCGTCTCGCTCCGCACCTGCGCCGGCTTGGTCGCACGCCGTGGGTCCTGGTGGGTCTTCTGCTCGTCGAAGACCAGTTCCTCCTCCCAGCGCTCGTGGTAAAGGAGGACCAATTCGACCGCCGGGTGCGCCGCCTCATCCCGCAGGTTGGTGATCAGGACGTGCTCCTCGCCGTGGCCGACCCGTTGCGGGTCGTCGAGCGTGTACCGGATCACACGGACGGTGATCCCGTCGCGATCCTTCTGCCGGTCGTAGGGGCTCCGGTAGACCTTGGCCAGGTACGAGCCGTCGGCCAGGGCGCGGATCGGCCGCAGGACCATCGCCTTGGTCACCCGCGCCAGCAGCTTCACCCCGCATGCCTCCAGCTGCCGCCACCGGTCGTAGCTGAAGAAGGCCCGGTCCAGGAGCAGGAGCATCCCCGGGGCGAGGTGGCGAAGCAGCCCGGCGACCATCGCCCGCTCGTCGCTGTGGCAGGGCTTCACGAGGAAGGCGACCTCGACGTGGGTGCCCAATTCGACGAGGCTGAGCTTACGGACCTGGGGGAAGGCCCCGTCGCCGCGCGGCCCCGCCGAGGGGCGGCCGAAGGCGGCGGCGTTGGCGGCCGAGTCGGGGACATCGAGGACCACGCCGTCGATGCCCATCAGCCGCAACCCGTGGTAGAACGCCCCGGGCGTCTCGGGCCTCCCCAGCGGGCGGACGACCTGGGCGAAGAGGTGCCGCACCGGCGCCACCCCCAGCCGCCGCCGGGCCATGCAGAGGTTCGAGCGGGGCGGTGTCTGGCGTCAATTAGATTTCCCGGTCGACGATCATTATTTTTCCCGGACGCATCAGCCGGTCGTTATTCTGTCGCCGAGGCAGTCGGACGACCCTTCTTGGCCTGCTCCACGCGGTAGCTCGGTACGTTCAACTCCACGATGACGCAGTGATGGACCAGCCGGTCGATCGCCGCCGCCGTCATCATCGCGTCCTTGAAGATCCCCTCCCATCCCGAAAAGGCCAGGTTGTTCGACAGCATCACGCTGCCTCGCTCGTAACGCTCCGACAGCAGGCTGAACAGCACCTCCATCTCCTCGCGGCTCTGCTGCACGTAGCCCAGGTCGTCAAGCACCAGGACCTCGTAACGCGACAGCCTCTTGAACAAACCGCTCAACTTCAGGTCCCGCTTCGCCGCCAGCAGGTCCTGCACCATCAGCCCGCAGTTGCGGAAATAGACCCGACGCCCCGATCGAATCAATTCGTGCGAGATCGCCGACAAGACGTGCGTCTTCCCCGAACCCGGGTTGCCAAACGCCAGGACATTCTCGCGACGATCCGCGAACGTCCCGTCCAGCAAAGCCCGGACTTGCTGGACCACCTTGACCGGCAGACGCTTCAGGTCGAGTGCCCCCAGCGTCTTCTCCAGCGGCAGCCGTGACTCCTTCAACTGCCGCTCGAACCGCTTCCCCCGCCGGGCCTGGCACTCGCGTTCGGTCAACTCCAGCAGGTAACGTTCGTAGCTCTGCGACTCCTGCTGGGCTCGCCGGGCCACCTCCTCGAACCCGCTCCGCATCGCCGGCAGATGAAGCTCCTTGAGGTTGTCGATCAGTTGCGACTTGGGATCGGTCGTGTTCTCGCTCATGGTCCTCCCTCGGCTCGAGGAGCCGGTCGTACATCGTCAAATCCACATCCACGATCATGACATCGGTCACCGCCGAAGGGCGTTGGCCCTGGCGGAGGGCCTCGGTCACCGACTCGATATCGGCAGCTCGAGCCATGTCGAGCAAGAGCCGCAACGCATCGTCAACGCGGCATTCTCCTTCCTGTGTGGCCAACTGGAGGATCGCCAGATAATCCTTGACCGCGCGGCCGGGCCGCCGGTCTTTCAAGAGGTCGTAGGCCATCCGGAACCGGCTGGTCGGGAACATCGAATCGCGGTAACGGTACTCTTCGAACGCCCCGGGTTTGCGGACCAGCCAGTCGATGACGTGGCGGTAATCGACGCGATGCTGGCCTCGCCCTCGGAGCCTGGGCAGCGTGTCGATCTTCCTGGCCCCGTGCCAGACGTCGAGGGCCTCGGCCCCGACGTGAACATCGACCTTTTCGCCGATCAGTCGGCTGGGCAGCGAGTAGACGTTGCCGCCGACGTGGATCGTGCTCCCCGAATCGACTCGGGCCTGGAGCCGTCGGGCCATCTCCAGCCGTCGGGCCGGTAGAGGCGATAACGCGGGGATTTCCTCGGTGAAACGCTCCTTTCGGTTGGCATTGCGTCCGGCCATGAGCTTCTTGAGGAACGACTGATAGTCGCCCCGGCTGGCGAAATCACGGCTCCCCCTGAGCATCAAGGCCTGGTCGACGGCCTGCTTGAAACGGTGATGACTCTGCTCGACATCGCCATTTTCGTTGGCCTGCCGGGGCTGGATCGCCTGGCCTTCGAGCTTGTAATGCGCGAGCAACCCCTGGTATCGCCGAGTGAACATCTCGGATTGGGGATCGCTGTTGACCGCGGCGGTCAAGCGATCGGTGCGGTGTCGCCGAGGGACTCCTCCCAGTTCCCATAAGGCGTTCTGGATTCCTTCGGAGAGGCTCTCGAAGCTCTCGGAGAAGCAGACGGTGCCGGCCTCCCAGTTGGAGTAGGTGAGGACGAAGTGATAGACCATGTGGTCGAAGGGCTCGCCGAGGATGGTGACGCCGAGTTGGGCCATGCAGGTGAAGTCACTCTCGGCGAGCCGACCCGGCTCGTGGACCTGGGCGAAGAACACCTCCTTGGGCGGCCCTTCGATGGCCCGCCACTGTTTGATCCGGCGTTGCAGGCAACGGAGCTGGACGTCGGGAAAGCGACCCGGGAAGCGGCGTTGCAAGTCCAGGAAGAGGGTCTTGGCCTGGAGGCCCGGATTGAGCCGGAGCAGGTCAAGAAGTTCGGCCCAGACGTCCTGGAACGGGTCCTCCCGGGTCCGCCAGGTATGGGGAACTCGCCGCTGACTGGGGAGGGAGTCGGAGTCGCGGTACTTGCGCACCGTCTTCTCGTCGAGATCGGCCCGTTCGGCAGCGTTCACGAGCGTGGATTCGGTCTGGAGCAACTTCCGCAGCCTCCTGAATTGACGATCGGTGACCATCCCTTTGCTCCGGTCTCGAGAGAGCCGAAATGGGACAGCCTACCGGGGTCAGGGGCCGGGAATTCTAATGATCGCTGGTCGGGAATTCTAATTGTCGCTGATCACCATTTGAACGGTATTGCCTTTAGGGTACGCGCCCGTCCGATCTTCTGCGGAACGATGATGCCTGCATGCTCAGCACCGACGTCCTCACCCAGGTCCTTTCCTTCGGCATGTTCGATACGCGCCGGCCGCGGTCGCGTGCCGGGGCGAGTCTTCGCGGGAAATCTCGGTGAGATCGTTGTCGGACGCGGTCAAAGACGGTAGATCCCGTCTTTCGCCCGTATCACGGACCCCGGGCCGTGCCGGCCTTGATTTGTCAGGCTTCCGGTGCCCCGGTCGGCGGACCTCGGTCGTTGGGATTGACCATGACGAAGGTCGACGGTGGACGGCGCAAACCTGAGAGCCCGGTCGACGCCGCGACGACCAGGGTTGCCGAAGGGCGAATCTCGATCCTCCGATCGTACTACCAGCTCGGCGAACGCGCCCTCGGGCGGGGCTCCGGCGGGGGCCGACTCGACCCCGTCCCGATCGCCGCCCTCGCCGCCGAGGCCGGGGTCCAGGCGGACACGATCCGCAAGGCGAAGGACTTCGCGCGCATGTACGCCCGGCCGGAGATGGAGGCGCTGACCCGGCTCCGCGACCGGCGGGGCCTGCCGCTGACGTGGTGCCACGTCCGGCAACTGCTCCCGCTGACCCACCGGGCCGAGCGGTGCGAGCTCCAGAGTCGGGCGGCGGAGGAGGGCTGGTCGGTCCGGGAGCTCCGGGCCCGGGTCCAGGCGCGGCTCGGTGGCAAGCAGTCGTCCGGGGCGAAGACGTTCGCGAAGCCCAAGACCTCCGAGGATGCCCTACGCCGACTGGTCGAGCTGAGCGAATCGTGGCTCCGCTATTACGAAGAGGTCGTGGACGCCGCGGACACGGGGCTCCTGTGCCGGTTATCGGAGATGCCGTCGGATGGCCCCGGTCACGAGCGACTCGATCCGGAGGGGACGGACGAGAAGACGCTCCGCAAGCTCGGGAGGGCGGCGGAGAAGGTCGCGGGCCGGCTGAGGAAGACATCCGCCCCTGACAGAGCTGCGACGCCGGACGCGACTCTGAGCCCGGAGATCAAACCGACGAAGGCGGCCCGGAGGAAGGGCCCTCGATCCCGGGGCGGCGGTTGATCGTCTCCGACCCCAGACCCAAACCGGCCCGGTCGACAGTATCACATTTGGGGGGATGGCAGATTAAAATTCGATTAACGTTAATCGAAATATCACTTGGAACGATCCGGATGAGGCGCGTCTGTCTCACCATGCCGGTCTCGCGGTCTTGACTCGGCGCCTCTCCCGGGAGATCGACCCGGGGCCCGATCGGCGGTGGAACATCGGCCGCGTTCCGGTCTCCCTCATGGCCCCCCGGAGGGCGGCTCGGCCCCGGGTCGATCGGTCCGTGTTCGTGTCCGGCGAATGGCCGGACGCAAGGGGGTGCGAGCTTCGATCCGGCGGGCCCGATCCGCTCACGTTGATCGCCCCGGCTCGTGCGATGGCCCCTATCTCCCGTCCCTGGCTTTCGGTCGCCCCGCGTGGCAGAATTTTCTCCTGACCGAGCCGGGGGCGTCTTGAGGGCGGCAAGGTCGCTTTCGGCGACGCGGCAAGGTTCGTCCGCGAACGTGACTGGAAGGGACGACCTGCGCAACTCATGCTCCCGATCAAGCTCGGGGGCCGCTTGTCGGGCCCGGTGAAAAGGCATGGCGTGAGCTTCCGCGGACGGACCCCGCCCATCCGGGCGGGCGGTTCATCATGAACCGGCCGCCCAAGCCGACGGTTCTTGTATCCCGATACCAGCTTTTGGCGATCCTCAGCTCATGGACTCAGCGACCCACAACGCCATCGTCAACTTCGTCTGGGGGATCGCCGACGATGTCCTCCGCGACCTCTACGTGCGGGGCAAGTACCGCGACGTCGTCCTGCCCATGACGGTCTTGCGCCGCCTCGACGCCGTGCTGGAGCCGACCAAGAAGGCCGTGCTCGACATGAAGGTCACCATGGACCGAGCCGGCGTCGCCGACCAGGATGCCGCGCTCCGCCATGCCGCCGGGCAGGCGTTCTACAACACGTCGAAGTTCACGCTCCGCGACCTGAAGGCCCGGACCACCCAGCAGCAGCTCAAGTCCGACTTCGAGGACTACCTCGACGGGTTCTCCCCGAACGTCCAGGACATCCTCGACAGCTTCGAGTTCCGCAACCAGGTGCCCCGCCTCTCCAAGGCCGACGCCCTCGGCACGCTGATCGAGAAGTTCCTCGCCTCGGACATCAACCTCGGCCCGAGGCCCGTCCTCCACGGCAACGGCTCGGTCAAGCTCCCCGGCCTCGACAACCACACGATGGGCACGATCTTCGAGGAGCTGGTCCGCCGGTTCAACGAGGAGAACAACGAGGAGGCCGGGGAGCACTGGACGCCCCGCGACGCCGTCAAGCTGATGGCCAACCTCATCTTCCTCCCCGTCGCCGACAAGATCGAGTCGGGCACGTACCTGCTCTACGACGCCGCATGCGGCACCGGCGGCATGCTCACCGTGGGTAACCGTTCACGGCCTTCCGCAGTCGTTTCGGGGATGATAGTGTTTCTGCTATGACGATGCCGCCAGCACCATCCGAAGAATTCCTCGCCTCGCTTCCCGCGGCGGCCCGGCTCTACATCCGAC
>JAABUN010002629.1_pt1 | contig 30922 bp, 24 predicted proteins | sample 5559311 | NCBI WGS metagenome assembly JAABUN01 (sample SAMN10711877, study PRJNA513370) | rock metagenome | isolation source: Antarctica rocks | place: Antarctica: Victoria Land, Siegfried Peak sud | reverse complement strand
TGAGCGGCAACACCGCCGGCGGTGGCGGCCCCGGCGGCGGCATCCTCAACTTCGGCACGGCCACGCTGACGAACAGCACCGTGAGCGGCAACACCGATGGTGGCGGCGGCGGCGGCGGCGTGTACAACGCCGGCAGGCTGAACGCCACCAACACGATCATCGCGGGTAACACGAACAACGACAACCTGTTCGGCTCGGTCGACGGCACGAACACCGCGAACTTCACAAGCGGCAACCCGCAACTCGCCTCCCTCGGCAACTACGGTGGCCCCACGCAGACGCAACCGCCCTTTGGCAGTTCCCCTGCCGTGGACATGGGCAACGCCGCTGCTTGCGCGGCAACCCCTGTGAACGGGCGCGACCAGCGTGGCGTGCCGCGCCCGCAGGGAGCGGGGTGCGACATCGGCGCGGTGGAGCGGTTCACGGGCGCGGCGGCGATCACGGTGGACAGCACGGGCGACGGCGCGGCGGACGCAATCCGTTGCGTAGACGCTATCGCGGGTAACTGCACCCTGCGCGACGCCATCGCCGCCACGAGCGACGGCGGCACGATCACCTTCGACGCCACCGTGTTCCCCCCGGTGGGGACAGCGAAGACGATCACGCTCACGCAGGGGCAACTGACCATCACGCAAAATGTGACGATCACGGGGCCGGGGTCGAACCGCCTCACGGTTGACGGTAACACGGCGGACCGCGTGTTGCAAATTGACGGCAGGCAGCCTGCGGCGTCTCCCCCGCCCCCGGCACCGCGCACCATTGGGCCGCGTGTCGCTGGTGCCACGGCGACGATCAGCGGCATCACCTTCACGAATGGTAATCTCGAAGGCAGTGGCGGCGGTATCGCGGTGTTCGGAAGCGGGGGGCTTATCGGCAACGACCTCGTCATCAGCAACAACAACGCGAGTACGGGCGGTGGCATCTTCCTCGACAGCAGTCTCGGGGGCAGCACGCTGACGCTGACGAATAGCACGATCAGCGGCAACACGAGCAGCGACGGCGGCGGCATCTACAACATGGGGCCGGGGGCTTCGCTCACGAATGTCACGATCAGCGGCAACCGTACCTTCGGGGGCAACGGCGGTGCCATCGTGAACGGCGACAGCGACTCCTCGAACGCGACGATGACCCTGCTCAATGTCACCATAAGCAACAACACCACGACGACGGGCAGTGGTGCCGTCAGCACACAGGCGACCGCCACGCTGAACGCGACGAACACGATCATCGCGGGGAACACGGGCGGCGATCTCTCCGGCACCCTCACCACGAACACGAACAACCTCACGAGCGGTTCGCCGCTTCTTGCCCCCCTCGCCCTCTACGGCGGCACGAAGCAGACGCAGCCGCCGCTCCCCGGTTCCACCGCGATAGACACCGGCACGAACGCGGGTTGCCCCGTCACCGACGAGCGCGGCGCGGCGCGGCCCGCGAACGGAACGTGCGACAAGGGCGCGGTGGAGTCGCAGGGCTTCACGCTCAAGATCACGAGCGGCAACAACCAGATGGTGCTACCGAACGCCGCCTTCATGCCGCTCGTGGTGCAGGTGACGGGCAACTTCGTGGACAACACGATGACGACCCGCGAACCCGTGATCGGCGGCACCGTGACGTACACGCCACCAATAATGGGCGCGAGCGCGACGCTAACGACCAGCCCCGCGACGATCATGGCGGGCGGCACCGCGAGCGTGAACGCTCAAGCGAACGGGACGGCGGGGCCGCTCGCCGTGCCGGTCACGACAGCGGGCGTGACGATGGGCGTCACCTTCAACCTGACGATCTTCGCCCCCAACGCCTCGCCCACGCTTGCCGCGCTGATGCCCGTCACGGTACTGGAAGACAGCGGCGCGTCAATGGTGACGCTGGCGGGGATCACGGCGGGAGCAGGCGACACGGGCCAAACCCTGACGGTCACGGCGACCTCGGACACCCCGACCGTGGTGCCGAACCCGACGATCACCTACACCAGCCCGAACAGCACGGGTAGCCTGATCTTCACGCCCGTCGCGGATGCCTTCGGTGCCGCGACGATCACCGTCACCGTGATGGACAGCGGCGGCACCGCGAACGGCGGCGTGAACACCACGAGCCGCACGTTTCTCATCACCGTGACCCCCGTGAACGACGCGCCCACGCTCGACGCGATCACCAACCGCACGGTCGCCATCAACAGCGGGGCGCAAACCGTGCCGCTGGCGGGAATCACTGTGGGACCGACAAACGAGGCGGGGCAAACGCTGATGGTGGCGGCGACCTCGAACAACACCGCGCTCATCCCGAACCCGACCGTGACGTATACGAGCGCGAACGCCACGGGGTCGCTCGCCTTCACGCCCGTGACGGGCCAAAGCGGGATGGCGACGATCACGGTCACGGTGACAGACAACGGCGGCACCACGAACAACGGCGTGAACACGACGAGCCGCACCTTCACCGTGACCGTGAACCCGGCGACGCTCACGGGTGTGACGCTCGCGCCTACGGGCGGCATAGTCACGGGCGGGCGGGCGATGGTTCCGGCAGGCGGCACGGTGCAATTCACGCCAACGGCGACCTTCTCGGACGGCTCGATGCGGGCCGTGACCGGGACGAACTGGATGATTAGCGACCCCATGAAGGGGATGGTGGACATGAACGGGCGCGTGACGACCTTCGCCTCCGGCACCGTGCAAATCACCACCACCTATATGGGGCTGACCGGCATCTTCACGCTCGTCATCACGCCACCGAACACGGGCGGACTCGTGCCGAATCCCGCCCCGGTAGCACGACCCGACGTGGCCCCGCCATCCGTCCCCGCGATGGCGACGCCGAACGCGGCACCGGGCGGGCGTGTCGGTGCGCCCGCCACATTGCCCGCATTGCCTGCCCCGCCCGCCCCGCCCCGGCGGTAGTGCTGGGAAAACGCGCAGGGTTCGATACCGCCTCCCCGCACGGGGAGGCGGTATCATTGCGAGTGGAAGGTGGGCGGAAGGCGGCGAACGGACGGGCGGCACGCGGGGGGCGCATGAATACGGCAGGGTTTGGGGCGGCGGCGCGGGCAGACAATCTGCGGTGCATGGCGGGCGAGCGGGTAGATGTCCTCGTGATCGGCGGCGGCGTCACGGGCGTGGGGGTGGCGTTGGAGGCGGCGAGCCGGGGAGCGAGCGTCGCGCTCATCGAGCGGGGCGACTTCGGGAGCGGCACCTCGTCGTGGAGTACGAAACTCGTGCATGGCGGCATCCGCTACCTGCCGCAGCGGCAAGTCGCGCTCGTGCGCGAGGCGTTGCACGAGCGGGCGACGCTGTTGCGCATCGCGCCGCACCTCGTCTGGCCGCTCTCCTTCGTGCTGCCGCTCTACCGCGAGACGCGCCGACCTATCGGCGTCAACATCCCCTTTCCCGGCGGCGTCGGCGTCGGGCTGGCGATGCGCGTCGGGCTGGCGGCGTACGACGCCCTCGCGGGGCGCGAGAATGTCGCCTGCTCTCGCCACCTGACGCCCGCCGAAACCCTCGCGGCGGTACCGGGGCTGCGCTCGGAGGGGCTGCGCGGCGCGTTCGTCTACAGCGACGCCGGCACGAACGACACGCGCCTCGTACTGGCAATCGCCCGCACCGCCGCCGTGCAGGGCGCGATGCTCGCCAACTACGTTGAGGCGACGCGGCTCGTGGAGGAGGGCGGGCGCGTCGTCGGCGCGGAGGCGCGGGACGTTCTCACGGGGGAGACCTACCGCATCGCGGCGCGGTACGTGGTCAACGCGGCGGGGGTGTGGGCAGAGCGGGTCGCGGGGTTGGGGGAGGCGGAGCCGCAGGTGTCGGTGCTGCCCGCGAAGGGGATTCACCTGATCGTGGACGCGGCGCGGGTGGGCCTCGGCAAAGACGCGGTGGTGCTGCCGGAGACGCCGGACGGGCGGCTGATCTTCATGGTCCCGTGGGGCGGACGGGCCGTGATCGGTACCACCGACGACCCCGGCGGCGACATCGAGCGGCCCCGTGCCGAGGACGACGAGATCGCCTACGTGCTCTCCGTCGTCAATCGGTCGGTGCGCGAGCCGCTGACGCGGGCCGACATCATCAGCACCTACGCGGGCTATCGCCCGCTGATCCGCGCCAAGAACGGGGCGAGCAGTGCCGCCCTCTCCCGCAGCCACAGCGTGCTCGTCGCCCCTAGCGGCCTCGTGACGATCACGGGCGGCAAACTGACGACGTACCGCCGCATGGCCCAAGACACGCTCGACCGCCTCCACAAGGACGGCCTCGGCGCGAAGGGCGACGCGCCCCTGCGCCCCTCCGTCACCGACCACCTGCCGCTTGCGGGGGCGGACGGCTACGGACACTGGCGGACGATCATCGCCGGTGAGGCGGCGCGGCGCGGCCTCGACGCCGGGACCGCCGACCACCTGCTGCACGCCTACGGTGCCGAGGCGGGGGAGGTGCTGTCGTTGATTGACGGCGATTCGCTCCTCGCACACCGCATGGTGCCGGAGCTGCCCGCGATCTTCGCGGAGGTCGCGCACGCCGCCCGCACCGAGATGGCGATGACCGTGGAGGATGTACTCGCCCGCCGCACGCGCCTCTCGCTGCTTGACCGGGCGCACGGAACGGGTGTCGCCCCCGACGTGGCGGCGATGCTCGGCGATGTGTTGGAATGGGACGCGGCGGAGCGCGACCGGCAGGTGAATGCCTACCGCGAACGGGTGGACGACCTGCACGGTGTAGTCGGCAGTCGGCAGTCGGCAGTCGGCGGTCGCTAGTAAAATGCAAATGCACTGGCGCGAAGTCCCTGCATCTTTCCTGCCGACCGCCGACTGCCAAATGCCGACTACCCCATGTCGGCACGGGCGTTCCGCAAGGCGGCAACGGGATCGCCCGCCGGGATGAACTCGGCACCGACCCAGCCGGTGTAGCCCGTGGCGCGGATGGCGCGGTACACGGCAGGGTGGTGAATCTCCTGCGTGTCGTCCGGCTCGTGCCGACCGGGGTTGCCCGCGATATGGTAATGCCCGAAGAACGGGTGGTGCGTCTGAATGGTGCGGATGAGGTCGCCCTCCATGATCTGCATGTGGTACACGTCGTACAAGAGGCGCACGGCGGGAGAATTGACCATCTCGCAGACGCGCACGCCCCACGCGGTGTGGTCGCATTGATAATCGGGGTGGTTCACCTTGCTGTTGAGCAGTTCCAGCACGAGAGTGACGCCCGCGTCCTCGGCGGTCTTCGCCACGCGGCGTAGCCCCTCGGCGGTGGCCTCGGCCCCCGCGTCGTCGGAAAGCCCGCCCCGGTCGCCGCTGAAGACGATCAGGTTCGGACGGCCCCGGTCATCGCCCGACTCGTTCAGCGACGCGGCGCGGGCGATGTTCGCCGTGATGTCGGCGGTAATGCGGGCGTGGTTCTCGCGGCGGTTCAATCCGTCCGTGAGCGGGCCGTGTCCCCCGAACGCGGCGACCGCGAGGCCGTGGGCGGCGATCAGCGGCCAGTGTTCGGGCGAGGCGAGTTCTACCCCTTCGTATCCCGTCTCCGCCGCCGCCCGCACGAACGCTTCCGGCGTCATCCCGCCCTCGCGCACGAAACACCACCACGCCACCGATGCCCGCATCGTTCCCTCCCGGTCGTCGTCGGTCGTTGGTTGTCGGTTGAAATGCAGATGCGCGGGTGCAACGCTCCCACATCTTACTACCGACCGCCGTGGAATTGCGGGTCGCGGGTCAGTATTCGGCGTAAATTTCGATGATATTGTCTTCGGGGTCGCGGAAGAACAGCGTGCGGTGGTGCCAGTCGGGCAGATCGGTCGGGCCTCTCAGGATCGGCACACCCTTGGCGACCAATTCTGCATGGCACACCTCTATCGCTGGCGGTGGGACGCGAAAGGCAAGCTGGATCGCCGCCGATCCGGGCAGTGATTCCCCGTCGTCGCAGACGCCCCACGCCCCACGGGGCCGCAGCGTCAGGAGCGTGACGCCGACGCGGAAACTGACCTAATGCTCGCGGTCAGTCTCGATGGGGAATCTCATGATGTCGCGGTAAAACTCCCGCGTTTCCTCCATCTTGTTGCACAAGATGACCGCATAGTCGAAGTTGCCGATTCCACCCAGACTCACTGCAATGCCCCTCGCCGCTACGCGCTGTTCAGCCTTGCGGCAAGGCTACCATAGGTGTGTCGGACACGCGCTAGCGACTCCCGGCTACCGACCGCCATCCTCGGACGGCACGGGCGGCACGAAAGCGACGCGGGGCTTCGTGCGCTGCCAGTAGCGGCGGGTGGCGACGAGGCGAGCGGTCTCGTACCGCCGTCGCGTCGCCTCGGTGTACTCCGCGAAGCCGTCCGGCTGCGCGTCGCGGTGCTCGTTCGGGTTGTGGCGCATGGTCATGTGACCCTCCTTCATGTGGTGCGGAACCGTTTCAATGTGTGTCCCCGGAGATCGGGCGTGACATTTGTGACGCCCTTCACAATCTCCGCACGCATCGTACACCCCCTGTACGGTCATGTCCAATAGGGGGCAAGGGGGCGGGACGATAGGCGGGAAGCATGGCGGTGCGCGGTTGACAAGACCGTGCGATACCGCGCACCATGCGATCTACCGGCACCATCACCACGCACGGCAAGGAGGCAGCATGACGGGAGGCACGATAGAGGGTTTTCGCATCACGCGCTACGAGTGGCCCCGCGACCGGCCCATCGGGGACTCGCAGGTGCGCTCGGACCGGCACCACAGCGGCACGCTGGAACTGATGAGCACGAGCGGGCAGGTGGGCCTCGGCTTCTTCGGGGCGTTGTTCTACCCATTGCCGCCGGAGCGCGAATTGAGCCGCGTCTTCGCGGAGCAGGCCTTTCCGGGGCTTGAGGGCGAGAATCCGCACGTCCTGACGCACCGCGTGCGCCGCCCGCGTGGGGGGAACATCGGCAAGGGCGGGGGCATGTTCGGTCTGGCGATGGATCAGGCGTTGTGGGATTTGGCGGCGAAGGAACTCGACCTGCCGCTCTATCGCCTGCTCGGCGGCACGAACCCGCGTGTCCCCGCGTATGCGAGCGGGCTGGACTACCACATGAGCACCGACGACGCGGTGCGCTTCTTCCTTGCGGCGCAGGAGCGGGGCTTCTCCGGCTTCAAGGTCAAGGTGGGCCACCCGGATGTGCGATGGGACCTCGACCGCCTGACGGCGTTCAAGGAAGCCCTCGCGCCCGGTTCGGTCTTCATGGTAGACGCGAACGAGGCGTGGTCGCCCAAAGAAGCGATCCGCCGCGCCCACATCTACCGCGACGCGGGCTTCGACATCCTCTGGATCGAGGACCCGATCCTGCGCGACGATTTCGCGGGGCTGGCGGAGATGCGGCGGGCGGTGCCGTTCGCGCATATCAACAGCGGCGAGTACCTCGACCTGCGCGGCAAGCGCAAGCTGATCGAGGCGGGCGGCGTGGATGTGCTGAATATCCACGGTGGCATCACCGACGGCCTGCGGGCGGGCTGGCTCGCGGCGGAACACGGCATCCCGATCTCGCTCGGCAACACGCCGTTCGAGTTGGGCGTGCATCTCGCCGCCGCCCTGCCGGAGGTGAAGTACCTCGAATACTCGTTCCACGACTACAACCAGTTCGTCGTGGAGCCGGTGCGCTTCGAGGGTGGCTATGCCATCGCCCCCGACCGCCCCGGTCACGGCCTCGCCATCTCCGACGTGGCCCGCCGCGAGTTGGCGCAACCCGACGTGCGGTAGCGACCGCTGGCGAATCGAAAGGATTCACCACAGAGACACGGAGAACACAGAGGAAATACGCGGTGTATGCATCACCCTCGTATTCTCCTCTGTGTTCTCTGTGGAGCATCCTTTCTTGGTTGGCAATGATCTTGCCCTGCTATGCGCGAACCGGAACGATTCCCCCGATACGCACGACGAGGTGAACCGATGCAGCCGCCGCCCCTTCCGCCCTATCGCTTCTTGCAGGAGACACCCGACGCGCTTGCGCTCGGAACCCACCTGCGGGCCGCCATCGCCGCCGCCGAGCAGGTAGCGGCGCGGCACCCGGACGACCGTGCCACCGAGCGGCTGTGCCTCTATCTCTACGACGCGCTGGAACTGCTCGACGGGAAAAGCAACGAGTGAGCGGTGTACCAAGGTTTATGCGTTTTCCTGTCAGCAGTCGTTGCAGGGCCAGATGCACCTAACCCCCCTGCCCCCTTCCCCATAGGGAAGGGGGTAACGCACGGCGAGATCGAGGCGTAGGGGGAGATGCGCGGCATCGGTCTCTCTTGCTCCCCCTTCCCTGTGGGGAAGGCGGGCGCCCTTTGGACAGGTGGGGGGTTAGGTGCATTTCGTGAAAACGCATAAGCCCTTCGGTGTGCAGTGAGGTTGTGGCACTTGTGGAGGGTGGGCCTCAGCCCGCCGCATTGCCTGATTAGACCGATCCAATTCGTTCAATTTGTCAATACGGCGGGCTGAAGCCCACCCTCCACCGGATGCCATACATGCCGCAACACCACCGAACACCGCTCTCACGAACCGTAGCAACCAGATCGGGCAGTGAAATCCCCCCATGTGGCGCGGTACTCTCGGCCCGTGATTCCTGCCCACCGGGCGAATCACGGGCTGAGCGCACCGCGCCACAACTACCCGATTCGGTCATTACCATTCATCAGCGGCGCGATGCCACTCACGCCCCGGATGGTGAAGGTGTGATCGGTGGGTGTGAGCAGGGCGAGCAGCACGCGGGTCGTGCCGGGGGTGGGTGGCGTGCTGTCGCGCATGTCCCAGATGCGGTGCGCCCCGGCACCGGGGCCGATTGTCAGGGCGTGCGCCCCGTAGCGCATCGTGCCATAACCGGACGTGAGGAACAGCACCTGCCCCGGCTGCGGCTGCACGGCAGTATCGCCCGTTTCCCAGACGCCACCGGGAGCGAAATCGAGGGCGATCTGCACCGAGATATTGTCCATGCCGTCGGTATTCCGGTAGCGCAGTTCGCAGCCGTCCGGCAATGCGCGAACCGTCAACTCGCCCGACGCCGGGGGGCGCGGGATGTACTCGCGTTCGCTCAACGAAGATAGCCACGCTTCGGGCGGCACGGGGCGACCGAGCGGCAAATCGTAGCCGGGGCGGCGCGGGATGGGCGTGCCGTCGTACGTCAGCGTCGCCGTGTCGCCCTCGGCGGATTCGGCGGTCAGCGTGTCGGCGGCGAAGCGGCCCGTGCCGAAGTAGCTGAGGCTGATCGAGAGGGCGACGAGTTCCGCCGCGCCGTAGGTCAGGCCTATGATCCGTGTCATACCCCGGAAGGCGGTGAGGCTGAGCGGGCCGCGCCGCACGCGCCACACGCCGTTGCGGGGGTACAACCGGGTGTACACATCCGGCAGGGGCGGGAGGGCGGCGCGGTCGGGCAACGGCTCCCCGTGCGACAGCAGCGCGTGCGCGAGCCAGAGGATGTCCACGAGGCGGTGTCCGTCGTCGTCGCGCCGGTCCGCTTCCCACAGGGTCGCGGCGGCTTGGAGGTAGCGCGGTTCGTCGAGGGCGATACCGGCGTCGAAGTACGGGGCGGCGAGGGGGAGCGGCACGGGGCGGGTGCCGATGTCCTGCCGCCGCGAGAGGCCCGTCTCCGCCGTGGCGTCGGCGTGCAGCAGGTGCAGATTGAAATCGAGGTTCGCCCGCACGCTGGCGAAGGCGGCGGCGCGAACGGCCTCGTCGGGCCAGTGCGCCGCCACGAGCAGGAGCGAACGGTTCGTTACGGCGTCGTACACGCCCACGCTGCGTTCGAGGTACGCCCCCTCCGCGTCGGCGTCGAACCCTTCCGCGAGGTAGGCGTTCATCGGCCCCGCGAGATCGGGCGCGAGGTCGGGGAACAGGGCGGCGAGTTGCGCGACCGCCCCCGCGATCACCCAACGATGGTTGGGGGTGTGGAAGCCGCCCGTGGCGACGCCCCGCGCCGCTCGCCGCACGAATATCTCGGCCCGCCCTACGAAGCCGTTCCATGCCGCGTCGTCGCGCCCCCGCGCCCGCCCGATTGCGAGCACGGCGGCGAGTTGCTGCACCGCGAAGGCGGTATCGGGCGGGCTTTCGTAGTTGACGCTGCGCAAGTCTATCAGGCCGCTCTCGCGCTGCGCGTGCAGCAGGTAGTCGCACCCGGCAACGGCGCGGGCGAGCACTATCGGGTCGGTGTCGCCGCCGAGGGCGCAGAAGGCACTCGCCGCGATAAAGGCGGCGGTGCCGACATGGCCCGGTTCCGCGATGCCCGTGGCGGGGGGGACGATGCCGCCCACATCGGGGTGACCGGGGTCGGTGATCTGGTACGGCGCGGTCGCCTCCACCCGCGCCCGGAGCGCGTGCAGCACGTTCTCGCGGGTGAATGCCGTCATGTATCCTCCTTCGGTAGCGAAAGCCCGGTAGCCGGTAGCCAGTAGCCGTCAGCCGTCGGTGAAATATAGTGCAGCGGGGTGGGTTGTTGCATCTCGCCGACGGCTGACGGCTGACGGCTTTCCCCTGCTATACTACGCCATTACGTAGAAAGACGCGAAAGGAACGGCACCGATGGCAGACGACGACAAGACCCTCGCGTACCGCGTGCGCCCCGGCGAAAAGCTGCGCCTCGCCGACCACGACCCGCACCGCCGCCCGAAGGGGACGGACAAGGACGCGGCGGCGGGGCGCATCGCGGCACTGGGGGAGGAACTGGCGGCGGCGCAGGAGTTGCTCTATGGGGCGGCGGCGGCTTCCGTACTCGTGGTGTTGCAGGGCATGGACACGAGCGGCAAGGACGGCGCGATCCGCCGCGTGTTCGCTCCTGTGAACCCGGCGGGCGTGGTGGTGATCCCCTTCAAGGCTCCCACCGCCACCGAACTGGCGCACGATTTCCTCTGGCGCGTCCATGCGCACGCCCCGGCACGCGGCATGATCGCGGTGTGGAATCGCAGCCACTACGAGGATGTGCTGATCGCCCGCGTCAAGAGCCTCGTACCCGAAACGACGTGGCGGGCGCGGTACGCCCAGATCAACTCCTTCGAGGAATCGCTCGCCGCGAATGGCACGATCATCGTCAAGTGCTTCCTGCACATCAGCCGCGACGAGCAGGAGGAACGGTTGCTCGCCCGCGAGAAAGACCCCGTGAAGGCGTGGAAACTCGACCCGAACGACTGGATCGAGCGCGAGCGGTGGGACGACTATCAGGCCGCATACGAGGACGCCCTGCGTCAGTGCAGCACCGACGCCGCCCCGTGGCACATCGTGCCGGGGGACGCGAAATGGGCGCGAGACCTCGCCATCTCGGAATTGCTCGTCGCCGCCCTACGCCCGCACGTTTCCGCGTGGCGCGACAGCCTCACCGCCCGTGGCGAGGTGCAGCGGGCCGCCATCGCCCGGTATCGCGCCGAAAAAAGCAATAAGTAATACCAAATACCCAGTCTCGACAGGGAGAGCAACGAGCGACGAGCGATGAGCAGGGCTGGACTGCGCCGCACTCGTCGCTCATTGCTCGTTCCCCGTTGCATTCTTCTTCTGTTGTCGCGTATTATACGGGAGGTAAATCGTTCGTGCGGGTGGGCAGTCGGGACACGGAGGGGGCGCGGGCATGGGACGCGGGAGCGCGACGGGTGGTGTGTGGGGGCGCGGGGGTGTCGCGGCGGTCGTATGCTGGCTGGTGGCCGCCGGTTGCGGGTCGCTGCCCGTGGGGGCGATCTCGCCGCTGACGTTGCAGGCGGAACTGCTGCCCACGAGCGGCGCGAACTTCGACACCGCCGGTCGGGTAGTCGCGGTAAGCGGCGACGGCGGCACCGCCCTCGTGGCGTCGCCCAATTATAGCGGGGCGCGGGGGCGCGTCACGGTATTTATGCGCGTCGGCACGACGTGGAGCCAGCAGACGCACCTCCTCGCGGGAGACGCCAGCGTGGGCGACTCCTTCGGCTATCGGGTCGCGCTCTCCGCGAACGGCAACACCGCCCTGATCAGCGCACCGTACAAGACCGCCAGCAGCGGTGCCGCCTATGTGTTCACCCGCACGGGCGCGACGTGGGCGCAGACGGGCATCCTCACCGCCCCGATCATCGCCGCCAATGAGCAATTCGGGGCAGGGGTGGCCCTCGCGGCGGACGGCGCGACCGCCGCCGTGGGCATCCCGCGTCGGGGCGTGGGGATGGTGGCGCAGGCGGGGGCGGTGCAACTCTTCACGCGCAGCGGCAACACCTACGCGGCGGGGGCAGCACTCGCCTTGTCGGACGCGCAGGAGTACGACACCCTCGGTGCCGCCCTCGCGCTGTCGGCGGACGGCGGCGTGCTCGTGGCGGGGGTGGAGGTGCGGGCGAACAACACGGGGGCGACCTACGCCTTCACGCGGGGCGGGGGCGGGGCGTATACGGCGCAGTCGCTCGCCCTGCCGACTGCCACCCCGTACGCCTCGTTCGGGCGGAGCGTGGCGGTGAGCGGCGACGGCGCGACCGCCCTCGTGGGCGAGCCGGGGCGCACGACCAACGGGCGCACGAACGCGGGCGCGGCGTACCAGTTCAACCGGGACGGGGGCGGGACGTACGGCACCGCCATCACGCTCGCCTCGCCGGATGCCGGTGCCTTCGACGCCTTCGGCTCCGCCGTGGCCCTGAGCGGCGACGGCACCACCGCCGCCGTTTCCGCCCCCGGATACAACAGCAATGTGGGCCGAGTCTCCGTGGCAAGCCGCACGGGCGCGGCCTTCGCCATCGTGCAGACCATCGGGAGGGGATACATGCCGGGTAGTCCGCCCGATTTCGGCGCGTCGCTCGCCCTCTCCACAAGCGGGACGACGGCGGTGATCGGCGCACCGGGCAGGGCCACGAATACCGGCGGCGCGTATGTGTTCGCCGGCGCGAACCCGGCCCCCCTGTTGGGAGCGATCAGCCCGCCTTCCGGCCCCGTGGCGGGCGGGGCGCGGGTGACGATCACGGGCGCGAATTTCCGCCCCGGTATGACGGTCGCGTTCGACGGGGTTCCCGCCGCGAGCGTGACCTACGTGAGCGCGACGCAGATCGTCGCCGTGGCCCCGGCCCACATCACGGGGCGCGTCGGCGTGACCGTCGCCAGCGCGGATGGGCAACTCGCGGCACTCCCGGATGCCTTCGCTTACGTGAACGCGGCACCCGCGCCGCATCAGAGCAACCCGATGTCAGGTGCGCCCGCGCCCGCGCCGCTGCCGCACGCCGCCCCGCCGCCGCCCGGTAGTGCCGCGCCGAACCCTGCCCCGCCGCGCCGGTAGGGGCGGCAGCCCGCGAGCCGCAGCCGGTAATGCGCGACGAGTGGTATGCTCACACGCAGCAACCGTTGATCGCCGACCGCTCGCTGCCGCTCCTGGGGGCCACCGTGGAAGAAGCCCTGCGTGCCATCCTCACCTTCACGTTCGTGGCGAGCATCATCCGCATCACCACGCCGATCCTGCTGCCCGCCCTCGGCGGGTTGCTCACCGATCTCGCGGGGTCGGTGAACATCGCGCTGGAGGGGATGATGCTGCTCGCGGCTTTCGCGGGGCCGCTCGTCTCGAACCGCACGAACGGGGCGGTGGGGGCGTTGGCGGGGATCGCCACCGCGATGGTCGCCGCCGGTCTGCTCGCGTTCGTGCATCTCAATCTGGGGGCGGACATCGTGCTCGCGGGGCTGGCGATCAATATCTTCGCCAGCGGCGGCACGGTGTTCGTGCTGTACAAGGTCTTGGGCGACAAGGGTTCGAGCAGCACCCTGAGCACCGAGACGCTGCCCTTCTGGGACATACCGCTGCTCAATCAAATCCCCGGCGTGCGCGAGGTCATCAGCGGGCAACATGTCCTCACGTACGCGGCGGTGCTGGCGATCTTCGTGGTCGGCTTCTACCTGTACCGCACGAAGTGGGGGCTGCACCTGCGGGCAGTGGGCGAGAATGCCGAGGCAGCGGCAACGGCGGGAATCGCCGTACTGCGGGCGCGGTACACGGCTATCCTGTTGTCGGGGCTGCTCGCGGGGATGGGCGGCGTGTTCCTCTCGATGGGGCAGAACAACACCTTCGTGCGCGAGATGACGGCGGGGCGCGGGTACATCGCCCTCGGTGCCGTGCTGCTCGGCGGGCGCACGCCGCTCGGCACGGCCCTCGCCGCGACCCTGTTCGGGGCGGCGGACGCGCTGGCGAATCAACTGCGGCCCATCGGGGCGTTGCAGGAGTACGCGCAACTCGCGAGTGCGATCCCCTACGCGCTCACCGTGGTGGCACTCGTGGTCTACGCCCTGCGCCGCCGCGCCGAGATCGCAAGCCGCGCCCGCCGCTACCGCGAACAGGGGACGCTTCCGGCTCCTACCGCAACGGGCGATGCGCGGTGAGGCGCATCCGATAGCTTGCGCCTCAGTCCGCCACAGCACGCGACAGCGCGGCGTCTTTGGCCCGTTGCAGCAGGTCGTCGCCCGCCGCCACCGCCACGGGTTGCTGCGGTGATCCGGCTTCGTAGCGGAGCAGGGCAAGGTCGTTCGCCTCGCGCTCGCCCCACCCCTCGGATCGCCAGCGCACCTCTTCAAGGGCTTCGGCCTCGGTGTCGAACTCGCTGACGAGGTTGTTCGTCTCGTTATTCCAGAGCTGGTAGTACGTTGCCATTGTTCGCGCCCCCGCCCCCGACGCTGCCGGGGAGCACCTTTGTCACGCAATCGAACACGTCGCGGGTGTCGCCCCAGAGCGTGAAGTGCTCCTCGTTGCGCCCCGACTGTTCGTAGTTTATAGGGCTTTCGGGGCGAATTGTCACCTCTGCGATGTACTGTTCGCGCCACGCTTCCCCCCGTGACGCTGCCCGCGCTTTCCGCGCCGCCACGTTGCCGCGTGCGGCTTCCATTGTGGAGTACACCGACCGCCCCCGCCAGTAGCGCACGTACTCCGGGTTGCGTGGCAACGGCTTGCCCGCCTCCTGATCGCTCTGGAAATCTTCGAGGCGCGATGTCGGCGCGGGGATGATGCGATAGAACCGCTGCGCCCCCGCCGTGTCATCGTGATCTTGGCTTTCGCGCTCTTCGTCGTTCACCCCGTCCCTCTCAATGGAGCATTGCGCCTATTCATGACGATGACACGATCTCGTCCGAGACCCTTATAACGTGAGCATAGCGGTGTTCGCAGCGTAGCAAACTTTCGCCTTCCCATAGATCGTCAACCTCATAGTATTGTGCGTTTAGGCGTCCCGGAACTTCGGGATTTGGGAATTGGGGCGCAATCTCAGGGTAGAGGTAGCTTCATCACGCGGCGCGGAAGGGGCGGGTGCGGGCTACGGTGGCGGCAATCACGATGAGGGCGAGGGCCGCCATCCCCGTGAGCGTAACGGCGGGGCCGAAAGCGGTGCTGAGTACCCCCGCCAAGAGCGCACCGAAGGGGCCGACGCCGATTGCCGTGGCGAGCATCCCCATCGCACGGGTGCGCATCGCGGGGGCGACGGCACCGATGACGATGGCGGATTGCATCGCGCCGAACGCCCCGAAGCAGACCCCCGCGACGATCTGCAAGGCGTACGAGAGCGCGAAGACCCGCGACCCCGCGAGGGCGATCACGACTACTGCTCCCGCGAAGGTGCCGCCCAGAAAGAGCACAGGGGGGCGAATCTGCCGCCTGCGCCCCGCGAGGACGAGGCCCATGACGAGCGCACCGATGCCGTCCGCCCCCGCGAGCAGGCCCAGTTCACGCGGGCCGACGCCGAGCACCGCCCGCGCCACCACCGGCAGCATCTGCTGGTAGGGGAAGACGAGCAGGTTCATCGCCATCGTGACGAGCAGCACGCCGAGCACGGCAGGCGTGTGCATCGCTACCGTCCACCCGCCCCGGATGCGCTCGACCACGCCGATTTCGCCGCCTGCACGCGGCCCGTGCGGGGTGTCGGCGTGGCGATGGAGCCGCACGAGGGCGAGCAGGTTGCAGGCGTAGATGAGTGCGAGCCAGCCGTAACAGATCGTTGGCCCGCCCGCTGCGAGGAGCAGCCCGCCCGCGAATGTGGCGAGAATCTTGTTCGCCTGCATCGAGGCCGCTTCGAGCGAGAGGGCGGCGGCAACGTGTTCCCGCGCCTGCATCTCCGCCACGAGGGTGCGGCGCGTGGAGTAGTCCGCCGCCCATGCGCAGCCGAGCAATGCTGTCAGGAGGTATATGAGCGGCAGGGAGGCGGCGTCGAACGCGAACAGCAGGGCGAGTGCCAAGGCCGCCGCACCCCCGACCGATTGCACGGCGAGCAGCACACTCGACCGCCGGAAGCGGTCGGTGATCGCCCCCGCCACGAGGCCGAGGGCGAACATCGGGATGGCGCGGCAGAAGCCGAGCAGCCCCACGTCGAGCGGCGAACCCGTGCGTTCGAACACCACCCACCCGCCGGTGATCGCCTCGAAGTGGAAGGCGTGGTAGTAGAGCAGGCTGGAGAGCCAGAGCCGCCGGTACGCGGGTACGGCGAGCGGCGCGGGCAGCAGGCCGCGCCCGCGCCGCCGCAGCCGCGCAGCCGCCGATTCTCCCCGCATGATACGCACTCCGTTCGTTAGTCGGCAGTCGGCGGTCGGCGGTCGGCGGTCAGCAGAAAAATGTAAACCCTGCGGACGGCGTGGTGCCGCATCTGATTCACTGCCGACTGCCGACTACCGCCCGCACTGCGGCGCGGTGGCGGGATCGGTGGGGATACTGGCGGGCATGTCGGCGGCGAGCAGCGACGAGGCGAGCAGCACGAGCGGGCTGGGGCCGGCGTTGCGCCCCGAATGCACCAGCCCCTCGATCTCCACGAGGCTACCGCCGGGGCCGAGCAGGAACTCCGGGCCGGGGTCGCGTCGCTCGGTGCGCGGCGGGTCGTCCCCCGCCGGGGGCGGCGTCACGAGAGCGTAGCCGCAGAGCACGGTGTAGCCCAAGGTGCCGGAGAGGACGTATGCCGTCTGCACCCCCGGATGGATGTGCGGCGGGATTATGGCCCCCGGCTGGAAGGTGAAGCGCAGCAGCACCAACCCCTGCCCCGGTGCGCCGCTCGGCAGGCCGCTGCCGAGTACCTCGCGTACTACGCCGTTCCCCTGCGTAACCGTCAGGGCGGGGTCGGGCGGCAGGTCTTGCGCACGGGCGGCGGCGACGGGCGCGACCAGCAACGCGGCGATGAGCGCGAACAACGGAACCGTGGCGCGTACCCGGCGGTGCAGCATGTGGCACTTCTCCCCTCTCATCCCCCGATGTCGCTCTGTGGACGCCCCTTCGTACCACGGAACCGGGGTGCGGGGCAAGCGGCGCGTCGTATGTTCATCTCGTTTTCAGGTGCGCCCCATGTGTTGCGACGCGGCCCTTCCGCCGCTACAATGCGTGTACAAGTGCAGCAAAGCAGGTGTGTCCCCGCGAAATGCGGGCAGGGTGCGTGTCACGGGCGCATGTGAGTCTTTCCGGCGCGTGGGTGCGTGCCGGAACGTGCCGCAAGGGCGTGCGGCGAAAGTAAGGAGCGAACGGCGATGACGACGAAACTCTCTCGGCGGACGATGCTTGGCGGGGCGGCGGGCGCGGCGGCGACGGGCGTGCTGGCGGCGTGCGGCGGCGAGGAACTTGCTGCCACGGCGACCCGCGTCGCCCCCACGGTGGCGAGTGCCGCGACGGCAGCCGCCCCGGTTGCCGCGACCGTGGCGAGTGCCGCGACGGTGGTTGCTCCCACAGTAAACAGTGCCGCGAGTACGGCGGTGATCGCGGCCACGGCGGTCGCGCCCACGGTGAATAGTGCTGCGGCGACGGTGGCGGCACCGGCGATGATGGCGGCGATGCCCGCCGCACCCAGACCCGATGCGTACCGGGGCAAGACGGTGACGTTCTTCGAGGGGGTGCAATACTACAAGGCCGTGCAGGATACCATCCGGGCCGAGATGACGACCTTCGTGAAGGCCGGCGGCGGCAACATCGAGGTGGCGAACCAGACCGACAACGGGGCGCAGAATGTGCAGAAGCTGCAAGCGGCGGTGGACGGCGGCAATGCCTTCGACATCGGCAACGGCGACGGCAGCATCCAGCAATTGCTCACGCTCAATCTCGTCGCCGACGTGACCGATGTCGTCACCGAGATGGAGGCGAAGTACGGCAAGCTGATGCCGCTCGTGCCGCGCAACCTCTCTCGGGACGGCAAGTACTTCGGCGTGCCGTTCTACGTCAAGTCGGACGTGTGGTTCCTGCGGCGCGACTGGCTGGACGAGAAGGGGATTAAGGTCGAGAACCTGAAGACCTTCGACAACATGCGCGACGCGGCACTGGAAATCTCCGACCCCGGCAAGCGGCGGTACGGGTGGGGGCAGTCGCCGTACCCCTCCGGCGACGGCACCACGCTGATCTTTCAGGTGATCCACAACTACGGCGGTGCCCTCGTCAGCAAGGAGGGGACGAAGGTTACGTTCAACTCGCCGGAGACGGTGGCGGGCGTGTCGTGGCTGTCGGACCTCTACCAGAACCCGAAGTACAAGAACATGCTACCCCCCGGCTGGGAGGGCTGGAACGACTCCTCGAACAACGAGACCTTCCTGCAAGGCACGCTCGGCATCACGGCGAACGCCTTCACTATGTACGCGAAGGCACGAGACGACAAGAACCCGATCTTTCCGAGCATCGCCACCGCCCCGCGCCCCGGTGGCCCCGCCTACCCGAACGGGTTGCGCGGCGGCTCCCCCATCTATCTCTACATCCCGCGTGGGTCGAAGAACGTGGACGTGTCGAAGGACATCATCCGGCAGATGCTCACGCCGACGGTGTGGAACAAGCTGGCGCAGCAGAGCGGCGGCCTCGCCCTGCCCGCGTACGAGAGCCAGTGGGCGAACCCCTTCTTCAAGAGCGACCCGAACTACCTCCCGCTGGAGGCGCAGGTGCGCGACCCCCTCGGCTACACGCAACTCCACCACCCCGCGAACCAGACCGCGCCCGTGGACGCCATCGGTTCGCAGCAGATTCTGCTCGGCATGATGGGGGACATCCTCCAGAAGGGGGCGAAGCCCGCCGACGCCGTGCGCGACGCCCACGACCGCATGGTCAAGGTCTTCGAGCAGTTCGGCGTGAAGCAATAAGACGCGCTACATGAATGCGCTCACTCCCCGGCCCTCTCCCGTCACTCCGGCGCGGGAGAGGGCCGGAGGGATGTTTCGGGGACAATGAACGCACGGTGAATCGCGGGCGATACGCAGTTGCCAGTTGTGCATTGCATCGAGTACAATGGGTGGACGTTGACAAGCAACAACCGGTGTGTGGTGATTGAACCCTCTCCGACAGGAGCGCGAACAGGATGAGCGACAAATTCACGCGGCGAACGGTACTCGCGGGTTCGGTGGGGGCGGCAGGCGCGGCTCTGCTCGCGGCGTGCGGCGGCGAGACCGCCACGGTTGCGCCGACAGCGGCGGCGACCCGTGCGGCGGCGACAACCGCAGCCACGGCAGCGGCCACGCGGGCGGCAACAGCGGCAAGCACCCCGGCGGTCGCGGCGAGCACGAGCGGCACGGCGGCTCCCGTCGCCACGATGGGCGGTGCTGCTGCGGCACCGGCGACGATGGCGGGCGGCATGGCCTCGACCGGCACGGGCGTGCTGCGCCCGATGATGGGGGCGATGGCCTTCGCGGGCAAGAGCATGACCTACTTCCAGAAGGCCCAGTACTACATGGCGACGCAGAATGCCATCAAGGCCGTCGTGGAGGACTACGCCAAGAGCACGGGCGCGAAGGCGGAAGTTTCGGTGCAGAGCGCGGACGGTGGCCCGAACCTCACGAAGCTGCAATCGAGCGTGATGGGCGGCATGGCGTTCGAACTCGGCGACGACATCGGCTCCGGCCCGTCGCAGTACATCACGCTCAACCTGCTGGAGGATGTTACCTCGCTCGTCACCGAGTTGCAGGCGGCATACGGCACGGTCATGCCGATCATCCCGCGTGGGTTGCAGCGGGACGGCAAGTACTACGCGGTGCCGTTCTTCACCAGTTCGGATGCGTGGTTCCTGCGCAAGGATTGGCTCTCGGAGAAGGGCATCAAGCCCGAAACCCTCGACACCTACGACAAGATGCGCGACGCGGCACTGGAAATCTCCGACCCCGGCAAGCGGCGGTACGGGTGGGGCCACTCCCCCTACGCCGTGGGCGACGCCCCGACGCTGATCTTCCACCTCGTCCACTCCTACGGTGGCTCCCTCCAGAACAAGGAGGGCAATAAGGTCGTCTTCAACTCGCCGGAGACGCTGGCAGCGATCACATGGCTGTCGGACATTTACCTGAATCCGAAGTACAAGAACATGCTGCCGCCGGGCTTCGAGTCGTGGGACGGCGCGGGCAACAACATGGCGTGGCTGAACGGCACCATCGGCTTCACGGCAAATGCCTTCACGATGTACGCCAAGAGCAAGGACGACAAGAACCCCGTGTTCGACGCCACCTTCGTCTCCTCGCGCCCGAAGGGGCCGGCCACGATGGGCGGGGCGTTGCGCGGCGGGCAGCTCGGCTACATGTACATCGGCAAGGGCGCGAAGGGTGCGGACGTTGCCCGCGAGACGATCAAGGCCGTGATGCAGCCGGAGAACTGGAACAAGATCGCCACGGCGTCGGGTGGCCTCATCCTGCCGGCCTATGAGAGCCAGTGGAAGAACGAGTACTGGAAGAGCGACCCGAACTACGGTGGCCTTGAGGCGCAGGTGCGCGACCCCACGGGCTACAACCAGCTCTATTATCCCGGCCCCAGCAACCCCGGCGTGGACAGCATCATCGCGCAGAAGGTGCTGGAGAACATGATGAGCACCATCATTCAGAAGGGTACGAAGGTCACGGATGCCGTGAAGGAAGCCGACGAGCAGATGAAGAAAATCTTCGATCAGTTCGGCATCAAGTAGCAGTCGGCGGTCGGCGGTCGGCGGTCGGCAGTGAAGAAGGAAGGCCCGTGGTTGCTTCTGGCGATCACGGGCCTTTCCGCACCTATGCATCTCAACTACCGACCGCCGACTACCACTGGCACCGCGCTTGCGCACCCCCGGTACTGCGGGGGCAAGGATGCCCCGAACCACCGAAGGGAGCCACAGCAAAATGCAGACACCTACCGCCCCCGTCTCCGTGCCGCTACGGGCCATCGAGCGGCAAATGCCGGGGCGACCGGCCCTTCCCGGCACCGATATCCCCGGCGCACCGATGTCCATCCCCGGTACGTCGCTGCCGCCCACTCCCGGCCTGCCCGATACCCCCTTCCGGACGCCGATGCCCGGTGTGGGGCCGGACACGGGCGAGACGGTGCCGCGCCCGATGACGCCCGACACGAACATCCCCGACACGGGCGAGACCGTACCGCGCCCGCACATGCCCGATCCCGGTGCGCCCGCGACCCCGAATGACGAGAGCGGGTTTGCCGATCCCGGTGGCGCGGGCGACGCCGCCGATACCACCACCCTCGTACCCGTTCCCGCACCCGCGTAGGGCGAAGCAACCGCCCGCCCCCTTACTCCATAACGTAGAGAAGGGGCGAACCGCTGCAACACGAGGCGTTGGCGAACAATTCCGGTGTACGCTATCGTGTCCCCTCTGGAGATAGGCGTTGTGGAGGCTGCGTACACCGGGAGGATGTCGGGTGATGCTCGGCGAGAACGACCATGTGACATGGGCGGCGCGGCTTCTTGCGACAGCGCGGGGGGAAGTGGGCGCGGCCCCGGCGTGGCGGCGCGTACGCGACCTCGCGCTGTTCGATCTCGCGCCGGGGGTGTCGCTCGTGCTCGCGTGCGACTCCGTGGGTGGCATCGGTCCCAAGCCGCACGACCGCTACGAGACGAGCGGCTACGTGCTCGGTCGCCTCGCGGCGCGGGTGCCGCTCGCGGAATTGCTCGCCTGCGGGGCGACGCCGCTCTTCGTGCTCGACATGCTCACCGTGGAGCGTGACCCCACGGGTACGGCGATCATCGCGGGCATCCGCGACGAGATGCGGGCAATCGGCCTCTCCCCCGAAGCCCTGAACGGCAGCACCGAGGAGAATGTGCCGACGCTCTCCAGTGGGGTGGGCATCGCGGTGGTGGGGCTGGTCGCGGCGGAGCGGTTCCGGCCCGGTCGGGCGCGGTCGGGCGATCTGCTCGCCCTCGTGGGGGTGCCGAAGTCCGCCCCACGGCGGCGTGTGGCGGCGGACGACCCCGAAACGCTCGATCTCGCGGCGTTGCGGCGTGTGCTTGCCTGCCCCGGCACGGGCGACGTGCTGCCCGTCGGGTCGCGGGGCGTGATCGCGGAGGCGCACGACCTCGCCGCCTTCGCGGGCCTCCAATTTGCCCCCGATCCCGCCTGCCCCCTCGACCTCGACGCGAGCGGTGGCCCCGCGACCTGCTGCCTCGTCGCCCTGCCCCCTGACGCCCTCTCCACCCTCCGCACCCTACCCGGCCTTCCCCCCGTTACAGTCGTCGGCACACTGCAATCGGGAAACTGAACCGCCAATACTGCCCAGAGGGCGCCCGCAAGACGCCAAGAATTGCCAAACAGGAAGAGGAACCACAAAGACACAAAGACACAGGAACACAGACAATTTTTGTCTTTCTTTGTGTCTTCGTGTCTTTGTGGTTCTATTTGGTGATTCTTGGCGTTCTTGCGGGCGCCCTCTGGGCAGTATTGGCGGTTTATATTCTTCTCAACACAAGGGGGCGACCATGCAGGTGACGGCGGTGAAGACCTTTCTGGTGCATCCGGGGCGGGGCAAGAACTGGCTGTTCGTGAAGGTGGAGACCGACGCGGGGCTGCACGGGTGGGGCGAGGCGTACACGCAGTCCGACCGCGACCGCGTCATTCAGGTGCAGATCGAGGAGATGGGCCGCGCCCTCGTGGGCCGCGACCCGTGGGCGATCCGGCAATTCACGAACGCGATGTACCTCGACTGGGCAGGCAAGCGCGGCTCGATGGAGTTCTACTGCGCCCTGAGCGGCATCGAGCAGGCGTTGTGGGACATCGCGGGGAAGGCGGCGGGGCAGCCGGTCTATAACCTGCTCGGCGGGCCGTGTCGGAACCGGATTCGGGTGTACGCGAACGGATGGGGCGGCGGTGCGAGGACGCCGGACGCACTGGGCGCGGCGGCACGGGAGATCGTAGCGCGGGGCTTCACGGCCCTGAAGTTCGACCCCTTCCCCGGCCCGTGGCGCGAGATCATCTCGCTTGCCGACGAACGGCAGGCGGTAGCAACGGTGGCGGCGGTGCGCGACGCGGTGGGGCCGGACGTGGAAATCCTCGTGGAGGTGCATCGCCGCCTCGCCCCGGTCACTGCGGTGCGCGTCGCCAAAGCGATGGAGCCGTACCGCCCGTTCTGGTACGAGGAGCCGGTGAGCGTGCGCAACCTCTCGGCACTCGTGGCGGCGAAACGGGACATATCGCTGCCCGTGGTGACGGGCGAGGAGTTGTACACGAAGGCGGAGTTCCGCCCCGTGTTCGAGGCGGGGGCGGCGGACATCATCAACCCGGACATCTGCAACTGCGGCGGCATCCTCGAACTGCGCGAGATCGCGGCGATGGCGGAGGCATACAGCGTGGCGGTCGCGCCGCACAACTACAACAGCACCACCGTGGGTCTTGCCGCGACGGTGCAGCTCTCGGCGGCGATCCCGAACTTCCTCATCACGGAGTACTTCGTGAACTTCGAGGAGATGGGCCGCGCCATCGCCCGCCCGCCGCTCGTGGCGGAAGGGGGCTACGTGGCCCTGCCCACTACCCCCGGCCTCGGCATGGACCTCGACGAGGAAGCCCTCGCGCATCACGCCTACGCGCACTTCCCGACCCGCACGCTGCGTTCGCCCGCCGACGAAGGGCCGTAGCGGGAAGGGGATTAAACCGCTAAGACGCCAAGACGCCAAGAAAACAAAGACAAAACCTGTGTTTCTCTTGGTTCCTCCTTGGCGTCCTTGGCGTCTTGGCGGTTTAATCCCCTTCCCGCTACGACCGCTGGAAGGCGGCGTCGAAGGCGACATTGGAGGGGGCGAAGTCGGTGCGACGCACGAAGGCGAGGGCGTCCGGTGCGCCCCAGTCGCGGTCCATGCCGCTATCTTCCCACTCGATGCTCAGGGGGCCGTTGTAGCCGATGCGATTGAGGGCGCGGAACAGCGGCTCGAACTCCACATCGCCGTGACCGGGCGAGACGAAATCCCACCCCCGGCGCGGATTCCCGAAATTCAGGTGGCTGCCCAGAATGCTCGTGCGCCCGTCGAGGTGCTTTTTGGAGTCCTTGACGTGGACATGGTAGATGCGGTCGGCGAAGTCGGTGACGAAGGCGGCGGAGTCGAGGGACTGATGCGCGAAGTGCGACGGGTCGAAGTTGATGCCGAACTCCGGGCGATAGCCGAGGGCGTCCAGTGCCTTTCGAGTCGTCACGAAGTCGTAGGCGATCTCGGTGGGGTGGACTTCCAGCGCGAAGCGCACGCCCACGTCGCGGAAGGTGTCGAGGATCGGGTGCCACCGCTCCGCGAACTCGGTGTAGCCGCGCTCGATGACCGCGAAGTCGTTCGGCGGGAACGAGTACAGCAGGTGCCAGATCGGCGAGCCGGTGAAGCCCGTGACGGTGTTGACGCCGAGCCGTTGCGCGGCGCGGGCGGTGTCCATGATCTCCTGCGCCGCCCGCCGCCGCACCCCTTCGGGGTGTCCGTCGTCCCAGACGTGCGGCGGCAGAATCGCCTTATGCCGCTCGTCAATCGGGTCGCACACCGCCTGCCCGACGAGGTGCGCACCGAGCGCGAAGACTTTCAGCCCGTAGCGATTGAGCAGATCGAGTCTACCCTGCACATAGTCCGGCTCGTTGATCGCCCGCTGCACCTCGAAGTGGTCGCCCCAGCAGGCGAGTTCGAGGCCGTCGAAACCCCACGCGGCGGCCTTCTGCGCGAGCGTCTCCAGCGGCAGATCGGCCCATTGCCCGGTGAACAGCGTGACGGGTCGTGCCATCGCTTCCCTCCCTGTGTGTTCGGTCTATGTCGCGTGTATGACAATGACGAATGCCGCGCATAGCGTACCGCCGAACGCGCCCGCCCGCAAAGCCTCGTCCATACATCCGTCTGTGGCGGTTGTTCTTCGCGCACCGACACGTTCTCATCTATCCAGCACACTATGAGCCGCGCAACCGCACCTGCGAGGATGGTCGAGTGGCAGTGCGGTTTTTATATTTCGGCTTATAATGAAAATCATATAACGGCGGTGTTCACTTGATCTTGATAGTACTCTCTGTTTTTCGAAAGTCGAGTCAGGGCGCGGGTTCAAATTCTCTCTCCCCGACTACTTTTCCCTTGCATCGCAACAAAAATGAGGAGCTACCCGGAGGCGGCTCTCGGCGTTTCGGCCATCGTGGGTACGACGGAGGCGGGGCGGCGCGTTCAGCGACGCGAGCGGCGCGGCGCGGGCCGATTCGCCTTCGCGGGCGTGACCGCGCTCGCGGATGCGGCGCGGCCTGTGTCGGTTGTGTCGGTTGTGTCGGTTGTGACGGTCGGTTCGCCGCCCGCTGACACCTGCTCGTCTCCGACTTCGGTGTTCGCGGCCTCGATCTCCCGCTCGGCCTCGTCCATGTCGGCGTCGGGCGGGCGACCGCGCCGGGGTCGCGTCGTCACGGGGGCGGGGGTAAGCGGCGTGACGGCCTCAGTTTCGGTGTTGGTCGCGTCGTTCGCCGCCGTAACGCCTCGCGTCTTCCCTGCCGACTGCCGACTGCCGATTGCCGCCTTCTTCCCCGTGGGCCAGCGCAGCACCACGATCATCAGCACGAAGCAGAGGGCGGCGAGGGCGAGCAGGGCGGGCGACGAGATACCGCCGCGCACGCGGTCGAGGATGTTGCCGGTGTTGCCGACAGCGGCGGGCGGGGCGGCGGTGACGGCGGGCGGGCTGGGGCCGATGAGCATCTGAATCTCCTGCCCCGGCATCGCGTTCTCGGCACTGAACGGGCGGAACGAGACCGCCCCGCCCGCCCCGATGGGGGCATCGGGGCGCAGGAGCATCCCGCTGTCTATCGGCTGGCGGGTGTCGGAGACGAGCACCTGCACCTTCGCCGCCGCGTAGTCGAGCGACCGCCGGAGCGTGACGCCCGCCGAGCCGCCCGTGAGCGTGTAGGCGGCGGTGAAATCGCTCACTCCCGGCGTGATCGGGGTGAAGAGCGTCAGTTTCTGCCCTGTAAGGTCGGCGGTGGCGAGCAGATCGGTGCGCTGGGTGCCGATCTCGCCCGCGCCGGTCGGGGTCGAGAAGACGACCGGCACGCCGTCGCCCGCCGTGCCGTCGGGGCGCAGGCTGCCGACGAGTGTGCGGTCGGTGTCGTTGCGAATCTGGTACGCCTCGACCACGCTGTAGAACTGCGGGCGCACCTCGTTCACCACCATGCTGTGCGAGACCACGGTGAAGCCGGTGCCGTACGCCCCCGCGACCGGCTCCGCGATGGGTACCTCGATGCTCGTGGTCTTGGCGTTCGTCTCGAAGCGCACGGCACTGGTCTTGCCCGCAGTACCGGCGGCGTCGGTGAAGTCGCGCTGCGCGGGTTCGTAGTTGACGCCCTTGTAGCGCACCACGACGCGGTAGACGCCCGCCGGGGTGGTGTCCAGCCCCGCGAAGGCGAAGGTACCGTCCGGGGCGGTCTGCGTCTGTTTGAAATCCACCGCCTCGTCGTTGATGCGGAAGTAGCCGGGGTTGTAGAACAGCAGCGTCACCGTGAGCGGCGTAGTCGGCAAGGCCGCCCCCATCGTGCGCATCGTCACCGCCCCGGTGAGCGTGCCGCCCAACGGCGCGGCGGACACAGTAGCGGGCGGCACGCCTGCGGGGGCGAGCGCGAACGCGGCGAACAGGAGCAGGCACAAGGCGCGGGCGAGACGGTTCATGGCTGGTGTGTCCTCTGTGGGTGTGTCCCCTGTGGATGAGAGGGCGACGATATTCTGTAGGGGCGGTTCGTGAACCGCCTGCCCCGGCGGGTACGATGCCCGTGGGAAAGCGGCAGGGCAAGGCAGACGAGTGCGCACACCGCCCCTACGGATGGATGCTACCAGCCACGAGGCGCGGCGGCAACCGAAAACGCCCCTTCTCGTGTTCGTACGAGAAGGGGCGTAGGGGGTGCGTCGTCTCTACGCGACGGTTAACATCCCGACCATGCCGAGTTGCTCGTGGCCCGCGACGTTGCAGACGTACTTGTACGTCCCCGCCGGGAGGTTCGCGCTGAAGTTCGCGCTCTTGCCCGCGTCAATAAGCATACTCGCCTGTTCCTTACCGCCCACGAGCAGCACGAAGTTGTGCTGCGTCGGCCCCTCGTTCTTGAAAGCGAAGGTGACGTTGCCGGCGGGTACGCTCGTCTTGTCGAGCATAAACTTGAAGTCGTTGCCCACGACGTTCACCGTGCTCGCCGCCCCGCCGCCGGAGGCCGCTCCACCCGCCGGGGCAGCCGCGCCGCCTGCGCTCGCGGGGGCCGCCGTTGTTCGCGTCCCGCCCCCGCTCCCGGCGTTGTCCGCGCCGCAGGCACTGAGGGCGATCATGACACTGAGTAACACCGCAGAGAGGCCCATCGTTCGCCGTTGCATCTCGCACTCAACCTTTCATTCTCGCACACACCGTTGTGTGCTTCGCAAGCCTCATTATCCCACCGCGTTGCCGCTGTTGCCACCGCCGCCGTTCGTGTGCGACGATGCTACCGAGCCGCGAGGAACGAGCGACGCGATACCCGCAAGTGCGATGCCTCCGTGGTGCATCTCGCGGCCCGTTTCGCCCCGGCGACCGATTGCCGATTGCCGATCACGGATGGTTTGTCTATCTTGGGAGGGTGCATGGAGATGCCGCGTCTACCGCTACCGCATCTACCGGACGGCCCGCGCTTCGGCGTGGGGGCCGCCGTGTTCGGCAACCTCGTACCGGAGCGCGACTTGCCGCTGATCGCGGCGGCGGGCTTTCCCGGCATCGAGCCGTATCGGGGCATGACGATGCCCTACGTGGACAAGCCCCGCGAATTAAAAGCGATGCTCGACGCGCACGGCGTGGCGATGGTGACGTGCTCGAACGGCGGGCCGGGGCAGTCGTGCGATTTCATCAGCCCCGACGCACGCGAGGCGACGGTTGCCGATCACGTCTCGTTTGCGCGGGACTGGCTCTCGGTCTTCGGCTGCCGGCACTTCAAGATCAACATGGGCAGCCGCCCGCCGGGTGGCACGAGCGACGACGATCTGCAACGCATCGCGCAGACGATCAACGAGATCGGGCGACAGACGGCGGCGTTCGGCATCCGCATCGCGCCGCACCCGCACATCTGGGGGCCGGTGGAACGCCCGGAGGAGATTCGCCGCCTGCTGGAACTGACCGACCCGGAAACGGTGTCGCTGACGCTCGACACGGCGCATGTGAACCTCGGCGGTGGCGACCCGATGGAGTTCATCGCCGCGCACTACGACCGCATCTGCGCCATCCACTGGAAAGACACGAAGCCCGCGTACCGGGGCTTCACCGGCTCCACGCCCACGCAGGCGATGCACCGCGAGGAAATCCTCTACAAGAACCTCGGTGCCGGGGGCGTGGATTTGCCCGCCTTCTGGGGCGCGATGCGGGAGCGCGGCTACGATTACTGGGTCACGCTCGACCTCGACCCCCCCCGTGCGGACGAGGGCGAAGGCACCGTGGCGGAGAAGATCGCCGCGAACAAGCGGTATCTCACGGACACATTGGGCATCGAACGGTTGTAGGGGAATCGAACCACAAAGGCACAAAGACACGAAGAATGACAAGATACTTCGCTTTTCCTTTGTGTCTTTGTGCCTTTGTGGTTCGATTCCCCATCGTGAGGGGGGTGCGGAGATGGAAACACAGTCGCTGGTCGTGGTGTTGCAGCCGTGGGGGTTCGGGGAGAACGGGGAGCGGGAGATACTCGAACGGGCGGGGTGCCGCGTGGTGGTCTCGGACGCGGTGAGCGAGGACGAGATGATCGCCGCCGCCAAAGACGCGGACGCGCTGATCTACACCGGGCCGCTGAGTCGCCGCCTGATGGAATCGCTCACGCGCTGCAAGGTGATCGCCCGCAGTGCCATCGGCATGGACAATGTCGAGGGGATGGAACTCGCCACCGAGCGCGGCACCGTGCTGGTGAATGTGCCGGACGTGTTCATCGAGGAAGTGGCGAATCACACGATGACGCTGCTGCTCGGTACCGTGCGCGGCCTCGTGACCTACGACCGCTACGTGCGCGACGGCGGCTGGACGCGCCGCGAGCCGCGCCCGGATGTGAAGGTGCATCGCCTCGTGGGGGAAACGCTCGGCCTCGTGGGTTTCGGCAACATCGCCCGCATGGTGGCGAAGCGGGCGCAGGCGTTCGGCATGGAGATACTGGCGTACGACCCCTACCTCCCCCGCGAGATGTTCGCGCTGGCGGGAGCGCGGCAGGGCAGCCTCGCGCAGGTGTTGCAGGACTCGGACATCATCAGCGTCCACACGCCGCTGACGCCGGAGACGCACCACCTGATCGGGGCGGCGCAACTGCGGCTGATGAAGCGCGACGCCATCCTTATCAACACCGCCCGTGGCCCCGTGGTGGACGAAGCGGCCCTGATCGCGGCGTTGCAGAACGGCGACATCCTCGGTGCGGGGCTGGACGTGGTCGAGGTGGAGCCGATTACGGCGGACAACCCGCTCCTGACGATGCCGAATGTGACGCTCACGCCGCACATGGCCTCGGTCAGTGTGTGGGCGAACGGCGAACGCCGCCGCCGGTTGGCACTGGAGATCGCCGCCGTGCTGTCGGGGATGCGCCCCCGTGCCGTCTACAACCCCGATGTGCTGAAGAATGTGCGTCTGATGTGAGCGGGGGGAGTAACAAGCAGCAGGCACATGTTTCGGAGCCGTGTCTCCTGAGGGTTACCCGTCACTCCACAGAGCGACCATCGCCCACCCCTTTACGACGGGTTTCTCTTTAACTGCGGTACTTTCTGAGACACCGCAACAACAAGAGAGACGGTACGGGAGGGGCGGGATGGCGGACGCGAGGCGGGGGCTGCGTCGGTTCGGGATGGTTGTAGCACTGATGTTCGTGGCACTCGTTGCAGTCGCGCTCGTCGCGCCGCAGCCCGTGCGGGCGGCAACGATCACGATCAATGCCGGGTTCGATGTGGTGGCAAACGACGGGCAATGCAACTTCCGCGAGGCGATCATCTCCGCGAACACGAACCTACCCTCCGGGGCGATGGCGGGTGAGTGCATTGCGGGGTCGCCGGGGGCGGACACGATCACCACTCCCGGCGGTATGGGGGCGATCACGCTCACCTCCGCCCTGCCCGCCGTGACCGAGAATCTCACCATCACCGCAGTTGGTCTCTACACGATAGACGGCGCGAACCTGTATCGCATCTTCGATGTCGCGGCAGGCGTCAATTTCACCATCGAGGATTTCACGCTCATCAATGGTCGGGTGACGGCGGTTGCGGATGGCGGGGCGGCGATTCGGCAGGCGGCGGGGGGCAACCTCACGGTGACGAATGTGACGTTCACGAACAACGTCGCGCTCGAAGCCGGTCTAACGACCGACAACAGCGGCGGCGCGGTGCGCTTCACGGGGACGGTGGGAACGACCGCGACCTTCACGGGCGGAACCTTCACGAACAACCGTGCGGACAACGGCGGCGCGATCTTCGCCGAGGGCGGTGGTACGTTGCGCCTCCTAAGTAGGTCCGCAACTGATTCTGGACGGGATAGCGGCAGGTGAAAGCCCGCCGCATCGGGAGAAACCCGCAGGCGAAAGCCCGCCGATTCCGTCCAAATCTCGCTGCCGACCTACTTAGGCTGCATCCCCCGTCGTGCAGAATAAGCTGCGCCTGTGCCGGGTGGAAACTGTTGGTGAGCGAACACAGCACAGAGGGGTGAATTATTTGCTTTGCACATTGCGTTGATGAGCAACCCAAAGTCACGCGAAATTTCATCCGCGTTAAACGGGCTGTAATACTTCAGAGCCTGTGTGGGAAGGCAGGAAGCAGCGCGGGAGAAGCGCAAACGATGCCGGTGGAACGGCGGGAACCCGTCCGAACCCCGTCATTTCTCCGGGCAAAAGCCTTGGCTGCCTCGACCCAACTCCT
>JAABUN010002628.1_pt1 | contig 30934 bp, 27 predicted proteins | sample 5559311 | NCBI WGS metagenome assembly JAABUN01 (sample SAMN10711877, study PRJNA513370) | rock metagenome | isolation source: Antarctica rocks | place: Antarctica: Victoria Land, Siegfried Peak sud | reverse complement strand
CCGGTCGCCCGCCAACCGTCACCTCAGATCACTCGTTCCACACCAGCCACCTAGACCCCGAGCTGGCTCAGGGTCCTCGCCGCCGGGCGGACCTCTCCGACGCGTCGGCCGTGCCCCAGCACAGGGGCGCTGGCCTGGGCGTGCAGGGTCTCGTGGTCGAAACCGAGCTGGAGCAGGACTCCCGCCATCGCCACCGCCCGGGCTCGCATCCCCCCGTCGCTGATCTTGACCGCGACCCCGCGCCCGTCCGGCAGGCCGACGGCATAGACCGACTCAGCACCGGCCTTGGCGATCAGCCCGGGGATGGCGCGATGCAGTTCGAGCTCGTCCCGGCGGGTTCCGGACACGTTCTCGGGGTGCTCGCGTACGGCTGCCGCGACCCGGGCCTCCGGACCGTCGGTGGCCGCGGCCAGCCGGCCGAACGACCGGGCCAGTCCGTAGGTCGACAGGGTGTAGAGCGGGGCCCCGCAGCCGTCCATGGCCAGGTTCGCCGCCTGCTCCGAGGCCAGGTCGTCGATGGTCGACGCGATGGCGAGCTGCACGGGGTGGTCGGGGTCCAGGTAGGTGGCGACGTCGGCCCCGAGATGCACGGCGGTGGACAGCATCCCGGCGTGCTTGCCGGAGCAGTTCATCGACAGGGCGGACTTCTGCCCGCCGGCCCGGATCGCCCGCTCCCGTTCCACCTCGTCGAACGGCCAGTCCGGCGGGGTCTGCAGGGCGGACTCGTCGAGTCCGGCGCCGGCCAGGATGCGTCGGATGCCGTCCAGCTGGAACGGCTCACCGGAGTGCGACGCGCAGACCAGGGCCAGGAGCTCGGGCGGCAGGTCGAGCCCGGCCCGGACCATGCCGACCGCCTGCAGGGGCTTGCTCGCGCTCCGGGGGTAGATCGGAGCGAACTCCGACCCGAGCGATGCGGCCAGGCTGCCGTCCGGATTGGTCACGGCCACCCGGCCGTGGTGGACGCTCTCGACGAAGCCGTTCCGAACGACCTCCACCAGCACGGGATCGATGGCGTAGGGATTGTCCATGGTCGCGACCCTACGCGCGAAGCCGCCTGTAGTGCCTCACTTTCTGCGGTGGGCGAACGCACCCGTTCGTAGGTTTTTTGTGTGGTCAGAGAAGCCCTAATGTTCGGGATGTGAATTGGGACGACTACGACGCAGCGCTGTTCGATCTCGACGGGGTGTTGACCCCGACCGCCGAGGTCCACATGCGGGCGTGGCAACGGTTGTTCATCGACTTCCTGACCACCCGGGGGGTCGGGGAGCCCTATCAGGAGAGCGACTACTTCAACTTCATCGACGGCAAGCCGCGCTACGACGGAGTCCGGTCCTTCCTCGCCTCCCGCGGGATCGAGCTCGCCGGCGGCGAGCCCACCGACGGCGCCAACGTGCAGACGGTGTGCGGGTTGGGCAACCGCAAGAACGAGTTCTTCTCAGCGGTGCTGAGGGACGATGGCGTGGACCCCTACCCCGGATCGGTGGCGCTGCTGGACCACCTGTCGGCTCGGGGCACGAAGATCGCCGTCGTGTCCTCTTCGCGCAATGCGCCTGCGGTGCTGGAGGCCGCCGGTCTGGCCGAACGGTTCGAGGTCGTGGTGGACGGTGAGGTGGCCGCCGCCCGCGGCCTGGCCGGTAAACCGTCGGGGCAGACGTACGTGTTCGGCGCCGAGCAACTGTCGGTCTCGCCCGATCGGACGGTGGTGTTCGAGGACGCGCTGTCCGGGGTGACCGCCGGAAAGGACGGCAAGTTCGCCCTGGTGGTCGGGGTGGACCGTGGGGTCGGAGCCGACCGGCTGAGAGCCTCCGGTGCCGACGTCGTGGTCACCGATCTGGCTGAGCTGATCAGCTGATGCGCGGCACCCATGGTGACGACCCGATGGCCCTGGGTGATCCACTCGACCGCTCACGGTTCCCCATCGAGGAGTGGAAGCTGGGCGAGATCCGCTACAGCTCCGAGGATCTCGGCGTCACGGAGACCCTGTTCGCGGTCGGCAACGGATACCTCGGCATGCGCGGCAACGTCGAAGAGGGTCGGGAGACCCACGCCCACGGCACCTTCATCAACGGGTTCCACGAGACCTGGCCGATCCGGCACGCCGAGGAGGCGTTCGGCTTTGCCCGGGTCGGTCAGACCATCGTCAACGTCCCCGACAACAAGACCATGAAGCTCTACGTCGACGACGAGCCGATGCTGCTGTCGGTGGCGGACCTGGAAGAGTACGACCGGACGCTGGACTTTCGCGATGGTGTGCTCCGGCGCGACATCATCTGGCGCACCCCGGCTGGCAAGCGGGTCAAGGTGAGCTCGACCCGGATGGTGTCCTTCGTCCAGCGGCACCTGGCGATCATGACCATCGAGGTCACGCTGCTCGACGACGAGGCCCCGGTGGTGATCTCCTCCCAGACGCTGAACCGGCAGGACGGCCGGGACGAGTACCACGTACGCGCTGCCGCCATGGGCTCCGGCGGGGACCCCCGGAAGGCGGAAGCCTTCGACGCTCGGGTCCTGGTGCCCCAGAGCCAATGGACCGACGACCAGCGGATCGTGCTGGGTTACCGTTGCGCCAACTCCAAGATGACCCTCGCCGTCGGTGTCGATCACCAGGTCGAGACCGACAACGACTACAGCCAGCATATCAGCGCCGACGAGGACACCGGCAAAATGGTCTACCGGGTCTGGGCCAAGCGGGGCGAGTCGATCAAGGTCACCAAGATCGTGTCTTACCACACCTCGCGTGGGGTTCCTGTTCGCGAGCTGGTGGACCGGTGCCGCCGCACGTTGGACCGGGTGCGTCAGCACGGCATCAATCCGGAATACGAAGCGCAGCGGCGCTGGCTGGATGCGTTCTGGGACCGGTGCGACGTGGTGGTGACCGGGCAGCCGGCGCTGCAGCAGGCCATCCGCTGGAACCTCTACCAGCTCGCCCAGGCCACCGCTCGGGCTGAGCAGTCGGGCGTACCAGCTAAGGGGGTCAGCGGTTCCGGCTACGGCGGGCACTACTTCTGGGACACCGAGATCTACGTGCTGCCCTTCCTGACGTACACCTCGCCCAAGATGGCCCGCAGTGCGCTGCGCTTCCGCTACAACATGCTCGATGCCGCCCGGCGTCGGGCCGAGGACCTGGCCCAGAGCGGGGCGCTGTTCCCGTGGCGCACCGTCAACGGTGAGGAGGCCTCGGCCTACTACGCCGCCGGCACCGCGCAGTACCACATCGACGCCGACATCTCCTACGCGTTGTGCAAGTACGTCGCGGCCACCGGTGACGACGACTTCATGAACCGGGAGGGCGTGGACGTCTTGGTCGAGACGGCCCGGATGTGGGCGGACCTGGGGTTCTGGCGGGAGAACGCGAACGGCGGTCGGACCTTCCACATCCACGGCGTCACCGGTCCCGACGAGTACACGACCGTGGTCAACGACAACCTGTTCACCAACGTGATGGCCAGGTTCAACCTGACCAAGGCGGCGGAGGTGCTCCGGGAGATGCGGGCCAAGCAGCCTCAGATCTACCAGCGTGTGCTCGAGCGGCTGGAGATCGACCAGTCCGAGGTCGAGGAGTGGGCCGACTGCGCGGAGCAGATGGCCATCCCGTACGACGAGGTCACCGGTATCAACCCCCAGGACTCGCACTTCCTGGACCGTGAGGTCTGGGACCTGCAGAACACCCCGGCCGACAAGCACCCGTTGCTGCTGAACTATCACCCGCTGGTGATCTACCGCTTCCAGGTGCTGAAGCAGGCCGACGTGGTGCTGGCGCTGTTCCTGCAGGGCGAGCACTTCAGCCTGGAGCAGAAGCGGGCCGACTTCGAGTACTACGACCCGATCACCACCGGGGACTCGACCCTGTCCGGGGTGGTGCAGTCGATCATCGCCGCCGAGGTGGGCTACCGCGACCTCGCGCTGCGGTACTTCTACAGCGCGCTGTTCGTCGACCTGGCCGACCTGCACGGCAACGCGACGGACGGTATCCACGTGGCCTCGACCGGCGGGGTGTGGAACGCCCTGGTCTACGGCTTCGGCGGGATGCGCGACCACAACGGTGCGATCACCTTCGACCCGCGGTTGCCGGCCGGTTGGCAGAGCCTGCGCTTCCAGGTCACCCTGCGAGGCACCCGGCTGCAGGTCGAGGTGTCGCCGGACCGGATCACCTTCACCGTCCTGGAGGGGGAGGTGGTCGACGTCGCGGTCCGCGGGCAGCCGGTGAGCGTCTCCGCCGCCGAGCCGTGCACGGTGCCGCTGACCGACCAGGGGCCGCTGATCCAGACCCCGCTGGCCTTCCAGACCGGGGAGCGCCGACCCGACGGCACCCTGATCACCGCCACCGTGCCCCAGGCCACGGTCAGCCGCCGCTGACCGCCGCCCGGCGGCTCGAGGTCACCGGCCCGGTCGGCGGGGGCAGATGAGGGTGAAGGGCTGGACCAGCACGGGCTGGGCGCAGTCGTAGTACTCGTCGAGCCGCTGGCGTACGGCGGGATCGACCCGGGCCCGCTTGAACCACCCAGGCTCGATCACCACGTACGCCGCCCGCGGGTCCGCCAGGCACGCCAGGTTCTCCTCGAAGCCCACGAGGTGGCTGGTGTCGACATACATGCTGCGTTGCAGATAGGTGGGTGAGCCGTAGCGGCAGAAGGTGGGGTTGCGCACCCAGTAGGAGCGTTCGCCCGGGGACAGGTAGACGACCGGGGTCTCGGCCCCGATCACCTCGCGGACCCGGGCCCCGAGAACAGCGAAGCTGCTGGCCTTGTGCCGCTCGACCAGGACGGTCTTGGTGTCGGCGCGGAAGTCGAAGGAATAGGCGGTGGTCGTCAGAAGGGGGTTGACGCAGACGGCGAGCACCGCGACGACCCAGACCAGCGCGGGGGTCCAGTGGCGGCCGTTCTGGTCCGGCCCGGCAACCCGGGCGCGGCCGAGGTCGACCAGAGCCAGGATCACACCGGCGGTGGCGACCACGGCGGAGGCGGCGAACGCCACCGTCGCCGGTCGGTGTCCGAACCAGAGTGGGTCTGTGGACGTGCGGACGGTGAAGGACCGGGTCAACAGCCAGACCGAGACGGCCGCCGCGAGGACAACCCCCGCGCTGAGGGCCGAGACCCGGCCTGGCGTGCCCCGGATCCAGCGGGCCAGGGCCCAACCGAGCCAGCCGGAGGCCATCACCGGCAGGGCCGTCAGATGGTACGGGAACCACATGCCCTGGGCCACGGTCGTGGCGAGGGTGGCGATGAGGGCCACCACCGGTAGCGCGATCGCGGCCGTCCGGACCCGCCCCCTGGCCGTCCCCGCCAGCAGCACCAGCGCCGCGGGCAGCAGCACCAGAGCGGGTGAGGTGATGCCCTCGTTCGCCAGCAGGATCTGCAGACCGCAGTCGGTCGTCGGAGCCGGCCCGACGGGGCACCAGACCAAGGCCCCTCGGGCGGGGTTGAGCAGCGGCACCTCGCGCAGCCACTGACCCTCGTGCGGGACCAGGAGCACCTGGAGACCCAAGACCGCCGGGAGCAGGATGACCGAGGCCACCGCGATCATGACGAGCCGGGTCCGGGAGCGCCAGCACAGGGCGAGCACCACGGCTGCGGCCGCCGCAGCCGTACTCACCGTGGTCCACTTCATCAAGACGGTGGCGACCAGCAGCAGGGCGCATCCCAGGACCACGGCGACCTCGAGCACCCGGTGGCGGCTCCGCGGCAGCCCAGCGACCCCGACCGCGGCGACGGCGGTCACGGTGGCGTACCACTCCGGCTGCAGGGTGTCGACGGCCGGGGCCCAGACGAGGGCGACGAGCAGGGCTGCACAGAGCGCCGCTGACTCGACCCAACCCAGCCACCGGACCAGCTGGCGGTGCAGCAGCCAGACCGCCCCGCCGGCCAACAGGGCACTCCAGGCCAGCAGCTGCTGCTCGCGGAACGGATCCGACGTCAACCGGTCGAGCCCCGCCATCAGGACCCGGTTGATCATCGGCCGGTGCGTCCACACCTCGGCCGACGACCAGCCGGTGAGGGCGGTCACCCGTTCCGCCCCGAGGGTGTAACGCACGTCGCCCCAGAGCTCGAAGGTGGGCAACCGGGCTGCCACCAGGAGCGCAGTCAAACCCAGCCAGCTCCAGCCCTGGAAGGACCACTGGGGCCCGGTGGCCGGGGTGGGCGCGGGGTCCGGTGCGGCGTCAGCCCCCGGTCGTAAGGCAGACCCGACGGTATGGCTGGGCATCCGGCCACCCTAGATGGCCCGGAGTCCGGGACGCGGGCCCGGTCGGTGGCCCCCTGATTGCTCGTCCCCCGTTCACCATCTCGTCATGTTCTGCACGGCCACAGGGTGAGGGCTCTGCCCTAGGTTGAGCAGCGTTGCCGGTGGGGCACCAGAAACGAAGTGGAGAACAGCATGCGGGTACGCAGAGGGGTCGCAGTCGCGGCCCTGGTGAGCGCAGGGGCCCTGGTGGCCACCTCCGTGGTGGGGGCCGAGGCGGCCGTGGACCGGTCGGCCGGTCGCGCCAAGAACGTCATCTACCTGCTCGGGGACGGGATGGGTCGCGCGCACGTGACCGCCGCCCGGGAGCGTTACTACGGCGCTGCGGGCAGCCTGAACATGGAGAAGCTGCCGGTCGTCGGGCAGAACCGGACGTACGCGGTCCAGAAGAAGTCCGGCCAGCCGGGTGACCCGGACTTCCTGCCCAACTACGTCACCGACTCCGCCTCGGCGTCCACCGCCTGGTCGTCGGGTGTGAAGACCTACAACGCCGCGCTCGGCGTGGACGCCAAGGGTGTCGTGGTGCCGACGGTGATGGAGCTGGCCAAGGACCAGGGTTACCGCACCGGTAACGTCTCGACGGCGGAGATCACCGACGCCACCCCGGCCGGGCAGGCCAGCCACGCGCTCGCCCGCGGCTGCCAGGGTCCCGTCTACTCGGCGGCCGCCTGCCAGGACCTGGAGATCACCGGTACGCCGTTGCCGACCAGCGACGTCCGGGTCACCCCGGTCGCCGAGCAGATGGCCCGCAACGGCACGGCCGACGTCATCCTCGGTGGCGGGCTCTCCCGCTTCGATGCGGCGGACGAGCGTGCGCTGCTGCGGCAGGGCTATGACGTGCTCGGGTCCCCGGCGGACCAGCAGGTCGCCACCCGCTCCGATCTGCGGAACGCGAACAGCCGCAAGGTCTTCGGTCTGTTCAACAAGGGCAACCTGACCATCGAGAAGTACAAGCGGGAGAACCGGACCTCGCCCCAGGCGGCCGAGCCGACCCTGGCGGAGATGACCGCCAAGTCCATCAGCCTGCTCAAGACCACGGGTCGCAGCAAGAAGGGCTTCTACCTGCAGGTGGAGGGCGCGCTGATCGACAAGCGCTCGCACGCCAACGACGCGGCTCAGACGCTGGAGGAGATGAAGGCGTTCGACGACGCGGTCAAGGTGGCGACGGACTTCGCCGCCCGCGACGGCAACACCCTGGTCATCGTCACCGCCGACCACGAGTGCGCCGGCTTCGCGATCATCGAGAAGGGCACCTTCACCAACGCCGAGGCTGCTACCCCCCCGGCCAACGTCGACTCGGGCAACATGGCCAACAACTCGACCCCCAGCCGGGGCTCGAGCACCAAGGACCCGCTTCGTTCGACCGGTCCGGTCAACGGTTCCGGGGCGACCGACGCGAAGAACTTCGCCCCGGCGACCTTCCGTACGGCCGACGACGCGTCCTCTGTGCAGGACGGCACCACGGACGCCAGCCTGTGGCTGAGCTACCTCTCGGGTAACCACACCGGAGAGGACGTCCCGATCTACGCGTCCGGCCCGGGTTCCAAGTCGATCGGGGACAGCATCGACAACACCGATCTGTTCGGTATCGTCACGGACGCCATGCGTCTCGATCGCTGATCAACGACACCGGGGCCGGCACGCCCGTGCCGGCCCCGGTGTTTTGGCGTCTGGACCCAGGGGGAAGAGAGTGTGATGGTGAGATCTCGCAAGATGGCGGTCGCGGTGGCCGCGCTGGCCTTGGCGCTGCTGCTGGGCGTCGCCGGCTTCTGGCTCCGCTCCGGGGGGGCCGACACGGCCAACCCGCAGTCGGCCGCAAAGACGTCCTTCCCCGACCTGGCGCCGGCCACTGGTGACCCGGTGCTGCCCAGCCTGGACGCGCTGCACCCGGCGCCGGGGACGGTGGTCCAGGCGGCGGGACCGTTCGACGACCGTTTCGACCTGACCGGGCTGGCCTTCGACGGCAAGACCCTCAACGGGTCGGCCACCATCACCAGCGACGTGAGCGACATCCTGGAGTTCGAGGCGCTGGCGGGCTTCTACGACCGCGACGGGGTCCTGCTGGGCACGGCCCGGGACAGCTATCACCTGGACGAGAGCCACCAGCAGGCTCACGAGGGATCGCCGGACGAGGCGCGCACGTTCAGCATCGCGGTGCCACCCAGTCTCGAAGGTGAGGCCGTCTCCGCGGCGGTCGGCGTTCCGGTGCTGGTGAACGAGTAGCACGACCCCTGGCGGCTGCGGTGGGTGCTACCGGGAGCTGTGGCCCAACAAGAACGGAGCCACCGCGGCGGCGAGGGCCCCGGCCTTGACCATGTGCGTCTGCCCGGTCAAGGTCCTCAGCCGGCCCTGCGGCACCGCGGCGGCGATCGCATCCTGAGCGTGAGCCATGTAGGTCGGGCTCTTGCCGCCGACCATCACCAGCGTCTCCGGAACGACACCGTCGTAGTAGCCGTCCGGCAGCGGCCGGCCCTGCTGATGACCGAGCACGATGGCGTAGTCGTGGGCCAGGGTGTGGGCCGCCCCTACCAGGTGCTTCCAGGTCGGCATCACCCGCATCAGCACCAGCACCGGGGCCGGCACCCCCACGGTCCGCATGAACAGCCGGACGGCGTCGTCGCTGCGGCCGGCGTCGACCAGCTGCTGCGTACGTTCCCCCAGCCGGGCGTCGTTCGGTCGATGCGTGTCGTCGACGATGAAGGGCGCCTCGAAGACCGCGAGCCGGTCGATCGACGCGCCTTGCCGGGCCGCCTCCAGCGCGAGTGCCGCCCCGGAGGACTGCCCGAGCAGGTGCGCGTGGCCGCCGGCCGTATCGATGACGGCCCGCAGGTCCTCGACCTCGCGGTCGACCGCGTACGCGGAGCTGCCCGGCCCGCTCTCACCCCGGCCGCGCCGGTCGTAGGCGTAGACCGTGAACTCCTCGCGCAAAGCGGTGGCCAACCCACGCGACGGGCCCATCGCCCGCTGGCACAGGGCTCCGTCAACCGAGATGAGCGCGGGTCCCCGGCCCGTCACCTCGTACGCGATCAGGGTGCCGTCGGCGGACGTGACGAACGCGGTGGTCGGCGCAGTCGTGGTGCTCATGGTTCCTCCTGGGGTTGGGTGGGGTCACCGAGGCGTCGTACGGCGGGGCCGGATTTCGACACCGGCCCTCACGAACAGCTCGCGGCGCGGGCCAGCAGCACGCGGCGTTCACTGGTGTTTCGGGTCTGTTCGGCACTCAGCCGGAAGGCGGCTGCCGCCTCGGCGCCGCGGCCCGCCCGGGCCAGCAGGTCCCCCCGTACGGCCGCCAGCAGGTGCCACCCCTCCAGCGCCGCCGGATCCAGTGCCGCGAGCACGGCCAGCCCGGCGTCGGGTCCGTACGCCCTTCCGTGCGCAACCGCCCGGTTCACCTCGATGACCGGGTTGGGGGTGAGTCGGCCCAGGGTGTCGTAGAGGCCGGCGATCCGGGCCCAGTCGGTGTCCTCGGGTCGGCGGGCCCGCGCGTGACAGGCGGCGATCTCGGCCTGCAACAGATAGGGCCCCACCGGCGGACCGAGCGCGGCCGCCCGGTCGATCGCGGCCAGCCCCCGCCGGATGAGCAGCTGGTCCCAGCGTCGTCGGTCCTGGGCCTCGAGCAGCACGGGGGTGCCGTCGGTGCCGGTGCGGGCGTGGCTGCGGGATTCCTGGAGCTCGAGCAGCGCCAGCAGCCCGTGCACCTCCGCCTCCTGCGGCACCAGCGTCGCCAGGGTCCGGCTCAGCCGCAACGCCTCCCGGGCCAGCTCGGGGCGCATCCAGTCGTCGCCGGCGGTGGCGGAGTAGCCCTCGTTGAAGATCAGGTAGATGACCGCCAGCACGTCGGACAGCCGCGCCGTCCGGTCCCGGCCCATCGGCACCTCGAGGTCCTGACCGACCAACGTCTTCTTGGCCCGGGAGATCCGTTGGCCGATGGTCGCGTCCTTGACCAGGAAGGCCCGGGCGATCTCGGCGGTGGTCAGTCCGCCCACCAGTCGGAGGGTGAGGGCCGCTCGCGACTCCGGGGGCAGGGCCGGGTGGCAGCTGAGGAAGATCAGCCGCAGCACGTCGTCCTCGATGTGGTCGACCGCCGCCTCCAGGTCGGACACGGACACCTCCGCCAGGTCGTGGGCGAGCTCGGTCGTCCGGCGGCGCAGCGTCTCCGCCCGCCGGAAGTGGTCGACGGCCCGGCGTTTGGCCACGGCCATCAGCCACGCTCCCGGGTTGCGCGGCACGCCCTGGTCCGGCCACTGCTCGAGCGCCGCGACCAACGCGTCCTGGGCGAGGTCCTCGGCCAACCCGACGTCCCGGGTCATTCGGACCAGCCCGGCGATCAACCGGGTGCACTCGAGCCGCCACACCGCGGTGACCGCCTCGGCCGCCGTGGCGCTCACTCGGCCTGCCGGGTCATCCGGCGATCGTAGTGCCGCTCGACCCGGGCACGTTCAGCTGCGGGCCGGGGGTCCTTCCTCGGGTCCGGCGATCCGTCGGACCTCGACCGAACCCTCCCAGCCGGGCCAGTTCTCCACGTGGATCTCGGCCACCCGGCGGGCGCCGGCCAGGGCCTCCCCGGGTGAGCGGGCTTCGAGGATGGCGTAGCCACCCACGACCTCCTTGGCCTCGGCGTACGGGCCGTCGCTGGTGAGCAGCTGTCCGGCCACGACCCGGAACTCCGTGCTCTGGGCGGTGGGGTAGAGCCCGCCGGCGTCGATCATCGAGCCGGAGGCGAACGCCTCCGTCATCTCCTGGCCCATCACCGCCTGCAGCTCGGCGGGGGCGTCGCCGACGTCCTCGGACATCTTGACCATGACCAGGTAGCGCATCTCGGTTCCTCTCGGGGATCGGTGTCGTCTGGGCGTCGAACGGTGGGGCCCGTTTTCGACCGGCCGATCCCAGAACCCGCACCCACTAGTCCTCGGACTCCTTCAGGGCGGCCGGGTCGGCGATGTAGGTCCGGCGGCCGTAGATCGCCCGGTTGATCGCCCAGGTCAAGGCCCACAGGGCGACGCCGATCGCCAGCAGGATGCCGGCGATCGTGTACTGGCTGGTGTCCCGGCCCGTCCAGGGCCCCACGAGGTAGGCGCAGGCCAGGGCACCGATGATGGGCAGTGCGGTCGGGGCCCGGAAGTGCTTGTGCTCCTGGGGGTCGCGGCGCAGGATCAGGCAGCAGATGTTGACCACGGTGAACACGGCCAGCAGCAGCAGGGCGGTCGTGCCGCCGAGGGCGCTGACCTTGCCGACGAAGGTGACCAGCCCGACGGCGAGAGCGGTGGTGAACAGGATGGCCACCCACGGCGTACGACGCCCCTCCAGCACCCGACCCAGGACCGGCGGCAGCACCCGCTGCCGCGACATCCCGTAGAGCAGCCGGCTGGCCATCAGCATGTTGATCAGGGCGGAGTTGGCCACGGCGAACATCGAGATCAACGGGAAGATCTGGTCGAACGGGAGGTTCGGGGCTCCGGCGGAGACGACCTTCAGCAGAGGCGCGTCGCCTTCCCCGAGCTCCCCGGGCGGCACGATGGCGATGGCGGAGAGGGACACCAGCACGTAGATGATGCCGGTGACTCCGAGCCCGGTCAGCATGATCCGGGGGAAGACCTTCTCGGGCTCCTTCACCTCCTCGGCCATGTTGACCGAGTCCTCGAAGCCCACCATGGCGAAGAACGCCAACGAGGTCGCGGCCGTCACCGCGACGAAGATCCCCTTGTCCTCCGGGGTGTCGAAGACGATCGTCCGGCTCAGGTCGGCCTTGCCCTGCGTGATGGCGAAGAAGCCGACGAAGATCACGATCAGCAGGCCGCTCAGCTCGACGCAGGTCAGCACGATGTTGGCGTACACGCTCTCCGCCACGCCCCGCAGGTTGATCAGGGCGACCAGCAGGATGAACGCGATGGCCAGCACGGTGGTCAGCCCGTCGCTGATCTCGACCTCGCCGACACCCAGCCAGTCGGCGCGTACGACGTTGACCATGGCCTCCAGGTTGGCCGCGAAGGCCCGGGCGGCGGTGGACGCCGAGGTGATCCCGGAGCACATCACGGCGAAGCACATCAAGAAGGTGACGAAGTGGACGCCGAAGGCCTTGTGGGCGTAGAGCGCCGCCCCCGCCGCCTGCGGATACTTCGTGACCAGCTCCAGGTAGGAGAACGCGGTGATGGTGGCGACGACGAACGCGATCAGGAACGGCAGCCAGACCACCCCGCCGACTTCCGCGGCCACGGTGCCCGTCACGGCGTAGATTCCGGTACCCAGGATGTCGCCGACGATGAAGAGCAGCAGCAACCGGGGCCCCATCACCCGCTTGAGCTCCGGCTGGGACGGGGAGTGCTCGGTCGTCGCCGAGGACGTCTGCGTCATGTGGGACCCTCCAGATCGTGACCGCTGATTGCACGTGGTGGGCACTATCGTCGACCACCGGTCGACCGGGCGTGTCGTCGGGGTGTGGCTGTCGTCACGGGACTGTTGTTTGCTAATGCTTGCAATTGCAAGCATGATGGGGAGATGGTCGTCAGGAGAAGTCCCAAGCTCGGGGAACAGCTGGGCTCGCTCGGGGAGTTCATCGCCGGCCAGCGCCGGGCGGCGGAGCTGACGCTGCGTCAGCTGGCGGAGCAGACCGGGATCTCGAATCCCTACTTGAGCCAGATCGAGCGCGGCCTGCGTCGGCCTTCGGCGGAGGTGCTGCAGCAGCTGTCCAAGGCGCTGCGGGTCTCGGCCGAGAGCCTGTACGTCCGGGCCGGGATCCTCGACCCCGAGGATCATCCGGCGACCAGCGTGGAGATGGCGGTGTTCGGCGACCCCGCCATCACCGAACGTCAGAAGCGCGTCCTGATCGACGTCTATCTCTCCTTCGTCAAGGAGAACGAGTCGAGCGTCACCAGTGACGTCCCCCCCACCGACTGAGCACCACGACCAAGGAGACACCATGCCCAACACCCGCCCCCAGGCCTCGCCGGAGGCCGAGACGGCCGCCACGTCCGACTACACCCCGTTCTACGCGTTCGCTGGCCTGGGCGACGTCGTGGCCAGCACCATCCGCACGCGGGTGGCCGAGAACCAGGCCCGGGCCGCCAAGCGCATCTCCGACGCGCAGGAGAGGCGCGCGGAGCAGGCCCGGCAGCTGAAGCGCAACCGCGAGGAGCTGCGTCAGTTCGTCACCACCCTGCCGGAGCAGGTCAGGGCCTTTCCGGACACCACCCGGGACCGGGTGGTGGAGCTGCAGAAGCAGGCGGCCGAGCTGTTCGCCCAGGCCAACTCGACCTACGTGGAGCTGGCCGGCCGCGGCAAGCGGGTGGTCGACGGCGCGGTCAGCACCGTCAAGGACTTCTCCGACCAGGCGGAGCGCCAGGCCGAGGACGTGCTGGAGGACGTGGCCGAGGCGGTCGATCCCGCGTTCGAGCGGGTGCAGGAGGGCGTCACCGTGGCCCGGAAGAATGTCACCGGCCACGCGGCTACCGAGACCGTGACCCCGCGCTCAGAGGCCGAGGCGGAGGCGGACCGCAAGCTGGCCGAGGCCCTGGCCGAGGAGAAGGCCGCGCAGCGTCGGGCCACCGCCCGCAAGGCGGCGGCCACTCGTGCCGCCAACCGGGCCGCAGCGGCCGAGCGTGCGGCGCTAGCCGAGAAGGCAGCGGCGGAGGCGGCGGCCGACACCGAGAAGGCTGTGGCCAGGGCCAAGGCGGAGACCGCCAAGGCGGACAACGCCGAGGTCGAAACCGGCAAGCGCGAAGCGACGACGCCTAGAGTCTGAGCCGAGGGGGCCCGTCGATAGGTCCAGGATGCAGGCGCGAAAGACGAACGGCGGCAGGGATCAGGTCCCTGCCGCCGTTCTGCGTCCGGCCCGCCGCTGGGCTCAGCTGCGGTAGACGACCACCCGGTCGCCCACGCGGACCTGGGAGTAGACCCAGGCGATGCCGGCCCGGTTGCGGATGTTGACGCAGCCGTGGCTGCAGCCGTTGTAGCCGCGGGCGGCGAAGTCGGCCGAGTAGTGCACAGCCTGGCCACCGCTGAAGAACATCGCGTACGGCATCGGGGTGTGGAAGATCGACGAGACGTGGTGCCGGCTCTTGCGTTGCACCGAGAACTTACCCTCCCGGGTCCGGGTCCCCGAGCAGCCGAAGCGGGCGTCGTAGGTCCGGATGATCTTGGAGTCCTTCATGTAGTACAGCTTGTCCTTGGTCTTGTCGACGCACAGCGCCCGACCCTTGACCTTGCACCGCTTGTCGATCTTGGGCGACGGGGTAGTGATCTTGATCTTGCCCGTCTTCTTGACCAGCTTGGTCCAGGTCGCCTTGCCCACCTTGCCGTTGGCGGTCAACCCGTTGGACTTCTGGAACTTCTTCACCGCGGCGCCGGTCTTGGTGCCGAAGTAGGAGGTGATGAGACCCTTGTCCAGCGCCTTCGCCTTGACCAGCCGCTGCTGGAGGGCCTTGACCCCGGCGTTCGTCTGGCCCTGCTTGGGCGCGGTGTACTTCGAGGACACGTACGTCGTGGCGGCCTCAGCCGTCGGGGCCACGGAGTCCGCGGCGGAGGCGGCCCCGATGAGCCCGGTCGCCATGACCACGCCCAGCAGCAACCGGAGGACCTTCTTCATGCTTGATTTCCCCTTGCGTCGATCGAACACGCGTCGTCAGGACGCGTACGGCGGTGCCGTGTTCTGCACCGTGTCGGCGGGGAAGAGCCGTTGGTTGCATCTCTGATACCGGTGGCCCGGTATCTGGCGGGTTCATCTTGGACCATCAGGGACCGGATGACCAACCCGGACCCTGGACGTACGAAGGTTCAGGCGTTCTTGGCCCGGGAGCGGGTCCGGGACCGCTCGTTGCCCGACAGGACGACCTTGCGGATCCGGACCGCGGCCGGGGTCACCTCGATGCACTCGTCGCCGCGGCAGAACTCCAGCGCCTGCTCCATGCTCATGTTCTTCGCCGGGATCAACCGCTCGAGCTCGTCGCCGGTGGCGGAGCGCACGTTGGTCAGCTTCTTCTCGCGGGTGATGTTGACGTCCATGTCGTCGGACCGGGCGTTCTCGCCGACGATCATGCCCTCGTAGACCTCGGTGGTCGGGGCGACGAAGAGGGTGCCCCGCTCCTGCAGGCTGAAGGACGCGTACGCGGTGACCACGCCCGTACGGTCGGCGACCAGTGAACCGTTGGGGCGGGTGCGCAGCTCGCCGTGCCAGGGCTCGTACGTCTCGAAGACGTGGTGCATCATGCCGGTGCCGCGCGTCTCGGTGAGGAACTCGGTGCGGAAGCCGATCAGGCCACGGGCCGGGACCAGGTACTCCATCCGGACCCAGCCGGTGCCGTGGTTGATCATCTGCTCCAGCCGGCCACGGCGCAGACCCATCAGCTGGGTGACGACACCGACGAAGTCCTCGGGTGCGTCGATGGTCAGCCGCTCGACGGGCTCGTGGATCTTGCCGTCGATCTCGCGGGTGACGACCTGCGGCTTGCCGACCGTCAGCTCGAAGCCCTCCCGACGCATCATCTCGACCAGGATGGCCAGCTGCAGCTCGCCCCGGCCCTGGACCTCCCAGGTGTCGGGCCGCTCCGTGGTGGCCACCTTGATGGACACGTTGCCGACGAGCTCGGCGTCCAGCCGGTTCTTGACCAGCCGGGCGGTCAGCAGCTTGCCGGACTGGCCGGCCAGCGGGGAGGTGTTGATGCCGATGGTCATGGAGATCGACGGCTGGTCGACCGTGATCAGCGGCAGCGGCTTCGGGTCTGCCGGGTCCGACAGGGTCTCACCGATGGTGATGTCGGGGATGCCGGCGATGGCCACGATGTCGCCCGGCCGGGCGATGTCGGCCGGCACCCGGTCGAGCGCCTCGGTGATCAGCATCTCGGAGAGCTTGATGTTCTGGATGGTGCCGTCCTGCTTGCACCACGCGACGACCTGGTTGCGCTTCATCTCCCCGGCGAACACCCGGCACAGAGCCAGCCGGCCGAGGTAGGGGGAGGCGTCGAGGTTGGTGACGTGGGCCTGGAGCACCGCGCCCTCCTCGTACTCCGGGGCGGGGACGCCGTCGAGGATAGTGGCGAACAGCGGGCCGAGGTCCGCGGCGTCGGGCATCTCGCCGTTCTCGGGGGCGGTCAGCGAGGCGCGACCGGCCTTGGCCGAGGCGTAGACGACCGGGAAGTTCAGCACGTCGGTGTCGGCGTCGTCCAGCAGGTCGAGGAACAGCTCGTACGTCTCCTCGACGACCTCGGTGATCCGGGCGTCGGGGCGGTCGACCTTGTTGACCACCACGATGATCGGCAGGTTCTTGGCCAGCGCCTTGCGGAGCACGAACCGGGTCTGCGGCAGCGGACCCTCGGAGGCGTCGACGAGCAGCACGACCCCGTCCACCATCTCCAGCCCACGCTCGACCTCGCCACCGAAGTCGGCGTGGCCGGGGGTGTCGATGATGTTGATGATGACGTTGGAGCCGTCCGGAGCGTGGTGCAGCACCGCGGTGTTCTTCGCGAGGATGGTGATGCCCTTCTCGCGCTCCAGGTCCATCGAGTCCATCACCCGGTTGTTCACGTCCTGGTTGGCGCGGAAGGCCCCGGACTGCCAGAGCATGGCGTCGACGAGGGTGGTCTTGCCATGGTCGACGTGGGCGACGATTGCGACGTTGCGCAGATCAGAACGGGTGGGCATGCGTGTGTACTTCCTGTATGCGGATTCGGGCCCCGAGCAGTCTGAGCCTCGAGGGACGTGCTCGGGTGCGGCCGCGGAGGCCACAGACAAACCTGGACAAGTCTACCGACCGCGGGCCTCGGTGCCCGAATCGTCGCCGGCAACCCTCACCAGCCCGCCCCGAAGCAGACGAACGGCATCGGGTCGGCCGAGGCGGCGGAGGCGTCGGCCAGGGCGACCGCCGGTGCCGCGCCGCCCGCCAACCGGCGGTGGTAGTCGGTCATCATCGCGGCCGCGCCGTGGTCGGACACCTTGGCCACCCCGGAGACCACGGTGGCGACCCCCCGGTGCAGCAGGGCCCGGGTGAGTCCGAGGGCCTCGTCGCCCACCCGTACGGTCGCCTGGCCGAGGTCGCAGGCCGACAGCACGACCTGCTGCGGGGGCTCGGCCAGGCGCTCCAAGTCGTAGCCGACCAGCGGGCCGTCGACGAGTCGCAGGGAGGAGAAGAGCGGGCTCTGCGGCTGGTGCCGGCCGTGCGCGGCCAGGTGCACCAGCCGGGCCCCGTCGGCGGCCGCGAGCACGTCGGGGCAGGTCGCGTCGGCCTCGGTCAGGGTTCGGCAACCGGGCCAGGCTGCAGCCACACCCGCCACCTCCTCGCCCGCCCGCCGCAGACCCGGACCGGCGACGGCCACCACCGGACCGGGGTGGTCCGGCATCTGCGCCGCCCGCAGCCAGGTGCTGGCCGAGGGGGCGACGACCACGGGCCGCCCGGCCAGGGTCGGCAACAGGCCCCACGGGAGAGCTGCCAGCCCCCCGGGCGGCAGCAGCACGACCTCGGTGCGGCCCAGACCGAGCGGACGCAGCAGCAGGTCGTCCAGCCGTTGCAGTCCGGTGGCGAAGGACCGCAAGGCCGCCGTACGCAAGCCGCCGGGCAGGCCATCCAGTGCCAGGGCGTCGAGGTCCGCGTTCAGCCGGCGGGCGGCGGCCACGGTCTCCTCCGGGGTGGCCAGGGGTCGGGTCCAGCAGCGGCGGGAGGTCAGCACCACGCCGTGCAGCCGGCCGGACAACCGGAAGATCGCGACCAGCGCCGCCGGGCCGAGGGCGGCCCGCAGCTCGGTGAGGGTGGGCACCCGGGCCGCGGGGTGCTCACCGCGGACGATCCAGGACCGGTTCCGGATGTCGCGCTCGAGCTGCTGGCGGTGGCGGCGCAGGGCCTCGGTCGGCTCGCCCGCCGCCTCGAGGCTCTCCAGCTGCTCGGCCACCCAACGGAGCTGGGTCAGCAGGCCCGCCGCCCGGTCGTCGGCCGGAGGGCGGACCGGCTGCACCCGGCCCGAGATGGCCCGGCCCCGCTCCAGCCAGGTCAGCACGGCCCCGGGTTCGTCGTGGGCGAGGGCGTCCGCGATGGCCGTCCCGGCGAGCCGCACCCCATACGCCGCGCTGGCCGTCTGCAGGTCGAGGCTGCCGAGCTGGGACTGGTAGGTGGTCAGCTCGCTGAGTCCGACCCGGCTCTCGCGGTGGGCCGACGACCGGTCCCCGCGGGCCAGCGCCAGCCGGGTGCGCAGCAGCCGGGCCCGGAGCCGCAGATCCAACGGGTCACGGGCCCGCAGCCGCGGTGCGGGGCCGGCGAGGGGGCGCCCCAGGGCCAGCTCGGCCTCGAGACCGATCAGCCGGGCCTGGTCCACCAGACCGAGCGACTGCAGCTCGAGGGCGAGCCGGTCAGACTCGGCGGCCAGGGCCTGTGGAGGGTCCTGCAGCGCCTCCGAGATGCGCAGCTCGACGAGCTCGGCCAGGGCGGTGCTGCGCCGGTTGTCCCGGGGTCGGATCCGCGTCGCTGCCCGGCGGGCGAGCGCGCGGGCCCGGTCGGGACGCTCAGCCAGCAGCGCGGCCTCGGCCCGGGTCAGCTCGGCCTCGGCCAGCAACGGGACCAGCTCGGTGCGCTCCAGGGCGGTGCAGGCCTCGACCAGGGTCTGCTCGGCCTCGGACACCAGCCCGGCCCCGAGCAGGACCTTCGCCCGGTCGATGCCGACCACCCCCTTGTAGTGGTCGGACCGGGCCTGCTCGACGGTGGGCATCAGCTCCAGGGACCGCGGGAGGTCACCGGAGAGGTACTGCATGAACCCGAGGTTGTGCTGGGCGGCGAAGGTCAGCTCAGGGAACCCGTGCGCCCGCCCCAGCGCGACGGCCTGGCTGAAGTTGTCGATCGCGGCGTTGATCGCGCCCAGCAGGTGGTGGGCCTCGCCCCGGTTGCCCAGGATCTTGCCTTGGTCGACGGGCGGCGCCTGGTCCAGCAGCTGGGCCGCACGGTCCAGCTGGACGACCGCGTCGGCGATCCGGCCCTCCCGCAGCAGCAGGACGCCGTGCTGGGCGCGGGTCAGCACCGTCAGGTCATCCAGCTGGCTGCGGCTGGCCAGCTCCTCCGCAGCCACCAGGATCTCGATGCCTTCGGTCCGCTGGCCCAGCTCGTGGACGGGAAAGGCCAGGCTCAGCAGGATCCGGGCGACGAGCTGGTCATGCTTGGTGGAGCAGCCCGCAGCGAGCTGTCGCCGACCCACCCCCGGGTCGGCCGACGGTGGGGCGGGGCCACGGAGGGCCGCGAGGGCGGCGTCGAAGTCGACGACGGACTGGGTGAGGTGCCCGAGCTCGGACCCGGCGATACCGGCGGCGAGCAGCTCGGCGGCGTGATCATGGTCCCCGCTGCACTCCGGCCCGGTTGGCACGCACAAAAGTGTGCCCGCCCAGGACCGGGTGCCGTCCAGAGGGTCGGTGTGGCGGCCGCGGCCGGCTGATCACGACCCGGGACGACCGGGATGCGTACGCCTCCGGTGGTGCGGGCGGGCGGTCGGCCCCACGTACGCTGAGGCCACGGGATTCGAGGAGATGAGGTCGGGCGTGGCTGGTGGCACAGACTGGTTCAAGGACTCCTTCCGCGAGGAGTTTGACCGGCAGTCGGCGGCGATCGGACGGTTCAACCTGGCGATCTTCGGCAAGACCGGGGTCGGCAAGTCGACCTTGATCAACGCGATCTTCGGCGAGGAGGTCGCGCGCACCGGGATCGGCGAGCCGGTGACCCGTGGCAGCCACCTCTACGTCGACAAGATCGGCAGCCTCGGGATCGTCGACACCCAGGGGCTCGAGGTCGGCAAGGACAACAAGGAGATCCTGTCCGAGCTGGACAAGGCCATGAAGCAGATGCGCCACCAGCCGCTGTCGGACCAGCTGCACGTGGCCTGGTACTGCATCCGTGGCATGGACCGCCGCTTCGAGGAGGCCGAGGCCGGCTTCATCCGCCGCCTCGACGAGATCGGGTTGCCGGTCATCGTGGTGCTCACCCAGGTGCCGATGCGGGACGGTCGGTTCCACCCCGACGCCGTCGAGCTGGCGGAGCAGATCGTCGCCAAGCGCCTGCCGATCGCGGGAGGGAGGCCGTACCTGACGTTCGCCAAGCGTGACGAGTTCGCCGACCAGTCCGCGTACGGGTTGCGGGAAGTCCTCGATGCCACCTTTCGCGTTGCGCCCGAAGGCGTCGAGGGAGCCCTCACCGCCGCCCAGACGATCGATCAGGATCGGAAGGCCAAGGAGGCCCAGAAGTACATAGGCACGGCGGTGGCCGCGGCCGCCGGCGCAGCCTTCATCCCGATCCCGTTCTCGGACGCCGCGGCCCTGGTGCCGATCCAGCTCGCGATGATGGCCAAGATCGCCCAGCTCTACAAGATCACCTTCGACCGGGCGGCTCTGGTGGCGATCATCTCGACCACCGCAGCGACCCAGGCGGGGCGGGCGACCTTCGCCGGTCTGCTCAAGATGGTCCCGGGGGCGGGGACGGTCGCCGGCGGGGCGATGAGCGCCGGGGTCGCGTCCAGCTTCACGTACGCCATGGGGCAGGCTTGGCTCGCGGTCTGCCAGCGGCTGGCCCGGGGCGAGCTAGGTGGTCTCGGCAAGGCGATGGACACCGACGCCGTACGCGACGCCTTCAGCGACGAGTTCAAGAAGCGGCTGAGCATCCGGCGCAAGGACCAGGACAAGCAGTCCGCCTGAGCCCTAGGGTCCAGGTTGTGACCATCCCCGACGTCGAGGCCATGCTCGAAGGCGAGCCGATCCACGACCGGGTGGTCTTCCAGACCCGGTTGCAGCGCTACTGGCCCGACCTGGTCGCCGGGCTGAGCGGCGCCTACCCGGACCGGGCGCCGGAGATGGCGAACCGGTTGGTGGAGATCGCCGCGGCGAACTTTCGCCACCGCCCGGCGGACTTGCGGCTGCTGGACCTGCGCCGGCACGCCGACCCGCACTGGTTCGCCCACCAGCAGATGCTGGGCTACGCGACGTACACCGAGATGTTCGGCGGGGACCTGCGCGGGGTGGCCGAGAAGGTGGACTACCTCTCCGAGCTCGGGGTGACCTACCTGCACCTGATGCCCTGCCTCAAACCGCGGCCGGGGGAGAGCGACGGCGGCTACGCGGTGATGGACTACCGGGCGGTGCGCGAGGACCTGTGCACCGTCGACGACCTCCGGGACCTGGCCAGCACGCTCCGCTCGCGCGGCATCTCGCTGACCCTGGACCTGGTGCTCAACCACGTGGCGGCCGAGCACGCGTGGGCCGAGAACGCCCGGTCCGGCGACCCCTTCTACCGCGGCTACTTCCACCTGTTCGGTGACCGCGAGCTGCCCGACGCGTACGAGAAGACGCTGCCCGAGGTGTTCCCAGACTTCGCTCCGGGCTCGTTCACCCTTCGACGAGCGAGCGGCCAGCTGGGTGTGGACCACCTTCAACTCCTGGCAGTGGGACCTCAACTGGCACAACCCGGACGTGTTCTACGAGTTCGCCGACCTGATCCTGTGGTTGGCCAACCTGGGGGTCGAGTGCCTGCGGCTGGACGCGATCGCCTTCCTGTTCAAGCGGTTGGGCACGAACTGCCAGAACCAGCCCGAGGTGCACGCCATCACCCAGGCCCTGCGGGTGGTGACCAGGATCGCGGCCCCGGCGATGATCTTCCTCGCCGAGGCGATCGTGGGACCGGCGGATCTCGCGCCCTACCTCGGCGTGGGCAAGCACGCCGGCAAGGTGAGTGACCTGGCGTACCAGAACTCGCTTATGGTGCAGATGCAGATCTGGTCAGCCCTGGCGGCCCAGGACACCCGGCTGCTGACGGCGGCGATGAACCGCTTCGCGGCCAAGCCGCCGTCCACGGTCTGGGGCACCTACCTGCGCTGCCACGACGACATCGGCTGGGCGATCGACGACACCGACGCGGCGTCGGTGGGTCTGCAGGGTTTCGAGCACCGCAAGTTCCTGGCCGAGTTCTATGCCGGGCTCTATCCGATGAGCGACGCCCGGGGGCTGGTCTTCCAGGAGAACCTGGAGACGGGCGACCGCCGGATCAGCGGTACGGCGGCCGCCCTGGTGGGGATCGAGTCCGCGCTCGCCACCGGGGACGAGATCCACCTGGATATCGCGGTCCGGCGACTGGTGCTCGCGTACGCCGTCGTGCTCGGCTTCGGCGGTCTGCCGCTGCTCTACATGGGTGACGAGCTGGCCCTGACCAACTTCTACGACTTCGTGGAGGACCCGCAGCACGCCGACGACAACCGGTGGGTACACCGGCCGCCGATGCCGTGGGACCGGGCCGGTCGCCGGCACGAGCCGGGGACGGTGGAGCACCGGGTCTGGCACGGTCTGCGGCACCTGATCACCGTCCGGGCGTCGCTGCCCGCCCTGGACGCCTCGATCGAGTCCGACATCCTCGACCCGGTGAATCCGGCCGTGCTGGTGCTGGTCCGCCGCGCCCCGCAGCAGCACCTGGTCGGGGTCTACAACGTGACGGCCGAGCCCCAGGTCCTGCCGCGCTGGGTGATCCCGGTGGGCAACTGGGCCTGGGACGCCCTGACCGAGGAGACCCCGCTGACCGACAGCGACCTGCTCGTGGAGGGCTACCAGGTCCGCTGGTTCGTCGCTGAGGTTTGACGTTCCCTGACCAGCTCAGCCAACGTCCCCTGACCAGCTCAGCCAACGCACCCTGAGCCTGTCGAAGGGTTAGTCGAGGTGGAGCTTGGCCAGGAACGCGCGCGTACCAGGCTCCTGCGGGTCATCGAAGATCTGGGCGGGTGGACCCTGCTCCAGAACCTGGCCGCCGTGCAGGAAGCAGACCTGGTCGGCCACGGACCGGGCGAAGGTCATCTCGTGGGTGGCCAGCACCATGGTCATCCCGTCGGAGCGCAGGTCCCGGAGCAGCGACAGCACCTCCCAGACCAGCTCGGGGTCCAGCGCGGAGGTGACCTCGTCCAGCAGCATCAGCACCGGTGAGTTGACCAGGGCGCGGGCGATGGCGGCACGCTGCTGCTGGCCCCCCGACAGCTCATCCGGTTTGGCGTCGGCCTTGGCGGCCAGCCCCACCCGTTCGAGCATCTCCAGCGCGTGCCGACGGGCCTCGGCCCTGGGCCGTCCGTGCACCCGGATCGGGGCCAGGGTGACGTTGTCCAGCACACTGAGGTGCGGGAACAGGTTGAACGCCTGGAACACGATCCCGACCCGGGCGCGTACGGCGTCCACGTCCACCTTGGGGTCGCTGATGTCCACCCCGTCGAGCAGGATCTGGCCGTCGTCGACGGTCTCCAGCAGGTTGAGGCAGCGGAGCAGGGTGGACTTGCCCGACCCTGAGCCGCCGATCAGCACCACGCACTCGCCCTGGTGCACGTCGAGGTCCAGCCGGTCGAGCACCACCTGGTCCCCGAAGGTCTTGCGCAGCCCCCGCGCCTCGAGAAGTGCGCTCATCCGGCGCCACCCCCCGTGCCGTACCAGCCCTGACGCCGGGCCACGTGGTCGGTGATCCGGGTCAGCGGGATGGTCAGCAGCACGAAGAGCAGCCCGGCCACCACGTACGGGGTGAAGTTGAAGTCCCGGGCGGTCTCGATCTGGGCGCTGCGGATGGCGTCGACCACCCCGAGGACCGCGATCAGCCCGGAGTCCTTCTGCAGGCTGACCAGGTCGTTCAGCAGCGGCGGCACCACCCGGCGGACCGCCTGCGGCAGCACGACGAAACGCATCGTCTTGGCGTACGAGAGCCCGAGCGAGCGCGCCGCCGCCCGCTGGGAGGGGTGCACCGACTCGATCCCGGCCCGGAAGACCTCGGCGACGTAAGCGGAGTAGGTCAGCACCAGGGCCGCGCCGCCCCAGATCAGCGGATCACTGGGCAGTCCCCGCAGCCGCAGCGCGGGGACCCCGAAGCCGAGCAGGAAGATCACCAGCAGCAGGGGCAGCCCGCGGAACACGTCGGTATAGGCCGCGGCGACCGCGCGGACCGGGAAGAAGACCGGTCCCCGCAGGGTGCGCAAGATCGCCAGGGTGAGCCCGACGACCAAGATCAACACCCCGCAGATGAGCATGATGCGGATGTTGAGCCAGAGCCCGGTCGCCACCGCCGGCAGCGCGGACCAGGCCCGTGCGGGGTCGAAGAAGGTCTGCTGCACCCGGGGCCAGCCCGGGGTCGACGTCACCCCGGCGATCAGGGCGATCACGATGGCCGCGGTGCTGACCACCGCGATCAGCACCGAGCGGTTGGACCGCCGTCGACGGTAGGCCTGCCGCTCCTGCTGCAGCGCGGACGGCTGCCAGGACGCCTCGGGTCCGGTGTCCAGGGGTGGGGTCACTGCAGGACGGGGGCGCCGCCGGCGTTCGAGAGGTATTGGCCCTCGATGGTCTTCAGGGTGCCGTCGGCCTGCAGGGCGTCCACCGCGCTGGACACACAGCTGGTCAGCGGGCTGCCGAGACCCAGCACGAAGCCGAACTCGTCCGCCTTCCCGGAGCCCGGCGGCAGCTGGCCGACGATCTTCCCGTCGTCCAGCTGGGCGGCAGCCATGTAGAAGGCGGTGGGCAGGTCGACGACGATGCCGTCGATCTGACCGTTCTTCAGGGCCTGCACGGCGAGGTCGTTGGTGTCGTAGACCGCCGGCTGCTGCTCCGGGGCGATCTGGTCGGTGATCACCGTGTACGAGGTGGTCCCGACCTGGGCCCCCAGCTTGGCGGTCTTGAGCGCGGCGGTCGTGGTGGCGCCGCTGATCGGGGAGTCCTTCGTCGTCACGACGGCCTGGGCCACGTCGTAGTAGCCGCTGGAGAAGTCGACCGCCTTGCACCGCTGGTCGGTGATCGAGACCTGGTTGACGTCGACGTCGAACTTCTTCTCCCCCGGGGCGAACGCATTGGTGAAGGGAACGGTGATCCAGGCCACGTCAGCGGCCTCGAAGCCCAGCTGCTTGGTCACCGCATAGGTCACCGCCGACTCGTTAGCCCTTGCCGTTGGTCGGGTCGTCGTCGGAGAACCACGGCTCGTACGCCGGCTTGTCCGTCCCCACGGTGAACTTCCCGGGCGTGGTCAAGCTCAGGGTGTCCTTGCTGCACGCGGCTGCGCTGGTGGACCCGCTGCTGCTCGACCCGCTGCTGGCGGGCAGCGGGGTGGCGTCCTCGGGGGCGCAGGCGGCTGCCCCCATCAGCACCAGTGCGGCGGCCACAACACCGGCTAGCCGGACTCCTTGGGCGGGGTGGGCACGCAGTCGCATCGAAACTCCTCGGCAAGCAGGCGGCAGGCAGGCGCCGGTCGGACGTCGACACAGACTAACCGCCGGTGGCGGGGTGCGGAGACTACGCTGCCGGGTATGGCTGGCCCCGGCCCCGTGCCCTCATCGGACGACCCGTCAGGGCCTGTCCGCGGCGTGGTCCAGACCGTCCTTGAGCAGTTGGCCCTGCCCTGGCGGGAGACCCGGCCGGGGCTGTTCACCGTGTCGCTACCGGGGACCCGCAAGCTGGTCACGGAGTGCGCGCTGCAGGTGGGCCGCTACGGTCTCGGCGCCCGGGCCTTCGTGGCTCGGCAGCCCGACGAGAACCACGCCGGGGTCTATCGCTGGTTGCTGCAACGCAACCTCAAGCTCCGTACGGTCTGCTTCAGCCTGGACGCCGTCGGCGACATCTACCTGACCGGGTCACTGGCTGCCGACGCCGTCACCGCGGTCGGGGTGGACCAGCTGCTGGGTGAGGTGGCGGAGACGGCGGACAGCGCGTTCAACCCCATCCTCGAGCTGGGCTTCGCCACCAGCATCAGCCGGGAGTGGGTGTGGCGGCGCTCCCGTGGGGACTCCACCGCCAACCTGGCCGCCTTCGCGCACCTGGACCCGGACCGCGGGTGACCGCGCCGGTCCAGGCTCAGCCGTCGAGCCGGGCGGCCACCTCGACCGGGAAGCCACCGGTGGCGATCGGGCCCCACCGGGTGGGGGTGATCCGGATCAACGACTTGTCCTGGCTCCGCATCGCCGCGCGGTACTCCGCCCAGTCCGGGTGCTCACCGGAGATGCAGCGGAAGTAGTCGACCAGCGCGTCCTCGGCCTCGGGAATGTGCAGCACCTCCGCCTCGCCGTCGACCTGGACCCAGGGCCCGTTCCACTCATCAGAGATCACGCAGACCGACACCAGGGGGATGCGCTCGGCGTTGGTGATCTTGGCCCGTCGGGGATAGGAGGAGATCACCAACCGACCACGACCATCCACCCCGCCCGAGACCGGCGAGAGCTGCGGGCGACCGTCGGACCGGGCGGTGGCGAGCAGGAAGCGGTGCCGGGGTCGGACGAAGTCGAGGAGCTCGTCGAGACCGACCGAGGTGTTGGTGGCGATGGACCGGGCCATGTCGGGACAGTAGCGCTGGTCGGCGTCAGCTCGAGGGCTGGGGGACCCGGTGCACCTTGTGCTGGGCGGCCTGGGCGCGCGGCCGTACGGTCATCCGGTCGATGTTGACGTGCGCCGGTCGGGAGGCCACCCAGACCACGCACTCGGCGATGTCCTCGGCCGACAGCGGTTCGGCGACCCCGGCGTAGACGGCCGCCGCGCGTTCCTCGTCGCCGCCGTAGCGGGTCACGGAGAACTCCTCGGTGCGGACCATCCCGGGCGAGATCTCCGCGATCCGGACCGGCTGGTCCACCAGCTCCAACCGCATGGCGCCGGCGATGGCCCGCTCGGCGGCCTTGGCTCCGCAGTAGCCCGCCCCACCCTCGTACGCCCCGTCCGCGGCGACCGAGGTGATGAAGACGACCTGGCCCTGGCTGCTGATCAGGGCCGGCAGCAGGGCCTTGGTGACCGCCGCCGCACCCAGCACGTTGCTGGCGTACATGGTCGACCAGGCCTGCAGGTCGGCCTCGGCCACCGGCTCCTGGCCGAGCGCGCCGCCCGCGTTGTTGACCAGCAGGTCGCAGCGGCCATCGACGGCCGCGGCCAGGACCTCGACGTCGGCCGGGTCGGTCACGTCGCAGGTCACCGCGTAGCCGTCGATCTCGTTGGCCAGCCGGGCGATCCGGTCGGACCGGCGGGCCACGCACAGCACCCAGTAGCCGGCCGCGGCCAGCCGTCGGGCGGTGGCGGCACCGATGCCGCTGCTCGCGCCGGTGACGACGGCCACCGGTCGGGGGGTGGGCGAGAAGTCATCAGAGGTCATGGCCCTCATTGTGGCGGCTCGGTTCCACTAGGGTTATTTCATGACCTCAACCTTGATCCTGCTCCGGCACGGCGAGAGCGAATGGAACGCCAAGAACCTGTTCACGGGGTGGGTCGACGTGAACCTGAACGCCAAGGGTGAAGGCGAGGCCAAGCGCGGCGGAGAGCTGCTCGTGGAGTCCGGTCTGCTGCCCGACGTGGTGCACACGTCGCTGCTGCGCCGGGCCATCCGGACCGCCCAGATCGCCCTCGACGCCGCCGACCGGCACTGGATCGACACCAAGCGCTCCTGGCGGCTGAACGAACGCCACTACGGCGCCCTGCAGGGCAAGGACAAGGCCGCCACCCTCGCGGAGTTCGGCGAGGAGCAGTTCATGACCTGGCGCCGCTCGTACGATGTCCCGCCGCCCCCGATCGACAACGACGACGAATTCGCCACCTTCCACGACCCCCGCTACGCCGGTGTCCCCACCGAGGCCCGCCCCCGTACGGAGTGCCTGAAGGACGTGCTGCTCCGCGCCCTGCCCTACTGGTACGACGACATCGTCCCCGACCTCAAGGCCGGCAAGACCACCCTCGTCGCCGCTCACGGCAACTCCCTGCGCGCCATCGTCAAGCACCTCGACCAGATCGGCGACGCCGAGGTCGTCGGCCTGAACATCCCGACCGGCATCCCCCTCGCCTACGAGCTCGACGACGACCTGAAACCGACGGGGCCAGCGCGCTACCTCGACCCTGAAGCCGCGGCGGCGAGCATCGAGGCAGTAAAGAACCAAGGTAAGAAGTAGGGCCCTGTTTGTGGGGTCGGGTTCGGTGGTGGGGCAGTATCTGCCGCACCACCTTGGCGTCGTCGTTTCGTCCCTGGAGGGACAGACCGGGGCGCCGCTTCGCGACACTCGCGACTCAGCAGGACCCAGGTCTCCCAGAGGCGTGTCTGATTTCCACTCACTGGCGGTCTCGACACGCCGCTCGAACGGCGTGTCCTGACGACGGCTGGGTCAGAACCAGAACCCACGGTCTAACCAGCGTGGGCATCCGCTGCGGGTGTCGCGCAGCGGCACAAAGACCTATAAACCCACTGCGGCGACAGGAAAGAGGAGGTGGGGGTCTCAGGACTGCCGCGCCGGACCTGGATGGGTCTGGCCGGATGGTTGTCCGGCGCGGCAGTCTGAGACCCCCACCGCACCCAACCAGGGCAAAACAGCTAAACGAAGCCAGCAGAGCTACGGCTGAGGCCAGAACTCGTCCTCCGGGAACGACCCCGTGACGACGTAGATGATCCGCCGCGCCATCGAGGCGGCGTGGTCGGCGATCCGCTCGTAGTAGCGACCGAGAAGGGCCACGTCGACGGCGGCTTCCACGCCGTGGTCCCAGTTGTCGCTCAGCAGGACCCGGAACTGACCGCGGCGGAGGTCGTCCATCTCCTCGTCGCTCGTCCGGAGCTCCTGGGCGTTCTCGATGTTGCGGTCGTTCAGGGTCTGACCGGCGGCGAGGACCATCTTCTCGGCCACGTCGCCCATCCGGACGAAGGTGGGCCGCAACGCGTTCGGGACCGCGGACTCGGGATAGCGGAGCCGGGCGATCTTCGCCACGTGGGCGGCCAGATCGCCCATCCGCTCGAGCTCGGTGACCATCCGCAGGATGGCCACCAGGGTCCGCAGCTCGCCGGCCACGGGGGCCTGCCGAGCGAGGAGGGAGAAGGCACGGGCCTCGATCTCGGTCTGCTTGGCGTCGAGCTTCTCGTCCTCGCTGATGACCTGTTCGGCCAGCCGCAGATCGGCCTCGAGAAGGGCCGTGGTGCTGCTTCGGACGGCTGAGGAGACGACTTGAGACATCTGGACCAGGTCGGCCAGGATATCGTCGAGTTGCTCCCGGTAGGAGTCGCGCATGGTGTTTTCCCGTCTGTTTGAACGGCTCCAACCTATGCGGGGGACCTACAGCAGGCCATTGAGACCATGAACGGCACGTGAACAGGGCGGTAACGCTGCACGACTCCCACCCCGCCGCCGAATCGGCCTGGTCGGCTGGAGCGGGCCGGGACCTTAATATCGGCGGTGTGGACTGGTCCGGCGCAGCAGCGATTGCCCTCCTCGGGGGCCTGTTGATCGGGGCGTTCGGGACCTGGTTCGTCCTCCGCCCGACCGGCGCGGCCCTGGCCGAGACCGTCGAGAGCGACACCCCGGTGGTCCCCGAGGGTGTGGCCGGGGTGCTGGCCGTGCTGTCCTCCGCCGGGGTGCTGGTCGGACCGCACGACGAGATCTTGGAGACCACCACCGTGGCGCGGACCCTCGGGCTGGTGCGCGGGAACCGGGTGGCGGTGCCCGAGCTGCTGCAGCTGGTCCGCTCGGTCCGGCGGGACGGCGCGATCCTCACCCACGAGCTGGAGATCGCCCGCGGCGCCCGGGCCCGGTCGACCTACCTGTCGGCCCGCGTCGCCCCGCTCGGCGACGGGATGATCTTGATCCTGGCCGACGACGAGACTGCGGCCCAGCGGATGGAGGAGACCCGCCGGGACTTCGTGGCCAACATCAGCCACGAGCTCAAGACCCCGATCGGAGCCATCTCGCTGCTGGCCGAGGCCGTGGAGGACGCGGCCGACGATCCCCGGGCCGTACGGAAGTTCGCCGGCCGAATGGGCACGGAGTCGGCCCGGTTGACCGATCTGGTGGCCCAGATCATCGAGCTCTCCCGGCTGCAGGCCGACGACCCCCTCGACGAGCCGGAGGAGGTCGACGTCGACCAGGTGCTGGCCCTGGCGGTGGACCGCTGCCGGGTAGACGCCGACCGGCATCAGGTCACCCTGACCCTGGCGGGCACGTCCGGGGCCCAGGTGCTGGGCTCGGCCCGCCAGCTCGGGGTGGCGGTGGTCAACCTGGTGGAGAACGCCGTCGTCTACTCCGATCCCGGCGCCCGGGTCGTGGTGGCCGCCCACGTCGTGGCCAGCACCGACGATGACGACGACGTGGCGATCAGCGTCTCGGACAACGGGATCGGGATCAGCGCCGCGGAGATCGACCGGATCTTCGAGCGCTTCTACCGGGTCGACTACGCCCGCAGCCGGGCCAACGGCGGCACCGGGCTCGGCCTGTCCATCGTCAAGCACATCGCCGCCACGCACGGCGGGGACGTCACCGTCTGGAGTCAGCCGGGTCAGGGTTCGACCTTCACGATCAAGATCCCTGCCCACCTCCCGATTCCCAACACCCATCTCCGCCCCGCACGCTTCCGTGCGGAGCCTTCCCAGCGTCAGGAGATCACCAGATGACCCGGGTGCTCGTCGTCGAGGACGAAGAGTCGTATCGCGATGCTCTCGTCTACATGTTGTCCAAGGAGGGCTTCGACGTGGTTGAGGCCGGGGACGGTGCCACCGGACTCGCCGAGTACGACCGGGTCGGGGCAGACATCGTGCTGCTGGACCTGATGATGCCCGGGCTGCCCGGCACCGAGGTCTGCCGGCAGCTCCGGCTGCGCGGGCCGGTCCCGGTGATCATGGTCACCGCCCGGGACTCCGAGGTGGACAAGGTGGTCGGGCTCGAGCTCGGCGCCGACGACTACGTGACCAAGCCGTTCAGCCATCGCGAGCTGGTGGCCCGGATCCGGGCGGTGCTGCGCCGCGGCC